>JAABUP010000871.1_pt1 | contig 64713 bp, 58 predicted proteins | sample 5559201 | NCBI WGS metagenome assembly JAABUP01 (sample SAMN10711887, study PRJNA513373) | rock metagenome | isolation source: Antarctica rocks | place: Antarctica
CGCGACATTCTCGGAGTTTTCTACGCAGGGCCTCGTTCTGCTCGGTGAGTTTGGCGAGTGTTTGTTGGGCTGCGTTGTTTGGATCTTGATTGGTAGGGCGCTGGGCGCGCTCGTTGTGGAGTTCGGCTTGTGCGGTGGTGAGGTGGTGCATTGCTGCTGCGAGTTGCGCGTCGACGACGTGTGTGGCTGGTAGGGGCTGGGTTTCAGGGGCGTCGTGGAATTCGACTTCGTCACCTTCCTCTTCCTCTGCCTTCTTCTTGTCCTCGGCCTCTTTCTTTTTCATCGCCGTAACGCGCGCTGTCCAGTATTCGACTTGTCGGCGACGATTCTCCGCCACGCTAGTCATACTGGCCAGTTCTTCCTCGCTCTCTCGGAGATCTTGTCTTTGTTCCTTGTATTTTTCTTGCAGTCGGCTGTACGCGCCTTTGATCCTCTGCCGATCGCGAATGTCTGGGAGGTGGTCTTTGATCGCCCTCACGATCTGGACGCCGGTTAGGCCGGCCTCTGTCGTCTCGTGTATGAAATCGCGAGGAATGCTATTGCTGGCGTACTTGCCGGCTTCGAGGGGGTCGACGATTGAGCGCACGGTGGGCCGGTTGATGCGAAGTTCTTGGCGGGCGCGTTCGAGGGGAGATGAAGGCGGGGGTTGGGTAGGTGTCATATCAGCAGGTGAAGAAGACGATTGCAGGGCTCTTCGGATGACTGAGAAAGGCCACGAAACTTGACCGAATATATGTCTAGTCTGTCCCGGTGTATTAGTCTCTGGGACAGGCGAATCAGGGGACTTTTCTCCTTTTTCTTCTTCTTTGTCTCCTGCTGTTCCAGCTTCAGCGCTCGTCTCTCGCTTCGTTCCCTTCGCCAGCTCTTCTTGCAGGTTCGAGACCTGCTCCCGAAGATCCTGAACAACACCGTGAGCCTCCCGAACCTGCCTCTCCCTTGCCGAGTGTTGGAGGGTCGTGTTTGCCATGGCCGCGTGCAATTGCTGGATCTGCGTGGCCAGGGACGCGACCTGCTCGTGCGCCTCACTCTCCTCTTCCCTCGCGTGCCGTAAGCTCTCTTCTGTCTGCTGCGCCTGCGTGCGCAAGAACTGGCGATCTGTGAGCACTACTTCATGCTCACGTCTCAGCGTGGCGAGCTCTTCTTCCGTCTCAGTAAGTTCGAGTTTGGCATTGCCCTCGTCAATCTCTCGTTCCTCGAAACTCTGCTGTAGTTCTTGCTCCGCGGTTTCAAGCTTGATGCGCATCTGCTCGACCTCAACCGTCAGATCTTTGACCTGTGGACCATCTTCGCCACCAGTCTCAAGCCGATCAAGCGCACCTCGCAACCCTCCATTCTCCTCTCTCAGCCGCTTCAACTCCTCCCGGTCTTCATCCTGTCGACGTTGGGTCTCAGCGAGAGCTCGTCGCAGCTGGGCCATTTGCGCTTGCGACCGCTGCACGGAGGGGAGATGGTGCTGCAGAGCATGCAAGATCTGATTTGCTGCGAGCGTCTGCGCCGCTGGCTGTAGCGCGCCTTGGAATCTCGTCCAGTCCGGTTGGCCTTCGCCGGGCTCGAGAATGTGCGACTGGAAGTCCCGGACTAGATTGCGGAGTGTTTCCCGGTGCTGCTGTAGAGGGGTTGGGGGATTGTGTCTGGGATGGGGGGTGTTAGTAAATCTCACACGTGGACCTACTGTGCTGGGCCCAGCGATGGGAGAAATGGGTGATACTAGGCTATCGTCGGCAGGGGGTTCATCGTCTTCCGTGGGCGAGACGAGAGGAGTCGGATCTAGGGTATCTGTAGTATCGGGTAGTTGAGGTGGGAAATAGGTACCTGGAGTATCATCAGTAGAACCGGAAGTGTTTTCATGAGAGGGGTGTGGCGTATCTGCCAAATCACTGGACAGTTCGGTCAAGGTAGGAAGACTACCGGTGTCAATAGTCAGGCGCGGTCTATTCGAGCGATCAATTATGGGCGTCTCGGAGGTGCTTACAGTCTCAGGGGTAGACTGGGCGGATAAGGGTGATGGTCCGTAGGTTTTGGCCCGCCCTCGATGGCGGCCGAGATTAGGGTTGTAGGCTTTGTCTGCCGGATGGAAATCCGCATTAGATCCGATGAGAGGCATTGTATTGTTGCGAGTTGTATATCGGTAGATTTCGAATAAGTAATATTGGGGATGTAAAATGGCAAAAACGTTACGAAAATGTAGAGGAGTCTTGGCCACCTTTTGTATGATGATCCGAATGAATGACTTACTTGAACGCAGATGTCTTGTCTATGGTAACAAAGCCATCAGCGTTAGGAGGGTAGGCAACAAAGAAAAGAATGTTATTGTTGCTAATATAGAAATCGAAGCTGCTCTTTGTTGTACTGGCTTTCCCGCACTTTGCAAAGAATTAATGATCCCAGTGGCACGACGTCGTCCCTACAAACCTAAGCTCAATTTGCGAACAGCATGCGCAAAGGTCACTTAGAGTACCCTGTTGGCCCAAGGCATATCGAAGCTACTGGCAGAAGGATACGACATGTTTAGGATTCAAAGCGTAGATCATCATGGCAACATTGAAACACTAACGGCGAGAGAAAGATTTCTTGCTATTGACTAGGTAATGATTGGAAATCCGATACGAAAAAGCGACGAGCACGGAAACTACGATAGAAAAGAGAGGACTTACTCCCATCTTGTCTCGCGCCTGCGCTTGAGTTCCCTGATCCTTTCCGACCTCTTAATCACACGCCCGTTGTTCGTCGGGGATACCACCACCCCATCACAACACAGGCAAAAGCGCACCGATTGTTGATTACGACCACGAGGGCGCCCACATCGACAAGCCATCCGATATCTTATAATCTCAGTCCCAGTTACTCGGCCGTATTGATCTCTGTGTGTATAGTAGAGTTCCTCCGTTCTCTGACGTGCCCTTCCACGGACGATTCGCAATGATTGTTTGCAACAGGAGTCGCACTTCCACCCGCCTCGAACCTCCTCCTTGCAGATGCAGCTGTTGTAGCCCTCAGGGTAAGCGTTCTCTTCTTGCACTTGGCAGGTCCTGCAAACAGGTATGAGATGAAGGTTGAAGATTGGATCTTCGGTAGCGATGCGTTCAATCCCACCCAAGGTGATGCAATCCCTGCAAACGTTGAGGCGACCGGCCGCGTCCGCTCCGTGGTTCCCTAGCAGCTCTTGTCCCTCGCAGTACTTCATTTGGACATCATCTAAAGGTCCGTTCATACAAGCTCTGACGACATTGACTCCAAGTATGTCTTGATGCGACCTCATCTCCTGGCATCTTGCGCGGATAAAGCTTAGAGTAGTATTCTGGTTGTCAACCACCACATTCCCGTTCTCGTCAATGTGTTCACGGTGCTTCCCGAAAAGCAGTCCATTCATGTTCCTGTTGGTCTTTCTCATGTTCCACACGTCGTGTATGTTGAGATACTGGAGTATTTCCTGTTCAAGCTCCTCGGCTGCGGGTAGAATTGCCTCTAACGCCGACATACCAGGAACGCCTGCCATTGTACTGTGTGAAGAATTTTACCTTTGAGTGTTTTGGTAAGAGTATTGGGAATTGTCGATTGTGGATTGAGTATACTTTTCAAAACCCTAAGATTTTCGTTCCCGAGTACAATATGTACCAGCCAGAAGACAAGGCCAATCTCGAAGAACAAGGCCTTGCTTAGATTTAGAGCGAAGAAGAAAGGAGTTCTGTCTTGCTGACAAGGCTGATTGAATCCGCGCCTTTATTAATCTGACCCAGTGATACTCTCCAGACAAAGAACCATTGTTAATGCTCTGTCATGGACGGAAATCTCTCAGCAACACCTCGCTAAGAACAAAGCAAAGGGCAAAAGTGTCGCTGAGACATAGCATGGCGAGAGAAACGAACAACCAGCACAAAGCACAAGACGCAAGAATTGTTGGCGTATTAGAAATAACCATCGCTGGCTGAGGCGGCTTCTAGGTTGACGGCCCGAATGTCTCTGTTATGATTATACAAATTTGTCCCACCTGGTCGTTGAGCCACTATCGTCAATCAGCAAACACTCTTGATGCACGGATTTGTCGTTGCACAAGTACACTACAGACCTCTCAACCTGCTCATGCGGGGCTCTAAGCTGCCTGATCCGGCGGGTTGCTGCCTCCCCACCTTCATCCCAGCACTCATTCCGTAGCCGCTCATACCATTGATATTCAGGTTATTTGGATTGATCCCACTTAGAGGCTGACGTGGCATGGACGTATGACTATTCTGGGGTTTGCCCGTAAGGCCGTTTTGAGGATTATGATTTTGCAGTTGACCAGGTTGTCTTCCCGGCCGAGCCGGTGTAGGTAGGCGGGTTCGATGTTGGGAAGGTGTCGCCGTTGTCCCGTTTTCTACCTCCACTGTCAAATCTGGCCTCTTCACGCGAAAAGCTGTTGACTTACGGATACCGAAACAAGGATCACCATAGCCAGCCGCCGGACGACCAGGTGGTGGGCCCATATTGCCACTTCCTCCACTACCAGCACTCCCGTTCCTATGGTGATGATGAAGCTGCTCTATTCCGGCGTGATCGACGAGAAATTGTGGATACTGCCGTTGTCTCTGAGCAGCTGTGGAAGCTTGATATTGCGAATTGATACCAGCATGGTCCCCGCGATCAGTGAAACGGTGCCCAGAGGCAGACTGCAGGACCTGATCGACGGATTCCGATGCTGCTGTCTGGACGTCAGACATCAAAGCCTTCCGTTTAAGCCTGTCGTAGAGTTCTTGCGTTTGAAGGTGTTTGCGGCTTTTTTCACGGAAAGCTTCGACGAGCTCGTAATTCTTTCTTGTAAGATTCTCATGCTCAACATGCACAGCTGATGATACGATGTCAGTATTGCTCGCTTCTCTTGATAGTATACTGACTGGAAAGTTTGTTCTGCAAGTTCGAAATCTCCGCGTTCGCATCATAGATAATCTTATCCATTTGGGTGCTCAGCGTGCCGTACTTATCAGTCAAGGTCTTCGCGAGGTACTCTTGATAGACGCTGCTATATTGTGAGCTATAGAAGCCATCGCTCTTTCACTAGGAGCTTACATCTCCTGCGTTGTCTGGTAGCTCCAAAACGCTAGACCTCGTCCAGCACACTCCATGATTGTACTGGGGCTGAGTCCGCTTAGCACGCTCGTTTTGTAATCTTCTGAGGGATTGAGCTGAGTAGATACAGCATCGTCAGGGTTTGAGAGATTTGTCTCGCAAGCGGGACAGAGCCGATTGCCGCCAGCAGGGTTGGTGAGGCCGAGAGCATTCGAGCATTCGATGCAGAAGATATGGCTAAGAAGCTGTTAAGCTAAGATAGTCATTCAACAGTAGTAATCGAAATGAGAAAGAGATACCTGCAGGTCGTGACAACCGCTCTATCAGTGAGCTGGGTACGGCATTTGAGAGAATTGCAGCGGAGAGAAAAGTCCATGACTTCGGTAATATTGTTTCACATACTACGAGGAGACAGACAAGAAGTTCTCAAGGAGACATCGTAAAAGACTTCAAGTGCAAATCAACTTTCCAAAGGAGTGCTTTGTGCACGAAGACGAGCTTATACACTCGGCAAATCATTCGTCACGGGTTGCTGGTTCTCCCACGTCACCATGACTTTTAAAAACGTTCGAAATTGATTAGGACAGAAAGTCTCATTGAACCTTCTTCAGGCGTTTAGGGAACAATTCAGAATGACTAGATGAGCAAGGTTCCAACCTCTCCAGATGCTGCGTACATTTCCTCAAAGCTTGCTCTCGTCAGGAAATGCCCTCAGAAGATCCGCAAACTTATCAATCGGGGCTGCTAACATGGCGGCAAAGTTTTCGAAATACGGTTTGTTTGGTGCGCTGGGATGACTCCTGGTGGGTGTAATCAACTTTGTCCTTTGGAAGCTCTTTGCCAGCTCTCGACTCTCTTCTCTTGAGAGCACCTTTTCGAGTCTGGGCATGTCTTCCTTCGACTCGTGTTCGATGTGGCTATGAAGATTCTCCACAAGAAGATCGAGAAGGGGTGCGAATTGAGTGTCGTCTGGCGACATGCTTTGAAGCTTGTAAAGGTCTTCCTTGACCTATGAAGCGTCAACTTGGGCGCGCGAGACTTAAGTGGGCGGATCGTACTGCTTGATGTTGTTCCCTATCCACGTTTGTCAAATCGGTCCCCTTCTGCCCCATGTGCTTCTCCATCGCCGGATACATGGTCAATTCTTCGCTGACTGCGTGACGCGCCAATGCCCAGGTCAATTGGTTCCTCCACTCCGTCTTCGTCTTGACATCTGTGGCATTCCGGAGGTTATCAATGTAGCTATCAATGGCTTTGTGGTCATTGCCTATTGCGTCAGAGATGGTCTCGTCCATAATAATTGATAGACATTCAAGATAACGTCGCGTGTGAAAGGTATGATGGAGAGGAAGGAAGGATTTGTCTCATGATGGTGACGCCAACACTATTCACGAGGGCCTTGTAAGGTAGACTGGGCCTGTTCCCTAGCCCGATTGAAGTATCAAGGCTTCCGCTACTTGTCCGATTACGGTCCACCGCATGACGATCGAGGCGATTAAGGCCCATGCCTCGAGGAAGCGACGTCTGTATTTGTAATCCTAGTTCTGCGCCGTCTCTAAAGGAGATAAACTACGTGGTAGTGCGATCCAGCGTCCAGATTTGTGTGGGGTCATTATAGGGACACGGCAGGAGTTTCTATGGACACCGAACGCTAGTAGCGGGTCGAAGACCGGTCCCAGATGGCTTTCTACTAGTAATTAGTACCGTATGTTATAGTCATTCTGACGCTGCCACGTCTTGATTCTTTTGTATATGCTGTGTAAACAACATGCTTGATGGTGTTTCTGACCATGAACTCGACACTATGCCCTCACCGATCCCCCCAAATACCTTGCCGCCCACTGTAGATAGTATAAAGAAGAACGTACCTGAGAGAGAGTCTGAGAAGAAGGGCTTCTGAATCCTTCAGCAGAATGAGAGAAATATGCATGGACTATTCCTTAAGAACATCCACCCATCCTATCAAGTACTTCTTCAGCGGTGGGCTGTGATGACTCTCAGGCCACTTCAGTCGTCCAGCCTCCTCCAGACACTCATATCTAATGGGTATGTGATGGGGCCCGATGAGGCAAGACCATTGTTTGCACGTCAGTGAGATAGGGAGGAAGGCAACGGCAGTGAGGCAGAAAGGAGGGCGACAGCGAGCTGTAATTTGTACGTAGAAAGACGTTAGTAGTATGCTTTATGCAATGTAATCGGCTTACTGCACAAAACACCAAAGGAAACACCAAGAAAATGGTGACAGTGATGTGATTGCTGCAATTGCTTCGACGCGATAGAGAAGTTTCTATAGTAAAGTTATTAGTGGGAAATACTTTGTAACCTTTTCGGGTTTAGCTTGGGGCTGCTCTTGCATTACCTTACCTACCTTAAGATAATGTCTCTCTACCTCTTGCAACCCGCCTCCCACCGGCACTCGAAATAAAGGCGAAGTTATGATTGAGCTGCATACGAGAGCTCGGCACCCCATAATTGCGACTTCTAGGTTGAATAAGTGCCCAGATAAGACAGTTGCGTTTTGCCTACGACCTGACATACGATATTTCGAAGAACTGTCACCTGAACCTACTAGACGCCCTCCAAAGAGCTGCTTGAAGATGGAAAGCAAGCTTTTCCAAAAGTACGATAGGGATCACATCACGGACGATATACTACAAGAAGCTTCACAACTATTCAGCAAGAACTATGGGGTCTGGGGTAAGGAAGCCGCAAAGGTGATTGGTCCATCCGCCAAAGAAGGTATGTTACTTGCAATTGCCTTACGGTAATCTACTAATCACAAGTAATAGGTAGTCCTGTAAAGATAAGTAAGGACCGTCTTCGCACTCAATATCTTCCCTCCAGTGCCGATTGCTCTTACGTCAGAGTTCTGGTTGACGGGCATCTCGCGGGTAACGTCTTTGCCTGCCGGTGGACATACAGAGACAAAGTTGTTTGCTGGATTACCCAATTAGTAGTTGATCGCGACTATCGTGAGCGCGGACTGGCGCTGGACCTCCTGAATCAGCTCAAGCGAGACAATGATGGTATCTACGGTCTTGTAAGCTCCCATGCCGCTGCTTGCTTAGCAGCTACGAAAGCCTTTGGAAGTAAGACCCCCCTAGAATTTCTTTTGCCCTTACTTAGTCACTAGTCTATCAGTTACTATAGAATTAGCGACTAACTTACTATAGACGGCATCGATGCAGTCAAGCTTGACTTTATCCGAGAGCACGGGGAAGCAATCATGAATGCATCTCCAATTAGCTATATCAAGGATGCTAAACCCACCGGCAATCTTTTCAACCCAGAAGCCGCTGATGGTACTGTATCATGTGTCAATACCAGCTTTTTTGTCGACCATACAGAACCACTCGAAGCTCTTGAATGCGTTCGAGAGGAGATGGATTGGCCCCTCGGTGAGGTAATCGATGGCCATGAGTTCCTTCTCATTCTTGAGGCTAGACGTCGTGCTCGGTCCAAGTCTCGGTCCAAGTCTCTTTCACCGGCCGCCTAGAATGTCCATGGGTAGTGCCAAATTTGGGATGTTCCTTTGGTGGTGTTGCGAAAGTTGGTTTCAATTTCGAGTGTCCGGTGTCGGGGCAAGGGTCAGGTCATATAAGCTTGGCACATCAGAAAAGGTGCAGCTTGAACGGCGTCAAAAGCATTCAAAATTTGGCGGCAGGTTTCCCTGAAATCTTCGTTTATGTTGTAATTAGTAGCGACTATCTGGATCGCGTAGCAACCCCCATACTAGCGTTCCGTGTCCGTAGAAACTCCTGCTGTGTCTCTATAACGACCCTTTGTGTACGTTCTCGCATAGTGAGCCGGGAGGCCGAGTCTCGAGTGTGTAGGGTAGACATGGCTGCTTAACAAAGACAGTCACAGTTGCATTGATTCTGTTGTTCTATTGTACGATTGACCCTATTGTTGTTATTCACCCCTGCTTACTCATTATTTTTTCGGAGAAGCCGCTACTAAACGGTCCTTCGGCATCCGCTCTGAATTTCCATCCCCTTCACTTGTGAAGACTAACGTATTTGACACATGTATAGACAAGGTAAGAAATGAGTCCATCCATCAAGCAAGCCGACTATCCTCAGCTTCCCGTTTCGTCACGCGGACAAACATCTCTTGCTGCACGAAGACGCCATTGCATCTGGTCTTGAAACCTTTTAATGGGTCTGTGAGAGCAAAGTCAAAGACACGAAGAAGCTTGAGGAAGTATCTATCTCAGCAAAGGCTCCATGAAAAGCACCAGCGAGTAGTCACATACCTCTACAAAGACTTTATTGAGCTCAACAAACGCTATTGGGTTCCCTAGACACTTGTACCGCCCCGAACCAAATACGAGCTCGTTAGAATTTTCCATGTAACGTAGACGGTCGCCCGTAGCTTCCAACCACCGCTCCGGGCGGTAGATGTAGGAGTCCTCGCCAAAAGTCTCCTTCCGATGGTGCGTGGCCCAGGCGGAGTATCCGATCTTGGTCCCACCAGGAATGAACATACCGTTCAACGTATCTCCTCCCGGTGGCACGAGCTTCGTCATCAGTCCCGTCAATGGAGGCCACATTCGTAAGCCTTCTTTGATACAGGCTTGGAGGTATGGCAGTGTTTTCGCTTCAGCATTTTTGATGGGCTTGGAAATGGTTCCTTTGCGGTCGGCTTCGTCAATCTCAGCTTGCAACTTACGGTAAATTGTGGGATTCGTCATGATGTAGAAGAATATGCACCGGACGGCTGTTGCTGTCGAATCGGCCCCAGCCATGCTGTGGGGAATGAAAAGGTCAATAGAATTCAACTTAGAGCATAATAGTTGGGACAGTGCTGTACATTTGCAATAGACTTTCCGATTCCGCCTCAGGTTGTGTAAGACCGTGACGCACAAAAGATCCCAAAATGTCATCTCGTGTGATTTTGTTTGCACCAAACCTTTGACGTACAACATCCTGTGCGATTCTATACGATAATGCAGTTTAGTATTGCTCAAATCCTGAAATTGGAGAGAGGCAGGGCGTTTCTACCTGATCACGGGGCCCATTCCCGTCCTGTCTTTCGCAGTCGGTGCAAGAAGCGCCTTGACTACAGTGCTGCTCATGATCCTGTTGACCATTGGAGAATTGGTCTGCAGCTCGAGCACAGGCATGAAGCCTCGGATGGTTTTGATATAATCGTACATATCTTTGTCGTTGGTCAAGTACCCAAACGGCTCACCGAAAGCAACGTCGGTGAGAACATCCATGGTGAAATATTGCGCAATGATGGCGAAGTCGAGCCGCCGGAAAATGTTGCTGTCAGAGACGTATTTCCCCGATATCAGATCAATGAGATCTTGCACTCGGGCGTTGATACTGCGCTCTAGAAAAGGATTCTCCTTCCCAGAGTACTGATATGGTCCAGTCAACTGATTCATACTGAATGTTGAGCGGAGAGAAAGAAACTTACCCCTGCTGCCATTTTTGACCGAAGCGCAGTATGTCGTTCCTCGTCCCTCTCGGAGATGACATTGTTGATCTTTGGATCAAGCCTCATACCATCATACCAGTCTGCGCGTGTGTATGGTGAACGAGCACCACTCATCCGCCGAAGAATTTCTGGATCATCGGTAACTAGATGGTTTGGACCTATACGCGCAAGTGATCCTGAGCAGCACCCATCAGGCTTGGACACATCTCAATTGACGAGGTACTAAACCTACCATACTTCTCATTGACGCGGGCCAGCTCCAGGTGGATTTTTCCACCAAGCGTGGTCTTGACTATCCAGAAACTGGTAAAAGAAGCCAACCAAGGTCCTCGAAATCGCCTGAGCCGATAGTAACTCAAGACACGGTTGATGCCATAGACAGCGGTTAATGCAGCCACGACAGACACGAGAGTCCAGGAGACTTCGACCTGGCGTGAGCCAATATTGATAGAAACCGCCATAGTTGGGGTGAAGGCTCTAATGAAGAGAGTTCTGGGAGCGCTGATGGCTAAGAAATCAACGATATGGATTCTAGTCAGTCGTTATCTTGGGCCATCGACTACCTTGATACGTAAAATTGGCACTATTTAATCAGTCCATGCCAGCCATAGGTAGAGATTACCAGGTACTGACCCCACCTGGGTTCATCGCGCTAAGTATGTATGTTGGAATTCCTCCACTTTGTGACTGCCGGACCGGCACCCGCATTCCCGTACAGTCAACGGTGTTGAAAACGTTAACGAGGCATAGTCAACCTGGGGACGACGGGCGGGGAACAGGGCAACACTGCACACCCTGCATCATTAGCCCATACACCTACTTGAACTCAACAGCCACCCGCAATAATAATAATGGCGAACGGCTGTTAAAAAGTCACGATTCTCCCCAGGGTCTTCCCGACTTCCCACCAGTTCCCTTCCTCGGATGACACTAAACAGCAGCGACAACACTTAACAGCTCACCGAACGTTGCAGAAGCAAAGGCACTTGAACATGGCCGGCGTCATTCAGCCAATGGCTGAAAATGAGACTGATGGAGATTCTACCTTTGGTGACACGTATAGTGCACCGCGATGACAATTGCCGAGAAGTCACTGTCTTAATGTTCCAAAGGGTTTCCGACACCACCTCACTTGCCTCGAGCGTGTTCCATTTCGTACAAGAGAACACTCGGAGCTACCATGCAGTACGTTCATACTCGCCCCGCATCTTCGCTGACCGGACATACATTCTGACTGCGACGATCTTTCCAGTACCATGCTGGCAGTACAGATGTCTTTCATCGCCGTAGGCAATGACACTACTAACGATGATTCCTAGAATACTATTTGCCAAACGACGAAGTCTGCACCTTCCACCCTTCTGAACGGATGTGTACTGAAATGGATACGCGGTTGCACAGATGGAACTAGACCGGTATGTCCTCTCTGCGATTGCCCTATGCTGTGGACGCGGACAATGCTGATTCATTTAGGATGGACATGCAATATGCTTCTCTAAGGCTTCTATTTGACGGAAAGCCCTTCTTGGCTTCAGTCAAAAATCCACAATCGATTTTAGATGTAGGGACCGGAACAGGTAATGACAAGGTGTCTTTGTGCTACTCATCTCTTGCGCTGACATCTCGGCTCCCTTAGGCATATGGGCTATTGACGTTGGTACGCGCGGAGCAGAAACAGTCCTATAATTTAAGATTGCTGACTGACTCTTGATTTAGGGGACGATTATCCGAGTGCTACTGGTACAAATCATAGCCTACCTTGAACACGTTCTCCGGTGACACTAAACCAATTTACGCCTGATAGTTACTGGCACCGATTTGAGCCCTATTCAGCCTACATGGTTCGCACAAAGTCTCCCCGTTTATGTAAACGTTCGATATGACTTAATCTTTCCAGGGTGCCTCCGAATGTCAAGGTACTGGGTTCTCGGTGGTGGTTATTGCTAGGCACCCACTCACCATAAAATTGCTCTAGTTCCAAATTGACGATGTCGAAGACACTTGGACTTACGCTGATAACGAATTCGACTTGATTCACACTCGCATCATGAATGGCTTGGCTATTAGAGATTGGTCACTTTTCTTCCGTCAATGCTTGACGTACCTCTTATCCATCGCAAATAACTTGATGACCATCTAATGACTCGCTCTATAGACATCTCAAGCCGGGTGGTTACGTCGAGTGTCAAGAGTTTGATCTCATGGCACAATGCGATGACGGCAGTCTTCCTCCCGAAGGTCCCGTTAGGAGATGGTGCGAATTGATGTCTGAAGGCGCCGAGAAGAGCCCCGAACACCCGTTCAAGCTCCGCTTTTCCGGTGCCGAACTGAAACAACACATGGAAGATGCGGGCTTTGTAGATGTCACGGTCAAGGAGTACAAATTACCTATCGGTGCATGGCCTGCCGATCAGACCCTCCGAGACGCGGGTATGCTGGCGCTTGGGGCGATGATAGAAGGCCTTCATGGCATCTCGGCGGCTGTATTCACTCGATCCTTAAAGTGGACACCTGACGAGATGGAAATACTCCTTGCGCAAGTAAGAGATGAGTGGAGGCGGAAGAGAGTTCACTCGTGGTGGCCGGTGTAAGTGGTTATTCGCTCGTTTCTGACTAGAAGACGCATACTGAGAGTGTTTACAGTTTCATTGTGGATGGAAAGAAACCTGAGAAATAGCGGAGGCAGGACGAACGCGCAACGTCCAGATCTGAGCGGACATATCTTAAAAGACGCGCCCAAATGATCCCTCATGAACGAAGACTCTTGGGTTGTGTCCATGACAGAGCTTGTACTAGCATTGATTCATTTTTACCTGAGTTGGGCCTAAGCTGAAACTGGATAAAAGAGCATTCACGTAATATTATGCCGGGGAAGCGGGTCATATCTATAAGCGCGCAAGCTCCTTTGACTTGCTTGTAGTCAATGGAACCCTGTCGCTGCTGGCTATTGCCGGTTACGGGGGGTAGCACGGTAATCACAAGGGTTGTGGCGGAGTAATTCGCCATACTGCTAGGATGGTTTAGACATAGTGGACTCGATCTCGCTTAGAGCTTACTACCTTACCGACCTTACCTTACTGTAGGGTACACACATAGTAATAGTAATAGTCAATCAAGTCGACAAGTTCAACAGGTCATGAGCCCGGGCAGTGTTTATTGCATAGTTACGGCTATTAATTAGCTGTTTGTCTACTGGACTGACAATATCTCTGTTATCCTACCCTCTGTTTACGGCTTCCTTCGTGGAGGAGGAGCTCTTCCGGCGAGACATGCTTCACCGCAGGACAGAGTACGTAGAATGACAGACGGCTTCTTCCGAAGGTGCAACTCAATTTACTAGATCATATCTGAAATCACCAGAATTATTCAAAGTGCTGTAATTATTGAATATCGAAAGTATACGAGCTTTGGTGCATTCGAAGCCAAACTCCCTTCACGATGACTTCCTCTAACCCATCTTCAAATATGCCATCACGCACCACAACCCCAAACCCAGCAACAAACTCACGCTTTACATCACAAGCCTCCACCGCCGAAGACCTCCTCAAGTCCCAGACAGTCGGCCTAGTCCACCTATCCGACTTCCGCAAGCGTCGAGCTGAAGCTCTCGAGCAGAAAGAAAGAGAAGCCCAAGATCGAAGCTTCGGACGCTTCACCCCGGCAACAGCGTCCGGTGCTGCAACACCGAGCGACGGGTGAGCAAGAAAACCTCAAGGTCAAGGGTCGGGGCTAATGGTCAAAGTACAGTGCATCGACGCCACAACCGCAGAAGAAGAAACGGAAAGCTGTTGCGAAGGGCAAACTGTCGTTTGGGCTAGACGATGAGGAACATGGCGATTCGAGCACTTCCGCTGTTGCGACGCCAAGATCGAGTACACCCGAAGAATCCACGACAGCTTCGCCAGCGCCGGATAATGGTGAAGTGTCTGTCAGGAAGCGAATGGGGCCAAATGCCACCGTCAGCGTTGCACCGAAGGTCATGACGAAATCCGCGCTGTTGAGGGAGGCCCAGACCCGAGAACAGCTGCGAAAGGAGTTTCTTACAATGCAGGAGATTGTTAAGGGAACGGAGATCCTCATACCTTTTGTCTTCTACGACGGGACGAATATACCTGGAGGCGTCTGCAAAGTCAAGAAGGGGGACTACATCTGGGTGTTCTTGGACAGGAGTAGGAAAGTAGGAGCGGAGCTAGGCGTGGGAGGTGGTGCTGGCGAGAAGGCGAACAGCAGGAGAGAATGGGCCAGAGTCGGAGTGGATGATTTGATGCTCGTAAGAGGGGAAGTAATAGTTCCGCACGTACGTACACAAGAAGTCGCTGAGCCAAAGATCTCACTAGCACAGACTAACCGCTTAGATAGCATTACGAATTCTACTACTTCATGATCAACAAAACCAAAGGTCCCGCTGGCACACTTCTCTTCGACTACTCTATACAACCCTCTACCTCTTCCCGTTCCGCAACCGCTTCACCATCACCAGACCTTACCAACTACGATCCACTCTCGAGACCCTCGAAAAAGAGCAGCAACGGCACTGCAACACCCCTCGACACGAAGCTGGAAGGTTATGACGACGATCCGAACCTGACGAAAGTCGTCGACCGCCGGTGGTACGAGAGGAACAAACATATCTTCCCTGCGAGTGTATGGGAAGAGTTTGACCCAAGCAAGGATTACAGTCGGGGGACTCGTAAGGATGCTGAAGGGAATGCATTCTTCTTTACATAACCCTTCGGTGTCTGCTGTGTCAGAAAGCTTCTGTTTCAGTAGGTATACCCCTCAAAACAAAACCTAACAAACTGATCCACTCACTATTCACCAACCCATCTGCACCGCATTCCTTGATTCAACCCATCGAAATCAAACATTCACCAAGTAACCCAAACCCAAACCCCTCCCACAACAATCCATCCCGGCCAGAATACAAACAGGGCCACAGCATATGGATTCAGCAACCACACCAAGAACTGGAAGAAACATTCGTCTCGGAACTTCTCCGAGCGCTTCCAGCAGCCTCTGACTGCCCCAAACATCGTCCATCCCAGAGGCAGGAGGATATAGAGCGTGGTCAGCCGCAGTAACTGATGGGCAAGGCGTAGGATTGCCGCGAGGCTTGTGTTGACGCCTGCGCGGTATGCGAAGAGATTGGATGTCGGGGTGAATGCTGTGATCATCGAGTTCGAGGAGGTCGAGAGGGTGGTGTGCCTGGTTGGGAAGGTGCTGAGGGGAATCATTGTAAGAGGATGCTAGAGACGCTATCCTTCGAGCTGCAGGTGTGCGATCTAGGCTCCAGATACGACCGTCTGTTGCCGTGCGTTTACGGAAAAAAAAACAATCTAACTCCCAACTCCCGCAGAGTGTCAAAAGACCACGAAACCGTGAAATCGATGACTAGAGGCCTTGATGAGGGGCACCCCGGGGGTTTCAAGGCGCATGTCGTAGCTGGTACTATTTGTTGAGCGTCCGGTAGCGGCGGAAACGCATTGTCCAGTTCGGGCATGCTTGTCAAGTCCGCATGTGGTTTAGTATGAAGGCCAATCAACAAGCGATTCACGACCACGCCGAACCCACATTCCGACGCATGCATAACGTAGAAACTACTGTGATAATGGCATGTGATCGAACAGATGTTCTGTAAGAGATGCACGCACGATTGGGAGTGTGAGCTGTCGTAAAGGTATAAATTCTTCCTTGACCAAGAGCGAAAAGCGCAGTGAAGCAGCTTCAAGGTGCCACGGGAAGAGATACATGTATGTAGAACGCCAGGAAATGCTCTCTAATAGTCCCACTCAAGTTCGAGTCGAGATGAGGACGCCGTGACTGAGTGATAATCCGTTGAATGCGAGACTTCCGCGTGGGCACTTCACTTGCCCTGGTTGAACTGCATATTGTAGCCTCCTGTTTTCTCGTCCTTAATCATGTTGAAATTGTCGGTGGATAGACCGAATGGCTTCAAGATACCGTTGCCAAGCTATTGAAAATCAGCCTGTGGTGCCTGTTGTGATAAGGGACGACCGCATACCTCCTTGAGTTTGCCCATCATCTCTCCCATCTCCTTCTGCTTTGCTTGCTCGAGCCGTGGCGGCAGTGTTGCAAGGGCCTTCTGCACGACTCTCTTATCTTGTGGAGGCAGAGTGGACATCTGTGCTAGCTCCTTGTAGTCTGCAACCCATCAGCAACGCAACTGAGGGCTACCTCTCTGAGGGTACACCGACCCTCCTCCGCTCCCTGCAAGTTCCCCCACCCCCCTTGCTCACTGCGAGCCTTTGCTCTCCGCATCAGAGCCTTCGCCCGAATCCTCTGGATATCTTCTTTACGCTTGTCGTCCATCTTCAACTTGTCGAGCTCTTTTTCTGCATCGTCGCCCTCGCCCTCGATCTCAACGACCTCATCCTGATTCCCTTCCGCCGCATTCTCGCTTTTCTTGGGTTCCAGCCTGCCCAGAGCCTCTAATGACGTTGTGGCAGCGTCCACGGCGGCTTTCCAGTCCTCCAGCTTCAAGTGACACGCCGCGATGTTACTCCGGAGAACAGCAACATCGTAGTCGAGGTAATTCGGACATGACGAAAGTGCTTTGTCGTACTCCCCGATAGCTTCAGAGTAGCGTGATGTTCCAAATAGTTTATTGGCCCGAGCTTTTTGCTCGTTCGACTCGCTCAGGAGTGCCTGTCTTGATGATTAACATCAAAGAAAGCCACCAGGCAGGCAGTGGGAGCCTACTGCTTCTTCCTCCGGCGGAAAGCGGGTGTCTCGAACGAACGCTTCATCTTGAATGTCACCGCCGTCCTTTGAAGAGCTATCGCTTCGATTCGTGTCGTTTAGAGGCATTGTTGTGGTCGCTGGAGCCTTGATACGCGGAGCCCTATGCGGGAAGAGAAGGTCTCCGGAAACTTCCGCATCGTCAACGTGCTTCATTCACTCCAGGTAACGTTTTCCACAAGTTTCGTATTTGAGTATTCGTACAGGAATTGCCCCCCTCTGCCGACAGTTATGGCACCCTCAAAACCGGAGTACGTGTGCTCCTGCTGTGCGCCTGCCCTCCACCCATGAATCTCTGATTCACCTGCTAAATTTCCGTCTCAAGCTTTCCCCCGGTCCGGGCATGTCTCTTCGATATGGACGGTCTCCTAATCGACTCCGAAGACATCTACACGATATGCACGAACCTCATCCTTCATGAATACGACAAACCATCATTACCCTGGCACATCAAAGCGCAACTACAAGGCCGACCCGGGCCCGAGGTAACAATCAAATCAACCAGCACCACCACCGCTCCGATGACACGGTCAAGATGCTAAGGGGCATACTTAGGCCGGTCGAATCTTCCACGAATGGGCCCGGCTCCCCATCACGCACGCCGAGTTCATGGCCAAGCTAGCCGTCCACCAGCGCGAGAGGTTCTCAGCCACCCAACCTCTGCCCGGCGTCCCCGAACTCCTCCATACCCTGCACGAGGCCACGTCCCCTGCCGTCCACATTGCGCTCGCCACCTCCTCGCATAGAGGCAACTTCGATCTCAAGACTGGCCATCTAGGACACCTCTTTACCGTTTTCTCGGACGAGCGAAGGGTGCTAGGTGATGACCCACGGATACCGGAGGGGAAGGGCAAGCCGGCGCCGGACATATATCTGTTGGCGCTGAAGACGGTCAATGCCGGGATCAGACGCGAAGGGGTAGAAAAGGAGATTTGGCCGGAGGAATGCCTGGTGTTTGAGGACTCGGTCCCGGGTATTGAGTCCGGGAGGAGAGCAGGTATGCGTGTGATATGGTGTCCGCATCCTGAGCTACTGAAGGAGTACAAGGGACGGGAGAAGGAGGTCTTGGCAGGGTTGACGGGGGTGCACAAGGAGACGGAGGATCAGCAGGTTGTCGCTGCTGTTGAGGAGGACATAGAGGGCAAGGAGAGGAGGTCGGGACAGAGGGTTGCTGGCGCACCAGGGAAGATCGATGATGGGTGGGGTGAGCTACTTGAGACTTTAGAGAATTTCCCGTACAAGCGGTATGGCATAAAAGTAGATAAGCGATGACCTAGACATTATAGAAATGCAACTCCAAGTTTACCAGTATCATCTGCCTTGACATGATGCTGCTATGCACACCATCTCCCGAGGGCATCTTCGATTAAACGCCGTTTACTTGAACTCTTCCGCCCTGTCCGGTGCTCTACATCATTCACCACGAAGATCCATGTTCATGCAAGCAGGATATGATGTTTAAAGCTAACTACAAAAATCACAAAAACAGTTCGCTATGCCTGCGACAACAGCAATCCAAAGAAAGCATCAAGTTGTGCTAGGACATATCTTCAAAAAGAGTGACGGTACCATCATGGTAAGCAAAAAGGCATAACCAAAGGACACGCTTGCAAGAACCATGTAAGAGATCTAATTTGGAAAACACAAGGCCTCGCTCCTCTCATGCCCGATCTGTATCTGAGATCTGAGAATCCAGTTTTGGCCAGTTATGCAAAGCCAGTCTAGATATGATGTTACACGCTCCAGCAGCAACCGGCGAGGGCTGGTGAGGAGAAGTGCAAGGCCAGTCTAAATAGCGAAGGTGTATCCCGCCGTGAGAACCGAGAGCGCCGGTGCTATGCAGAGCGACCACAGGGGAAAATAGCAGAGGCTGATAGCCAGGGTATCCTTCTGATGCAATGCCATAGGTGAGAAAACCCCGGCGCCAGTGCAAATGCAACAAAGGAAACTCATCCAGCCACATGTTGTGATGTTCCGAGTGTGCAGAAGAGGGTGTGACGCAGGGGCAGGGCCCGGGGTATCAATGATGCAGTGCAAGATGACGTGCGCTAAACGCTCAAGCGCCTTGAAATTGCAGGAAGTGATAAGATATGTAGGGTAAGAGATGGGGAGTACAACAAGAGAATTTTTTTTTTGCTGGGATAGGGCAGCAAGATGGATACAACGTCTTCGAGCAGAAGCGGTTAAGATGAGACCTCATTTGCCACCGGAACGTCGCTCAGAATTCCACTTTAATCAAGTCTTCTTCTTCATCCTCTTTGTCTTTGCCAGGGTGAAGTCGGATTCACTGCTGTCATCGTCAGGTTTTGGGTTTCCTCTACCCTGCTCATGGGCCGACGCACGAAAGCTCTTGTTAGGATTCTGCGTGTCATATTTCGAGGAAGGAGGATAGGCAGAAGAGGTAGCTGAATCGGTAGCGGCCCTACGGCGACGCTGCGAGGGCGTCTGGTGCTGTGGATGGATTCTGTGATAATCGACTGCGTTACTGTCGTCGAAGGTCGGTTGTGAATCATACGCCGACGATGGGGTATTATATCCCTCTATTACAGGATAAGGCCCCCCAGGCCGTCCGTGAGTGTTTCGGGGATCAACAAAGTAGGGGTTCCCACGAATCTCTCCGGTGGAAGGATTACCGTATGCTGAGGCGCTGCCATGTCTAGAGGATTGGACTTGCGCAGAAGATGGCTGCCACTGTTGCGTTCTGGATGCTCTAGTATCTGGTTGTTCCATCACTTCGCCACGTTGGTTTGGCTGGTAAGTCGAGTGGCCTTTCCGGCGCTCAGTCTTAGGCAGTTTCGCAGGAGAGGCTGTAGTTGTTTTTACTTTCTTTGCATTTGGACCAGAAGTTGCGGGCTGCAAGGAAGAGTCGATGTTTGAGGACTCCAAGTTGGCTTTCCGTTTCCTGGAAGATATCGGTTCGACAGACTGGATGTTGCTGGGAACGGCAGCAGGCGAAGAAAAAGCCGGATGTAGGCCGTGAAACCTGGGGCTTGACTCAACCGAGTCTTCCTCGATTTCTTCGTCTGAGCCTTCGGACTCTTGTCTCTCCTGGGGCTTTTGCTTTCTCTTTCTACCACGACGCCCATTGTCGTCGCAGCTAGCAGCTTTGCCGGCAGCAATTTGCTTTGCCTTCCTATCGTTAAGCGCCTTGTTGTTTTCGGTACGCTATCAAGATAGGTCAGCCCCTGATGGGAAGTTTCATAGCTCCACTGTTGATTACCTTGATGCGGCCTACTGGATCATCAACCACTTGATGTACATGCCAAGGTTCCATCAGCTTCTTGCATATCGCTTTTTGCTTCTATAGTATTAGGTGATCAGCACCACGCCACATACTGGCAACTGGGGATGCATACACGAAGAGCATCAACAAGACGATCGATGCGCTCGCCACAGCTATCGAACTCGGCGATCCTGGCCTTGAATGGTGCTCGTTCCTCCTCAGCCTGTAACGGTCCATGTGTATGTCGAAGGATGCAAGCCTCCTGCATGTGGAACCTCCTATCAGCGTGCTAGCTAAGTAGTTGTAACAATCGGGGCCATACCAAAACAACCCAACATACTGACTCAATGAACTGGGCCGTGTATTTGTGCTCTTCGAAGTACTTGACATATGTGCTTATCATTGCATCCGATGTGTCATTAATGGCATCAAAGAGCCTCTTCACTACATGCTTTTGCTCCTCTGGTGATCTTGGAATTGTATCGTCCACTTTGCCTGTGGGAACCAGATGCTGCTCCCTCCACATCTTGGCATCTAGCATTGATCCGAATAATGTATCATCTTCGGCATTGATAACCCCCCTATGCGGTAGCACCATTATTTCTCCGGGTGTATGTTGGAGATGTTGCCACAAGGTGGAGTCGTAGCTTTTATTGTCGGAATCATGTAGTTGGGCATAGTGAGTGTCAAGTTGGGGAGAGCCGGAGCCTTGAAACCCTTGGAGACCGTTATCATGTGGAAACAGCTGTCCTTGCTCAAATCTAGGGCTAGCTGTCTGAGTCTGATAGCCAGTCTGACGCCTATCTTCCAAGAAAGAACTGTGCGGATAAAATCTCTGCGGCTTACGTCTCCCAACCTGCTGCTGCTGCTGCTGCAGCTGGAAAGTGGAAGGCTCAGTACTAGCTGGTCGCTGTTGAGGCTGGTTACGGGCTTGTTGAGCGAAGTGCCGCTGCGGAAGCGTATGGTCAAATCGACTCGTATTTGTATCTGTGCTTGGGACCGGACGGACAGATTGCACATAATGTGAAGGCGCTTGGACGCGAGACTGCGTGTTTGAATTGAACGTTTGATGCTGCAGCGGCATCGACATCTCCCGATTGATTGTCGTCGCTCCATTGGAATCTGATCTAGCAGCGTGACGTGAGTATTGGGAACTCGAAACGGGTTTGCCGGTATCATTTTGTGGCGGCTGAACTGCGGTTATGGAAGGGTAAAGACTATTGAACCTTGTGGTAGGGTAGCGATGCACGCTACCGGAAGCAACGTTGCCCTTTAAACCAGAAGCTTCAGTTGATAGTGTGGTCTTCGGGCCTGCAAAAGGTGGTGGATCCGAATTCTCGACTGAAACACGTTCGAGGTCAGGCTCATTCGGACTAAGATCGAGTTCCAGGTCTTCTTCTGGATTACGCTCAGTGCCTTCAGTGCCTTCAGCGCCATTGAGTATCTCGTAGAACTTCGGGTCATCATCGTCATGGTCAAGATTCTCGAGAGTGTTGAACATCCCCTCTTCGAAGCATGTGCCCCCTGCTCTACTAGTATCCAGAGCGGATGGGGGACCATAATCATTGCCATAACCATTATCCGCGTGAGCCATGATGATGCGTAGATTTGGGGAATTGCCTTCATCCTCCTCGTAAGGAGAGCTGAAGTCTTCACTCGAGATCGCTGGCGAATCTGTCATTATTTCCATCGAAGTTTCGTAGTCAAACATGGATGTAGCGTGTCAAAGATCGAAAGCTGGGGTAACTGGTTGATAGGGTTAACACACAATCACCATACTAAACCCGATAGAGGATGAGTAGATGAGATATCATACTTACTCTTTACTTTTGATGCCTTCCCAGACCTAAGATGTCCAAATCTAAATCTACTCTCTGTGCTTTTCGATTCGCGGTCGCTATGTGGGATTGACGACGTGGCTTCGGGAAGCAAGATTCGAGGTAACGGGCAGAGTAACGCAAATTTGGATGCTGCTCTTGACAAAGGGAGAGGTCGGGTCTACGATGGAGACAAGCGCTGAGGGTACCGCTGCAAGTTCGAAGCAGTAAGATGAGTGTAGGATCGAGCAGAGTGACACTGCTTGGAATTGCAGGATTCGGTTCTTCTGGTCTATGCTCGTGCTGTATGACAATTTGATGAGTGTTTTTAAGTTGTAGACCGTTCAAGAAATTTTAGAGGAGTACTGACCGGGTTGCTTGTGGTAATGGAGAGGAGGGAGCGTTCGGTATCGTATTGATTGTTAGTAGGACCAGCGCTCACGATGTTCCGGCAACGCGATAGAAGTGTTATGTCTGGTAAAGAACATTAAGAAGCTTTCTGAAGCTACTTCAAGAAGGAAGTAGAGTATGAGGATATGGAAGAATGATGATACGATGGGTTTAAAGAAGTACAAAAGCCAAGGAAGGGAAGAATAAGTCCAACTCCACTGCGAGTTAACGAGTGTAACTGGCAGAGCTCGCTGACGGTGTCCTACGTTTGTGGCCAGCAATTCGCCTTGAGAGCAGTCTACCACATCAGCACTGCAGTACGTCAGTCTCTATGGTACGCTGGTATTCCGACTGGTACTGAGTGGCTCCAATGCTTGCTCGTGTCCAGTATCTGTTAGGGCGCGACGGTAACGCAACTCAGCACCGAGTTGTGCCCGACACTTGATGCAGATAAAGTCTCGCGATCCAACGGTCGAAAGGCGAGCAATATGTGTCCCGCCAAGGACAGTGTACCGGTCTCGATGTCTGATCTCCGAGTTCAAAATCTCTCAAGCACTCGATGGAATAATGAGGAGTCAGTCAATCAATTGGTCATGCTGTGCACGAGACGTAGGTCAACATGCTCCTTGACGCCAGTCTTGAGTAGCGGCGGGCAGCTATGCTGATAGCAGGAAGAGCTTGGCTAGTGAATCCGATAGATGTAAGGATGTTGTATGAAGTGGTATGAAGATGGAAAGGAGGATTCACGGCTGTGGAGCTGAGGTCATATACCTCACCACGCATGGAGCAGTGAATAATGCTCTTCGCAGCTCAACTCAATTCACACGAAGCCAATGCGGCTAATGAAGAGCAGACCTGCGACCGAAAGTCAGCTTTACAAGGGATTAGTACTGATCCGCCGTGCGAAAGTAAACATAGAGATTTCAGGAGCGTGCTGAACAATGGACAGAAGGACTACCGACCGGTCGTCATTTCAGCGAAATAGACCCGAACAAGTACCACGTCGAGTACAGCTCCCAGCTCAGCGCAACAGTCCACCTAGCATCAACTAGGCAGGCTCCCAGCAACGAGCCCAGATAGAATCATAATGATCGACGCAGCATGACACCCATCTGTTTCATACCAAATGAACGGTTCCAGAACAGACGGCTGCTCCCTGTATGGATGATGTGGTCTTGGTTTGGATGTACATCTTCTTTTCGACATTCCTCAGTCTGTGGCACTGCTGACCCTCCTTCATCACGCTCTCCAGGAACACAGAGGCAGCCAACCTTATTCTCCGAGCCATGGCGGCCTTTCAAATCCTATCTATTCCCCTGTTGGCGGTCGGAGTCGAAACGGATGTTGAATCGAGGACACCGTATCTGTTTCATGGGCACACCAGACACTCGAGGTAGGACGTAGCCCGCGAAAGTCCTTAAACCATTTCGGAGGAGATGGCGGTCATGGTTACAGACTTCCACGGAAAACGTTTATACGAAATCTCTGAAGAACGGAGGATTCCCAAGTTGATTCGATAGTGCTGGCAACTCAAGTCTCTTCTGGATTTTGGTCAGAAGAGATATATGGGTACATTATGGTCGAGTCCTGCAGTCCAGTCTCTAGCATTGCTTTGAGGTGGGATTGATCACTGCAAGCTATGAAAACAGTACCAAGAAAGGCGAGAAGTACGAGAAAAGCGGAAGGCCTGCATGGCCAAGCGAAATTCTTCATTGCCAGTCAAGGACGGTCTTCGCATGCTTCACTAGGGAGGGCAATGACGCTAGGAACATTCACCCCAAGAGGTGTACGGTGAGTTGAGAGAAGTGAGATAAGGTAGAACCAAGCTTATGACCGCTCCTAATAATCCAGCTGCATGCCAAAAGCCGTGTGTAGGGCTTCCAATCCAAAAAAACCCTATTGCCAGGCTTCAGCCTGAGGCAAAGACGAGCAGCGTTGTATAAGGCTGATAATGTTGACCATGTCAAGATCAGTACTTCGACTTCTCATTCCGTTGTGCTCTTGAGAGAATTCCGCACGTCCTGATCTTCCGTTGCCTTTGTGGGGCAAAGAATCCATACTTTAGACACAAACACACAAAGTCATTCTTAAAGCCTGCAGTCCTCTAGTGCACGATAGTCTGTGGGTAGCAACAGTCGCAGGTACCAAATTTAAGACTTTTTTGTCAATGATTTCGGACGAATCCCAGACGATGAGCAATGAAGTACTTCGTCCGCCATCAGCGCGTGATGGTGAACCAACGAGGTCGTTTGTTGTCTGCTTTTGAAAATTTAGCCGAAAGGCCCATGCTGCAGATGCCCCTGACAGCGTATGTCTTGGAACGGCTTTTGGAAGTGTTACTCAATAATATGATATTGACAATCTACAACTGATGAAGGGATTCTGAGCATCCCTGCGATTGATGTCCCAGGACATAAACTGATTGCCAAAGATTACAAGGTACAAACCGGTTTTCGCAGTAGAATTTTCCCACCCCCGACGCCCAGCAATGCAAGTAAAGCGCTCAAGCATGTCGACAACCAGGGACCAGACGAATCATTGTTCGAGTCTTGGTCACCAATTCCGCCGGTTGCCTGCGCCTCGACCCCGTCCTCCAAAACTTCCTCCACGATTCCTATCTCCTCCCATGCCTTGGTCATACCCGAAGCCCATCTGTTGCTGTGTCGGTCCTTGAGAGCCATACGCTTGGCCTGCTCCGCCAAAGCCTGGACCCTGATTACCACTCCCCTGCCCTCCTTGCTGCATCTGTTGCATCTGCTGCATAAACATCGCCGGATCCATTTGGCTAGGATCAATCCCTTGCGACATCATAGTGGCCATCATCTGCTGCATCTCAGGCGGCATATCCCCCATGCCTGGCATAGGGGGCATCGAGATGCCTGACTGAGCGCCTCCTGGAGGTCCTGACATGCCGGGCACCCCGGGCATACCGAGAAAGCTTTGCATGTCCTCCATCTGCTTTTTCTGATCCGAAACCTCTTTCCGTAATGTATCTTGCTTTAGGCAATAGCTAGCCCAGGTAAATTCATCGAAGTCGTAGTTAAAGTAGTCAGTGATGTCTGATCCAGGCCGGCGCCAAGGCTTGTCGTCCTCTGGCAAATCTGTTGACCTATGCATTAGCACGCAATCTGTCAATAATTTGCTAACATGAACTCACCTGCGTCCATGTCAATCTCAGTGATCGGTTTACCAGTGGGCTCGTATACTGGTTTCGCGTCAATGTCGACCTTCGAGGTTCTCATCGGTGGGTAGTCGGCACCAGACCGAAGGAGTGTTGCTTTCGTTGGTGTTCCAGCCCTAATGGCTGGCGTGAGGGGTTTGGCTCCATGATCCGTCGAAGCAGTTCTTGAAGGAATGTTCTTGATAGTATTGAGTCTCGAAAGCTGAGCTGGGGGTTCTGGCTTTGATCCATCTTTTCGCTCCGTGATAATGTCGATGTCCTGCGTATTGAATCAGCAAATGTCTTGCAACCAAACCGTAGGTTATAATAAACATACCGAATCACTCTCGTCCTCTTCCACTTCCTCGCCCTCTTCTTCCCCCTCCTCTAGCTCGTCTCCGGTCTTCTCATGTTTGACGGCTGCTGGAGGAACTGCACCACTCGTGTCTGGAGCTGCAAGAGCAGAGGGTAGGTCATTTGGCGCATAGAAGTCATCATCCTCCTCTTCCATAGTAACCTTAGAGATATCGACCTTCGGAAAGGTCTTGAGTAGGGCTCTTGTCGCGAGCTTGAGTTTAATGATATCTGTTCCGCTTCGGCAAACCTTCCTTCAATCAACGCAGCTTTGACCACGACACCTGCACAACGCGTTTGCGGATCCCTTACTTCGACACCCTTGATCAGGTCACAATGTTCTCTCAACGATCTCAAAGTGGGCCCGCGGGTCTCAGCATTAACACCGGATCAGCAAATTCTCCGTTGTGGGTGATAGCGGACGCATCCAAATATTCTAAATGAACTGACCTGTACCCAGCGGATCCTCTGCTTCGAGCCAGCCCCAGCAATCTGGCGGTCTCTTTGGAAACCCTGCGCAAAACAACAAGCCTTCAGGTGATCTCTTCGGATCCTTAACAAACTCGCCACAACCGGGAACTCAGAGCGGTGGACTATTCCAGCCACAGACAAATAGTACCCAGCAACAGCAGGGCGGGGGCCTTTTTGGAAGTCAGTCGACCCAGCAGCAGGGAGGTGGGCTATTTGGGTCACAATCCAATCAGCAGCAAAGCGGTGGTCTACTCGGCGCTGGCAATGCACAGCAGTCACAACCTCAGCAGAGTGGAGGGCTATTCGGTTCTTTAGGACAGAACACGAATCAGCAACAGCAACCACAACAGCAAGGAGGTGGACTCTTTGGCAATCTCAGCAACCAGAATAAAAGCTCTTCATTGTTGTGAGTATCCATCCCGCCTCACAGTATACAATACGCCTGCGAGACACACAACCAGTGACTAACTGGCAGCCTATAAACAGCGGGAACACATCGAACCCACCCCAGCAAAACCCACCCACCCAACAAACTCCCTCCCTTTTTCCCGGCACCGCCAGCATGAACAACCAACCCCAACAACAAACGCGCCCCTCCCTCTTCAACAGCAGCCTCAGCATGGGCCAATCCACGCTCCAACAACCGCAACAGACCGTCCCGGGCGTCAAGATCGACGTCTCCAACATCCGCGGCACGACCCGCTTCAACGACCTGCACGAAGAACTCCAAAAACAAATCGAGACCATCGACAACTTCATCCTGACCCAGATCCACTTCAAAACCGAATGCGACTCCGTGCTGCCCAAGATCGAGAGCCAGAGCCTGTACATCCCCAACGACGTCGCGTTCGTCAGCAGGAAATTAGACACGATGCAGCAAGCGCTGGAGAACGACGCGGAGGCGATCGACGTGGTGAGGAAGAGCGTGAAGAAAGACGCCGCGGATGCGAAATTGAGCTTCAGGGCGGTGGACAACCTGAAGCTACCGCAACAGTACCATTACACGGGCCTGTGGAACGTACCCTCGGTCTCGCAGTCCGCCGGGCCGAAGCTACCGGGCGAAGACGACGAGGACGGCAGTTCGGATCTGGTATCGTACTTCTCGACGCAGGCCGACGAGATGGGCAAGACGCTGGAGAGCTACGAGCGGAGCGTGCACGATATCGAGTCGCATCTCAAGGGCGTCGAGGCGAACACGGTGCAGCAGATGCAGCAGCTGGCGTTTACGAGGGGCAGGGATGGTGGGGAGAGGAGCGCTGAGGATCAGGTTAGGGAGTTGGCTGCTGTGCTGAGGGAGTTTGAAAATGCGATTATGGCCGTTGCTAGTAAAGTGGGAGGGGCGAGGGAAGGGGTGACTGAGTTGATTGTTGGGGTCGTGGGGAACCAGGGCGGGAGAGCGGAGAGGAGATTTTGAGTATGTTGAGCTGGTTTATTTGGATGTTGTTTGCGTCCGCGAGATCATCACGGAGTGGCGTCTATGGAGAGGCATGTCGTCGGTAGACTCTCCAGTAGGCTAACGTACTGACAGTAGCCTCAATAAAGACGTGCATTGCGTCTAGTACCGACTGAGATCCACTAGAAGCATCGAGATCGTTGATAGCTTAGATGAATACAGTCTAGTCCCGTCCGTCAAGCCACGGTGACGTGCCACGTGGCGCACATTGATTGAAAGGAAAGATCGGCGTAACAACACAGGGACAAATAAACAGGCCATGATCCCAATCATGGATCCATCGTCTCACACGAGGACCAGATGTATAAGCACGGCCTCAATCATGCATCTATCGATACACTTGAGGACGAAGCATCAGCTCAGCGAGGCGAGACAGAGCGCCGGCAGAGCCCTGCATGAAAGCACATGGACGTAGACGATCGGCAAGCTTAGCGTGTGGCTCACGGCCTCTGTTTTCCATGGACATGGATCTAGTTCCGTTGAGCGACAGACCGATGGCGTCTGGGTGCGGAAGTTGGCTCGCTGTGGTCCATATTCCATGGCTGAGGACGCACATTGGCAGTGACGAAAGGGTTCTTGATCTATGGTGCATAAGAGCAGGCAGTCAAAACTCTCCACTTTGGGTATGGCAGTCCCAGCTTTGGCGACGGCAGAGGTTCGGCGATAAGCAACGCCCACGACATGCAGATTCAGACGTGCTAATCGAAGAAGCAAGTTCTGTACAAGGCAAAATTCCGACGCAGAACTGCGAAATGGAATGTACTTCCTCTTCACATCTAGCGCATAGGTGTACGCTGCGGAAGTGCGAAGAGTACATGTACTGTGGCGGCTTATCTATGGCAGGCGATGAGGAAACGATAAACGAAAGGCAGATCCTGGACAAATCGACGGAAAACAACTTTTCAAGAAGATCTTGAGAAAAACGATACATGAGCTAGGGTGAGTGTTGGAGCGCACACGTAATAATTACGGTGCTCGAAGGCTTCTGTCCCTCGTTGTCGTGCAGGTGTGGTGTTGATGACAGGCCGGATGGTGACGGTCGTCAGGCGGCCTGTGGCCTTTGTTACATGTATCGTTTGGCCGTTGCTTCCGGGGCGGCGGGATTTTCGGCTTGGCCAATTTGTGCGTGTGACCATTGCTTGTGTTTGAAATGCTCTCGTACATGTACGTACTGTGGGCGGAAGCAGCAAGTTGCGAGGATCAGCCCTTCGTTTGCTGTTGCCTTCGAAGACGATTGGAAGCGTAGGCCTAGATTCCGCTGCGAACGTTGGCCGATGACGGAGACTTTCCATATCGAATGAGCGCGATTGGTCAATTTCTTTCGCAACAAAGCTTGTAAGGCAGAAACGCGTTTTAACGGGCAAAATGATGGTGTGAGGGAGGTCAAAGTAGCGCATCTGCGGAGTAAAGGAAAGTAATTGCACGGGATCGTTGAGTGTTCCTCTCTGCCCGAATTAATAACAGAGGAGCTGATGATGTGCTCGTAGACCTGATGATATGCCGTAGATTCTGGGGAAATTGCAACTTTTGGGAATCTCTTTATTGTTATGCTCCTTGTTGGCTAGAGGCGACGAGCTTGGCGGCGTCATTGAAACCCATGCGCGTCGCCGTCTCATGACCACGTCGGAGTCTGGCTTCCGCCATCGTTCTGCATCGCCCGATGGTCATACGGCTTGTCCGGCTGTCACCCAGCTTCCTCAGCGCAAAGTTGCCCCACATACGCTAAGCAACCTGGGTGAAGCTGCTGCCGATGTTGGGCTGAATCCCACGCCCAAAGCATCTGCAAATGGATAAGCTGTGCCAGCTGTGCCATTTCTAAGTGGGAATTGGAGACTGTGGCGGTTCAATGGAGCGGATACAGAATCCCGTTGTTGGCAACATACTCGTGCAATATTCTCCTTCTGCTCTCATGGTTTTCTAGCCATTGGCGGGGATGCGCGCTTCGTAGGACCGGTGATGAAATTCTAGAAAGAGCAACATGTCCCAGGCAGATCCATGATGATGGCTATATATGCCCGTGAGGCGCACTGGTCAGCGTCGAGGACTGTCGCACAAACGAAGTCGCAACATCTCATCTTCTTGCGTGATACTGAGTGGTCTGTGCACGTCGGGATCCCATGGTCGCATCCGGCTCTAGGCCCGCAGCTGGCGAATGAAGGCTTAGTGCCGATTTCGCCAAAGGGGCTCTGCCTGCGTTACTGCAACGTCAACTGGTAAATTGGAAAGCGACGTGCTTCTTCCAAGGGCTTCAGGACACAACAGATGAACAGGAAGGACTGCGTCGATGCTGCGCGTTGCCGACGTGCTAAGTATTGTCAACTCCCATCAAGGTTGATGCAGCTCGCAGATTAATCGGGAGGCTTTCGATGATGTTAGCAATCCGGGGTAGTCGCGTGCGACTTTTCCTTGACCATGAAGAGTTTAGGGTATGTGGGGTCATTGTGTGATGAAAGGCGACGTGGACGAAGCTCCAACACTTCTGAGTCACACCATTGTGCGATTGTCTCTAGAATCTTGACTTGAATACGGGGCCAATCTAAAGTATTTATCCCCCTTTCGCCTCCGTGTCTGTAGCTCCCTTCGTGCTTAAGACTCGATCGAACGAAGGCATTCACTATCCACTGTCAAATTTTCCTCGCATTATTTCTTCAACAGTCTCGCCCGCCACTCATCTCGATTCAATCCCTTTGTTCGTGCCGACCACCCTCACTCTTCTTATCGGACAGACTCAACTTCTGTCCCAATCGTGATGGCGCCATCTCTTGAAGAGCCACTTCGTTCAAGCCCAGCCCTTAGACATGGATCAAAGCTCAACGGTCCTCTTCAAATGTCACCGAAGCAGACCTATGAGCCCGGCCGTACCATCGTCGAGTCTCACGACCAGTACGAGCATGAAGATCTCGCCCCAATTTTTCCCAATATCCACTGGGAGCCGTTGGTAGAGGTCCCTTATCTTGACAAGGGAATTGAAGGCCACCCTAAATTCCACGACCTGCTTGACTCAGCAACAGACGTCTTCGACTATAACCCGAAGATTGGCACCGAAATTCATGGTGTCAACCTTGCACGGCTCACGGATGCTCAGAAGAACGATCTCGCTCGCCTTATCGCTACTCGAGGCGTCGTGTTCTTCCGCAACCAGGTAGATTTCGATATCGAAGCTCAGCGCAAGCTTGGCCAGTACTTAGGCACGTTACACAAACATGCAACAACGTCTGTGCCACGTAAGCCCGGGCTGGAGGATGTTCATGTGGTCTATATGGATGAGAAATCGAAGGATCAGAGAGCTTACTTTACTCCGACCTTTCTGTGGCATTCGGATGTAAGCTTCTATGTTTCATCTCACCACCAAAACACTCTAATGAAGGATAGGTAACCTACGAAATCCAACCACCATCCTACACGGTCCTCAAGCTTTTGTCTGGCCCACCTCGCGGAGGCGGTGGTGACACACTGTGGGCATCTCAGTACGCCGCATACGACTCTCTTTCACCCCTCATGCAGAAATACTTGGAAGGGTTGACAGCGCTTCATTCCGCTGAGATTCAAGCTGAAGGATCCCGCGCTCTTGGTCGTCCTCTTCGTCGTGACCCAATCATTACAGAGCATCCGCTGATCCGCACGCACCCCGTCACCGGCTGGAAATCGCTTTTCTTCAACCCAGGCTTTGTCACCAAGGTTGTTGGTATCCCAAAGACCGAGAGTGATGCCATCATCCGATTCCTCAACGAGGTCATCGCCACGACTCAAGAGCTGCACGTCCGTTTCCAATGGGCGAAGAATGACGTCGCCCTCTGGGACAATCGTATTTGTGTGCGTATACCACAACTTCAACTATGCGATCTTGGCTGATGTGTAGCAGAACCACTCAGCTTCCTACGGCTTCGCACCGCACCGCCGTCACGCCGTCCGCGTCGCCTGCCACGGGGAACGTCCTGTCTTTACTGGCGGCACATCTCAGGAGGATGAACTTAACGCTCGTTATGGCCTTCCCAAGATCAATAAGGACGGCTCCGGTCAGTCCAACTATAACGACTGAGAGCGTTTGTAGGGCTGTGTGAAATGCACCCGAACGAAGTACTTGCATTTAGCACTGACAAATCTCCTCTCCTTGCAATGACGCGATTCAGCGAGCGTGCGTCTGTTGCTTGTAGACATGAAACTGCACTCGATGCTTTGTACGTACTTACGAGACGAATGGAAAAGACAAAGTTGCAATGATCTGGGATTCAACTCTTTCATCGATGGTATTGCTCTAGCACCTACGGTGTATAAATGATATTGAGACCATTAGGTTCGTTCTGCTGGCTGTGACAGAGTATGAAACTTGCGTGGCAGAGAGAAACTCATGCCCTTCTTTGATGCTGGTAACGGCGGTGCAGGCAAGATCTTCTAGCCCTAAATTTGCAGCCGCTGACGAATATAGAGTTCGCCGGGAGTGGCCTGTGCCATCTATATCTAATGCAAGTCATGTAAGTCGTTTCATCTGCCTATTACAATATGCTCGCAGAAGGTTGGGAGTAGATGTTCGCTAAGTAGATCGTCATTTCTGCTAGCCCTAGTAACCATATATTCATTGCTGTGAGTACCTTCATCCACCTCTCCAGTAAAATATCACAACAGTCTATCTTATCCCCTACACAAGTATATTATTCCAATTATGTAGTATGTCGCGATCTTCGGAGCACACAATTATAGACTACGCTCGCTTTCATGGCTTACTACGAGATCATCGACTACTTGACCCTCTAAAGTTACTACCAGAGCCGGAGAACCAGCCATCTTTCCTCGAGGATCCCGAGCACGCTCCGAAGGTTGGAATACCTCAAGGTTTCTCCATCAACGAAAGGCTTACGCTCAGCAAAGAAGCTGCGACGCTGCTTTCGTCGTGCACAACAGCGCCAAAGATTGGTGCGTGGGACGAGGAAGAGATTCTAAACGTCCGTCATCGCACGCGCAAGCAAAAGGTTGAGATCCCAATCCTCAAAACAGATCATGAGCTGGATATGCAAGAATTCGGTCGGCGGGTTGAGCCAGATCTGGCCAGCTTCAATTTGCCATATGAGAAGGTCGATGAGGAGAATGACGAAGGGTTGACTTGGCCAAGGCAATACTATGATTTGCCTCAGGAGCTTGACTCCAGATCGAGAGGAGAGAAGATTGAGACCTCTCGGGACATATTTATCTACATGCAGACTTTGCTAAAACATAGCTATACCGACGAGGACGAGGAAGCTCTGTTGGAGAGCGAACTGAGATACAAGAAAGTAAACTGCCTAATTCTGCGTTAACGGAAGCATGCTAATTAGGAGCTAGCATGGAGTTGTTGAGCCAGTCACGCCACCGCTTCTTCCAGCGTCGCCAGAATTGGTACCCTTCGTCCCCTCATCACCAACAGGTCACCTCGAACTGCTTTCTGACCACACAAGCCCTACTATGATGCAAGCCAACGAGATTGATACGCTATTGATGAGACGAGATGCTATCGGACCAAGCAAGAAGACGTCAAGCAGTGGCAGTCACAGCTCCCACACGATGCCCTTTGACGAAGATGACATCGGGCAGATCTATAGTCCACTCAAAGACATCGGAGAACCACCATCGTCGCCCTTACAGAGGCGTGTGCGGCCAGACGATAGAAGGGTGGAAGGGCCACTTACGCCTCCAATGACAGTGCAAAATCCAATCTTAAAGGGAAAGAATGTATCGTTCAAGGAGATGCTGCAAGAGATCATTCCAAACTTACCACTGCCCATAGAAGAGCCCCCGGAAGTGTCACTCGGAGATATTGATGGTTTCTTCGAAGACGCCATTGCACCAATAGCGGACAGAGTTAATAGAGAAGTCGAGCAGGAGCAACTGCAGGAAGCTGATTCTACCAAGCGTGTCGACGTGCCGGTAATGGACTTCTCGTTGCCTGTGCCGCCGTGGAAGATACACAGTCACGGTTCGAGTGCAAAAGCCCAGCAGCATAAGACTGAGCTCGACGCACAGAGATGTTTAATATCAGAAATGAAGGAGACGCACATGAGGAATCATCGTTGGCCTGGAACAGCTCGACTGGAGCTCAAGCTCCCATGGTGTCCCTTTCCGAAAGAACTCGGCAAAGTTGCTACACAAGAATCCATTGAGGATGATGAATCGATAAGCAACTTCCTCGCCGGGCTTAACGTTTGCGACGTGGTTGACAGTAGCACTCTCACCTGGAAGCAGGAGGGTGTTAGGGTGCTGGACGTTGACGATGATTCTGGCGAGGAGAAGCTTCAGCCAGGCGTCTTCAAGGACGACCAAGACATGAATTCACTGATCAAGAAACGCAAGCTAGAACTTCAAGAAACCGCCGAGATACTATCGGATGTCATTCCTGGAGATTATGTTGCCACTCGTTATGACACGAAATCCGCAAAAGGAGCGAAAATAATGACCGATGCCGCGCCTATCGTCCCATCCCGACTGGAAGTGCCAGGATTGTCGGATAATCAACAAGGCCAGGCCTTGCTTGGTGGTACTTTCTCAGCTTTCAATGCCTTGAGTAACTTCTTGGATGTTCGCGGTGAGACCAAGAAGAAGCCGAAGCTTATGGACAGCCCTTACTTTCCTGCTCCATGTTCGAGTCAGCCTGTAAGGCCTATTGCAACCGTAACGGAGGCACCCAAGCAGATCAAAGACGTCCCACTGCCTGCGCGAGTGGATAAGAAGCCACTCCCGGTACCGGAGCCCAGCGTACCCAACATACCACGCCCTTTTATCGTCTCCTCAACCATACTTGCACAGCGCCGCATCATTCGCCGCTTACAGCATTTATACCCTACAGCTGAGTTCATCGAGCGGGACTTCGCTTCTCACAACAGCGCTCCTGAACCGCATCGGGCAATATCAAATACCATCGGTGCTGAAGCAGACATCATTGTTTCACCAAGCACAGGCCTCATCTGGACGACGCTACAAATGATCAAGCAACGATCCTTGCCGGGCCAAGCAGATCGCTCGCCAATTCGCGAACGCATAGCACGTGTCAATCAGAAGTACGAGCGCCTGGTGGTACTTGTCAGCGAAGGAAGAGAAAACGACCCCAAGAGCGAAGCTGCAGTCGCAACAGTGTCTTCGGCACACTCTGGCCTAGATGTCAAAGACTGCGAAGCTCTGACCGAGCTCACAGGCTTCTGCGCGAGCTTGGAAGGAGAATTAGTCGTTCTTTATACTGGCGGCGGAGAAAAAGAGTTGGCGAAGTACATCGCGGGAGTAACGATCAAGTACAGCGTTAAGGAGTCCGGAGCGAGGTTACTGCAGGATGAGACTCTATGGGAGCTTTTTCTGCGAAGAGCGGGGCTGAACGCATTTGCTGCGCAGGAGATTCTAGCGGCTTTGAAAGCCCCGGACGATCAAACGATTGGAGATACTGTCCAGAGGAATCGTGCTGAGTTTGGCCTGACCGCTTTCGTGAAAATGCCCGTGAGAGAAAGGATCAGGAGGTTCGAGCAGCTGCTCGGCGGCACCAGGGTTTTGCTGAGCGTGAGTAAACAACTGGATATTAGGTGGCAATGATGAAAGAAGACATATAAGAAACAGAGGGTAGTATTATTTCCGCTACAGCCACGACTGAAAAACAGCTGCATTGAATTATCGTCTGACGCACAATTGCATCTCAAGAAAGTAATGCGATCTGATGGACAGAAAGTAGAAATAACACTGAGCATCGAAACTCCCTCAACCACAGTGTAGCACCGCAATATGTTTCGATGAAACCCATTGATGATTACCGGCAGGATGGGAGACACCGTGATATAGACTGAAGATCCGATTCGAGAATAGTGACTCTATCACTTCAGAGCATATATAAGGTCAAGGTGATGATGCAAGCCAGCTCTCCGAAGCCGATACTCACCGTCACACTCAATTGTAGGGAGCTCTCTGGTGGTGATAGTTGAATACAGGCAGCATCGATGGGTCATGATGGCATTCGTCATCTCGAGCTTTCGTGGATGATTCACCGAGGAGCGATCCCCAACCACCGACGATGAACGACGAGAACACAGCAGCAACGCCAAGATGCGTAGGATCTACAGGAGACTTCTACCGATGCTCAGTCAAGGAGACATTGAGGCGAGAAGCCAGGAAGCTGAACCACAACCGAGAGCAAGGGCAGGCTCTCAATGACGGCCACAAACCGCATGAAGAGTCCAATTTTTTCAAGAGCGCGCAATGGTAGGCCTGATCAAGTTTCAAAGATCCACATCTCTTAGTGACCTGCGTTAACAGATGTCATGCGATACAGGACGCCGGATGGCACCTGCGTCCTCACGAACAGCGAAGACAACCAGCTGAGGACATTCGTTCTGTAAGGCGACCCTGAGAAACCTCAATCCTTCTATAACAAGAATACTAACAAATCGTCAAGCTAGACCAGTCAATCTCCAAGAAAAAGATGGGATCCACGACCTGGCGCCCTACTCCACCCTCCCCTCCGCCGAACCAATCTACAGCACCGCCATTTACCCCGGCTTCAACCTCCAAGACCCCTCAACAACCCTGCTCCTCTCCACCATCCGCGACCATCCTATCCGACTCTCCTCAGCCCTCCACCCTTCACTTCTCGCATCCTACCCTCTCGTTTCGCCTACGACAGAAGCCTACATCGCGCCTCACTCGATCCTCTTCACTCCAGACGGTACACACTTCCTCACCGGCTCCGACAGTCTGATCTGCTCCTTCGATATCTCACGATCCGGCGGAGGACCCACTACACGTGTGCCCACCATCCCATCCAAACGGAAGAAGATCGTCGGCGGTGGTGTCGGCATGAAAGGCATCGTGAGCACTTTGGCCTGGAGCAGTGATGGAGTTCTAGCTGCAGGGACATTCACACGTTCTGTCGGACTCTACGACTCAGGAGGGCAAGGGGACTGTGTTGCAGTATTCTCGGTCGCGAACAACGAAGGCAGTGACGCAGAGACGGAGATAGGAGGATCAGGCGTGACGCAGGTACTCTGGAGTCCGTGCGGCAGATACCTGTACGTCGCGGAGAGGAAGAGCGATGGTGTGCTAGCCTACGACATCCGCGTGGCGGGGAAGAAGCTAGGATGTTTGAAAGGGAGGGAAGCGGACACGAACCAGCGGTTGGGCGTGGATGTTGTGCCGACGGGACAGGGCCATGAGATCTGGGCGGGAGGCACGGATGGAGTGGTGAGGGTTTGGGAGAACCCAGGGGATAACGAAGGCGCGCACGATCCGAGATGGGAGTGGAAAGCACATGATGGTGAGTCTGGCGAGGCCGCGGAGAAAATACGTAAGTGCTAATCAGGACGAAACAGAACCGGTCACATCCGCTGTCGTGCATATGTCTGGGACTGTCGTGGCTACATGCTCAGGGCAGAGACGTCCTAGCATCTCTGAAAGCGACCTTGACGAGACAGGGGAGTCTAGCGATTCTGATGTATCATCGTCGGCCACTTCATCCACCACATCTGCGTCGTCGAGCAAGCCGCTACTCGATAATAGGTTCATGATATGGTCAATATGAAACTAGAACAAACAGACGTTCCGTATGGCTAACAAAAGGCTGAATTGTCCTCTCCACAGACGCTCCAACCCGATTCCTCCGGGTTCATAAATCTCACACTATCATAACAAGCGTCCTGTCCATAGACATACAGTCACAAGCATCGCCAATCTCACGTATCCAATCCAGAGGATTGGTACCTACCGCATGATCTTGCCAGGATTACTTCACCGCATGATTCGGAACCCACGTGTTATAAGCATTGGACTGGGCCACTTTGATAGTATATATTTTCCATCGGACCTAGTCTTCATGATCCCACGGCGTCTGCCATTGCTATTTTGTGATGGACAGCTTACATCGTTCAACACCAGCGGGCCTCATAGCGTGCATATTGCGTCATGCCGGATTGTCCAAGAGGCCGCCAATACTTACCAACAAGTTCCAACCAACAACGTCCAGCATCACGACACGATGCCAGATCTGTTGTGCACAACCGAATCAAACGGACAGATTCGAGACACCGAGCTTCCTCGAGTAATCTACATTCGTTTGTACGTGCGCGCGCACGCCCACAATCACCGCTTCAACCAACGAGACCATCTCCCGAAACCCCTTCAACCACGCCTCCCTTGTTCTTGCCTTTTCGATATACCCTCTCATCGGCCGGGTCAAACCCACCGTTGCCCCAGGTCGCCCAGTCAGGCGTTGGCGGGCCGATGTAGTCCTCCGGGGCAAACTCCTTGCCCGAATCGAGACACTCGAAGAATCTGTCGTAGTCGATAATCGTATGCCATTTTCCGTCAATGAAGAAGCGTGTTGACGCGATGAGGATGCAGCAGCTATGCGCATGCTCGGCGGCAATACCGTAGCTCAATCCCCGTCTTTCCAGTGCGTCGTTGAGGGCCGTGACGAACGCCGACACTTCTTCATAGAACGGCACATTCTGCATGGTCAAGCCGGCACCAGCTGATGAGGACGTTCCGCAGTATGTAACGCCTTTGACTTCGACGAAGCACGGCAAGCCCTTCTCTACTAGATCTGCGTATCCTTCCGCCTCGTCGTCTATATTGAAGCCCTTCACCAGCGTTAGCCGGAACACCGTCCGCTGCCTGAACCTTTTCTCTCGCAGAATGTCAAGGCATCGCTGGAAGCGTTCCCAGAAGTCTCGGTGCAGCGGCCTGTCGATCTTCCTCAAGCTTTCTTTATTGCTCGCGTCGATACTGACATAGAGCTGCGTGACCGGCTTCAGCGCTGCAAGCTGATCCGGGTGCTGCGCATTGCAGACCAGAAAGCTCGATATCCTTTCCTTATGCAGCATTTCTGTAAACTCATTGATGTGCGGGTAAAAGATTGGTTCTCCGACCAGACTGAGAGCGCAGTGTCTTATCTTCATGGCTTCTGCGAATCTCTCAGCTCGTACTCCCGGCACCCCTTTCATCATTTTGATCTTCTTATAATGCCCTTCTTTCACGCCTTCGAAGATCATGTCTGGTGGGTCGACCTTCCATCGCCATGTGGTGCCCACCGGATTAGTACCGTGCCGCCAGCAGAAGACGCATTTATTGCTGCAGCTCAGTGACGGTGTCGTTTCCATGCAGAGGTGTGACTTGATCCCGTAGAAAGAGAATTTGTAGCATGACCCACGACCACGCAAAGCAGACTTGGTCCACCGGCAGATCTTGACGCCTGAGTGGGACCCGACTATGGTGTAGCCCTGTTTTGTCAGGGCGGTGTAGGTGGGCGAGGTCTTTGGAACCATCTCTTTGGTAGCCGCCGGAGGAGCTGCTACCTTTCCACTGAATGTAGTGAAGTCAACTGGTTCAGCGCTTGCATCGACTGTGTCCTTCATATTGCCAGACCGCAGCGTGCCCCCTATATCCTCGAGGTCATCGACCCTTGCAGTGCCGTTGATTTTGCGCTTTTTCGACCTTGGTTTTGCTGTTCTGGGATCTGCAGTTTCTTCAAGTTCCCAGTTGTTATCAGGGTCTTCTTCGTCACTTTCTACGGCATCTCCGCTGCCAGTAACGCCTTCACCAAGGCTGCCATTGACGACACTGTCCCGCATGGCTTCCTCTACGCCATTCCTCCATTCCTCCAGTCTCTCATTCGCGTCGGTCCTCGCATCTCCCATACCCACCGGGAAAGCCCTCTTACGGCCTGTTAGCTTCGCCATCCACTTGTCCACGTCTCTGGCCTGCGAACAGAAACCGTCTTGCTCTGTCGGCCATCCCCCTCTATCGCCAAATCCAAATACAGAATATCCTAACAGCGTCGACAGGGGTGCGGTGTCGATGCGGAAGTCATGATGGGTTTCCTGGAGGTGAGCCAGGAATGTATTGAGCACAGTGTCAACATTGTACGTTGGGACTAACAGCAGATAGAAGTATTTGACATTGATGTGTGGGTCAGAAGGTTTCGGAGGAGCAATGAAGTAGTCATCGTAGTCAACGTAGGAAAGATCCAGCAATTGAGGGTCCAGGAACTGCGAGAACGAACTATCCACGTCCCGTTGGAGAGACAGTTGCAGCTTTTCAACAAACGCGACGGCTGACTTCTCCGTACTTCCTGTTAGAGAGGAAAAGAACACCAAAGGCCGGATACTGAACGAATCATCCCGACCCGTGAGTGGCACTGTGCTCCTCCTATTGGGGCTTGTTCGCTGGAGCTTCGATCCTTTCACCCTTTTGGGTTGCGCCCTTGGCAAAGAAGATGTCTGTGCTGCATCAGTCTTAACCTCTACATTCTGCTTCCTCGAAGACTGTCTCCTCTTTTCTTCCAGCAGCTCCACCGCTCTAGAATCTTGCTGGTCATGCCCCGCTGTCATGCTCTTGGCCTGGGAGGCCAAGCTTGGTAGACATGGTCCCGATGACCAAGGAGCCTTCTTTCGAGCATGCTTGACGTACGACAAGGTCTTCAGGATGCAAAGGACAAGAGGGATCAACAATATGGTCGGCAGGCGGTAAACATGCCAGAGAGACAGGATCTCTACGGTCCAAGAAGTCAGCTGGAGAGGCACGGCCATAGTGCGGTCGGTCCATACTCTGTAGACCATTGCATCAATCTTACCATTCAAGAGCCTCCCATTTATACTGTCAAAATCCATGCCAGTACCTATTATCACAATATAAGGCTCAATATATTCCGTGGGAAATGGCAGGGTTTGCGGGGAGTTCTCTGCCGAACCATATACGGTGACCTTCACCAATGGATGCTAACTTGACCTTACCTGTAAGAACACAAACAATCCTTCTCCTATGCCACTTGAGCAATCCTTCTTCGCCTTTTACCTTGATCTGAGCCTGTTAGTTTATGCGCTCATGATGACATTGGGATAAGGAGACTGCGGTATGCCGGCTGATCTGACTGTCTGAGCATCTCAGATCATCAATGTAGGTCTACAGAGAACGGTAAGAATTTAAATGCAATTTGATGCATGCTTTGTATCGGACAATTGGAGCTTTCCAGACAGACACTCCAAATGCTTATAAGGGAGGTTCTGGAGGAAGAGAACCATGCTTTGGTATCGGATTAGCAGTTATAAACAAAGATATATACAGAGTCGTGTTCCGCCTCGATGCTACCGACCAGCACCTCCAGAGCGCCGACAATCGAATGATTCCAGTTCCTAACACGCTAAAAGCAATCACCAATAAACCCCCCTTAATGACATTCGCAAAGAATTGCAAGAATCATGCTATTCCCCATCCCTCAACAGCGGCGTCCGCTCATTCCGCTCAACGCCATCTCCTTCAACTTCATGCCCACCCTCACCATCCGTTGGCAGGCCCTGCACACGTCCATTCACAATCACACTCTCACCCACCACCCCATCATCAGTCTCCTGATCTTTCCTCCTTCGCCGATCCATGACCTCGAAATAAATCCCCATCCCCAACAACACCCCCTGCAAACACCCCGTAACAACATAGACCCCCCAAGCGCTCCAACCCTTTCTCCCTAGCCGCGCCGCCAGACTCCCCGCCCACACGAAACTCCCCGGCGTCTGGATACACATCATCGGTATGCTCAGGCTGCCGACGTGCTTGAGTCGGAAGGTCGTGTACAGCTGGGGAAAGTATTGGATGCTTGCCAAGAGCGTGGCGAGGATGCCGAGTGTATTGGCCCAGGATTGGAGATGTTCGGGTTGACGAGCGATGAGGATAAGGCTGGTGGTGAAAGTCGCGAGGGCATGGATAATGCAGATAGCAGTGACGAGGATAGCGGTGAGGTAGGAGGGGTTTGTAGTGGGGGATTTAGGGGGCGAGAGGGGCGTGGCACGTGGGAAGAAGAGCAGGAAGAGGAACAGTCTGTATCGTGCGGTGGTGTTAGGTCTAGATCTGTCCAGGTCGGGGGTGAGTTTATGGGACGATGAGCTTACATGAGCGTGAAACATGACCATTGTACCCCGACCTGTGCGATACCTAACAGGCCGGCGAAGCAGTCGAACCCACTGATCTCCTTGCAGCATGCGACATCTGCGCGACTGGTCGGCAGAACGAGGATGTTGGCAAAGGCACAAGTACCGGATATGGTGCCTAAGAGGACAAAGTATGGCGATATGCCTTCTGAAGAGCGCCGCGCAACTATGCGGTGGTGCTGTGGGAGGTATGAGACTAGGATGCCGACGAGGATGAGACTGTGATGTGTACATTAGCGGAGTGCAACGAAGAGAGAAGAGAGACAAGGTAGTTACATAGAGAGCGTAAGGTTCGTATAACTGGGAGAGGAAAGGGCTTCGCAGTGACCTCTGTTGGGCGTCATCCCGGCGATGCTTTGTTGATATAGATCGCGGGGCAACAAGCTGTATATGCCTGGAACAATGTTCCCAAACAGCGTTGCTATGTACATACTTGTAGAGTAAAGTACTACAGCTCGTTTATTCAGACCACACTAACATCTTTGTGTATGTATAATATTAGTTAATATAAATAGTTTTAAGACTTTCTACTGTAATTGTTTTTCTCTTTACTCTGTAATGAAATTGATATTTGAGACATTTAATATACAATTACCACATACATGATATAAATGAGTCTGTCTTAATGTCGAAAATGATGAGCTGTTGCCCAATAGTCATGTGAAAAAGTCCCAAAGATCTCGGGAGTGCGAGGGTAAAAGGGGAGATTGATTAGGGCCACAAAATAAGTACAATCTCGAAGATATACAACGCTTTCTCTATGCAATGGCTTTCAACTCCTCCTCGGCGCTAGCTCGCAATATCTTTACATATAGGTACAGGGATGGCCAGACGAAAGGGACGACCGATGGGAGCTACTCGTTGATCTTGGCAAGCAGCCTGTGGGCCGTGTCAGAACTCTGGACAAAGCCTTGATAGACTGCGGCGGGACTCACTCATGGTCTCGGAACAGGGAGTATTCCTCATCTCCGACCTTCACTGGACTTCCACCATACTATATGACTGACTGTCAGCACGCCGTATCACGGGACATGATTTAGCTCATCCGTGCCGCTCCTTCAAGATTACCTACCTGCGGTATGAGGACCTTGTCACCAGGCGCAACACTAGGTTGTACCCGCTTGCCCTCTCGGTCAAGTCCTCCAGGTCCAACCGCGAGGACCTTCGCCTCATTAAGCTCCTTGACGCTGCTCTCTGGAAGAAAGATGCCTCCCGCCGTCTTGGTCTCGGCTTTTATTCTCTGGACCAGTATACGATCGAGTAGAGGTGCAAGGGACTTGATCGATTTGAGCGCGGTTGTCTACCGGTTTCGCATCAGTCAATAATTTTAGAGTAATTGAAACGAGTGACAAGTACCATGATGAGAGTCTTAGCAGGACACAGATCTCCAATGTGTTCGAGAGTATGATTGATTGAGAAATTGGAGATAGTAAGCTTCGAGTCAGAATGTCTTCTTAAGGATCACAGCTTCCAGAGAATTTCTAGACCGGCACCACAAAGTAAGCGAGAACTGCGGATCACTGCATCCTTGGCGCAATACGTCGTCCGTACACCGCGTCTCCAAACTCTCAGGTTTGTGATAGGAACAACCGATACCAAGCCCACAGACATAAACCACGCGCTTCCCGACCTCTACCTCTTGGTCGTCTCTCATCAAGGACAGACGGGCTGTCCTTACGTGTAATTACTCATGAAGCGCAACACCTTGACTTCCTAGCGACTTTGTGATGGAGGTAGTCTCTCCAGGGGCAAATGGCGTCCAAACGTCAAATCCATTCACAGTCATGGATCCGAACCTGGTGGTCCATCATCTCACAGAACTCCTCCAAATCACCTTGGGAGCTTCAAGGAAAGATTTAGAAGGGCCAGGGAGTTTACTGTCGAAGCCCAGATATGCAGACACGGTCCAACGATGTACGCGGTTTGCTTCCGAGTCACAGGTAGCGCTCTACGTCCAGAAAGAGGTAGTAGCAACAGATGAGCCAAACGGCGTCGACGAGTCGCAAGGTAAATCATTGACTCACTGCTAAGCCCCGCCTTGTGCTAAAACCCAATTGTAGATTCGTCTCCGTACTATTCCTACATACTCTCCACCGACATCTCCTTTTCCACGACGACAGCAGCCTCTGTGGCTTTGCTGAAGCGACCTCAGCCCATAGACCCTTCGATACCCATCACATCACAGATTCAAGTCATAAACCTTCCCGGACTGGCTTCGCTCCGTACTGGACCTGGGCATGGCTCCGCTGTCTCCCCGTTCGAAATATTACATTCAGTAGTTCACCTAGCGCTGGCGCCATATTTTGATGCTTATACCAAGGGTCAGGAGAACCGCACTGGGATCAAGAGCCGTGTCGATGGAGAGGCGAGGACCGGCATCCCGGGAACGAAGAAAAAGATTGCTGAGCTGGAATTGAGCTTGCTACATCTACAGCAGAACATTGAGATCCCGGAGCTTTCATTACCGCTGCATGATGTTGTGCAGTCTGCTCTCGAAGAGGCTGCAGCGCGAAGTATTAAACCAACGGTGGACCTGATACCTTCCGCACTTCTGGCAGATAGCACGTTCCTGAACAGCTTGCAGCATACCGTTAATGGATGGATCAAATCGATTCAGTCAATCACGAAGATGTCTCGGGATGCGGACAGTGGCTCAGCAACTCAAGAGATCAACTTTTGGCTCTCGATGGAGTCTTCTTTGGAGGGCATTGAGATGCAGCTACGGAGTGATGGGGTACAACTAACGTTAGAGATCTTGCGTCACGCCAAACGGTTTCAAGCAACCGTCAGCTTTAGCGCAGATACAGGGCTGAAGGAGGCTACCGACAAAGTCCAGAAGTACAACCAACTCATGCGAGACTTTCCCTTGGACGAGCTCCTTTCAGCGACCTCACTGCAGAAGGTACAAGACTCGCTCAACCTAATCTTCAGTCACCTGAACAAGAAACTCAGAATATGCCCCTATCCAATCCGACGAGCCCTGCCTCTTGTGGAAGCAATCTCTGGTGACCTTGACGCTCAGCTTCATTCTCTTCTTCACGGTCGTTCGTTGATGCATCTGAACTTCAAGGACTTCGAGATTCTCATGGATTCTGCAGACCATATATGGCGGACATGGGATGAGAACGTCAAGGACTTTACGAACGTTGCTCGTGAAGTTACAAGACGTCGAAACGAAAAGTTCATTCCCATTAAGTTTGCTGCTCGACACGCCAAGCTCCAGGATCGTCTAAATTACATCAATACATTTCGGACAAATCATGAACAGTTGCAGCGTACCATTGTCAACGTGCTTGGACCAAAATCGACAATCAGTTCGGAAAGTAATGGAGCTATCCTTAATGGCGCTATCATAGTTGAGGAGATCGGCGACGTTGACGCCGTGGAGGAGGTCTCGCAAGCGTATGCTGCGCTGAGAGACGTCGACGTACTTGAAGTGTCACCAGAAGGGACCGAAATATGGGTCCAAGCAGAAATCAACTACAATGAACGGACGTCAAGGGTTGAGAACTCGATAATAGCTCGTCTAAGGGACCGCTTGGCAACTGCAAAAACAGCAAACGAGATGTTCCGGGTCTTTTCGAAGTTCAACGCGCTCTTCGTTAGGCCAAAAATACGAGGAGCCATTACAGAGTATCAAACGCAGCTAATTGACAATGTGAAGCATGATATTGCGGCTTTGCATGAGCGGTTCAAGCAGCAGTATGGGCACTCGGAAGCACATGCGATGGCTCAACTTCGAGATCTACCCCCGGTATCGGGGGCAATAATCTGGGCGCGTCAGATTGAGCGGCAGCTGAATGGGTACATGAGGAAGGTTGAAGATGTGTTGGGAAAGGACTGGGCGCTGCACTCCGAGGGTCAGAAACTTCAAGCTGAGAGCAACATGTTTCGTAAGAAGCTAGACACAAGACCGATTTTTGAGTCCTGGCTTCACGATGTCACAAGACGAAACGTTTCAATATCTGGACGGCTCTTCAGCATCATCCGGAATCGTGCTGCTGGTAATACTTTGGAGTTGGCCGTCAACTTTGATCCGCAGGTCATCGCCTTGTTCAAAGAAGTTCGCAACCTGATCTGGCTCAATTATCAGGTGCCGCATGCAATAAACAACATCTCCAAGGAGGCCAAGCGGGTGTATCCATATGCAGTAGGTCTGATGGAGAGTGTACGAACCTTCGCGCAGACTGGCCGGGCGATCGCAGACATGTCAGAAGTTTCAATACTACTCAGCGGCTACCAGAACGATGTCCAGACCTTGATCTTGAAAGGTATCCCATTGAAGTGGGAGTCTTTCGTTCATTCATATGATCTTCATGTGAAGCAGCTTTCGCACCTATCCAACGGCACTATTGATCGGTCTGTCCCATCCGGTCGCGGTGAAAGTAAGCATGTCCAATTCGTCCGAGAATTTGGTGCTGCTGTATCTGTGCTACAGAGCAAGACTTCGACTCTTTCCAGTGTTTACGAGATAATCCAGAATGCGAGTGATGAACTGAAGACTTGCCCTTACGACATGACGACCTTCCGTCATCAGCTTGAACTAATTCAAACGGCCGTTGATCAGCTCAATCTCGAGAACTTTGTGAATTTGTCTTATTGGGTCGATGAAACAAACCATAAGATTGAGGAGATCCTTCTGGAGCGCTTGAAGCAGGCCGTACAGCTATGGATTGAAGTTTTTCAAGACGCGCGAAGCGATGGAGTCAACGAGGACAGCTCACCCAAGCGAATCAGCGGTGTTCCCGGTGACCACAACCAACAGTACGATCCTCACTTGACCCGCTTGGTCTTGGAGATCTCGATGCGCAACCAAGTCATCTATCTGGATCCTCCGCTCGAATATGCTAGGGCTAGCTGGTTCTCGCAGCTTCATGATTGGCTTGGTATAGTTTGTAACTTGCCCAAGGTCAAGTCCTCGAGATATGAGATGAACATTGATCTTTCTGGATCTGCCGATACGGAGGCCCGTTTCACCGCTTTACCCGGATCGTGTACTGGCCACCTTTCTCAAGTGTACACTGCTGTGGAATACAAGCTCCAAAACGTTGGTACCTATGTCGATAAATGGCTGCAGTTCCAGTCATTATGGGACCTGCAGTCAGAACAGGTATACGACGTCCTTGGCGAAGATCTGTCGAAATGGCTACAGCTGCTGCAAGAAATCCGTAAAACTCGCGCAACCTTTGACACTTCGGAGGTCAGCCGATCGTTCGGGAATCTCACCGTAGATTACGAGCAGGTGCAAACGAAGGTGAATGCCAAGTACGACCAGTGGCAGCATGAAATACTGATTAAGTTTGCTGGACGTCTCGGTAACCGCATTCGAGAAGTTTACACAGACGTCGAGAAGGCAAGAAGAGACCTAGAAGGTCAATCACTTGAGGCTTCTTCTACCGCCCAAGCGGTCACGTTCATCACGATCGTACAGCAGTGCAAGCGGAAGGTCAAAGTCTGGGGACCAGAGGTTGACCTATTTCGGCAAGGGCAGACGACACTCTCTCGTCAGCGGTATCAATTTGCGGCTGACTGGCTGTTTGTCGAGCAAATTGATCACGAATGGACTGCGCTGAATGAAATTCTGGGTCGAAAGAGCAAGATCGTGCAAGACCAGACGGACGCCTTACGCGCTAAGATCTCTGCCGAGGACAAAGTGGTAAGCACTAAGATCTCAGAAGTCATTGCCCAATGGAACGAAGAGAAACCTGTCTCCGGAACAATCGCTCCAGGAGAGGCATCGAGTACCCTAAGCTCCTTTCAAACTCGACTCACAAAACTTCGCTCGGAATCAGAGATGGTTTCAAAAGCTAAAGAGGCCCTTGACCTACCTGCCAGCCCGGACACGGTGCTACCGGCCATCTTAGAAGAAGTACATGACTTCATGTCAGTGTGGGCTGCACTATCCACAATCTGGAAGAGTTTAAATGATCTACGAGACATGCTTTGGACAACTGTCCAGCCCAGAAAGCTCAGACAATCGATTGATGGCCTGATCAAGATGACCAAGGAGATGCCTAGCCGTATGCGCCAATATGCCGCTTTTGAGCACATCCAGAACGTGCTACGTCAACTGCTCAAAGTCAACCCGCTTTTGTCAGACATGAAGTCTGAAGCTGTTCGTGAGCGGCATTGGACCAAGATCTTGAAGGTACTGAAACCTGGAAAGCGATACTCACAGGTCTCCATGACTCTCGGAGACGTCTGGGACCTGCAACTCGCGACTAGCGAAACAGTAATACGAGACATCATTACTCAAGCTCAGGGCGAGATGGCTTTGGAAGAATTCTTGAGGCAAGTTCGAGAAACATGGTCGAATTACTCTTTGGATCTGGTCAACTATCAGAATAAATGCCGATTGATTCGCGGTTGGGACGATCTCTTCGCAAAATGTAGCGAGAATCTGAATTCACTACAGGCGATGAGACATTCGCCTTATTACAAAGAATTTGAGGAAGAGGCTTCTTCTTGGGAAGACAAGCTTAACCGGGTGCATGTCCTCTTCGATGTGTGGATCGACGTGCAGAGGCAATGGGTCTATCTAGAAGGCGTGTTCACCGGCAACGCTGATATAAAGCACTTGTTGCCGATTGAGTCATCTCGCTTCCAAAATATCAACTCGGAGTTCTTCGCCGTTATGAAGAAAGTGTACAAATCGCCTTTCATTCTGGATGTTCTCAATATTCCTAACGCGCAGAAGTCTCTGGAGCGCCTTGCCGAACTTCTGAACAAGATCCAGAAAGCACTGGGAGAGTATCTAGAGCGGGAAAGGGTCTCATTCCCTCGCTTCTACTTCGTCGGAGATGAGGATCTTCTGGAGATTATTGGTAACAGCAATGATACTCTTCGGATAGCGAAGCATTTCAAGAAGATGTTTGCTGGTCTGTCAGGCCTAATCATGGATGAGGAATCGATTATTACCGGGTTCACGTCGAAGGAGGGCGAAGAAGTCAGGCTCAAGGAGGTAGTCTCATTGATCAAAACACCGAAGATCAACGACTGGCTGGCGGATCTAGAGATTAAAATGAAGTTGACGCTGGCGGGACTCCTTGCTGAGGCTGTTCAGGAATACGTTTCGATCTTCAGAGCGGAAGACATTGACGAGACCGCGTTCCGTAGCTATCTCGAGGTTCATCCGGCGCAAATAGTCGTTCTTGCCACCCAAGTCGTCTGGACAAGCTCGGTCGATGCTGCTCTGGAGGGCGGAGGCGGTACGCTCCAAAGCCTGCATGACCAAGAAGTGAAGATACTGGATATGCTGGCGTCTACCGTACTGGGAGACCTGAATCCCATTTTGCGGAAGAAGTGCGAGCATTTGATCACTGAATGTGTCCATCAGCGTGACGTTATTGGCAAACTCATTAAACTGAACGCTTCGACGCCAGCTCACTACATGTGGTTGCTGCAGATGCGGTATATCTACAGAGCGGAAGGGGATTTCCTTCAACGGCTTCACATTAAAATGGCGAACGCAAGGTTGGACTACGGCTTCGAGTACCTGGGTGTAGCGGAGCGCCTTGTTCGCACACCCTTGACAGATCGTTGCTTCCTCACCCTCACCCAAGCTTTATGTCAGCGCCTGGGTGGGTCGCCTTACGGCCCGGCAGGTACCGGAAAAACAGAGTCTGTGAAGGCTCTGGGTGTCCAGCTTGGTAGATTCACACTCGTCTTTTGTTGTGACGACACTTTTGATTTCCAGGCAATGGGACGAATCTTCCTGGGTATATGCCAGGTCGGAGCTTGGGGATGTTTTGACGAGTTCAACCGACTGGAAGAACGCATCCTGTCGGCCGTATCTCAGCAAGTCCAGAATATCCAGCTTGGCTTAAAAAAGGGCGCAGATGATGAGAATGCACATACCGAGCTAGCTGGTCGGCAGCTTAGAGTTAACGGTAATACGGGCATCTTCATCACTATGAACCCCGGATACGCTGGACGCTCCAATCTTCCCGACAACCTGAAGAAGCTTTTCCGAAGTGTTGCCATGTCCAAGCCAGATAAGGAACTCATTGCTGAAGTGATGCTGTATTCGCAAGGGTTTAAGCAGGCGAAGCAGCTGTCCAAGCAGACCGTGCCATTTTTCGATCAATGCTCCGCTCGACTCACCAAGCAAGCACATTATGATTTCGGTCTGCGGGCTCTGAAAAGCGTTCTCGTCAGTTCTGGTGGTCTTAAGCGAAATAGACTTACCAGTGCTGGCGGTGACCTAGGTGCGGAAGAAGAGATTGAGCCTCAGATCATTGTGCAGAGCGTTCGAGAAACTATTGCGCCGAAGTTGATACGAGAGGACGTTGAGACAATGAAGCATATTGAGGCCGAAGCTTTCCCCGGCGTACGATATGTACCGGCTAGTCTTGATACACTACAAGACGCCATTCGCAAGATCGCCGGCGAGAGACACCTCGTAATCAACGAAACTTGGATGACAAAGATACTGCAACTTCATCAAATCCAGAGTATCCACCATGGCGTTATGATGGTAGGTGACTCTGGAGCTGGCAAGTCCGCCGCCTGGAAGGTACTTTTGCATGCGCTTCAACAGATCGAGGGCGTAGAAGGTGTCTGCCACATCATCGATCCGAAAGTCATGTCCAAGGAGGCACTCTACGGCAACCTCGACAGCACAACTCGAGAGTGGTCTGATGGTTTATTCACTAGCATACTTCGGAAAATCGTTGACAACCTACGTGGAGAAGACTCAAAGCGACACTGGATTGTCTTCGACGGCGATGTAGACCCTGAATGGGTGGAGAACCTCAACAGTGTTCTCGACGATAACAAGCTACTGACATTGCCAAACGGAGAGCGCTTGAATCTTCCACCCAACGTCCGCATTATGTTCGAGGTGGAAACACTCAAGTATGCCACTCTAGCAACGGTCAGTCGTTGCGGTATGGTTTGGTTCAGTAACGATACAGTTACGTCAGACATGATGGTTGCGAATTATCTCGAGTCCCTTCGCTCGATTGCTTTCGAGGATCTTGACGAGGATACTGTGGCGACAGGACAGACATCAGCAAAGGCATTAGCTGTGCAGGTCCAAGTAGCGGACCTACTTCAGCACTATTTCCATAACGACGCTTTCTTGCGGAAAGCTCTGGACGTTGCAAAGAAGCACAATCACATTATGCAGTTTACAATAACCCGTGCGCTCAACACTCTGTTCTCTCTACTCAACAAAGCTTGTCGGTCCATGATTGAATATAACATACAGCACGTCGACTTTCCGTTGGACCTTGAGCAGATCGAGTTGTTCGTCACCAAGAAGATGTTGCTGGCCTTGGTCTGGTCATTCACAGGAGACTGCCCGCTCAATGAGCGGAAAGCGTTTGGCGAGAATATAGCTAGTCAAACGACAATCAACACGCCGCTGTTGAGTGAAACATCATCCCTGATTGACTATGATGTGAGCTTGCCGAAGGCAGACTGGACGCCATGGCAATCACAAGTCCCTAATATCGAGGTCAATACCCATTCCATAACTCAAACCGACGTTGTTATTCCTACGCTTGACACGGTTCGTCATGAAGATGTTCTCTATTCGTGGTTGGCAGAGCATAAGCCACTACTCCTTTGTGGTCCACCAGGCTCCGGGAAAACCATGACATTGTTCAGTGCATTGCGCAAGCTGCCGAACATGGAAGTTGTCGGTCTCAATTTCTCTAGTGCCACAACGCCGGACCTCTTGATCAAGACCTTCGAGCAATACTGCGAATATCGCAAGACGCTCAATGGTGTTGTGATGTCGCCGACTCAGATTGGTCGGTGGCTGGTGATCTTCTGCGATGAGATTAACCTCCCGGCTCCCGACAAGTATGGGACTCAGCGAGCAATCTCCTTCCTCCGAGAGCTCGTGGAGCAGAATGGGTTTTGGAGGACCGCAGACAGAACCTGGGTCACGCTTGACCGTATTCAATTTGTTGGTGCTTGCAATCCTCCTACAGATGCTGGACGCACCGCCATGGGCCTGCGTTTCCTTCGACATGCACCCGTCGTCATGGTAGATTATCCTGGCGAGCTGTCGTTGCTGCAAATCTACGGTACCTTCAACAGCGCCGTGCTGAAGATCATTCCAACGCTTAGAGGGTACTCTGAGGCATTGACGAAGGCCATGGTACAGTTCTACTTGGAATCTCAGTCACGCTTCACACCTAGAATCCAGCCTCATTACGTCTACTCGCCACGTGAGCTGACTCGATGGGTACGTGGTGTTTACGAGGCGATTCGACCATTGGAGACCCTGTCAGTCGAGGGCTTGGTTCGAATTTGGGCGCACGAAGCTCTGCGACTATTCCAGGATCGATTGGTCGCTGAGGATGAGCGTACTTGGACTGAGGATGTGGGTCGCCGCATTGCTCGGGAACACTTCCCGACAATCGATGAGGAAAAGGCCTTAAAAGGCCCGATCCTCTATTCCAATTGGCTTTCGAAGAACTATGTTCCTGTTGGCCGCGAGCAGCTCCGCGATTTCGTCGAGGCTCGACTGAAGACGTTCTGTGAAGAAGAGGTGGATGTGCCACTCATCCTTTTCAATGATGTTCTCGAGCACGTGCTCCGCATTGATCGCGTCTTCCGGCAAGCTCAAGGTCATCTCATCCTAATTGGCGTGAGCGGAAGTGGTAAGACGACGCTCTCTAGATTCGTTGCCTGGATGAATGGCCTCAAAGTCTTCCAGATCAAGGTCCATGGCAAGTACTCTGCAGAAGACTTTGACGATGACCTCAGAGACGTTCTCCGCCGCTGTGGCTGTAAAGGCGAGAAGATTTGTTTCATTATGGACGAGTCTAACGTCCTAGACTCGGGATTTTTGGAGCGGATGAACACTCTTCTTGCCAACGCCGAGGTTCCTGGTTTATTTGAGGGCGATGAGTTCGCCTCGCTCATGACTGCCTGTAAAGAAGGCGCTCAGCGACAAGGGCTACTACTGGATTCGCAAGAGGAGCTGTACAAATGGTTTACTCAACAAATTGTTAAAAACCTACACGTGGTTTTCACCATGAATCCACCCGAGGACGGGCTATCCTCCAAGGCTGCAACAAGTCCTGCGCTCTTCAATCGCTGCGTCCTGAATTGGTTTGGAGATTGGTCAGATCAAGCTCTCTTCCAGGTCGGATCCGAGCTCACCCTATCCGTTGATTTGGATCGACCAGACTTCGTTGCGCCCGACAGCATCCCTGTTGCATACCGTGATCTTTGCCTTCCAGCGTCTCATCGGGATGCTGTGGTGAACTCGATGGTCTATGTACATCATTCACTTCATCGTTTCAACCAACGTCTACAGAAACAGCAAGGCAGGATCACTTTCCTCACACCTCGGCACTTCCTTGACTTCGTTGCTCAATATGTCAAGCTCTTCAACGAGAAGCGTGAGGATCTCGAAGAACAGCAACGCCATCTCAATGTCGGACTTGAGAAGCTCCAAGATACTGTGGAGAAGGTTCGAGACCTGCGGTCGAGCCTTGCGCAGAAAAAGAGCCAGCTCGAGAGGAAGGATGCGGAAGCGAACGAAAAGCTGCGGCGAATGGTCGCTGATCAGAGGGAGGCTGAGCAACGCAAGAGCGCATCACTTGAAATCCAGGCTGCTCTAGATAAGCAAGATAAGGAAGTGGCAAAGAGGAAACAGATTGTTGAGGAGGACCTTGCGAAAGCCGAACCTGCAGTGATTGACGCCCAGAAAAGCGTCAGCAATATCAAGCGTCAGCACCTTACTGAGCTGCGCTCGATGGGAAGCCCGCCTGCTGGCGTGAAGCTTACACTAGAGTCCGTTTGCACCCTGCTGGGTCACAGAGTGGACAGCTGGAAAACAATTCAAGGCATTGTGCGTCGCGATGACTTCATTGCTAGCATCGTCAACTATGACAACGAGAGACAGATGACACGCAGCCACCGTCTGAAGATGCAGAACGAATATCTTTCCAAAGAGGACTTTACTTACGAGAGAGTGAGCCGCGCCAGCAAAGCTTGCGGTCCACTTGTTCAGTGGGTCGAAGCACAAGTCAACTATTCGGAAATCCTGGATCGGGTCGGACCATTGCGTGAGGAGGTCGATCAGCTCGAGGAGCAAGCACTTCAGACTAAGGCTGAGGCTCAAGCCATTGATAATACAATCAACAACCTCGAGCGCAGCATTGCTACGTATAAGAGCGAGTACGCCGCCTTGATCAGTGAGACGCAAGCTATCAAGACCGAGATGTCGCGTGTGCAGTTCAAGGTTGATCGAAGTGTACGTCTATTAGACAGTCTTTCAGCTGAGCGATCGAGATGGGAAGAAGGGAGCAAGTCCTTCGAAACCCAGATTGGAACACTTATTGGAGATGTCCTTGTCGCTGCGGCTTTTCTCGCCTACAGTGGACTGTTCGACCAACAATTCCGCAAGGCTATGACCGAGGACTGGCTGCAGCAGCTCTCACTGTCCGGCATCAACTACAAGCCGCATAATCCAGTAACAGAGTATCTATCCAATGCGGACGAGCGGTTGATATGGCAAGAGAACGCACTACCTGTCGACGATTTGTGTACGGAGAATGCAATTATTCTCAAACGCTTCAACCGCTATCCGTTAATCATCGATCCTTCCGGGCGTGTGACTGAGTTCCTCCAGAATGAATGTAAAGATAGGAGACTGACAGTAACAAGTTTTTTGGATGACTCCTTTACTAAGCAACTGGAAAGCTCACTCCGCTTTGGCAATCCGATTCTGATCCAGGACGCTGAGTACCTGGATCCAGTCCTAAACCACGTTCTCAATAAAGAGTACCAAAAGACTGGAGGACGTGTTCTCATCCAACTGGGCAAGCAGGAGATTGATTTTTCGCCTGCGTTCAAGCTCTACCTATCGACTCGAGATCCATCAGCTACTTTTGCTCCCGACATCTGCAGTCGGACGACCTTCGTCAACTTCACCGTTACCCAGAGCAGCTTGCAAACACAATCCCTCAATGAAGTACTCAAGTTCGAGCGCCCAGATGTAGACGAAAGACGATCAAATTTAATCAAGCTACAAGGAGAGTTCACAATCCATCTGCGGCAGCTCGAGAAGCGATTGCTTCAAGCTCTCAACGAATCTCGCGGTAATATTCTCGACGATGACGTTGTCATTGAGACCCTGGAGACGCTGAAGAAGGAAGCTGCCGACATTTCAAAGAAGATGGCAGAGACCGAGGGTGTCATGACAGACGTTGACAACATCACACTGCAGTACGACATCATCGCTCGATCTTGCAGTGCCATCTTCGCGGTCTTAGAGCAGCTAAACCATCTCGACCACTTCTATCAGTTCTCGCTTCAATATTTTGTGAACATGTTCAATTCTGTGCTTGGGGGAAACAGGCGGTTGGCCGCCGAAACGAACAGTACTGCTCGTGTGGACATTATCCTTCGAGACTTGTTCGTTACCGCGTACCAGCGAACGTCACTTGGGCTTCTTCAGAAAGACAGGATTACTTTCGCAGTGCTATTGGCACAAGCGTCGCCATACAAGATGGATAAGGGCCTGATAGATATAATCCTTGACGAAGGCATGAGAGGCGTTGATGTCTCTACCGAAGCTGGTCGGAAGGAAGAGGCAATGACCAGAGCCTTCCGCATGCCCATCTTCAAACCTCATATCGAGAGTGTGCCGGAGATTGCTTGGGACAAGTTCGTTTCTGAAGAACTTGCGGAAAATTTCGTCCCCGCCATTTGGAGCTCCGACACGGAACTCTTCGATCAGCAGCTTCGGTCGCTTCTGCTTGTCAAACTGTTTCGTCTCGATCGCTTTGTACCAGCGGCTGAGAAATTCGTAACCGCGGTCTTTGGCAGAGATCTCCTGGAGACTAACGGCGACCTCCAAGAAATTGTCGACCAAGTCTCTGCAACTACACCCATCGCGCTTAGCTCTAGTCCTGGATTCGATGCAAGCTATAAGGTGGATAATCTTGTCGCAAGCACAGGAGCGCAATGCACAAACATTGCCATGGGTTCAAATGAAGGCCTTGCGAGCGCAGACAAAGCTGTCAGCAATGCCGCAGCTACCGGATCTTGGGTACTGGTGAAGAATGTCCATCTGGCGCCATCTTGGTTGCAGAGTCTCGAGAAGCGGCTTGGTTCATTAAAACCGCATGCGGACTTTCGACTTTTCCTATCGATGGAGTCCAGTCCGAAAATTCCTGTCAATCTGATCCGAGCCTCGAGAGTACTGATGTATGAACAGCCAGCTGGTGTCAGGGCGAACATGAAGGATTCGTTATCCTCGCTAGCTACGAGAGCTTCCAAACCGCCAGTCGAGAAGGCAAGAGTCTATTTGCTTTTGTCATTCTTACATGCCGTGGTGCAGGAGAGGCTTCGCTATGCCCCGAACCTAGGATGGAAGGGGTTCTGGGAGTTCAACGATAGCGATGTAAGATTTGACCCTTTCTCAATTTGATGAAAATAATGCTAATGCACGCCATAGTATGAATGTTCTGCCTTTATTATCGATACCTGGGTAGACTACGTCGCCTCTGGACGATCCAACGTGTCACCGAATAAGCTACCATGGGATATGATCCGTACGCTAATTACGGAAACCTACGGGGGCAAGATCGATGACGAAGGTGACTTCAAGCAGCTCACGAGACTTGTGAATACTTTCTTGACTCCTGCAGCATTTGAGCTTGACCACAAGCTCGTGGAAGGCGCACAGGGCAACGAAGTTGATACATATACTGAAGGAGATGGTAGTTTAACAGTGCCCGGAGGGACTGGGATGAAGGAATACATGGAGTGGGTGAACAGATTGCCGGAGAGAGAGCCGCCGACATACCTCGGGCTGCCGGCGAACGCAGAGAAGTTGTTGCTTGTAGGGCAGGGCAAGAACATGATTGGGAATTTGGCGAGGGTCACAGAGTTGTTGGACGAGGGCGAGCAGCTGATGGCCGAAGTCGCTGTTGCCGTCTAGACAGTAGGCGTTTTCTACACCAGAAGAGCTAGGACCATCCCTTTATGTCTTGTTCATCGTGTTTTGAAGCGCTTCAGCAAGCATTGGTGGCGTCGGAGTGAGGCTTGCATAGCGTGCTTCGAGGAGTACGAGGACTTTGACTGGCCGTAGCCATTGGCGGATATACCCAAGACTTGCTTATTCCTTTGTATTGTAATTTGTCAAGCTCGTTCTGCTGAACACTATGTCAGAGATAGTTAAAGTTGATACAATATCCTCGGCGATATTATTCCCTGTCTGTGCCTGCAGAATATGTCGGCGCTTTCCGTTATCTAATCCGCGCGAGAGTTTATCGCGTCGCATCACATCCAATACTTCAACAACGTGCTCCCTCTTCTTTCCACCAAACGTTCCCTTCTTTTCACCCTGACAAGATCGAATTTTTGTCTCAGATGAGGTCTCGCCAAGATGGTCCGCCAGACTCGGGCTCGGACTGCTGCCGACTTTTCCACTTCCTTCGGCCCTCCCCAGTCAAGTCACAAGTACTCGTACTTGAACAACTTCGGTGTCGGTGATCGGATTCCTGGCTTTAGGACCAGTGCAGGTATCCAATCCACTTTTACGTCCCTTCCCTCTCAAATTGCTTGTCGGGTGAAGTCGGTCAGGACGTTTTCCTACTTTTATGTTACCGTGACACTCACCGTACTTACTGCCCTTCGTCCGAGCATGCATGCGCGCAATCCCTCCGTGTCTACAACGTTCGCTCAAGCTGACGTGCGAACAACCACCAGCGTTCTTCACCTCCCTCCGCGCAAACCTCCACCTAACCGAAACAACCGACCCCTTCCTCTCCTTCTCCCCAACAAGCGACATGTCCTCCTCCCCCGCCTCAACCCCACCGTCCCTACCAGCATCAACCTCCTCCCTGCCTCTTCCCTCCCCCCTCGCGACAGCAGTCACCACCACCACCACCTTCTCCTCCTCCCAACAACCCCCCGCCTCGAACACCAACATGAATACCGACCCCCTCGCCTCCCTCCCCACCCTCACCACCACCCCCGCAAACACCACAGCAGACAAAGTCGCCGCCCTCCGCCTAATCGCCGACTCCATCGCCCAACAGCGCCAACTCGCCTCTCGCGCTCTGATCTTCCACCCTCTCGCCCTGTCCGTCTTCATGGCGCTCCTCGCGCTCGTGGGGACGACGTGGGCGGGGCTCGTGATGGCGGGGTTGGTGGGCGTGAGGTGGGCGGTGAGTGGGTATTTGGTGCTGGCGGAGGAGGTGGGGTGGGGATGGATTAGGGAGGGGGAGGATGAGGTGTGGGTTACGAGGTGGGGGGAGGAGGTCGTTGGGGTTGTTGTTGTGAAGGTCGTGAAAGAAGATGTTGGAGGAAAGGGGAGGAGGAAGGGGAGGGGGAGGGGGCTGGTTAGAGCGTGGACTGTGAAACTCAAGTTTCGCGGGAAGGGTGTGGGCACGGGACTGTTGGAGGAGGTGGTTAGGGTTTGTAGGGAGAAGGGCGTTGAGGGGCCGGAGTTTGCGGATGTGCATGCTAGTAAGTTCCCGCTATCCATTATATCGGAGGTTCTGAATGTGTGAGCGAGATTACTGATGTTTGGGTGGGAACAGATTCCGGAAGAGTCCTACCGGCGATTTTCAACGGCGGCTCTGAGAGGAGAGAAGCGAAGGCGAGGAGGATGTTGGAGGAGATTGTGGAGGCGCAATCTAGCCCTGCGAAGAAGAGGTAGCTCTGTATACCGTAGACTTATCCGTTTACCGAGAGGTAGATTTGAAGACGCTTCAATATCTCGCTTTCAACCTTATTCAGGCACCTGTGACTGTCGGACTGTGAATGATCAATCATGAGACTTCATTCTGCTGGCAACAGTAAAATGCCACGCTCAAGGGAGCGAAAAGACAGAGGAACATGGTCTGTGTCTCAACTTCCGGGAGACAAATCTCATGCCACCACAGGGGATCCGCTTCGCTAGACGTTACACAATTCCAACCATAGCCGACAATATCCAACATCCGAAACGTACTACCGTAGAACCGTGCCATCGTTCCTGACAAGTGAAGAAAGTGGGACGCTGCGTGTTATGCTGGGTATCGATGTAGCGTGGGACGAGGGACAAGATGAAGAGAAATGGCAATGCGTTTGAAACGTGGAAGTTAACGCCGAGGATGGTGACCTGTGAAGAAGATGGCGAGATGTTGTGCGAGAACTCCACAGCGTATAGGACCGAAGGACCGAGAAGAGGGGTTGGGGTTAGAGTGTGGTGCATCACAACTCCATGCTTCGCAGATACGCCCAACAACGCCTTGTATACCTGAGACTTGACAAGCTAGAGATCGACATGGCGAGTAGATGAAGAGGACAGGAGAGATGGAAGGGTTGAAGGTGAAGGAAGTAACCGTTTTCGATGTACGGTTTAGCGATGGGTTTTCTTCGGGATGTATGTCTCTTTGTCGAAGCCTGTCACGATGAGCGTCAGCAATATTGAGGTCTGGTAGATGCAACAGAAGCTTACCATAGATAGGACGGCCACGCTGATAGATATTAGGGTCTTGGTCAGCATAGGGCTCGGCGGGTGAAGACAGGGAAGAGGGAGGGTAAGATGAGAGGGGGACTTACGCGCTTCAGAGCGAATATCACCTGCGGAAATTCGGTCAGTTGACGGCTTATTGAAGACGTATGGCTTACGCTTACATCTGTTACTGTGACAGTCTTCCCGTTACGATGGTCCAGAAAGATACAACAGTCTCCAACTACCTAGAGGAAAGTGAGTGAGTTCAAGATGTAAAGTAGGACAAGTATGGTTGAGTTACCTCTCGAAGGAAGGTTTTCATCGCACTGCGGATTTCGTCGTAGATTTGGCCCGATATGCGCTTGACACCGCCTCGGCGGGCCATGCGTCTATTTTTGAAAGGAGTCAGCAGAGAACGGTGGATGGTCAGGAGCCAAGCTGGACTGAAGGACCATCATCGCAGCCAAGCAACCAGACTTGACCGTAGTGCAAGCTTGTGTCAGCTGAGCCCGAGCTGTTTAAAGTAACGCTCGTGCTGAACCTAGTAGCTGCAACTCCGAAAGCCAGAATCATAGGTGCTTGGCTGCCTTGGGGGTCTCTTGTAATTTCACAAACCTCGTTGTGGAAGCAGAACGCTCGCAGCACCGGAAAGACTCTAGATCTGAGCTTACCGGATGTCTCCTTTGGCTGTTCGCAATATCAGCCCCTGTTGCCTAAGATCTGGACGTGATCAAGTGGACTTACTTATTCCCTGGAGGGTGTCTTTCAAAATCTTCCTACATTACAACATGTGTTAGAAGTCTAAGTAAAGACTGTGTGCAAGGAGAAGACGCGTAGAAACTACACTGTGCGCGTAAACATAGCCATCATGTGCGGCAAACAAAGAGGTCAACAACGCTGCTGATCGCCACCGACGGCCTCGCATACAAAGATCCGCGTAGTAAGGAGTTATAGACGATGCAAACATACCGATGGCGTTTCGTGCCAATACCTTTCCCCTTTCCCAGTCCGTGTCCGCCAGGTCCACGTCCTGGCTTAACCTTTCCACCAAGAGACGAAGGTGGCGGTCCAAAAGCACCGCGCGTTCGATTCACCGGTGCGAAACTTGAACTTGAAAGTACCATAACCGCCCGTACGATTCACTATCTGACCTTGGAGATCTATGGCTTGAGAGATCTTCGGGGTTATGGGCGTGTTGTGCTTTTGCTGATGTTGAAGAAGTGTGTTGTTGTGTGTCGTGATTGGTTATCAACTCAAGCACAACAAGCTCGCGAGCTTGGGTAAGAAAGTATTCGGATTGGTCGCCGTAGGAAATGTGCAGCTCCTTCTAGTATATTGTGTGTTACGTTGGCCGAATGTCTACGGTGGCCTTTCCGAATACTTTCTTACCCGACCTCGTAGCTCTTCCTTCCTCAGCGGGTAAGGCTCAAGCTAATGACGGAGTAACTTATTTCGAGACTTCGAGGCTCGCCCAAGGCAGCGGTTCTTGGCTTGCGGTATCGATTTCTATGTATTACTACTAGAATGCTGATGTATACGGGAGACAGTCAACATCATGTACAAAGACCCAACGCCGGCAAAGCCGAAGAGATGACGTAATCGTGTTGCAAGGTCACGAAATAAACGTCGCTTCAGTAAACAAGATGCCTTCCTCCGCCTTCTCATCTTTCCCTATCCTGAGCTTTAACGACAGACGCTGCTGTGGAGAGTACTACCAAAGCATTAGCATCATCTCTGCTGGTGGAACCTTGCAGCCCTGACCTGGTAAATGTACGGCTTTGTCCCGACAACACCGCCAACGATGTTCTTCACGAATTTTGGCACTTCCGCCATGACATCCACTCGGTCCAATCTCGGGCCTAATGGGCCTGTGACTTCTGCAATCACTTCCTTTCCATCCTTTGTCTTGCCGCTCCAGGAAAATTTGACTGCTCCTGGTTCGGGCCAGTCGTTCTCGGGGTCACCCTTGACTTCGGTGTGGGTTGCTGAATTGGCAGAGCCTGCGCAAATGATCTCGCCGTCGCGAGCCAGGCCGCCAACGTTGATAACCGTTGACCCATATGAAGGCGGCGTTGTATATTCCATCATCACGGCGGAGTAGTTGGGCGACTGAAAGTTGACAAAGTTCCATTTCGCGGCTTTCCACGACTATCAGCAACCCTTTGACCGCGTAAGAGATCTCATTGAGAGGAGGAATTTACCCGCGTGATGCGGCTTCATGCCCTGCAATGCATGCACGAAGAAGCCTCTCCCCTTAAAATCTACATTTCCATCTTTCGTAATGATGACCCCTTCAACATTACATCTCGGCCAGAATGCGTGTCGCATCGACCCCCAAGGGTTCTGTGGATCCGTACCAAAGTAACTCTTCCCATCATTGCCGACTTGGAACCCGGGGGTGGTGCGCGTTACTGTGAGATTGACTATGCTAGCATTATTCGTCGCTGACTTGATCGTGTATGACGTTCCGTCTTCACTTAGGGTTACAGCGCAGCCGTCGGCGTAGAAGGAAAGTTTTTTTTCATCGAAGCCATAATTATTGAGAGCGTCAGAGGACCAGAGGTTCGGGGTTTTGGCATCCGGATAAAAGATCTTGGTGTTGAATTGACACGTAGTGTGCATACCACTACTACGATCAGCACCGACGCTCGAATCCAGTGCGATAGAATGAGGTCTCACACTACATTACTGTAGATAACCTGAGCCATGCCCACATGCCCGCTATCAGCCATCAAGTAGAATGTCTGTGTCTCCACACTTGTAGAACCCATAGCAGCCCATCTCAAGTCTTCCTTATTTAGTTCTGTATAGGGTGTTGTCTCCGCTTGTCTCGCAACGGATTGAATCGCTGAAGGCCCGTAGATGGGCTCTTGTGTACCGGCCACATTGGCAACTCTAGCGGGCAATGTGTTAGGCTCTAAACCGCATTAGACGGGCAAACTCCAACACCTCACTTACTGCTGCTTGATCCAATTCATCTCGAGACTACGTTGACAACCACCACACGTTAAAGTTTACCTACATCAAGTGCGTTTCTAGGGTCTATGCAATGACGAAGCCGGAGGAATCATGTTCCGCTCCGGAGACGGAGAAAGCCGAAGCAAAGAAGGTCAGCAACAACGATTCACGACGAGTTCGAGCTCGTAGTGAAGAGCTGCCATCAAACTGTACTGATCGTCATGATGCATTGTAGAATAAGAAACCATCCGACTGCGATGCTCGTCGCCACCCAGAAGAGCACATCCTCCATAAGATGGGGATTCTAGACTATCCCACTATTGCAGGTAGTGACGCCATTGGCGCGCTTTCCGCCAAGTACTTCTGCAGCTTAGCCGCGAAGTACGCTGATAGCCACCCCTACGTGAAGCGCATCGCCGAACGCTGCAAGAATGGCAAGAAAGACGATAGCGAGGGACCAGATAGTGAAGCTCATAGTGGGAGCGGCGCAGGCGAGTCCAAGTCCTCCAGTGGGTCCGGCGCTGGGCAGTAAGGGCGTGAAGAGTATGGACTTTTGCAAGGTACACCTCTCCTACCCGTGTAGATATTCCCAGATATCAAAATACTGATAAAGCTGCAGGAATTCAACGCGCGAACTACTCATATGATACCCGGCGTTCCAATTCCAGCAAGAGTCACGGTCCGCCCAGATCGCTCTTTTCATTTCGACCTACGAACACCTACGACCTCACATCTCCTATTCACTGCAGCGGGTGTTAAAGAACGGAAAGGCAAGCTGCGTGGTGCTATGAACCCTGGGAAAGAGAGTGTGGGACAGATCTCTTTGAAGCACGTCTACGAGATTGCAAAGATCAAACACTCGGAGCGTAGGCTTTCTGGGTTGAGTCTCGAAGGACTGTGTAGGAGCGTCATCGCACAGGCTCAGTCAACTGGCATCTCCGTTGTTCCTTAAGCTTTGCGATGGTTGTTTCTCAAAAGGCACAGCGACGGCGTTTGTGTGGATTTCTGCCAAGGTCTCTTGTACAGCAGAGTCTACCATAGCACTTCCAAACTGTACACTACGAATCAGATCTTACACCTAACGAAGCTCTTGGCTCAGACCCTTCCGGAAGCTTCGACGGACGAGGTTTTGGAACGTATAGATGGATTGACAGTAAGAGTCAGAGCTGCTTACGTTTGCAAACTCGTCGTAGCTGCGTCAAGCGGCCAAAGAATTTTGATTACTGAACCTCGAAGAACAGGTTACATATGAACCCAGTAATAATAGTCAGAAGCTTCTGTACGAGTACAGGATTAATCTCAAGACCCTTGTATTTCCGAGAATGCTAGAGTAGCTTTCGCCGTAGCTTCGGACCAATTCGGCTTCAACCTATCGCTCTTGCCGTAAATATGATAATAAAGCCGCGCTTAAGTTATCTGCAGACCGGGAGAAATTCCATGTACTTGTAATTTTATCAGCCACATCGCCGCTCTCAGACTACGAGGTTTTCTGTTTCGGATACACGCCAATGACTGTTTTATCAGAAGTTTGTCCGGCTGCTCCACTTGGATGACGTCTTGCGGGCAATTTTCTCTTCGCTCAAAGCAAAACCAAATCCGCGTTCTACTGGAGAGTAATACTTATCACTCCATTCACCGCACTATCCAGCGGCATGGTCATTACGCGCGTAATATTACTGCAAGACTTTACTGCTTACCATAGCATCTCGGCCCATTGAGCAGTAATCATGGCTTCTTCCGGAACCGCGGCTTTCACTCAGCGTGGTCCACAACAACCGGCTGGTAAGAGCCGTCATGGCCTTTTTTCCAGCCTCAAGCGCTGACAATTCCTTCATCAGGGCAGCCCAATCGTCCTGGAGATCCCAATCAAGCTGTGCGGTTTGCCTCAGTCAACCAAGAGATCGAGCCTGAAGATAGCCTTCGATTTACCACCACAGAAGGTTCCGAGAGTCCGACGACGCAAGAGCTATCTCCAGAGACCAAAGCCGAGCTACAGAGGTTGTCGACAACTCTCCAGAATGCCCATCTTCAGCAGCGACGGATGAGCAACTATGCGTTCGAACCAGTATCTCTGCCCGCGTCCAGGGTAAGTGGAGGCCCTTATTGGTAGATGGTGGATCATTTAGGACAATGCATTGGTCGCTGCACCTATTCTTCATCAAAAGTCGCAATATATCCCATCAACCCTAGCTGCTGAAGGGACCGTCATCACTAGGCCCTCATTGTCGTACTGTGATGGCAGATATCCCCATAATGCGCACCACAGGAGTAGCTAAACTTCTGGAGGCTTCAGCTATTCAGA
>JAABUP010000872.1_pt1 | contig 64690 bp, 88 predicted proteins | sample 5559201 | NCBI WGS metagenome assembly JAABUP01 (sample SAMN10711887, study PRJNA513373) | rock metagenome | isolation source: Antarctica rocks | place: Antarctica
TGAGGGGCCTTAGGAGCTGGGGCCCATGTTGGCTTTGGGGTCTCAGCCTTTGTGGGAGCTGGGGCTGTTGGCTGAGGGGCCTTAGGAGCCGGGGCCCCTGTTGGCTTGGGGGTCTCAGCCTTTGTGGGAGCTGGGGCTGTTGGCTGAGGGGCCTTAGGAGCTGGTGCCCATGTTGGCTTTGGGGTCTCAGCCTTGGTGGGAGCTGGGGCTGTTGGCTGAGGGGCCTTAGGAGCTGGTGCCCATGTTGGCTTGGGGGTCTCAGCCTTGGTGGGAGCTGGGGCCTGAGTTTTAGCAGGGGCTGGGGTCCATGTGGGCTGAGCGGTGTAGGTGGCTGGTGGGGTTACGGTTGATGATGGCATTGGGTGAGGCTTGGAGGGGGTGCTGACTGGGGTGCTGGTGGATGCAGGACTCCATGTAGCAGCTGGTGTAGCAGCTGGTGTAGCAGCTGGAGACCATGTGGCTGAAGAGGCGGAAGCTGGGCTGGAAGCTGGAGTCCATGTGGCTGAAGAGGCGGAAGCTGGGCTGGAAGCTGGAGTCCATGTGGCTGCAGGGCTCCATGTGGCTAATGGCGTAGAGGTAGGCTTGGGGTGGTGAGGGTGGTCGGGCTGCTCATGATGGTGCATCATTGGTGGCATGGCAGGACCGGGTGCTGGAGCAGGTCCATATGAGAAGGATGTGGGGCATGAGCAGATGCACTGCAGCCAAACATTAATAAGGTCAGGTGCAGACATTGATAATGGCTACAACTGGGCAAGTTGCCACTAAAATGAGATATGCAGCATCAATCAAGACAGTAAATGTGACCATGGCCATGACATTGTGTTTGCTTTGACAGTTGACATATCAATATTGTGATGGTCGCCAAGCAGTTTGCAGACAAATATGCATATTGCCTTGCAGTAAATAAAATGCACAATAAGGGGATCAAACAGATGAGGCTTTGCATGGAGATCAGTCACACAACATCATCTTGTATTTGAATATACAGTTAAGCACAGTGTGTAAGACAAAGTGGACCACCATGGCAATAGTGTGACAGTCAACATCTGTAACAGGTATGTACAAGGAATGTACAAGAGCATGTATGTCTGCATGAAGGTATGCAAAGATTAAGGAGGGACTCACATTCTCAAAGGCCTCATACTGGGTTGGCACTGGCTCTGGTGCACAGCCAGAGCCAGAGGAAGAGCCAGATGAGTTAGCATCAGCACCAGAGTCCATGGCATCAGCCATGTCATCAGACATGACCATGGGGTCCATCATGGGAGCCATGGTGGGGGCAGACGAGGGGCCATTGGCGTAGGCCACAGGGCAGGAGCAGATGCACTGCAGCAGAACAGACTCACAGTCAATGACTTGCGGGAGATAGGGGCAGCAGCAAAAAGCAAAGCAGGCAGCAGCGCTGAGTTGCAGCAAAAAAAGTCAAGTATATGCATGAGCAGCACAGGCAAGGCATGCAGAACTCATCAGGATGGCGAGCAGATCACTGACGCACAATGTGTGCAATTCTGCGGCATGACCATGCTTTGCTGCACGCAATGCAATTTGAGATGCATGAGCAGTGGTGCATGATGTTCTTCATGCGAAACAGCTCTCACCTCAACAAAAGCCTCATACTGGCTGGGGATCGGGCCAGATGAGCAGGGGGTGCTATAATAGTCTTGACCACCGTCAGCAGTTGCATTTGCTGTGGCAGTTGCTGAAGAGTCTGGCATAGAGGGAGCAGGAGTGTTGGCCTTGTCTGGCTTGAACTTGCTCTTGTAGGCTGAAACCACATCAGACAGGATGGCGTGAGGCTTGGTGTCATTGTTGCTGGGTGATGAGTCTGATCCTGCGACTAAAGATGAAGCGTTGGGGGCCACGAGGGGCGCAGCGTCAACAGTGGTAGCTGAGCTGTTGATCTGGAGTAGCTTGCGGTCCTGCGCATCGCAAGCAAACAGTCAGCGTTGAAAAATTGCGACTGCTGTAACGTGCGCTAGCAAGGACAGGTCATAGCTCTCGCAGCAGCCTCAGCGACACAAGTATGGTTAAAAAGGCAGGAAAGGCAGCCACGTCATGCCCAAGGCATGCTCACCTGGAAGGCCGAGGCGGACACAGCGAGCAAAGCTGCGACGACCACGGTCAACGTGAATGATCTCTGCAGGACAGCTGAGACGTTCAGAGGAAAAAGCAACGTGTACGATATGCAGCCTATACGAGTGGCAAAAAAACACAACAGCGAAGGGTGAAGGCACCATATTGCAGTTTGGGCCAGGAAACAGTGCCGTGAGAAGTCAGCCGCTGTCAGCTTCGTTGAACGTTCTGAAACTGCAGCAGTCAACAAAGCAAGTCAGTACCCTCAAAGAATACTCTTGCGCCTTCAAAATGCATACTCATGTTTGCGCAGACATGACAAGCGCACATACGCTTGTGCAGGCGCCGAGTTGTGCACCACTAGTCTGATCAGCGAGTTGGCTTTACCTGAACGACACACGCCTTGTCTGTATGTGACGCAGCCCCACTGTAATGCACAGAATGAGTGCAGCAGAAAGCTAGCAGGTCAAGAGGGCACGCCTGCGGAAGTGTCGCGAAGGAGCTGTTTTGAGCTAGCTTGGATTGGTCCTCGACAGCTCGAACGCTGTTCGCATGGCGAGAAATTTTGTATTGAAATATGTTGTAAAGTACTGATATCCTCGGAAATGCACAACATCGTGAATTTTCGGGACTGATCATCTGCCTCGGGCTGATCATGTGCCTCGTTTTGTGTCTGTCTACGCAAACTTCCTTGCGTGATCGAACTGCTGTGCTGCAGACAAGTGGCAGCGACAGCTGTCAGAGAGTAACGGTGATGAGTTGTGCAACATTAGAGTCAGCGCCTGCACGTCACTGCACTGTCTACGGGAGGGCTCCCTCGTGAGCCCTTTCCTCCTTGGTACGAAGCGAAGTTGGTCAAGCTGGCATATGATTGACATTGTATCCTGCGGCTTCTAAACGGTACTTAGCGCTGACCAAAGCATGCCCGCAAGCGGTCACAGATCCCTATAGCTTCAGTGACTTGCTCATACGCACCTGCTTGCTTTTATGCAGATGGAAAGCTGAATTCGCTTATGTGCAGAAGTTTTTCAATACGTGTGTGACACCTCTTTGTCACGTTTGTCTGTCTGTGCAGTTGCAGCTTGTCAAGTTTTGCAAAAGCATACAGACAGGGGGGGGGTACAGCAATTTGGTGACAAAGTTATTCAGATGCTACATCACATCTTTGTTTGATGATGTATGTTTGATGACAAGCAAAGTCAGAGGTACAATGGGACAAAATTAGTCTCGGTGCGCCTGCTGGAATGCATCCAGGCATGCCCTTGCCTGAGGCAGCTTTTGAAATCTCAGCCTGACAAACGATCGTTAGCTGCGGACGCCGTGCAATGCGCCTTTCTAAGCCCTGTAGCATAGCAGCAGCTGGCTCTCTAATCTCCACATCACCCCCTTACCTGCAACTGTCCGGACCGCTTCAATGGCTATTTTCTTAGACACCTGTGGCAATCATGCATCAGATGAGACTGTTGACCCAATCACTTCACTTGACAGTGGTTCATAAGGCCAGGCTGCTCACTCAGGCTCACGCACGGCTCAGCTGGTTTCTGTGTCGGGTTTGCCCAGCCTGCTATGGCTCTGCAATGAAAGCCTTGTCACAAATTTTCTGATTGGACCCATCATTTAAAGGCCTGCCAAAGCACTCAATGCAAGTGACATAGGCAGCTTGTGTAAACCCCCAAGTTGACCTGGCATTGCAACTTTGGCTGTTTGTTAGCACTGGTCGAATTGGGTCCCATGCTCTTAGCCTTAGATTTTAATCATGCAACAGGATGCATGGTTGGCTTGACCGAAACTGCCCAGCCATTCACATGTACATGCTCACACTCTCTTGTGTCTATGCTACCCATGGCCAGGTGTGTTCTACTGAATTGTGTAATGCTGCCTTTGAGCCATAGTGTTTGTGGTTTGGTTGTGAACGCAGCGTCCTCTGGCATTGGTATGGTTTTATTGATTGCAAGCCACCTGATGCACCTGGGCATGTTGACATCTACACTCTGCAGAGCTCTGTGGACAGCAGGCTGGACAGATTCTGTGTGCATCTTCTCAAGATTCTGCAGATTGCTAGAACAATCTCGCCGGTGGCCTTTTGCCAGCGTGTACAAGAAGGCTGCATACAACTGACCAGGGCCAGCATCCTGTCATTAAGTCCTAATCTGCGCAGGCTGCAGAGTGATGGGCCTTGGCGTCCTGCCTGTGCTGTTACAGTCTGTGCATGTGTGAGTGTATCTGACTTGCCTGTTCACTGTTGACTTGCCTGTCCAATAGCAGCAAGACGGTCTGTGCATGTGTGCGTGTCTGTGTGCATGTGTCTGTGTTTGGCTGTCTGCATGTCTGTTTGTGGGGTTGTGTGGAGCTGAAGCGTGTGCAGGAACCTTTTTGGCTGACCACTTGCGGCAAGGCAGTGTGCAAATGCAGGTGCTGTATGAAGGTGCGGCCAGCAGGTTAGAGTTGGGTCTGGTGCATTCTAAGGGTTTGCACTGGCTCCTGATTCCTGCTTGGTTGACACCAGCTATAGCGCTGTGCCTGATGGAGGTATATCAGCAAACCTGGTTTTGGTAACAGCGCAGCCCTTTGTGAGCGCATGCTACACAGCCTTTGCTTAAGTGTAAGCAAATATGTGTGAGTATCTGTGTCCAAGGCTGCGTATGAGTTTTGTCTAAGAAAATGGAGGCTGTCATGGCTCCTCTGTTGCTGGTGGTCATTTGTCTTCACAGAGTTGTGATCATGCATCTGTTCACTAACCACATTCAGAGGTTTTGATGTTAAATTTCCTGGTGTGTTGCATTTGTGCACCATGCGTGAAATAACACCTTATGCATCACAGAACGCAGTTGTTTTCCATGTCTGCATGCAGTTTGGTTGCAATGTATATTGGCTGCATATCTGTATGATGACATGTGACTACATACATAGATCATCATTTGGACTTCTGTGGCCTGACCTGCCCACAGGCAGCCCTGGCCCACCCCTTCCTGTCAGTCGACGCCATAGCCTAGTGTGCTTGCCCTACTACTGCCAGGAAAGGGACCTCCTGCCTGTTGTGCCAACTGACGCTGCTTCCCCTTCAGGGCAGCACACTGGGGCTTCAGGAAGCATGAACGCAGTCTATGGCCCAGCTGCTATGCAGCCTCACTCAGCCACGCTTGCTCAGCCCAGCTCAACTAGCCAAGGCTGCATTCCCAGGTGGTCAGGCCGTTGTCAGGAGAGAGAACGGACGTTGCTGAGTCTGTGTCACCCAGGGATAGAGTACTTGACATCAAGGCTGTAGGGACCTGATTGGGCAATTGGCGCTTGTCCTGCACGTACCTAGCTCATCATGAGCTGGAAAGCGTTTTAATTATTATTATTTATTAAGGCTGTAGGACCTGATTGGGCAATTGGCGCCAGCTATGCAATCTGTGAGCAGCACAGTTCATGCAGCTAGCGTAGCTGAGGCTATGGTCGATGGTGGTGCTAGATCCAAGCAGTGGGCAAGAAGTTGTAAAATTACATACACCACTGAAAGCAAAGTAAACTGGCCATTGTGAATGGGTATGAACCAAATGTGACACACATCACACATCAATCAATCACTCAATTTACGTTTCCTGTTTCACACATCATTACAGCGTTTTTTAACGCAACATCTACATCATCTGGTGACATCATTCCTGCTGAATCAGCGCCGGACGCCATGAAACAATGGTGCTTGTCAGTACGACTGTATGCCAACGTTCTGGCCGCGATTGTCCAAATGCCTTTCAACAAAAACATTTTGAAACCTGGAAAAAAATGCAAAGGTATAATGCATACGTAACGCCTTCCATTGACGCATCCCTTTCAAACACTTCTGCAGGTGAGGCTTGCAGACGGCCATTGGCCTTTTGCAGCGATGCAGTTTCCAAAGGAGTCACTGCGCCGAAACATCGCCAGGACACTGGTTGTCAGCATGCTCGGCAAAACGTGCAACAAGCTCCCCTGCTTGGAGCATCACAACGTGCAGGCGAACGATTTCGCTGACTGGCATCTCAGCAATTGACTCTCACTGATGCAGCACACGGAAGACAAAGTGTCATGAATCGAGGTCGCGAAGCTGGAAAAACCGATATCGTGAGACTACTGTCAACTGGTCTGGTCTTGCTATTCACGTTGCCTTTGTGTACTGTGTACCGCATTATTGTAAACGCTGATTAGCCCGAACTCATGGTCCCTGTGTCAGGATCTGCGAGAATGTCTTGGCCTTAAAGTCTGTTCTGGAGGCACCTTCTGCCACACCCTGCTTGCTGTTGTTGCTGGATGGCTGGTTTGGTTCTTGGCAGAGCCTGCCCCTTGCACAGCTGCACGGCTTTTTCATGCCTGTGCCTTAGAACACGCAGAATTTGTGCTTGTGAAGGTGAGTTTGCCTGTTGCATGGCAGCAACTCAGCTTGGAAGTCATTTTGAAGCTATCACTCCCTGCACTGACTGCTGCATGCACGCATGCATGCATGCATGGCCCCAGCCATGCAACAGCTCGTACCTGTCATCCTGTGGACCTTGGCTCAATCACTGTCATGCTGCAGCTCTTGGATGGACGACAGTACCTGCTTGAGGTGCACCGGCTGTCTGTGGACTGCAAGTCAATGGTGCAGACAAACATGGTAAGCTGCTGTTACATCATCTCCAGAAGTGTGACATTGTGCTGCCAATGACATCACAAGCAGTCTCATGGGTGTCGTGGTGTTGATCAGGAACATGGCAAGCCTTCTGGTGATGCTGCAAGGCAGCTCAAAGGTTTCCAACTGTTTTTGAGGACATTTGCGTATAACACGGAAAAGGACGTTTTTGAGCTGGTGCCTCAGATGCCTCATCATCTTCCTCAGCAGATTTGCCAGGCCCTTCACGCCTTACAGCAGATAGACACAGCCGGTAAGGAAGCGTCACAGCAACCGTTGTAGTTCTTGCATATGCCTCAGCAGGGCAGCTTCTGTATGCCAAGCATTCCTGTCTTTCTCGTTCCCAAGAAGCAACTAGAGTATACTGCAAAGCAAGAGAGTGCTGCTATGTGCCACTTGTTCAGTGCCATTTGGTCTGTGTGTGAGGACCGCCTGTGGACGGCAACAACGGTGCAGCTGTCTTTGGTCAGAGGCATGTGCTGCTGTACTCAGCCCAAGACTGTGCGCTCGGACCTGCAGGTGCAGATTGGCAGACATTCAATGCATCACAGAAGCAGATGCGCAGGGCAATGCTGTCTTTGTATGGCAGCAAGAAACGCCTTGTGCCTCCCAGGGCACCCTTGGACCTGACAGGACCCATGGGCCGTACAATTCATGCTATCTTCCTGTTCCAGGTCCGCATGTTGCCTTGGCCACTACAAAGCATCTTGATTCATGTTTGGGCAGGAATGTAGGTGTTGCCATGCTACTAGCCTGGCCGTCTTGATTCAATGCCTTGAATAATCAAACGTACATTCTCAGCTGTGCAGTACACTGCACAATTACATTTTCTAAGTATGAACATATTACGCGTGATGTGCAAGGAGGCTGCTTTTCATGTCACATTCATGCCAATGGAGCAAGTATGCCTTTCATTGTAACTTGTGTGGCATTGCCGTGTGAATGCACTGGCCCAACACGACATGGCAACAGCACGTCATTGGCATGCCATCATAGGTAAAAACTACAGACACAGTGGCACCAAGCATAGTACCGTCAATAGACATAACCTTTGGTCTATACCTAGACCTCTGACCTAGATTCTACATTCAGGAACAAGCAATAGACAGCAACATTTCTGCTGTCACCGCATTACTGCTCCCGATCTTGTCCGGTATCATGGAGTCTGAAGAGAGATGTGGGAAGACAAGACCTGCAAGCCTTGTGGTGTGTGCAGACTCTGGAGCAGATCTATCTCATTTACCGGGGCCGATACTTCTATCCAGTTGTGATCCAGATCTTCACTTGGCCAGCTCTGCTGGGTATGGCAGCCATGCTGGACCAGCAGCGTAAGAAAGCCATGGCTCTCATGAATGAGTGCCGTCTGACACCACTGGTGCAACACCAATGGGTGAGGGCGGCTTCCTCGCACCGCCTGGTGCCTGGGGATGTGGTGGTGCTGCAGAGCGGCAGGGCTTCATGTGACATGGTCCTTCTGCGAGGAGCGTGCCTGGTCACGGAGGCAGTGCTGTCTGGAGAGGTGTGACTTACCCTGTGCAGACAAAAGAACAGTCTGTGCCTGTTGGCAGTCATGAAGGGAATGCCCCTGAGACCTCACATGTCCTTCAGACACCATCATGGCAGCAGTGGTAGCATATCAGCATTGTGCATTGCATCACTAGGCTCTAGCTCAGCTACAAGCGCTGAAAACATAAAAGGCAGCTTCATCAGCTGCACTTTCATGTGTGACTTGTGTGATGTGTTTGTGGTCAAATACTGCAAACTCTGAGCAGGTTGGGACAGCATGAGGGGAGCAGTCAAATTTGCCATCTTTGGATGTGAGGCAATGAACGCCAGTCTGCTTTTGTGCCAGACTGGCAAAACCCTTTGCTCTGCAGGCAAAATACTGGCGCATGAGTGCATAGCACTAACATGGCACTGCAGGATGCTGTGACAATTGCTACCAATTGTGAGCGGAGTGTCAGATTCACGTCGCATGATGGCAGCTTGCAACTCTTACAAGCATGAGGCTGTGATGTTGCAGGCTGAACAGTTGCGCAAGAGTGCGTATGTGTCAGCGCCGGGCCAGGATTATGATCCAGAGAAGGACCGCTCTTGCACCATCTACGCTGGTACCATGGTGCAGCAGGTGACCATCCCACATGTGCCCTTTTGCTCTGTACGGCAAACATGACCAGTCTGGTGCCAAGCTCCACTTGTTTCTGTCCAAGTGTAGTTGAAACGTCTTGCACATTGATTGCATGCCAGATATGCTGACATGCACTTGTGTGACCTCTGCACAGGCTCATATGGCAGCTACAGCCGCGCCTCTGAGTCATTGTATTGTGCTGGATAGCCTGTGGGAGGTTCTGCATGTTGAACATCCAGGTGCTGGTGCAGTCAAACGCATTGCTGGGCACACATACATAATTTGCACGACAGTCAGCACACTTGATTATGCACAAACTGAGAATGTTCATGGAGTGAGGATGTCACAAGCTGAAGTGCAATGCTGCAGGTGTGGAGTCCTGAGAACAGCGCAGAGGAGGTGCTGGTGATGGTATGCCGGACTGGGCTGAACACTGCCATGGGAAGCACAATCAGGGAGCTGCTGGTACCTGCAAAGGTCACAAAGAGAGATCCTGTCGTTGCGGTATGTGGTCAACACTTCTGCAGACAGCATGTTAGTTGGCTTGCCTGCATGCTCTTTGCTCATGACTCACTCACTCATCAAGTGCTCTATGGTTCACTCATTCACCCAGTCACTCACAGACAATGCACAGTCCACATATCTGTTCATCCACCTGTCTACTTATGCACTGCGTGTTCACCCGTTCGCCCATGCAGGTCTTCACTGCATTCACCCCTTAAATGGAAATGTTCAAATTGAAGCATTCAGTCATTTTCTCTCTGGCTTGCTTGCTCCCTCACTCCTCTCCACTCACAGCCTCTCCTCACTCATCTCCTTGCTCACCCTGATTGATCTGCTCACATAGTTGCTCACTGTTCTCACTGGTGAACCTGGCTGCAAAACGACCCATCTTCGCGATCATCCACACTCTTAAGTACCTTCCCATGTCGTCCAGCTTTGTCTGACATTCACTTGATGTTGAGCTTGCAGGACATAGGCCGCCTGTACCTGTTTGCTCTGGTCTTGCAGTGCTTCATCTTCATCCCGTACATCTTCAAAGCTCCACAGCATGGGCAAGACGCAAAACAGGTGGTCTGGCAACTACTGGACCTGGTCATATACGCTGCACCTCCTGGCTTACCACTTCTACTGATGCTGATTGGAGCTGTGGCGCGTAGCGTGCTGCTGAAGGACGGCTTGATGCTGCTGTTCCCTGAAATAATTAAACGCGGCGCAGCTGTTGATGTGGTGTGCTTCGACAAGACTGGAACCCTGACTGACAGCCTGGTGAGTGCTTCGTGACAGCAGCAAACGGAAGGAAGACCATGCTGAGGGGTTGCATGCTTTGCTGCTTGCAGGCCCCGCTGGGTTGCACACGTCGTGCTTTGCTGCAGATCTGCAGTCCGAATTGTATCTGCAGAAGCTGTTCCTCCGTATGGTCATGTCTTAAGTCCACAGCGCCCTATGTAGTCATCCTGTTGTACTGCTGTGCATTGCTCTGCATCACGTTGTTCATGTTGTGGCGACTTCAGAGCACACTGAGTTTGGTGGCAGTGCCTCTGCATTGCTGTTCACATTGTGGCATTTTCATACTGAGATTGAATGTGGTGGCTCTGCATCGCTGTTCATTTTGTGGCGACTTCAGAGCAGACTGCGTTTGATGCTCTGGCGGCTTTGCAGGCAAACTTGCATGGTGTGCTGCCTGTGCACAAGGGCACCTTTGGCTCGCTGCAGCAGAGCGGCCTGCAGTGGGGCAACAGACTGAAGCAGATGTTTGCGGCATGCCACAGCCTGAACATGGTCAGCAGGTCTGCTGTGGCAGGCGCAGACATGGAGCGCAGCCTCTTCAAAGCAGTGGAAGCCAGCTTCTTGGTGGGCATCTGCCTCTGCATTGTGGGTTTACCTCATCTTTTTCAAACAAGGCCAAAAGTGAGACGACAACAAAAGCAGTATACAAAGGAGCTATGGAAAATAAACGGATACATATACTGAAATGGATTGATATATATTGTTGTGTTACACAAAAAAACTTTAATTGGATTGCTGAAAATGCCCGCATGCATATGACACTGAACTACTGCTTGTCCCTGCACTCAGCAAGCAGAGACAACCAAGCTGTATGAAGCCTCTCTGCCTGCCTGTGATTGCCCTCCTCTTCTTGTGAGCATGCCTGTTTGCCAATTTCTTCATCACCAAGTGTCCAGATATCAAAACCTTCAAAATAGTTTGCATTACTTTGACTGCCCTGAGTGTGCAGGACAGGACAAGCCATGATGGGGAATTCTGTGTCAATTTTTTGGTTGCCTTTGGTGCCTGCCTGTCTGTTTGCCTGTTTCCTGGTTTCAGAGACTATCAGTCTATCAACTTGACTTTGCTTGCATTCAGAGCAAATGCACAATCACCGCATCTGTCATGCACTAGCATGTACTGCTTGACAATGTTGTTCCACACAGTGTCACAGTGTCTTGTACTCAGGCATAAAATCAGACAGTTGCATTGTGCTTACAATGTCACCATCCCGTCCGGTGTGCGTAAATAATGCAAAGCACTGAAGGCGCCATGCCAATTGTACGCAGCTGGCTCTCACTAGGACTCTGGCTGCGCAATACCCATGGTAACATTGCCCCCCCCCCCTCTGCCGCCCACCCCATCCCTTCCCCCGAAAAGCGGGGGGGGTTCGCCTTTCTACTGTTTGTCACCCAAAGCATTTCACTGTTGCACTGTCAGCAGTGGACTTAGCCTAACAATGAAGCAAGCATGCATGCAACCATGGTTGACTGCCACATGCACATGCAGGACAGACAGACAGTGGTTTTGCCCCGTCGGCCTAATGCAAGGTCAGCCGCAAGCACAGTGAAGCTGTCCATCATGAAGGTGCTGGGGTTCAGCTCTGAGACCTTGAGGTCTGGTGCAGTGGTCCTGTCTGAAGATGCACCCCATGGATCAGCCCTGCTGTTTTTGAGGGGCGCCCCTGCTGTCATCAAAAGCCTTGTTGACCCTGCTACCGTCCCTGCTAACTTTGATCAGGTGATTGTTTCCAGTCAGGCCTGAGCTGACAAAAGCACTCTACATGACCCATGTATGCAAAAATGCACACTGCATGTAGCACCATCATGCCCTTGCCCTTCGCTTTTGGCCAGGAGTAAAATAAAATTGGGGGAAAAACTATATGCTATTGAGCATTGGTGATCAATTGTAGAATTTAACTCTGGCGCAGCGCGGTGATACAGCTGCTCTGCCTAGTGATGCAGATCCTGTGAAACCCCTCTGAGTAGCTTCTTGACAAGACGGAATGATGTACAGGTAGTGGATGACTACAGCAGCAAGAGCTATCGGTTGCTGGCAGGGGCAGTGGGGATCATCCGGGAGCTCCACAAGCTGGACCTAGCATGCATGACTCAGCAGCAAGTGGAGTCGTGTGCAACACACATGCAGTTGCTCTGTCTGGTGGTGCTGACCAACAGTGTACGCACAGACTCAAGACAGACAATCAGCCAAATACAGGATGGGTGAGATGCGACTGTCCCCAAAGACATGTTGCAGCTGTGCTCTGGTTGCTGCAGCAGATGTGTTGGGTGCTGCGCATGCGTATGCTGTGACAACCTTCCCAGGCATGTGTTCTGCAAAGCTGAATCTCTGTGCAGATGCTGAAACTTGCTGGCCTGGCTTAAATGTAAGGTCTGCACAGTACCGAAGAGTAAGTGTCACTTGGATGCACAGGATGTTCAGTGACTCTTACACGGTGTTCACACAGGCCATTTTGGTTGCAAGGCTAGGTGTACAATGTGCAATGCCTGCAGCCTTTCTTGCCGGCAAGGGAGTGAATTTGCCACACTCACTGTTACTGTTACTGTTACTGTTTTTGCAGTGGTGGAGTAAGGACAATGATGATCACAGGCGACTACCACCATACAGCAATAGCTGTGGCAAGAGACGTAGGCATGGTCAAGCCTCAAGGCTCGTTGATCATCATTGATACTGCCACACAACCTCAGCCCAACCTGGACCCTTCACTGCTGACCCCCTGCAGCCCCCTGCAGCCCCCACTTCAGATCCCACATACCCCCGGCAGAGTGTTCACTTCAGATGATAGGCACCGTTCTTCTTCCATCCAGCAGCTTCCCAGTGCAGCTCAGCAGGCTGATGATCGTCATTCTTATCAGAGCCGGAATCAACAGCGTGTGGCCCTGACTGCTGATCCAGTGATCAAGACCAGGCATGTGAGCTGGGATCATGTGCTTGAAGATGGCAAAGGAATCAGTGAGGGCAAAGAAGCAGTCCTGCCACAGTCATCTGCTGCAGTCAAGACCAATCATGTCTCCAAGCTGCTTCAGTTTCCTGCTGAGGCAAAAGCCAAGTCAGATTTGGCTCTCTCAGAGTCCCCTCAGCCAGGCCCCCGGCTGACCACCCCTGAAAGCCGCAGACTAACCTTGGAGGGGTTGACATTCGTGGCAGCAGGGTTGGGGAATCTGGAAGCGTCACAAGCCCTAGCTGCCCTGGCAGCAGGGCAGATGCAGTGTGCTGTGACTGGGGATGCCCTTGGGTGTCTTCTGCAACAGCAGGACCTGTCTTCTTTGGAGACTGTCATGCGCAATGCTGTTGTGTTCTCGCGCATGCAGCCCCACCAGAAGGGGCAAGTGATGGATCTGCTTAGCACACGTGGCATTCATCAGCTGTTTGATGGTCAGCCACGTTTCATACAGGTACCTCACACGATGGCGTCTGACTGCTGTTGCAGACTGTCACAGTAGATTCTTCTGACCTGTCTGCATGTGCTCAGTAACATCACCAAAAAAACACAGAATCAGGTTTGTTCTGTATCCTCCAAGGTGAGCATGGCTTAAGCTTTATACAGCACTAAATTAACAACGAAGGGGGTTTGGCAGGTTGCCGCTGTCTTCAATCTGAGTAGGGTCATGTCATGCATGCACCAGCAGCCATCACATAGTGTGTCCTATGCTGTGGCGTGCAATTTCGTGCTTGGTTTGTGTATGGTTGCTTGCGAACAGCAGTCTGACCTTTGACTGCCTGATGCCCATCACCACAAAGCCGCTTGTGCATCAGATGACCTTCAACATGTCACAGGTCTACTCATGAGCATGTTTGTGAGATCTGCTAGCTGGCCTGGACCTGTCACTTCAAGGCTTGGCCTCTCCTGAATCTGCTGTTCAATGATTTGACCGAAGTGTTGCATTGCACATTTACTACTATAACCTCGTCGTGTTCAGGTGACAAACTGGCAAGTTCTGCAGCATGCATGTTTTTCACTGAAGTATGTACCTGCAAACTCTACAAGCAAGCAAGTTTGGTGTCTGCAGCTGTGGCGCATACAATCTGGCTCTGCAGCGGCCATCATCAACTGCGCAGGGTGACAGCAAGTACAGCTAGCATCTTGCTGTTGCTTTAGCATAGTTGCTGGCGCTCTGATAGTAGTGAGTTGTGCAGGGTCTGGGGATGACAACCATGTTTTGTGGGGATGGCATCAACGACCTAGCAGCTCTGTCAGCAGCTGACATTGGCATGGCAATTGGGGCAGATGCTGTCATTGCTGCTGAGTTGTCCACCAGCAACGCCTCTGTTGCAGGTCAGCCTTCCGCAGCGTTCCTTCACAAAGGACCACATCCATCAACTGCAATGCCCTGCATCATTGCATGCTCTTTCAGGGACTGATGCAGCGCAAGTGCCACATATCTGAAATTAGAAGGCAGCACAGTGTGTATGTTCAAGGTTTGTTGTTGCATGCAGGTGTGGCCAACTTTATCAGGGTCTCCAAAGGTGCTTGGACCATGCTAATTGCCCTGTTTAAGGTATGTACGCTGCTTGTTACCTGCACAGTTGCTGTATTCACACATTACATGTATACATTACATGTATTCACTACACATATACATTACATGTATTCGCTGGCCTGTTGGCTTTCTTCAGCAGCTGCTGACATCCTGCTTGTTTATTCCCAAATTATTACTAGCCTTTGTTCCTGCCTGCCTGCTTGATAAAAGGGAGACTGCCTTAAGCCAATAGCTCAACACTCAACAAGTTTTAACTAACTGACTGTTTCAGCCACATCACTAAGTGACATCTTGACAGAATGTCTGCAGCATGGTAGCAAAGAGGTGATCAATGAATTTACAGCCTGCACAGCTCGACAAATTGGTTTGTCTGTGCAGTTCATGGTGGTTTACCAATGCAATGTAGCACAGGCCAACATGACAGCCTTCTTTGTGGACGGCTCAACCTTGTCAAACCTGCAGGTGAGCTACAGTGTTTCATTATGCGATGTGGGGTGTGGTCTTGCAAGCAAACTGACAGCGTGCATGTCAACTGCATGCATGCCGTCAATTGTGAAGATGGCATGCATAAGTGACCCTATCTGTTTGATATGCCACTTGCATGAATGCAATCATGCATCCTACTTTCCTGCCAGAATTGCTGCAATGGTCTCCCAAGTTTTACTTGCTTGCCAACAAGATCATGTCATTATCACACAAGAGATATGCAACATGCCAATATTTATACATCATGAACAAGTAAATTTTGCCAGAGCAGCTTATTGATTAGGTCGTTTTGGGTTTAGGCTAGGGCAAGGCCTCAATGCCTCCCCCAGCAGTCTAAGCCTTCATGCCATCTGATCTCTGTGCTTCAATTTAGTGCGCTAAATGCTCTGCAACATGCTGATGGTGAGTCGCCCATTGGTCAGCACAGAGCTTGCTGACTTGGCACTTGTCTACAGATGGGTGCCATCGATCTGCAAGCAATGGCTATGGCCTTGGCTTGCTGCTGGGTTCCTCCCATAAAGAAGATGAACAGACACAAGCCGACCCCTCATACTTGCACACTAGTGGGCTTGCTTGTCATGACCAGTGCGGCCATCGGGATGCAACTGACCCACATTGCCCTCATGCTGTTTATGTGCACAAGGCCTTGGTTCTTGGGTGGAACCAGTACTGCACATCTGGTAAGCTGCTCAGTTTACATCAAGCACAGGTGTTTCTGAATCCGGCATCCAGCTTTGACAGTAAGATATGGTGTCTGCGTTATGTTTATGCAGAGTGCGCGTGATGATCTGTGTCAGCGGCATTTGCACGGCTTGTCCCTGAATCACACGTTCTCCTTGTGGGGGCGCTGTCTGCATTGGAAAACTAATTGGATTCGTGATTGGATTCATGTATGCTGCAATGACAAGCACTCAGACACGATGAAGAATCAGCTGACACCAGTGTGTTCACGCATCCCTAAGACAAAGGACTGCGCAAGCTAGCGACAGCAGCTATCAAAACTGTTGTGCTTGGTCCTGTGCAGAACCCGGTGACATCGACCGCATGGCTGGCAGCAAATGCGCAGCTCCTAACTCCGTTAGTCAGTATGACCGTAGATACAAGGCAGTTCTGTGAGCCCTTGCACCGCACCAGGCCTGTCTTTGTCATTGTTGCCACCTACATACTTCTGTCTTTTGTTGCGGTCCTGGTCAGACCAGATCAACATGTCAACTGGCTCAGCTTGTACAATTTTGCGCAATCCTTCAGGTTTCAGTTCTTGGGGGTTGCATTTGGTGGGCTTTTTGCCTATATAATGTTGTTTGGTGCCACTCGTCTGTTGCTGAGACAGCATCAGCATCGCAGGGTACAGCCGCAGTCAGAGGCAGCGCAGCTGATGTAGCATCAGGCTTTTGGTTGTGCCATACATATGTTTACGTACGCCCCTCCTTCTGCTTACATAGCTGCCATTGCTGGATGCACTGTTGCTAGGATATTTGTGGCAAACCTGAGCAGTGAACAGTAGCATTTTGCATTCGTAGAGTAAGTGTGACATGACATTGGAGTTTTTTGTCAGAAGGGCTCTGATGCCACCTTGACTATATACCTGCATACAATGCAGAGAAGGCTTTTTATTATCTGGCAATGGGCAAGTGACTCAGTGTTGCAGTTCGCTGATCATCCACAGCACCAAGTTCGCTGTTTGGAGCTTGAGAAAGCAATATAGCTTAGAGCTGACGTAGATTTGCAAAGCTTATGACGTGGACAAGCTTTGGCGTTAGTATGATGGCTACCATTTTTGCTGTTGTGATCATAAAGTATTTCTGGTGTGTGACACCTTTAGCTGCTAACGTTAGCAAGGCTACTATTATACAGGTAATCATACTGATTTTTATTTTTTATTATTATTTATTTTATAATTGAATATAATCGTTGTTATCTATGATAATAGTTGAAACGCTTTCCGGCTCATGATATGCTATGTACGTGCAGGACAAGTCTTGTGTCTCCAGAGCAGCCTGTCTTGTGCATCCCTGTAAGCTTAAGGCCTCCTAATACGACAGTGTTGACAGAAACGTAATACGACATCATTAAAAGTATACCTCGGGCGACCAGGTGGACGAAGCTCCTTGACTTCACCAAATAATAATTAAAATTAAAAAGCCTGAATGAGTGTAACGCCTCACCTTCCATGCGTGGCTCTGCATGACTTATCAATCTAACGAGTACGCGTTGCGCTTGGGTCGACGAGACAGTTCGAGACACTGTCACAATTCTCTTGCGTCCTCTGCGTTCTGTGTGTTCACAGCACTTTGCACTGAGCAGAACCTTCTTGAGAGTTGATGCTTTCCGCTCGAGCTCCTTGCTCACAAGTTTGCCTTGGCATACGTCAAGCATCTCGTCAACTCAGCAACGCCAGGCACAGGCATCAGTGTGCAGCTTTACCCAAAGGAGGATCTTCTCGCAGCCTTGCTGCGAGGCATGCGGTCGGGCAACATAACCGAAGAGTGACGCTGACGACCTTGCTAGGAAGCACTGTTCTGGCCATGGGTTTCGGCACGAGCGCAATGGCAGCCTCTGCCACGTCGCCAACCGTAGAAACGGTACACAGGACTTGGAACGCAACACCTGACATTGGTCTGCATGCATGTGCATCCAACCTTGCTATGCCAAAGTTTGCCCTGAGTCTGCACTCCCCTGTTACCCTGCAGATCTTGCAGAACCCAAACTTCCCCGAGACATTTCCTTTTGGGCCTGAAGAATTCCAGCGCTATGATGAAACCCCTGACACCTCTTTCTACTCACAGCCTCGCTTTGTGACGCATATTGACGATGGCGCCATTGCTGCTCTGACCAAGTAATTGTGCATCTGCACTTCTACAATCACAGCTGCTTGTGCCAGCATCATACTTTAGCATCGATTGGGGCATGTTGCTCAGCAAGCACTCTTGAGAAGGGTGCAATCAGGCATGCAAATGATACTTTGCATTACAGGTATTACAGTCAGGTGCTGCCACCTTCAGGCACAGAAGATGCTGCAATCCTTGACATGTGCAGCAGCTGGGTCAGCCACTACCCCAAAGGCTATAAACTAGCACGCATTGCAGGTACCTACTTTACACCCAACTCATGTCACACATGGCATGCAATGACAGCCAGGTTCATCTGGTTTGGAAATAGTGGCATGTGTTTCAGTTTGACATTCCGCCATGATCGCTGTTGCCATTCGCAGCCTGCTCTGAGATTCCTCACACCATCTCTGCACCATTGTGCATCTGTCCTCCAGCATATGCACATATGATTCAGGCTGCCTTACCTGTTGTGTAAGTACAGTTACACCTTTTGTGATGATGCCTCAGGTACCGGCATGAGTCGAGCAGAGCTAGAACGCAATCCAGTGCTGACTGACTTCTCAGTCAGAGACCTGAACAAGGAGCCAAAACTGCCCTATGAAGACAACACTTTTGATGTCATCACAAATGTGGTGTCAGTGGACTACCTGAACAGACCATTGGTAAGTTTGATAGCTTTCTAAGCTCTGATCTGTAGCTTCTCTCGCAAATGTCAGAGGGTAATTTACAGTGTGCTGCTGAGCATGTCAGTAATTTCAGGATAGCTGCTGTCATATCCATTGCATGTGCACTGTGGGGTGCACAACTGTTTGATGGATGGCACAGGAAATCTTCCAAGAAATGCACAGAGTCTTGAAGCCTGGCGGATTAGCATTGATGAGCTTCTCCAATAGATGCTTCCCTACGAAAGGTACTGCCTGTTGCCAATTCATGCTTGCCTCTCAATCTCCTCTAGCCTTGCAGCGATTGTACAACCCAGCCACTGACAGTCATTGTAAGCTACTCAGCTGTTGTTGTGTATGCTACCATTTCCAGTGGGGTTGTTTGTGAGTCCTTACTGTGTTGGTGTCACACAGAGCATGGTCATGATGCATGTCACACTCTCAAGGTTGTGCTATTGCTCTGCAGCTATTGCTGTGTGGACACAAACCGGTGACGTGGATCATGCTTGGATCATCGGCTCATACTTCCATTACTCAGTAGCCGGAGGCTGGACAGCACCACAAGCGAAGGATATCTCCCCAGCAGGGGGCATCTTCTCTCGCGGGGACCCTATGTATGTTGCATATGCTCACAAGAAGGCCTAGTCACAGCTCTTGCATAGCTTTCTTTGGAATATGAGACTGCACAGGGTAATGACCTTGACTTCTTCATCAAGGACCAGTACATGAGGATCTGGCGGAGACGCACGTCATTTTTCAACAGCTTGCACAATCAAGCAGCTTTATTCCGTCATCAAATGCTGACAGTGCCTACTGTACAGTTTCTGTACTGTTTTCCTAAATTATTGCCCCAGAACATGTCCCAGAGGACGCAGTAACTTGCAGAGCCTGGTGAAATGCATTGATCATGGAAAGTCAGAGTAGACTCAAGCAGTACATTGATTCCTACACTGATCATAGTGTCTATGCAACAGCACAATGTGCTTCAAACATGTGATGTTGTCGAGCTGCCCTTCGGCTTGAAGCAAAGCCTGAAATCGACTTGAAAGCTGCAGCTTGTATGTGCTGTCTTAAGCTTCACTGGACATCGCTGCGCCCTAACTTGGTTCTGCCGACTGAAACAGTGTTCAATGGTTGTGAACCATCACTGCAAGTTGCTGAGCTGCAACAGAGTGTGCTGGAAGTCTGGAGGCAGCTCTGATGTGAACTGCAGTCTGTCACCTGAGATTGGGTGTGTGAAGCCTAGTGTCTGAGCATGCAATGCTGGCCTGTTGAGATCTTTCAGTGCCTTCCAGACCACTGCTTGCCTGCAGATACACAGATCACAATTGGCTTTGCTTCAGCATCCATGGACATGACTTGCCTTGCAATCTAGCCTGTATAGGGACCTTGTGCATCAGTGGACACAAAAGTAGATTCACAACACAGCTTACTTTAGATGTGCAAAATAGAGCTAGATTCACAACACAAGAATTTTCAAGGATGGACATGGAGATAGACTCAAGAATTAAGGCCTCGGGATTCTATCAAGGACAAATATGTTCCTTGTGACAGAAAGGTCCTAGGAATGGCTCCAACTTCAAACAAAAGCCCTCGCAGCAACACTGAGGCTGCTGCGGGCATAGAGCATGTAGTGCCTCACACACACACCTGGTATTCTTCTGCTTGTTTGTTGTATTGATTGCCTGGCGACTGCAGCTTGTGTGTTGCTGAGTGTTGTGACATCATACCCAAAGACAGAGTGTTTAACAGGTTTGCGCACGCATCAGGTCCAGTCGCGCTGACTCATTCAGATATCAAGCAGGACATGCTGATAGCTTTGCTGCATTGATGCTGTTTGTGGCGTGCATACCGCAAGCTTTTGCCCCGGCCAACAGCACTGACAGCACTCCCTCCAGCACCACCATATGCGTCATCTCCAAACAGGGAGTGCCCTATATTCTTTGCATGTACCCTGCACACAAACCATTTTCTTTTTTCTTTTTCTTTGACTTTCTTTTCCTTTCCTTTCCTTTTCTTTTCTTTTCTTTTCTTTTCTTTTCTTTTCTTTTCTTTTCTTTTCTTTTCTTTTCTTTTCTTTTCTTTTCTACCCTGCACACCATGTCGCTTGGTGTGCTTTGCATGTAGGTCCAGCTTGCCAAGTTGCGCTCAACCCAAATGCTACACCTCTGTATGTTGATACTGTACTGTTTTCTGGGGTCTCGCTACAGCACTTGTGTCTTGGCAATCGATGATGCAAAGGTCTGACTGACCTGATTTGGTGAGTTCTGCCGGTCTGGAGCTGCCATTCTACCAGGGCAGATGAGCCATCGCCCAAGGCTTGGACCACTCTGTATCCACTCAATGCGTTCCTGCCCCTATAGCACATGTGATCATTTTTTAACGGTGACATGAAAGGACTGTCTGCAAGGCGCCTGAAAACTCCAACATTGTAGGTTTACAACAACCTGTAAACCAACTATACTTACATGCAAAGCACTTGTAGCGCGTGCTACGCACGGTGCACAGATGCCATACTGACGCAGACAGCATGCACAGCATTGGCTAGAAACAAACAAGCATGGTAAGTGCGTACCGGCTGGAGCCAAGAGGGAAAGCAGCCATCTTCTTGCGGTCTGCAGAATCTCGGCCTATGTTGGTAGAGACCTGACCAGCAGCTGCTGAGGGGCATCCCAGGGTAATGGACTGGTAAGTGCGCTGTACGCTGCGTGCCCTGAACTGGTCACTCAGATGCACCAGGCTATACTCATCCTTAGCTATCACCAGCAAACCTGTATCAGCGTTGGTATGAGCTCTGGGGCAGAGACCTGTAGCTTCATCACATGAGATGCATGCTGCAAGTTCAGCTTTGTGCCTCCTGTTGTTTGTGATTGTTGCTTGCCTGCTTTAGAAACCGACAGGTGTATGTCACACAGGTCATGCGTTGATCAGTGGATGTGCACAAGGAGGACATGCAAACAGCTATGAGACAGGCTGATGACTGGTGGTTGACTGACACTCAGCAATGGGCTGTTGCCAAGCTACAGTCAAAAGCATGTGCTGTCTCTGATCCAGGTCTCTGCTGCTAGGGTACAAGTACTCACAGACTGCAGAAACTGCTGTCTGATTGTGATTCTAGACGCAAAGCAGCACTAGACATAGTCTGCTGACTGTTCTGCCTGTATCAGCATGGTGACAGTATCAAGCTAGCTCTAGTAAACAGTATGCTTGCATCATCGTTATCACCGTTGTTATGAGGCAAAAGTGTGGTTTGTTTAAGCTGTGATGGTCGCCTGTTGTGCCCTTGTTTTGTTGTATTACTATGTTCACTACCTGTGGTGCCCTTGTCCAGCCTGTGGACAATGCCTGGCCTCAAGCTTGAGGCATTTGGAGCCACAGGCAGCACAGAAGCCTCATCATCACTCTCACTCAGCTGCTGCTCTGCAACATCACCTGACCCTGTCGGAAGGGGCTTCAGAGACTCTTTCACAATAAAGAGTCGCTAAAGCCCCCTTCTGTAAATATAAGAGAAAGACGTACAACAAAAGAAACCGTGCATCTTTCTTACAAAATGATAGCAGAGTCACAGCCTGTTTTGTGGGGAGAGACACTGACAAGTGTGCAACTCAGGCAAGGCAAGCTTGTGACTGAGGTCAGCAGAGCAAGGACAGCCGAAGAATTGCAAGGCTTTCTGGCCAGTCACATATCTGGAACATTGCATTGCCATAACAGCCAGCATGCGACCGCGTGCTGGCTGTTATGGCTGATCGTCTGGGGCGGCTATACAATCTGAGTGCAATGTGTGATGAAAACAGGCGAGGGAGATGCATGGCAGAGGCTGCAGCAGAGCCAGCCCAGCAAGCACAGCACCATCAGCAAAACGTGTGCACAGGCCATGCTGTACCTGATGACTCATCAGGTGCTGTAGTAGCTTCTACCGGCACCGGAGGGAGACCACAATGATACAAGAAAGCATTGACGAGAGTCCCTGTTGCATGTCCGGGTGCAGGGTGAACCACCATGCCAGCTTCCTGTCACATGACAAGGCAGCAGAAGCTCAGTGCCAAAGATGCTGGCATGTCCACTTGGCAGTCCACCACACTGGAGAATCTGTACAATGCAAACTTAGCATGCTGCCTGCGCATGCAGCTGCCTGTGCATGCCAATGACAAAGAATGATGCAGGGCAGACCAGCAGAGCAGAGCACACCTGCACAGACACACTCCCTTTCTACGCATAAGAGGATGGTTAAAAGACAACAGCACGCTACTGCTGGTACTCTGACTGCCAAAATAGGACCTCATATAGAGAGCTACTCAGGAATGTATGTACCTCACCATACAAGAAGACAAGTTTGATGATTGCATGAGTGAGCATGTGTTGGGCTGCAGTGAGATCTGTGTATGAAGAGGAAGTATGGTAACAATATGCAGAATTCTACAGCAAGACCAGGATCACCTTATTGACAACCATGACGTGAGCATCTTCATACACTATGTTGAGAGGAATGTCCTGCGACAACAAAGTAATGGACTCAGTAGATAAGCTGCAGCGTCACACCAGTTCGTGCTGACTGTTGCAATCGTGTGACAAAGACACGTGGTAAGCAAACTCGTAGGCATGGTACACTGAGCCAGCAAGCCTTTATGGTATCCTACAGAGTCATGCAAGGTGTTGATGTGTTACATGGAAGCATATGACTGGAGTGATGCTGCTGTTGTTGTACGCAATTGAATGGCATCGCCCATGTACAGCTATGTCATTTATGGCCTGCAAAGCGACAGGCAACAGCATATGCTGTTGTTTGCATGTCTTTCTACCTCTATGATAGTCAGGCATGCGCTTAACAGCACATTGGTGGTCAAAAGTTGTGGCAGATCCAAGGTATGTGGTTTGTACATAAAATCGTCTGTACACAAACTTGTTGCAGCACTGATGCAGAGAGCTAACCTCTGGTATAGCTTGCATGACAGGTGCATCCAGCAAGACACACTGAACATGATCTCCTGGCCGGACAGTGAATGATGTCTTGAGCTCTTGTTTGCCGTTCACAATGACATTGCCTGCTTTGATGCAGGCTTGCAGTTTGCCTCGGCTAGCTTGTGGCACTTCTGCTGTCAAAAACGCATCCAATCTGAGCTTGCCCTGACAAGATGTATCAACAAAGTGAGCATGTTGAAACCATGAACTGCGTATGCCTCTTTATGACTGGCAGCAGCACGCACAATAAACTGCCACCCATGCGCACATACCGCTGGACTTGACTGCAAGCTGCATGTGGCAATTGGTGACAGGCACAACAGCAGCGACACTTCAGGACTCTTCGCAGGAACTAATAAAAGACGCTGAAGGTACAAGAAGTTATCACTTTGGTATAGCTTCACTGAAGCTTACTTTGCCAATATTTTGTGACGTCACTCTGAGCACCATTGCTGCGTTATACTCTCCATTAGCCTATATGTGACTTGTGTAAGACGTTACAAACACAACGGAGTTGAGCCAAAACAACATACACACTAGCAGGCACACACCATCTGACTGCTCTTTGCAGATTTGGTGACCTCATAACCACAGACGGCGAGATTCCTGTGTGTAGATGCTGCATGTGGTCGTTGCTGAGCAGCTAGCTGCCAGAAGCACCGCAAGGATCCGCTCATGCAAGACGTAGGCCGCCTGTGGCTCAATTATTGTCGTACTCAAACAGAGTCATCTGCAGAGGAGGCAAGCCAGTAGAACATAAGAAGTTGTCGGCCCACAAGCGGTTACTCCTTGTTGATCCAGCGGTTCGCAAAGTTGCGGTACGAGGTGATCGAGCGAAACTCTCTTCTTTAAGCTCCGGAACCAAGCAGGGAAGCAACCGCTTCACCACTTTCGTGATCAGCTTCGCCAATCATCATCGTCACTGTAGGCCACTGCTACCGTCGCAGTATAACTCTTGGGTCGCTGCCTCATCAGTCAAGGTTGCCAGTTGTCGAGCGTCTGACTGGAGTCACCGCACGTAAATGAAAAGCTCCGAGTGGACCATCGAAGTTGAGCCTGCTAGGGCAGCACGAGATGGCGTACCTGCCGCTGGTCCAGTATACAAATGTGCGAAAGCAAAGGACGGGTTTCCGCATCTTACCGATGTCTCCACCTGCTACGAGCTCTTTCAGCGTTCTGTCAAGCTGTACCCAGATCGCCCATGCCTTGGCTACCGCAACGTGGTCGACGGACAAGTACAGCCATTCACTTACATCACATATACAGAAGCCGGCCTCAGAGCTGCGCACGTTGGTTCCGCAATGAGCGCCGTCGGCCTCAAGGAGCAAGGGCGTGTTGGCGTGTTTGGAGCAAATAGCCCGGAGTGGATGATCGCTCTTCAGGTGACTCTCGCCTTCTTTCGTAGAACATGCTTTGTGTTTTACACCCCTACCGCTTTGACAGCACCGGGCCTGGCTGCACTCAAATTTGCGCAGCTTGTATTCAGTTATGCACACCATCTTCTGACAACTACAACCAGGCAGTGGGTTTGCTAGACCGTTCTGAGTCCAAGATGTTTTAGTTTGTTTGCTTTGCAGCACCTCCCCAGTTATCACCTTGGATGTATGCAGGCATGTAATCGCCAGTCAGCCTACTGTGTGCCCTTGTACGACTCTCTTGGGGAAGATGCCATCGGTTACATCATAGACCATGCGTCCTGCTCTATTGTCTTTGTGGCCAGCCTGAAATTCCCAGGGTTGGTGGAAGCCCTGCCTAGACTGAAGCATCTTGTCAAGACGGTTGTGTATTGGGGTGCCCCTGACCAAATCTCGACACAGGTCTGTCTCAGCATCCATGTTGCCCTCTGAATTAGAGTTTCCTGTATATGCTGAACACCTCTATCTGCAGGTGGCTTGATGATGCATCACAACTGCTTTGTGCTCTGCATGACTCATTGTGTGCTACGGCCAACGTCATGTCCAGTTGTGTTGCATTCCCTTTAGCTGTACTGCAAGCAGCAGTTTTCCCTTAGCTCATGCCACAAATGTCATGCATGCTGGTATCACAAGCCTGATGCAGCTTCGGGGACACCACCCAGAACAATCACAAGGGCAATCATCAGCACAACAACTAAGATGAAAGCTTGCTGTACAGGAAACAGAAGCTTTGGGCATAAGGGTGTTCAGCTTTGATGCCTTTGCAAAGCTAGGGCAGGAGAACCCTTCTGATCCCATACCTCCCAAGCCAGAGGACCTATGCACCATCATGTACACTAGCGGCACCACTGACAAACCCAAAGTGAGGATCACACAGTGCTCAGCTCTGCATGCTGCTGAGCCGCTCAATACGTTAAACAGCTGCACTACATAGCTTAGCACAGCCATGTCTGCAGTATGCCACACAGGCTGCATGTACACTTTAACAAGCCCCGCATAAAAGGATCGGCCTCTCCCTTCTGACTGTGCCTCAAAAATTGCACAAATGCAAAGCATGCATTTAGCATAAAACATTGTGCATAGCTACCTTTGTGTCATACATGCGCTGACGTCAGTTAAATGGATGCTTGTCTTTATCAGAATGACGCCATGATAGGAAGTGTGAATGTGCACATGCATATGCCAATGCTTGAAATGGCCATGATTGTCATGCTTTATGTGTTTGTCATCAACATGCAGGGTGTTGAGATTTCGCACAGAGCTGAGGCTGCAACAGTGGCCGGTCTGCAGACCTTCCTTCAGAATGTTGGCTATGAGCTGCACTGCAATGACAGCGAGATTTCGTATCTTCCGTTGGCGCATATATTTGACAGGTAACCACACAACAGTAATGATAGCAAGTGATGTTCGTGCGTTCCAGCAAATCCTAGGTGTGGGTGACACAAGTCTTGTTCTGCCGGATTGGCCAGTTCTGGGCGTCACAGTAGAAACGTGTGATGTTCAGACATCCAAAAGACTACAAGCACATTACAACGTGTTCCATGATCATGCTGGTGGCTTGTCTGAGAGTTGGTTTGCAAGCAGCATGCAAATGCACGAAATAGCTGATAGCTCACCGAAGAGGCATTGCGATTCTGCGCATCTGGCCAAATCAAGCAAATGTGACTCCAAACATAGTCAACAAGCGTTATGGTGGTGAGTTTGAATGTCTGTCTGTGGTGGTTGTGCAGAACCACAGAAGAGTTGATGCTGTACCTGGGCTGCAAGATTGGCTATTGGCGTGGAGACATCAAAGGGTTGGTAGATGATATTGGTGAGGCTTGCAGACTAATACATATGCATTGCCACCTAAATGTTGTTTGTTGCTGGGACATGGGGGACAGCTCAGGTGGCTCTGCATGTGTATGTCTTGGGCCCCAATGCCCTGCCCGGCCCCTGGCCTGCCTTGCCCCGCCCTGGCCTGCCTCTAATTGCTTATTGGTTGCTATCTCTCCTAAAGTTGACCGCTGTTTCAATTGGTTCTCTCCTCCTGTGTATAGTCATCATACTGACTGGCTCACAAAAGCACAAACAGACAGTGGACACACTTGCAGAGAGTGCCTTGGGATGAAGCATCAGAATTGATCACGTCTGTCATGCAGATGCTAGACAAGCTCCAAGGTAGAGTGTGTTGGGCTCTCCTGCTCAAGTACTGACTCTGAGATGTCTGTCTGTTGCAGCTCAGATGAAACCCACCCTGCTGATTGGGGTACCCCGCGTCTTTGACCGCATCTATGCTGGAGTCTATTCCAAGATGAACGCCAGTCCAATCAAGAAGTTCCTGTTCAACTTTGGCTACCGCTGGAAGCTGTACTACATGAATCAAGGCTATGCTTTCAACAAGGTGATTTGCAGCATGTCACATTGCGTGCCTGTCCAAACATGCTATCACGGAAAGCTGTCATGTAGCTTATAGCATGTAGCATGTAGAGGGCTCTTGCACTCATCTGTAGTCATCTGTGGTCATCTTCCTTAGCCTGGTATCCTCAATTAGGTCTGACAGCATCAGCTTTTGGTTTGTGTCGAGCAAATTGGTAAATAATGTGCTTTTGGAAAGGGCATGACACCTGTGGGCTGACCCTAGTGAGCTGCAGCCATGCAGGTCACAAAACATACACTGGTTCCAGCTTGAGCACACTATGCAATAAAACTCAACATCTGCCTGTCATTTTGTCATGTGTTTCAACACAACAATCATACCCATCACGTGACATGCTGCTGGATGATGTATCTTCAGCCAGCACCTTTCTTGGACCATCACCATCAGGCGGTCATCAGCTCTAGCTTGTAAGCTTCTGCTGCTGATTGCAGGCATCTCCATTCTTTGACAGACTCGTGTTCAACAAGGTCAAGGCCAGGCTGGGGGGCCATGTGCGCTTCATCGTGACAGGTGGCGCACCGCTGGCCAACCATGTGGAGGAGTTTCTGAAAGTCTGCTTCTGCTGTCCAGTGGTGCAAGGCTATGGTCTCACCGAGACCTGTGCCGCCTCCTGCATCGCTGTTCCTGACAAAACAGTAAGCTGTTCCCGATGCGCAGTTCCATCAAGTTGCTGAGTCTGTGTCTATCAAACAGACCAATTTTTGAGAGATGTTCTTAGGTTTCTCTGTGTTTTGAAGCTGATTAGTTGCTACTTCTAGGGTGTTTACAGTGAGTTAGAAAGAGTCTGCAAAGAGCATGTTCCCCTTGGCCTGATGAAACATGTTCATGTGCCAGTCACAGTGATGAAACAGCGTGGTCTGCTTGAGCATCAGAAAGACTGACTGCTGTCTTGTTGCAGCTGGAATCAGGCGCTGCATGACGTAATGGAGTGATGTGGCATAGCCATCTTTGCACTGCTTCACCAGAGAAGCTACCAAGACTGCGTACAGCTGACCTTGTTCTGTTCTTTTGAACCACAGCATCACGATGTCTGAGCTTCCTCTGGTGTCCACCCCTCAAAACTCATGACTGGCATGAGATTTTGGAGTCAGCATTCACTGATTCCAGTTGTGACAGGATTTGTCACATGCATGTTTGGCATGTGTGTCTTGCTCAGCTGTGACTCATGCCATGTGACTGCAGTGCATGGCTGGGACTGTGGGTCCACCTCTGCCCAGCACTGACATGAGGTTGGAAGCAGTCCCAGAGATGAAGTACGACCCCACTGGCAACCCCCCTCGGGGGGAGATCCTGTTCAGGGGGCCCTCTGTGTTCTCAGGCTACTACAGAGACGAAGAGAAGACCGTAGAGGTGGGGCCATTCGCTTTATCACGGAACCGTTGCATTCATTGGCCAGTCCCCATGGTGTCTCAGACGGGATCCCAGGGGGCTTGCAAAATCACTCTGCCTGGCATACACTGTGCTGTACGGCACACGGCACTCTTTGGAACAAGAGCAAGTACAATGAACACCATGTAAGACACAGAACAACCCCACGCACCCAAGGCAAAATTTTCAGCTCAAATCGTGCTTGTGCTAAAGGTGCTCTAAGAAACTCTCTGGAGCAAGAACAAGTATGCTTGAACAGCAGGTAAGACACATAACAAGCCCATACATCCAATAAAAAGATGCCAAATCGACTTGAACCATGCCTGTGGTGCAGGTGCTGTTTGAAACTCTCTGGATCGACAAAAGTTACAATGAACAGCATGTAAAACACAGAACAAGCTCACACATCAAAGCGATAGCTTCCAACTCAGATCATGCCTGTGGTGCAGGTGCTTTTTGAAACTGTTAGGAATGTTTTGAAGCAAATACAATGAAAAGCATGTAAGACACAGAACAAGCCTGTACACCAAAGCGAAATCTTTCATCTCAAATTATGCCTGTGGTGCTTTTTGGAACTCTAAAAAGTACGCTGAAAACCACATAAGACATGAGACAATCCCACACATCAAAGTGAAAGCTTCCAGCTCAGGTCACGCCTGTTGTGCAGGTACTGGAGAAGGATGGTTGGTACCATACAGGGGACATAGGAGAGATGACAGAGGAGGGCTGTCTGCGTATCATCGACAGAAAGAAGAACATCTTCAAGCTGGCACAAGGTGATGCAGCACATCTCATACGCATGATCAGGTTCTAAAATTCACGGGGTAGGGTCCATTTGACACAGCACAAGCCAACCATGGGGTCTTACATGCAGTAGGCGTAGCAGCAGCGCTGCTGTATATCAGCATTTTAACTGTGATTGCACTGAAGAGTCAAGCACACGGATGTCCAGGCCAAGAAATTATTGATTTGGATTGATTTGCACCCTTTGCAAGAGCATTGCTGCACAGATGGTCATGTGTGTACGTCCTGATGAGTCTCCTGCTGCACATCAGTACCGACCCATACCTGACACTGAAGTAAACGCTCAGAAGCTATTGCACACAGTGCCTGTTAATGGCATGGGCAGCAGGAGCAACGCAAGTGGAGGCAATGGAGCTGACTCCTGCAAAATATGTTTGGCTCGGGTACACTGGCACCAAATCATGCTGCATTGGTGAAGCATCAAAGTCAACAGTGATGACTTGCAACAGCTGCACAGGAAGCTCAAGTTTGGTGCTTTTACAGGGGAGTACATCGCTGCTGAGAAGATTGAGGCAGCCTACAAGAAGAATGGTATGGTGGAGCAGATCTGGGTGTATGGCAACAGTTTTGAGAGCACATTGGTTGCCATAGTGGTGCCAACAGGTAAGACAACTTGTGCTTTGATAGTATACAATGTAGTTCATTTTGTGTTACTTTGTATGCCATATCAACCACCTGCGCCACTGTGGGCAGTCTCAATGGGCATGCTTCTGCGCATGGGCCCGCAGCACAGCACAGCACAGCACAGCACAGCACAGCACAGCACAGCACAGCACAGCACAGCACAGCATGGGAAATCATCAACTCATCTGGCAACTACCCCATCCTGGGCTGTACAGATATGGTGGCAGGGTCAGTGTAGGGTCACCAACCCTATACTGCTTTGACAGCTGTACTCTGCATGTGCAGCTACAAGTCTTGGCAGCCCACAAGAGAATGTTGATCAACAGAGAGTACTCTGCATCAGTTGAATGTTGTGCAAAATTGGTATTAGGTAGACAGTCTTGACTGCGCATCTTCACACTGCAAATACATCTGGACACAGACTGCTGCAAGAGACAGCCAGCTGCAGAGGGTTATGAAAGACAGCAGACTATTGTCCTGACAGATGCATGTGGCAAATGCAGCTCACAGCAGCTTCTGACAGAGTCACAGATATTCTGTCCTGACAAGGCCATATTGTACATGCAGCTGAGAGTGGACTGCTGCAAGACACAGCAGGCTGCACAGGGACCTCAGAGGCCGCACATGACTGACTCAAGCATTGCGTGTAGAATGTGAACTTGAGGGAAATGCTTAACCATGGATGGTCCTCGTTCTGCTGACAGGAAAGGATCCCTTGCTGACAATGGACAGTCTCCTTAGATCAGACCATGGACAGTCTCCCTTTGTGGACAGTAGACAATCTCCTTATGCTGAACATGGACTGTCGCCCTCTGCTGACAATGGACGGCCTCCTTTTGCAGTGGATAGTCTCCTCATGCAGTGGATGGGGCACCTCTTCTGACAATGGATGGCGCCCCTCTTCTGACAATGGACAATCCCTGCCTGCTGACTAAGTGCTGGCTGCGAGTGCAGGTGAGGGCGGCCCGCTGCAAGAGTGGGCCAGCCAGAAGGGTGTGGCCACAGACCTGCCCAGCATCTGCAGGAATGATGAGGCACGCAAGTGGGTGCTGGATCAGCTCAATGCAACCGCTAAGGAAAGCAAACTCAAGGTACTTTCATCTTATGATCTGGATCAGTCCAGGACAGTTGTGCACACCATGATGCATGCACAGACATGACAAACATGTTGGCACCTGTGAGGGTGAGCATTGGTCCAACAACGAGGTCAACGCTTTGCTATGCTGTCTAGATGCTGCCCTCAGTGCTGTATAGGCTGCATGCATGAACATCAAACCTGCACACTGCACTCAGACATGTCATTTGCAATGATTTTGACTTTGGTAACAGGCGTTGTGGTGATGCAATGCTGATGCTATGCAGGGCTTTGAAATGATCAAATCGCTCTACTTGGACCCTGACCAGTTCAGCATAGAGAACGGACTCATGACTCCCACCTTTAAGCTGAAAAGACCACCTCTGCAGTCCAAGTATCAGCCTCAGATTGACGCCATGTACAAGAAGATCAACAGCGGCAAATGATGGGCTTGACTGAAGTTTCCGGCTGCATTTCACAGACCTGTTTTGAGGCTGAGTGTCAGACAAGGCACCAGCATTTCACTGCACAACATAATCAGAAGTCCACTTACCAGCTAATTCAGCGGATTGCAATAGCCAGACAGCTGTTATGCTGGTGTTGTTTTCTTCATCTTTGCATAAGTTGTATCTGACTGCAAGTGCCACATTGTCTTATATGTGCAAGTTGTTATGCAATATTTGGGCATATGAGTAGGCTGTACATTGTATTCATAGTAGCTGCAGCAGATGCAGCAATTACTGCTTCTGTGACAACAAGTGGGGCAGGGTGATGCGGGAGTAGCTTTTGTCTTGTGTTTCTTGTTTCTGATTGAGCAGCACTGAGAGATTCTGAGAACTGTGCATGCATCCACATGGCACCTCCTTTGGGTCATAGTTGAGTTGATTGAGTGATATGTGATGGACGTTAGTTACCTGCATGAATTCGACTATGCTAATGCAGCTGTCAACTGCAGCACACGCTTTGTTCAGGACCGCGCTGTATCATGCACCGAGTGATGCGTCATTTGTTGTTAATATTAAGTTTTACTGTAATTGAGAGTCTCATTGTAAAGCTTTGTCATAAGGCAGTACAGTACGCTTGCATGAGGTGCAATGCAGTGTGGCCATGACGCACAGTGAGCTGTCCACATTCCACTGCGCTTTGTCTGCCTGTCACACTGTTGCATAGCAGCCTAAGCATGCTCCCGAATTTGCTTTTCCAAAGCTGGCTTGCCTGTCACAAACGACTGCCATTCACCAAAGATAGGGGATGTATGCCTTTCGGTTTCCTGGATAGTCTGCAAAGCGCTCTTTATACCATTGGTGATGATGCTGTGCTCTTGGAGCTAAATTAGCAAAGGTGTAGAAAGCAAAAGCAAATCCTGCTAGGGAGCCAGTGGTGATGGCGTATCCTATCCATTCTATTGTTTCACCCAGGTAGTTTGGGCAGCTCACAAGCTTGTATAGTCCATCATTTGGGATCTGGTAACCTGTACACACCCATGATGTATCTGCAGCTGGTGCACCAACTTGCAAACATGCAGGTGAGTAATGCAAGATGCCTGTTCACAAGATCAAGGGGGATTGGATCATTGGGCAAGGGCATCAGGGGTAAAGTCATCAGGGGCAAAGTCATCAGGGGCAAGGTCATCAGGGGCAAGTCAGGGCATGCAGACTTGACAGGCTTGAGGAAATGCTCACACCTTGCTGAGGGTTGCGTCTCCTTAGATCTTGGAGTATCAGATCGGACTGAACATCAACAGCAAAACCAATGCCCCACATGATAGTGCCAAACACAGTCTGTGCAGGTGTGACTTGCACGTGCCTGCAGTACACAAGCTGTGTTCCCTGCACAACAATAGCAATTCTTGACACGGTGATAACATGAGAGAACCAATGCAACAAAGAGCAGGCTTTGTCCTGCATAAGGACTTGCTGCAGAAAAGGATCGTGCTTACATGTGACCAGCTCATACCAGGATGCTCATTACGCTGCTGCTGTACAGGAGGACCAACCTGAAGTATGCCATTGTATACTACAAATATGCATGCCGCAACCCAGACATGTAAGGGCGTTGGCTTCGGCTGTTGAAGCCAATAGGGGAAGACAAAGCTTCTGTAAGCATAGTGACCAACAAGTAACAGCAGCGGCACCTTGTGAGCCATGCCACTGTTGCAGAAGAATAGAGTCAGGGGAATGAGACAAGACCACATCTCTTGTGTCTGTGAGGAACAACAGCTCATTAGCAGTTCGCTGCCTGCCAGCTGCTGTGGCCAAGTGATCAAGATCGCGTTGTGGAGCTACTCAGGCTCCTACCATCCATGCTATTCTGCCATTGACCTCGTATTCGTAGCGTTTATTCTTGTGCCTGGTTCCTCAGACTCAGACTCAGAACACTTGCCACTAACGGTGAAAGGAGAGTTCATTGCGCCGACGTCAGTACATGGTGTGTTGCATCCGCCAGAGGCTGGTGTCGCACCTGCCGTACGGTGCACGAAAGCCAGAGGACAACAACCAGAATGTGCCGACGCCTACAACGATCATACCCCACGCCATGCTGCTGACCAATGAACAACCTTGGACCAGCATTCGGCTTGCTGCTTAACGAATGGAGGTAAAGAAGCGAGGATCAGCGGCCTTGTGTGCTGCCAATAAAGCGGACCAAACTAAGTCAACTTCCGGCCAGAAGTAAGTTTTGAGTGGGCAAATGAGGTGAATGTTGCTCTGAAACCATAAACGGGTCGCTTTGCAAGGGCGCGCCATTGCGATTCCGTGATCCGCCTGCAGCCAACAAGAGTCGATTTGTTACACGACAAGCTTGCATTTGCGTCCGAAGCCCGTTGTGTGTCTTACAGACCTGCAAGTAGCATTCCAGCTGACAAGTTGTTCCTGTCCGTCTGGCCCTCAACGGCGCATTCTGTCTTCACAGAGTAAGCCAGGCGTTTTTGCCAGCACTTCACTGAGGTCATGTGTGCTATCATACCAAACTTTCTTATGATTGCAGGTAGGCTTCGCCACTTGAGTGCAGGTATATTGCAGCATTCCTGTTGAGAGCATCACGCCAGGCACTTCAGGGGACTTCGACTAACTCTCTGGTCAGCTTGCCGTGAACACTGCGAGACTGTTGGAGCTGTCCATATGTCTAGAAGGGCTTCAGGCTGCTTATGAGAAAGACTTTCTGCTACAGATATCATTCCAACCTACTTCATCAACAGACCTAAGCCCATCATGCTGGTAGAAGATGGGAGGGTCAGTTTCTTGCTTTTTGCAATGATCCCTGACACCATTGTTGTCAATGGTTTCAAAGGTTTTATTTTAGAATGATGGGCTGTCAGTCATCCCAATCAAAGTGCTTGTGAATCTTGGGTATCTTCAGCCAAGTGCTGGCACTCCTGTGAATCCACTGCGGTTCAAAGGGAAGCTGCTGACTGCTGGTAAGCAAACCTAGACTGTATCATTCAGGTCCACCAAATGCATATACTGCCTTCACAAAAGTCACCTTATTATCAAGATATGCTCGTCTACAGAAACCTAGCAAGCTAGCAGCTGCTTCTCCATGTTGTGTCATTTCCAGGCACTGCATCAAATGTGGTGTTTTTTTTGGCAGACTCATCATATTGCTGTGGCTGATGTAGGTGAAGAAGGCCACGACAAGGAGACCTGGGCGCCTCTTTTGATGACTTTGTCCAGATTTATATAGGTTTCACACCAACCTGCTTGCACATCAGCAGGCCCAGGCAGGTTTCAGGCATCAACTAGAGGGGTTTCAGCTAGACGGGTTTCAGACATCAGCTGAGGGCAAGAGCGCATTGTGGTTTGCCGTCACAGCCGCTCAAGAGGAGGCAACTGCTACATACCAGCAGAAACAGACACATACAGCATGCTGGTCCAGAGACACAGCAGCTATGCTGCTGTCAAATGGCGCTGATGTCAATGCAGCAGACCATGCCGGCATCACGCCACTGATGCTAGCAGCCAGCATTCCATCCCCAATCCATGCAGCCACACTCATAGAGTTGCTCTCCCAGAATGGTGCAAGGGCACAACTTTGCGACAAAACAGGGGAAACAGTTATGATGAAAGCAGCAGTTACTGGCTCCACCACTTCAGCCAACCTGGGTTGTGGTGGAACAAGTGGTGGAGCCAGTGGTGGAGCTGCTGTTGCTGATGTCTTTGCATGCTGCTACTGCCTTTGCATGCTGCTGCATTTGCAGGTGTTTTTGCCACTGCATGTGCTTTTTTTTGTGCATGCTGCTCATGCTGCAGCTGCTGCCTTTGTTTTTTTGTGGCTGCTGCTGCTGCTGCTGCTTTTGCATGCTGCTGCAACTGATGCCTTGCATGCTGCTGCTACTGCTGCCTTTGCCAGCTGCTACTGCCTTTTGCGTACTGCTGCCTTTGCACGTGCTGCTGCCATTGCATGACAGTGTTACACCACGGGGTTCCGTGCGATGCCGTTCCTGGCGTTTGGAACCCAGGAGCAGGGAACAGTCAAGGAGCTTGGATCCAGGGGGCTTGGGGCCAGGGAGCTTGGGGGTTCAGGGAGCGTGGGTTCAGGGAGCTTGGGGCCAGGGAGCTTGGGTTCAAGATTACCTGCTGCTGCTGCCGGCCTGCCTGATGATTGGGACAAGCCTATGCTTACTGGGACAAGCTGCCATCTGACAATGATTGGGACAAGCTTATGCTGGCTGGGACAAGCTGCTGCCAGCTGGGACAAGCTGCTGCCTGCCTGCCTGCCTGGTCACAGTCATGGCAGCATCCAGAGCCACAGACCCTGCCCAACCTCAGCAAAACCCAAGATCACTATCAGTGACATGGCTGGGCCAGTGCCTGTGCCTGCCTGCTTGCGTATTCATTGGGGCAAGTTGATGTGCACTGGGACAAGCTGATATGCATTTGAACAAGCTGATACAAACTGGGACAAGCTGCTGCATGAAACCCTTAGAAATAGCCGGAGCCAGAGCTAGAGCCAGACAAGAAACAGGCACAACATCAGGTGGTCTGAGAGTTGCACTTAGAAGCCATATCTGTTCCAGAGTAAAGTGGATCACACCAGCACAGCATTGCACATTTTAGAGTGGACACTGGCAACAACAAACATAACAGAGACTATCTACAGATGCATCTGTCCATGTGGATTTGCTTTCTTGCAGATGACTGTGTGGATTCATTTGATTGTCATAACTTCAGGCCTGCATATGCCTGGAAAAACGACAGGTGACTCACAATCTGTTGTCACTGGATGTTGATGACAGACTTCCTCCCAAACGAGAACTTTCCAGTTTGCGTGTTGTTCAGCCGGAAACCCGGATCTATTAAGTCCGGTACTCCCTTTATTATGGGCGCTGCAGGTCTGCGCTGAAGAGACATTTTGCAATGCGAGTACAAGCAAAACCCAGCCACAGCCAAGACAACCCCAACTGTCATGCGTGTAGTGAACATACTCTTTTCACCTGCAGCATTGCACACCGACCTCATGTTACGTATTGCTTCTTGAGAAAGCAGCAATGACAGCACAGGCTCCTGTGATGTACCAATGCAGAATTCACTCAATGACGCATCTTGCCTTGTTTCAAAGCAGCAATGACAGCACAAGGCCCTCTGACAGGCCTGGGACCCCACCAGAGGATGTCAGACACTCTTCAGCAGTGACATGCAGTGGATGACGAATGCATACAGACACTTTTGAGCAAAGCTTACCCAACAATAGGACAGACAACACCAGCAGACCTATAATCTTCACCTCGCCCAGGACCGTCGTTGTCACAGCTGATGTCATCTGGATCATGAGATAATGTACAACATTGTATGACAGGGCATTGACACTACCCACCAGGATGATCACTGTCACAATCATACTCTGGCCTTGCGAGTATGTCATAAACCGAGCTGACTGCATTTGAGCAATGCATACAGTCAGTACCATGCCAGGCACTTGCACCAAGCAGTTATGAACAAGGACAAAAAGAGTTGGGCAGAAGATGAATGCTATTGGCAGAAGTGCCCACGGACAGCAAAGTGAACAAACACAGCATGTAGGGAGACTGTGGCATGCATTATAGCTCAATCTTAGCTCACCTCACGGAAGTAGCAGAATGGGAAAAGTGCAATGCAAGACACAGGCGCAGTGTAGAAGGCGAGTCGCAACACGTCCAGCTTCTCTGACAAGATTCTGCCTGAAGTGCTCATCATTGCAGCATTGCAGACTGTGCCCACAATGCACAGCATGATGCCATGGGGACTGCCATTGACACTGCCTTCCCACACAGCTATCATGACACCAAGTGAAAGTATGACCAATGACCCAATCTCCTTTCCTGTTGGAATCTTGTTTTCGATACCAATGGCAAGAAGACAGCAGATGACTGGTATGAATGACCTGCAAGGCATCCGAGTATCAGCATGCAAGCTGCTGTGACCTTGCGGGCTAGTGTTGACTGTCAATATGCAAAGACCAGCCAATTGAAGGGATGCCTATTGCCAAGAAGTCACTTTGCATGTGTGGCTCTGCATTGATGCAGCTTCATGGGTTGAGTGCTAGCATAGGGTGCTGCTCACCTGATGACCTGATTCAGAGACAATGTGATTTGCACCAAGCTCAAGTTGTTAAACGCTATGTTGACAGCCATGAAAAGGCCAATGCCGATGATACCCTTCCATTGTTTTTGAAGAGTGGCTGCATGAAGGCTTTTGAATGGCTCCCTCATCATGAAAGGCAATAATATCAGAAAGCTGAAAAGCATGTGACAACTGGTTAACAGGAGTGGAAATGAAAACCCATAAATTCCCAACAGCCACTTGTTCATCAGGTTCAGTGTTGAGTTTAGTGTCAGATATGCTGTCACTGTTGCAACCAAATTGAACACGCTATGCTGCTTGACTGAATCCGGAGCCATGGCCTAAAGCTTCACAAGGGGAGAGCCCTGTTGCTAGAATATCTCGCACAGCACTGGAGGCTACAATGTCCCGCAAGTTAGCGGCACAAATAACCACCGAACCTCCCCGAGTGCTGACATCACAAGCGCATGAACAACGTGCGTGAGACGATGGTGCTTTGCCCCAACGACTCTGGTGAGATGCAGGTGACACTGTGCCCTACTGCAGCTTGACGTCAATTCCCGGCCAAGTCTTAGCCTGATCAGTAAGCAAAACCGGTTTGTCGCGGCGACAAAGTAATACGCGATCACTGTGACGTTGCTGTGCCGCACTCCCTGCAGCTTGTGACGCTTGGAGCAATTTACCACGATGGTTGCTACCTACTCGACGCGCTCACGAGCGTTGCATGCCCAACAGGTAAGTGTCAAGGGCTGCTGTGGCCTCTCTCAGGGCATTTTACTTTAACCGCCCTCCCCGCTACGTTGCTGACTACTGCTGATGGCTTTGCGGCAGCACAGCTGATCCGCAACATCCTGTCAGACATCCTGATTGGGATGGCCCACACTTACGGCGAGGTGCTACCACCGTCTTTTCCCGATATTTTCAGCTTTGCAAGGGACCCTCAGCAGACAGTGTTCATAGATGCTGGCAGCGGCTATGGTGCTTTGTTGGCTGCAGCTGTTACTGTGTATGGTTGCAGCCACGCCATTGGAATTGAAAAGTACAAAGACAAATATCTTGCCAGTCTTGAGCTTGTCGGTCAAATGCCTCAAGCCCTGCAGCAGCGTGTAACAATAGTACTGCAGGATATTAACGATACAGACCTCGTGCCCCTGCTGGACAGCCTGTCCTTCCAAACTCTACTGTTCTTCTGCAACAATGTTGCCTTCAACTCGGGGACCATTCATAGGTATACACTAGTCTACATTAGCAGAAGTAGCCTGAGACAAGCTGCATACCATCAGTCACGCTGCAAATTCTTGCCTGTCAACTGGCAGGCTTGGAGTCAAAGTCAGATCACTCCTGGATGAGTTGCAAGCTGCGGACAAGAAGTGCATTGTCATAAGCATGATGCCCTTGACCCAGCTGACAACTGACAAAATATCCTCGCTGGCTCTGCACACAACCTGGAATAAAGAAGAGCCGCATGTCACCCCTGTATACAGTACCCTTCCGCTTACATAAAATGCTGACAGATGTCTGCCACAGTGCATCATGCAAGCAGGTACTTGCCTGACCGTTGAGCTGTGAGGCAGTCTTGTACAAGCATGCTATCAAGTTGAGATGACTGAAATGCTTTGTGCACAGCATAAGAAAACACTATATTCTTATATGATATGCAGACAGGAGGAGGTATTGCTGACACAGCGTAGCCTGGTTATTTCAGTTGTAGCTATATAGCTATAGCCCTATGGTCATACTGACTGCTTGCTCGTTCACGCAGCTGGCATGCTGACCAAGAGATGCTGCAGGCACAAGGTTGCTCTGCATGCAGCAGACAAAATCTTGCTGCACATGAACTTATTCATGTAGTTGCACATGAATGTGTCTTGAAAATCCACTAACATTGACGCTCAGAAAATGTCCTGTGGGTTGTCCTTCCTCAACATGAATTCAGCTGATAGCACTCGACACAGGAACTTAACATGGAGCTACTATTCAGCCAGATATTCTCCTCTTCTGAAACTGTGACATGACTGTTGAGGCACCCAGCAATTGCTGGTTGCAACAACTGTTGACATAGGTGGCGGTCTATGGACGTGGGCTGGAGCTCTGGTTTGTCATGACACACTGTGCCAGCATTCCTTGATTTTCCAGCTTGACAGCTGTCTTTGTGCGGCATTTCTGTACTCAAGGCAAGTCATGCAGGACCTGCCACCCAGCATAGTGAGTCGTCAGCAGCTACAGCATCAAGACCCCAGCTTGCCCCATGCAGCGACCGCCATTGTGCAGTTTGCTCACAAGGCTGTGTTGCCAAATGAGGCTTTTTTGATGGCCCTCTGGCATCAGACTTGTCCTGCATGAGCGTATGCTGGCCCTCAGGGAGGTCAACATTTGCCCATTCCCATCTCAAGCAAATCTTGCAGCCACTGCCCTGATCTCTCTTGCTATCGCTCTTTAAGGGCAAAGGAGTTTTTCATCAGCAAACGTCCAGGAGGGGTGAATGAAGACACAGAAGACATTCGGGAAGGTGGCCAAAGTACATGAGTCACCCTGCCTTCTATCAGTGCTAGGGGCACCTGCAGCATACCACTGTGTTGCCGGCGCAGACCCTTACACTGGTTGTCCATGTGCAAGCATGCAAATGAGATGGTCTCAAATGCGTTGCACGCTTGATCTGCAGACTAGAAGATGTGTATGATCACGATGGTGCAACACATCATGCACATACAGCTGTAATCTACATACCGCACCATACTTGCTTCTGGAATCTTCACTCAGATCGGCATTGTCCCCTTCCAGCCAACAATGTCCCTGCAACAAACATAGGGCATGCTGTGCTGAGCGTGCAGTTGTTTGAGGTGGGACCATCAAAGCTATTGAATCTTACCTGCGGGATCTTCTCAATGTCAACACGGTCTGGAAGGGTAACCCAGTCTCCTTCCAAAGCCAGCAACCGCTTAATGAGAATGGTATCAGGACTTGCAGGGGATCTGCATGCAGCATTGCAAGTTTCAAGGCTTGCAGGCTGCTGTTGATTTTCCTCAGCTTGCTGACCTGAACAGAACAACATCTCCTCTGGAGTATCTGTACATCCGTATGCTGAGTTTGTCGACAAGGACAATGTCCTTTGACGCTGAGCCCGAAGGGTTCAATGTGGGCTGCATGGACCTTCCACGCACAGAGGCCGGTCCGGCCACCAGGTCGTTCACAGTGACAAAAACGGGTGTCAGCCAACAAGTCTTGACCACAACGCTTTTTGCAAAGCGCCAGCCTTGGCTCATGAAGCGGTTGTCGACAGCTGCCTCAGCGCTTGACACCCGGAGTTCAGACGGCATGCACTGGCTGACCGGCCGCTCGCAACTGAGTTAGTGCCCCTCTGTAGCACACATAGACCCAGCTCTCAAACTGTACAGCGCCTGCCGTTTTGTAAAGCAACATGTCATTGCGTCTGTTTGACCGAAGTTTGACCGCTCTCAGCGCTGGCAAAAAGTCACAACACCTGACGGTGCATCGTCACGTCAGCCATTGACCTCTGTCCAAACCTCCCCCTTCAGCATTGGACGAGTGGTCTGCGTAGCTTGACTGCTTGCATGCACACAGCTGCTCAGACAACGGCAGGGCTGCTGAGCTTTGTAAGTGTTCTGAGCAGACAAGCAGTTCAACCGGTTTGCAAAGCTGCACGTGTTGCTCCTGATTCAGCTGTCTCCCTGGTGGCACCTGTGTTGCCTCAGCTACCCGCTTGTAAACATTTCCTCAACCTCACCAACGGTGTAGAAGCAGTGCCTTTGCTAGAATCTCTCAGCTTGCCTTACAGGTACAGGCTGTTGCCTGAGGTCTGCACTCATTTGACGCAACATGTGCAGCTGCCAAGGCTCAGCTGATGAGTGTGTGTGACTTCAGCTTTGTCCGGATACAGAGCACCTGGTGTGAACAGCAGAGATTTGACCTCATTTTGGCCAACTTGGACGCTGCATTGCTGCTGCATCTTGCGCTTGGTCATTGGTAGGCGCTTTGCTAAGCAGACTGACTTATGACTTGCAATCTTCCTGCCTTCATTTATGCTCTGGCTTTCCTGAAAAAGGCCTAGGTACATACAAGAGTGCATTCCCACCATTCTGATTTACTTGGTTGTACCCCTGCAGCTGCCTAGTGTGGGACTTTGCCAGTCGCAACAAGAAACGTGGCATACCGCGAGCCCTGTGGTATGTGATGGTTCATCTTGCTGGGTTGCATCGCTTGACCACAGAAAGGATTTGTGCTGATCTGATGCGGACTTCTGCTGATTGACTCAGACAACAAAACATTTGCATGACTGATTCTAGGTATGGCTTGGAGTTTGTGAATTATGTCCTGAGAAGGCTCTGGTTTCAGCGCTGCACAGAAGCTTGGTTGAGAAGACAGAATGTGACCTCGGTTTTTGAGGCGCAGTACAATGATCTGCAGAGAACCACTGTTGCGTAAGTTTGCTTGCTGGTTCCCTAGGCTTCGCAGAATTTGCTGTCTCGTTATTTAGTAGGCGGTACAGCAACAAAGACAAGTCTATGTGCATGATGTGCAAGCCAATTGCTGCATTAGCATCGTAATGGTTTGCAGCTGTTGCGCTCACCATGAGATGCAATGTTGGCTGGCAGCGTAAGCTGTTGGTAAAGTCTTTGAGCTGATGCCAGATTTTGACGCCAATGGCAACCCAAGAGGTGTCAAGGCTCATGCATGACAGCAGCATTTTGTTTGCAGGAAGCTCAGGTACTATATGAGGTACATACCACCAGGCGTCACCGACATTCACTTGTACGGCGTGTGCAAAGCTACTGTGCATGACCCAGATCCTGGATATTACAGGTATTGTTTTCAAACCAATCACACACACAAATGCAAACTTTAGCTTTCCTACGGGTGCTGCTTGGCTGGTCTTTATTCAGCTGCCCCAGATTGCTCTTGGTCAAACGTGCTGTACTTGCTGCTGCTAGGGATATTGTACACAAGCACATGTGGAATGGCCTCACTACAGACACCGCTGAGCAGCAACCCTCATCACAGCAGACAACTCTGTCAGATGCACAAGAGGCACCAACTGGCGTTTTACAACTTGGCAGCAGAGAGAGCTTGGTGAGTCATGCATGCTTTCATTGGAGCCATGCCATGTGATCAAAGCTCATGCTGTGTGTTTGGAGAGACAGCAAGTGATGCTGCAGGGAATGATGCCCAAGCTCTGCTAGCAAGCTACGGCTTCAAGGTGGCTTTTGGTGGTATATACTGTATAGACGACTACCGAGCTATGTAGACAGGGTTAGCAATATCAGCGCCATCTGAGTCAGGCAGGAGGTGTTCTCTGCGCGGCTGCAAGATGTTTTCTGTGCTTGAAAGCAATATGTAACAGAACAAAACATGTGTAAGGCAGTTCTCTGACTGACACACAACTGTGGGCTCAATGATGCATGCAACTTTTTAGCATCGCACGTATTACTTGCCAAAAGCTTCGCCATGTTGAGGATCCATGCTTGTGTGCACGTATCGTGTCCTTACAGGCTACGTGCAAGAGAAGGCACTTCAGCCTGAGCTATTCAACTGCCCATGCTGACAGGTAGATTGACCAATGTGTTTTCAATTCAAGCAGAATGGCCAGGCCCGACAATGATTCAAACTCGAGTGCAAGGTCACTGCCTAGGAGCATCAAATCTGTGGTGGGCAGCATCCCACCTTGCTGTAGCAGGCAGACAAAACAGACTGAAGAAGTACAAAGGGACTATGTTATATATTTTACAGTCTGAGCAGCTCGGACTACTCAAAGCTCGCCAGATCTGCCTCCATACTCACATCTGGACTGCCACCTGTTGCTGCAACAATCTTACGCAGCACAATAACAGCTATAAGCAAAGAAAGCATAACAGCAAGCACTGTCAAGCCCAGATCCTCCCAATCGTGAGTTGAGCGCCTTGAGAGACTGCTGCTGAGTGACTGCTGTGATGGGGAACCCTCACTGCAAAGACACATTTACACATGAACAATGTGATAGCTCGATGTAAAGTACTGGCATGCATTCCCATGGTCAGACATGCTAATTTCAACAGCCTAGCTTGAGCAGAGAGAAGGCAGCTGTATGACAACACACTTGTTGGTATTAGGCTTTGCAAACTTAGTTTGCAGGCTTGCAGCTTTGCCCAAAACAAAGATCACGCCATAGTCACATACCATATTAGACACATTGGTTTTAGTGAGTTTAGTGAGGTTTTAGTGAGTGAAGCACCCATGCTGGCAGCAAAGCAGGCAGCAGACTCAGAAGCCGTAGTAGAAGGCATGCAAACCCAAAGCTGTACACTTACCTAACTGATGCTGAGCTGGTTGACGCAGGCTGTACATGGTTCCTTTGCCTCAGTCCTTCTGCTGGAGCAATCTCCCTGTGCTGCTGCACCAGACTCTGCTCAGCCAACATAGCCTGTGTTGATGTGGACTCTGCTGCAGCAGGGCTTGACACAGACTCTGCTTCTGGCAATGCATTACTGCTGGCTGATGGCTGTGCTAGAGGTCCTTGAACAAGGGCAGCAATTGATTCCTCACTGTCTGACGACTTGCCTCCCTGCAGCATTGTATTGCTATGTCTTGTTATGTTAGGGACAATAAACACCAAGCCAATGTCGCCTCCTTTCGAGGTCAGCACAAGGAACCATCAAGTTGTCCTTCTTTAAGTGAATATAAAGGGCACTTGCCTGTTCTGCAGCCAACATGCGAGCATGCAGGTGGTTGATGATCTGCTGCTTGGCTTCACTGCCGTATTTTGGAGGCGCCTTGCGTGACTCAACAGCAAGAACGCGTTTCTCCTCTTTGCTGAAGTCCTGCATGAACCAGCGCCAAATGCCACTTGTATGCTCACAATGCCTAAGCGCAAAAATTTCCATTCTGATGTTGCACATCAACCATAGGGCATCCAGCTCAGAACTGTTTGGCGCCAGACAGGATCTCACCAAAGAGCCAATGGCACCATGGCCAGAAGTGGGCAAAAATGCAATCAGAGCCACCAGGGCCACTCTGACACTCCAGGAAGGCTGCCAATGTTCTGGGTGGTGAGAGGACATGGACAGACAGATCTTGACCCCTGTCTCAAACCTGCCACTGGGCGAAATCATGATGAACGATGGTGGCTTGAATGGATATTCTGGTGGCAAGATGATGCGCCCATGATATATTCCACCCTGCCACCATTATGCAAAAAGCTCAGTTGGCTGCCATCAGGTTGCATATGCGTCTGCCGCAGCTTATGCATATGTGACACACCAGCTGCAGGTGTGCTTTACCTCAAACTCAGTGTCTGGTGGACCACGAATGGCAAAGTGCCACTCAAAGATGTTATCCTGCATGTCCAAAGACATGAGTGAGTCGAGACAGCTGGTTGGTCCAGCCAACGAGAAACCAGCGTTTGAGCTCAAAGCACCTCCAGCGCTTCAGCCATTATCTCGCCACTGGTCTCGCGTTGAATTTCTCGCATCTCCTGCAGCATATATGCAACACAGTCATGACGGGTTACAAACTGCCTCGTCAGAGCACTTCAGGTCGGACTCACCTGCATAATCCGCTTCACCGCGGGATTGCGAAGGTTGTATTTTGTGCTGTCCATTGTGCAAAGTGAGTATCAGGCCGTCAAGCACAGGTTTCTCGTATGTACGGGTGTTGGTATTCTGCGCGATGTATACAGCAGGGTTGAGTTCGATGCTGCACTTCGCAGGTGCTTCTCTTCGCTGCTAACTTCCACCTGCACCACGTAATACCTAACTCACTGTCATGCAAATGCATTTGCTGCAGATGCACCATGGAAAGGCCTCGGATCAAATCAGTTGCAACATGCGAAATGTCATTGAAAGGCCCACAACACAGAGACTGACAGCAGGTCCGCCCTGCTCAGCACCTGAGGCAGCATCACTGACGTTACACCAGGCAATTGTTGCAACTGCTCAGGCAAAATCTTTTCTGGGGATCTTGAACGCGACTCGCTAATCTGTCAGGTGCGGGTGGCATGCAACCAAGAGATGCCATGCTGGCAATGCAATGTAAAACTGGATGGGAATGCCAGGTGTCGATGGCCACATGCTGCCATGGCGGTCAAATCAAGTAGTCAACGCATTTCAAGCTACGGAAGTGTGAATAGCAGCGCATGCTTGTGCGTCGCACTTCCTGCCTTTTCCAGCCGCGTCCATTTGCTGAGCGACTGTCAGTAGCTTGCTCATCCTTTCATGGCCGCAAGCACACCGCGTTTCAAAGCACCTACTGTAGAAGTCCCTACCGAAGACTCGTCCCCTGCCCTTAGTAGACTGCTGGACACCTTCAGCCCTCGTGCACGCAAGTTGTCCAAAGTAGGCATTGCAGAGGTACGTTGTAATGACCTTGACGCAGCAGCTAAACACTGGTCAATAACCCTAGCAATAACGGCCTTTGGCGGTGTTGCCATGCCGTTCTGGCTTTGACCGCGCCACTTCGGCTGTCTCTGACTCCATCTATCAGCTGCACAGCTTGCACGTAGTCTTTATGTAGTGCTTACAAGCATTGACATTGCTGCTGCCCTGGCTCATCAAGCTTCACTGCAAAGTGTAGACAGCAGCAAGTGTGTCTGCTGCAGCGTCAATTTGCATTTGAGGCTGCTTTCCATTGCATTGATGAGGCTTACAAGGCAAAGGGTCCCTTCTTGAGACATGCGTGCCACTTCCGGGCAGAAAGGTGAACACACCAAATATGGACTTGATTGATCTCCACATAGACATGTCAGCCAAAGCAACTGTTTCCAGTTTGGACAAGCTACAGGTGTATATGCTGAGACATATTGTCTATCCTATCCTGAGCTGGCGCTCGTGTCTGCAGGTACAAGGTATTGAAGGCGGCTCTCAATTTGAGAGGTAGGTGGCAGCAACTGCAGTACAGCTCAGGTGCTGTAAAGCCCTTTATCCTGAAGCGTGACAGTCAGAAGATGTCAGAGCAAAGGAACAACAGGCTTGATTTGCATAGCTCAACAAATGTTGCGTGTGTGCACAGATGATCAAGCCAAGCTTCCAACTGAAGGCTTTGCACAAGGCTTTGCCTTTCCTGGTGAAGCATCTGCAACAAATGTCACACTTCCATCACCAGAGGGCTCACCAGAAGCGAAGCAGCTAACTTATCATGAGCCAGGTGAGTCACTGTCATGACAAGTGTATGCAGCGACTGGCTTGAAATCATCATATGCCGTGGCCCAACTTGTGCATAGAAGCTGGCATTATCCACTCCATAGCGCTTTGTAAGAGTTTTATATTGTGCGCCACAAACCTGCCTGGGATGCCAGACCCTGGCTGCTCGGCACACAGTATGTGCTGGACGTTGCTTATATGACAAGCAGCTGATGTGCTCTGTGGCAATGATTTGCCATTGAGACATGCAGCTGCTTGCATGCCTGCAGCCGCGGAGCCACAGACAGCAACCAAGACAGGAGGCGTTGCTCGATGGTGGCGCAACAAGTTCAGTGGCAAGAAGACTAGGAAGTCAACACCATCCTACACAGCTCTGCAGGTGCTGCCCTCATCACCATTTCCTCTTGGCTGTGTTCACCAGCAATGGTGTTCATACAGCATGAATGGTTTACCATCAGGGAGCTTGTATTGAAAGCAGGTGCATTGTTGGCTGAAGACATGCACATGTATGCAGTGGCTGTACTGGCTTGAATGCATCTGATCAATGAACGCTGCATGTGCCAGATGCGTATGGAGCTGAGCTACAGCATGACAGCTGCATTTGAGCATGCATAAAATGCTGCATAGAGCAACAGGCAGCCTTGAGCATCCATACTTGCACCGCAGACAATGCAGACATTCCTGACCACAACGTTTATATACCACACATGTACTCTGTGCAGAGTGTCCCAGAGGACAGCTCAGCCACCCCAAGCAAGGCAGCTGCCCCAGGCCCTGCCCTGGCCAGGGTGACTGATGCTGACAGCACAGATGGCAGCCCAAAGATTCACGTGGGGCGAATGGTCAGTAACTCCCAGAGTAGCATGCAGCTGAGCAACATCATGAAGACCAATCAGCTGTTTGAGCAGGGCAGCAATGGGCTGGCGCAGGAAGTGCACCCACCGACTGCTCAGAATCATGGAGGTCAGCATAGTGCTATGATATTGCTACTTGCACAGTCTGCATGGTGACATACACTATCTTGCATCAGTATACTACTAACATGTGCTTAGGCTTGTCCCTGGACCAAGGCAACTGCGCGAGACACTAATCGAATGTTACACATGCGCAGTAAAGAGCTACATTGCATGTAGCCTTCTGATGAGCTGGGGATGCAACACAATGCAGTGCATGCTGTAGCTTCAGTGGCAGTATTCTGTACAGTTTGGAGACCTCACCAGACAAAGGACCATGTGTCAGAGCCTCACAATGCAGGTCCTGTTGGTACACCATGCAGATCTTATCATGCTATGTTATGTCAAAGTCTGACAACATATTTGTTACAGGGGCTCCTCAGGCGCCTGCAGGGGTCCCAATGCACCGCAGGGGTCATTCCACAGGGAGTATGCACCACCGGCAGTTGTCAGCAGGCAGTGCAGTGGAGTTGGGCAGGGCCTTTGACTCCTTGCTTTCTGCTGCGCCAACAAAAGGTACTGCTGATAGCTTGGCCAAGTACGGGCTTTTTGAGCTTGGCACCATGTGGTACAATGCAATTCATGCTTGCTTGTCTGCAAGCATCTGCGTTGCAATGCTTGGTGTCATGCAGAGCTTGTGACACAACCCAACTGGTTGTGTTACTGCTGATGTGCGTACTGCATTTCATTCCGGGACAATTGCCATGCAGGAGACGAGGTGCAGCATTGGATCTGGCTGCTGCGCACCTTCTCTGACAGATGTTGTGTCACACATCTGAACGCGCGGCTGCTGTACATGGTGAGCGTCGTGTTCCTGTCCACATCAGGCATCTTAGTCATAAGCATAAGACACCCGTATTGTGTGTGCTGATCAGATCTTGCATCAAAGTCTTCCATTACCGATCATGGCATCCTGAGCCATCCTTGCACTGCCTGTCAGAATGCGTCAGCCTGCAGGTCTCAGCCTTACAGTCAGCATTGCTACACACTGGCTATGACATTTACATGACAGCTTTGCCACCAGTATGTATTGCTCATACACAGAAGGGCACTTCAGCTGCAAGTCCCAAAGGCAAGGTGTGCATGTGCAGGCAAAAGTGTCGCGCCAGATCACGTGTGAGGAGTCATGGCTGCGGCTGCTGGCATGGGAGCTCACTCCCATCATGCAGCACCTGCACCACAGCAAACTCCACTCCAGTAAACCCTCTGACTGTCTTTTACTCTGTCTGTGTGTCTGTCTGCTTGCGCTTGCGTCAATGACAGTCTGCATCATGGTCTTCAGTACTGCCCGCCTGCTGTCACTTACCACATGGCAAAAAAAGTGAAACGTTCCGCAGGAATGGCTTGCTCAAACGTGGTGGTCTTCAGGCTGTCTCCTGTCATATTGCATGTTTGGAAAAGTGCAATGCATGACCAGCCAGACGCTGCTGTATTTCAAGCTGCACTAGCAGTGTGACCATCTGCAAGCTCAGGCCTGTCCACCACCTTGCGTCTGGTAGTAGACCGGCCCATGCACGTCACAGAGATTGTCCTGCATAGCTACAAAGCAGACATGAAAGCAGTCAGCAATGCAAGCTATGTGACCCACTAGTAACGGTGTTTTGACCTGCAGGTTCAGAAGACGCTCTGCATCTGCTGGTAGACCGGTCCATGCGTGTTGCAGAGACAGCTCTGCACAGCTACAGGACACAGGACAAGGCAGCCGGGGACAAAGCTGCACTGCTGCTGCAAGCAGTGAAGCTGTTGAGCCTGCTGAGCAAGTGTGCCATGCCCAATGGAGGGGATGTGTCGGCACTGTTTGAGGAGCACATGCGCAATGCAGCCAACAGGCGGTATAGGACGCTTAAGTCAGACCTGCAGCCACCAACGCTAGGTACTGCTTTGCAAGCTACACTCTAGTAGAACACTGGATGGCAATGAGATTTTCAGAAAACAGCGCAGAAACCTGGAGAGCAACATGGTCCATCTCATGTGTAGATGTACCAGCAGTTGAGCAGGACATTGTGCTGCTGGCACAGTATCAGGTCTGTGAGGTGAAATGCTGCTGCGCTTGCTGATGACATTGCATTGTATACAGTTTGACAGAAGTTCAAGAATGCATCTGCAATTAAGCAACATCAGCTGCTTCTGGTTTTGTTTTAACAGTCGGTCAGAGGGTGAGTCGGTCAGTGGGCAAATCATCGGCCACTCTTGCACTTGATCATAACACTGCAAATACCATACCAGAAGACCAGACAGTGGCGGTCCCCTGTTGAGCAGTGCAGCACCTAGGTCAAGCTAGTCTCCACATTTCTACATGTCAATCACATCTCTGTGCTCATGCCTAATGCAAGGACAGCAGATCCATTGTCGATCTGAGTAGCTGACAGTCAATAATGTGCTGACCACACAAAGTGCATGTTTCGCAGCTTGATCAGAAGATGGTACATGGTTCATGCAGAGAGTCCCAGAGTAGAGGGGAGTCAGGCGGCGCAGCAACAGAATGAGGAGGTGAAGGTGCTGGCTGCGCTGGCACATCAGTTGGTGCAGGACGTGGGCAATGACCAGGACTCCTACCAGCAAGCCTTCGGCACACGCTCCATCTGCCTGCCTGCAGTCACTTGTAGGTATGCAGAACAGCAATGGCTGTGGTGTCTGTCTCATGACTGAGCTTCATGCACGCACGGGCAGGGTGGGCGTCGCAACAATCTTGTCAGGAGGCTTGCCGTACTTGAACAGCAGCTGCCAAAGCAGCAATGGCTGCAACAAACTATGGCGTTGACTGCGTGACCTGGGCTGGCATCGCCTGCTGTTCACACCTCCGATGCTTAACACCAACAGGCTCACATGGTTGTTGGCTGTTGGCAAGAGGCAGTCTTACATGGCTTCAGCAGACCTGTCCATTGCCAGGAGTAGCTGAAAGTGTCTGATTCGCGGACACCTCATGCCAGGAGCTTGTGAACGACTGTACTTGTAAGCTGACCAGAGCTTGTAATATTCTTTGTCTTCTCCTAAGACACTCAGCAAGTTGGGTGTTTGTACAGGGTGTACTGTGTGTTGCTCCGGCCAGATATAGAGGCTGTGTTAGCTGGCCCTCACAAGGTGGCCCCTAACGAGGCCTTCTTCCGGCTGCTGGTGGCTGTGCATCAGCTGGACAACCTGGCTATTCAATGGTGTGGGGGCAAGATTGGTATGTGCCTCTGCTGCTGCCATAGCTGCAGCCGCCATCAGCCAAGCTACTGTCTGGCTTTGTCACGCTGTTTGAGCATCCAGCACAAGCTGCCATCCTGATCAGTGTAGTGGCACACTTGCCTCAATATGGCCCAGTGTGTGTGAAAATCCTGTTTTTCTCCCTCTTAGACTTTCAAGTCCTGTCAGGACTTGCACACGATCATGTGACAGCAACATCTATACAGATCAGGCACAATCATTTGGCCGTACCGCTGCCTGATAAAGTGTGTACCCCTGAAGCAGCATTACTAGATGGCCTTTGGGTTTGCAGTTCACGGAAGGGTGAAACACATTTTGGAGCAAAAGCCCAGTTGCGGCGCTGTACATATGACCTCTGGGCTGAATATATGCAGGTAGAGGTCAGGCCTTTGCTGGGGCAGCTGGCGGGCCAATGCTGCTGCCTGTGGTTGAGGACTGGGTGAAAGGCGTGCGCAGCAATCTGCTGCAATGGAGCACTCGCTTGTTGGGCCAGGAGCAGTGGCAGCCTTACTCCTCAGGGCAGGTCAGCAATTGCCCTTTGGATATGCGACCTCTATGATTGTGCTGTACAGCCTTTGCATCAACTAATGAGCATGATGATATCAATAACTAAGACGTGGGCTTAGCCAACAGGCATCAGGTGCATACAATGCAAATCAGCTTCCTCCAGACAGGCTTGTTCCGACAAATGTAGTGTGATTTCCTGCCCCTGTCTTGTTGCAATCCTCAACAGCTTGTTTGCATCGGCACATCAGCGGAGATGGAGATTCCATGCCATTTCCCTTGCTTTCACTGGTGTTCCTTTGATCGTCTGCCTCCTTTGAAGCTGTGCCTGTTGCTTGCAGAGCTTGTGCAGCTGGTCTTTGGTGGAGCTGTATAGAGCATTTGGGTCGAGTGTGGATGCCCACAAGGCGGTGCTGGCGGCCCACCCCATGTATGCCAACCTCATGGAGCGCGCCCTGGCCAAGGTGGTGCTGCAACATGTCACCACGCTAGAGAAGTTCTGCCAGGTACCTCACCTCGCTGGTAGCATGTGTAAACATTGCGTGCTTCTGCAAATCTTGCACGCTTTTGTTCATTATTGGGTGTCACAAATGTCATCCACAAGGCACTCATGATTTTCATACATCTGTTGATCTCAGCACAGTCACAGAGCAGTATCTCTTGATACTAACTGACCCAGTAGTGCATGGCAGTGGTGCCTTTCCTAGCAGGTAATAGCATCAACTGGGTTGCCCGATTGGTGACCATGCTTGGTGTTGTATGTAACAAAAGCTGTTAGTGTTGCCTTTGATGCAGCAAACAGTTGGTGGTGGGCACTTAGTTGCTGTCAAGCAGCCAAGCAGATTGTGGCCGCCTTGCTGGATCTGACAGGCTCATATTGTCTTGTCTTTGAGACAAACTGCAGCTTCAGCTTTGCACTTGTGTTGCAGCTTGAGTATGGCTTTCTTTCTTTGGCTGCAGGTGGTGGGTGCATGCAATTCCTTCCCTGTGATTGGAACTTATGCTGTGAGCTCATCTGCTCAGTTTGAAGCCATATGTGCTTGCTGCAGGCAGAGCTGCCAAACTCACAGTCCAGTAAGATCATTCAGCCCCTGCGAGCACTCAAGAGCCGGCAGATGTCCATGCAGCTGGGGCAGGGCCCAACTGATGGTGGCCCTGGGGCGTCTGCTCGCCTGTGTGCCTATCTGAATGACATGCGGGAACTGCGCACCAAGCAAGGAGAGCTGACAGCAGCCTTCAAGGCTTGCGTGCCTGTTGCTTGGTGGGGCACTGATGCTGGCTACAAAAGCCAGCTGGGGGATAGGTTCAAGATGTGCCAGGTAGTGTGATCTGTTGCAGTGTGTGTATACGTGCGCAAAAGTCATCAGTTCTAAGAAGATGTGATGATCTTGTGAACAGCTGGACAAGTGCAGCCATGACCGCTTGTTCTGGTTAGCACCTGCATTGCAAGTGATCATCGCATCAGCAAATGAATTATGAAACTTGTTATGCACAGGCCCAAGCTGTGCTCTCGCTGCTTAAACATCTGCACTAGCAACAGCCACATTGTGTTGAGAATTTGCAGGTCGACATAGAGCGTTCTTACGCCTTGGTCCTGCACAAGCTGGTGCGTCGCATCAATGGCAAGCTGACGCAGTCTCTGCGGCAAGCATTGGATGAGCAGCTGTCGTTGGACGCCAACTGCCAGTTCGGCAGCCGGACAGCCGCGGCCTACTCTGGCAGCGAACAGACTGTATTACGCCTACAGCCGCTGACGAATATGTATCAAGCGCAGCTGGCACAGATGGCCGGGCTGCTTGACGTCAGAGTGTTCAGACGAGTGGCCAGGGAGCTGTGGAATGCAGCTGCCGGGGTGAGTTCATCTGTGCCGCTTGCACATGTGCAAATCACGCCCTGGCAGTGCTTGACCACAGCTGGTTGTCTGTGATTCTATTGCAACTCAAATGGCTGATCTTCTGTTCTGCAGCATCTCCACGAGGTCCTGACAGCAACAGAGGCTGGTAGAGACAGCGATATCAACAACAGCATGGAAAACATCATGCCTCGTGTCAAGCTGATTGATGCCAGTCTGAAGGTCAGCTTGTGTTACAATTATAGTCCCGTCTTACATACCAGGACCTGCTGCTCCTTGCATTGTATTTCAATCCAATTCGCCAGCACACTGCTGCAAGGCCTGCACTCAGCATGTGACTATGATGTTGACAGCTGGGGCATCAAACAGGTTGGCTTTGCTTGCTGCATACTGCCGCATGCTGCTGCTGAGTGAGCACAGAAAATGAATTTAAGAGTACTGAAGCTGTGTGTGTCCTTGCAGCATGTATCAGACTTCTTTGTGACATCAGCAAATGCAGCCTTGTCAAAGTCAGATGAGCCAGAGAAGGTAAGAAGCTCACTCCTTCAGAATGGACAATTGATGTGATATCCAGGCTTGCAAGCTCAGCTGCCAATTGCAGCTTTGATATGCACATGTATCAGAATTCAATGCTATAGACCTGCTCATTGCTGCATGCCACTTTCTTGACATGCGCCTGTGTTGTTGGTTGCAATAAATGTTCCATGACACTTGCAGGTCAAGAAATTGCTTCGCATGCTGTCTGTGTTCACCTTGCAAGATCAAGAGGCAGCTGATTCTTTTGACTGCTCGCCATAGTCTTGCTCCTTCAGAATTAGTATATTCCAGTGTGACTGTCTAACATTTCTTTTGTATTGGCGGTCAACTTCATGTGCTGCATTAGCCCACTGTCTTGTTTCTCTTTTCCCAATGGATGATCCGTCAGATAGTTGGTTGACAACGCATTGGGTTGACTCTGAGCTGCACCCTTGTGATCCCTTGTGGAGTGTGAGAGAGGAATCAAAAGATTGGCATTGGCTATTTTGTGGTAGGATCACAGCATGACTCAAGATGAAATTGCAAGCCTACATTTGGATGTCAGACTGTGTGTGCAGCAGGTGCCTATCAATATTGGGTTTGAAAATTCAGTTCAGTACAATTGCAATAAGATGGACAACTTGGTCTCATGGCCATAAGATCAACACAGCTACCTGTTTTAGTGTTAGCCCATAACATGCTTGCCTTTTGACTTGTAAATACCTGTATCTTACCCTGCTTCTGTGGCATCTATTGCTACCTATACCCTGTGAGGTTTCCTCATGCTTTACTCATAACTGTCAAGTTCAAACATGACACATGCATGCTAGAGACTGAGTCCGCCAGCAAGTTGGAAGGTTCTAGGCTTTCCTGACCCAACAATAAACTCGCTCTCAAACACATCCTCTGCCAAGCTATCACAAGCTGCCCCCAATTCTGCAGAACACACAGCTCTGACTGTCAAGGAATTAGCTGAAAGTAACACAACACAACACTGTGTAGCAGGTCCTGAGGCTGCACATCAAATATCATTGCCAGTGCTTTGTAAGGCAAGGCACAGCTAGTCAAACAACATACAGGAGGAAGGTCTTATCCTAGTGACAGCTTTGTCGAAAACGCAGAAAACACTGCAAGATCAGCAAGCTTAAGCATGCCTTGCATGTCTCACCTGCGGCGCTCTGCTGCAGGACATCATCCAACAGTATATCAGCAATGCTCTCCACTACCTGCATCCACCTCACATCACATCACATTAGCTGACATTCACACAAGTAGTGACACTTGCCAGGGTCAGCGCAAAGCACATGGCAAATAACAAGGAACAGGACACCATCAAATGACATGTTCCATTCAAACTCAGAAGTCTCAGTCACTGTCTGTTGACTCCCCTGATGAATCTCAAAAACACAAAATGTAAATTGATTGATTGAGAATATGAATTTGCTTGAATGAAGGCACAGGCAGGTGGAAGTGCAAGAGCCCATCTGACATGTGACTTTGTTATGCATGTCATGACTGCGTATACTGGCATAATAAGATGGCACCTAATTGCATGCCATAACTGCCTGCATATGCTTTGCTGGCAGGGGATTCATCTTCACTTTTACAGTGCAGTTGATATTTCTGAGACAGGCTGCATTTGCAAAGGAGGGTCGTGCTAGGCAGCACCTGGGTAGGGTCAAAGGCAGCATGCTCATTGCCCACACATGCCCTGTCAAAGGCCCTTTGCTGTTTGATGTAGGCCTGCTGATGAGCCAAGATTCTGTGCACATCAGAGTCAGACAGGCCACAGCTGGAAGCAGCCGGCAGCTTGACTTGTGATGCAGCGGCCACCAACTGCGTATCCCCTGGAGTTGCTGTCACAGGTGCAGTTTGAGGGCTTCCCTGCAGCATGACCATGACCACATGATGATAGTTGTGGAGTACACAACGCACAGCTCATACAAGACGTGGCAAACAAATAAGGCAAAGTTAATGGCAGACTTTTTTTGCCAGGCGAAAGCCAGCACCTGATCATGCAGAATTACTTGCCAGCTTTGCTGCAGCTTCCTCCCATTGTGCCCTTACAACCAATTTCAATCAAACATGGAGATAACAAATGCATAACAGAAGGATCATGTAGCATTTTGCACTCCTGGGAAGACAGACTGTATTCCACAGTCTCTAAGCAAGATTATTCTCAATGCAGACAGCTGTGCTGGCAAGCAGACAGGAGCCTGCCTGCTCACGCTCTTGCCCTGTCATGGCCCACATGCCAGCAGCTTCCTCAGCATCTGGGACCACACCTGCCTGCGCACTAGACACGGCAGCTGCAGAGGCAACTGCTGCAGCAGCTGCCTGGCCAACCTCTGATTCCCCTGGTCCAGAGGACCAAGCCTGAGCACCATCAACCCCATCTGTACCTTTTGGTTGCTGCTGCTGCAGGTCATTGATGGGTCGCTGCTCATCACCAGCAATCCCAAGCTGGTTGGCGGTCAGTGCAAGCTGACTGTCCTGTGACCGACCACCAGAGGCTGCAGCTGGGGGCTGCCTGTCTGAGGCCTGAGGATCTAGCGCTGAGTCTGGAGACTGGGAGAGCCTGAGTTGGCTTTCCACAGCAGAGATGAGACCCAGCATGCGCTGCTGCAGGTGTGTCAGCTTCTGCCAAGCTTTGGCTTTATGTGGATCTTCAAAGTCTGGGGCAGCGGCGGCAGCTTCTGCCTGGCTGCTGTCCTGCTCTGCACAGCACAGCATGCGAAATCACGCACAGAATCACCACTTACAAAAATGGCGAGTAAACCCAGAGAAAACCGTTAACATACCTGAAGTGAAGCAAAACGATACGAAACAATCAATGATGCATTTGATATTTGGCCTCAAGGATGAATTCTTTGGTTGTTGCACACGTCTAGCGTTGTGTTCTGTGCTTGCAGCTGAGATGACATTGGCACGCGCACCAGCAGAGACATCATTACAGAAGTGGACAAGCGGATATGATGGGGAAATTTTGAGGGATGGTCATGCCGCTGCAAGAGAAGGTGATGACGTGGAGTGATGCTCATACAGTGCTGTTTTGTATGGTGGCCAGAAGCGCCAGCAGCAATTCTGGCAGGCCTTTTAAGACAGATTTGTACACACAGCAAGTTGACAGGGTTGCAGCAAGCAGGCAGCAATCAACACCCTGACAAGGTCTCAACTTGCTTATACTGAGACAGTCACAAGCACAGTGTGATACAGTGTTTCTCACCTGGCTGTACAGATGGTGCATCATGCTCAGGGCCCTGCATAGATGCGCTGTTTCTGTCCACCCAGGTCGGCTTTCCACCAAAGGCATGCTGCTTCACCGAGGATGACTTGCCAGCTGCTGAAAAGGGCATTTTCCTCTGCTGCCTGCCATTCTCAGAAGCTCCAGTCTTTTGCAACCCTGTCATGGCATGTGGATTGCAGCTGTAGCCAGATTCTGGGGGTGCCTGACCATCAGCAGCATGCTGCAGCTGTGGGAACCTGTCCCCAGCTGTGGCTGGCAGCTGCCTGGCCGTGGCAAGCTGCTGTGGCGCCAAGCCTCTGCGTTGCCGCTTTGCATGCTGCGGCCTTGGACTGGAAGCATGGTGAATGCGAGCCAGGGCTTCTTGCAAGAGCTCCTTGGCAGAGGGGCGGGGGCTGAACCCGCCCATAGCCCCCGCAAGCCCACCCTGGTCTTTGGGAATGCCAGACAGCAGCTGATCATCCCAGTCAGGCCGCTGTCGCCGCCTGACTGATCCCCCCTTCACCCCTGAGACCAGGCTGGGGATCACTGGACCATGCTTGTACAGCCGCCGCTGAACGCCACCCTGCCTCTTCTTCTCTGGCAGCTGATGATGACACGGTGACTCAACAGGGCTTTGCCACCTAGCATGGCCGCACTCATACCACTGATCTCCCTGCTGGAGTTCCCCCATGCTGCTGTGGTCATATTGGCTGTCCTGCTGCCTCTGCTGGGCAGCATCTGAGCTGTGACCATGCCTACTGACATGGGCATTGTGTAAGGAAGAGCGCCCACAGTGGTCACCTTTGTGCTGGGCATGCTGGGCGATTGGAGCCTGGCTATGGGACCCAGGCATGGCGCCAAGCTGCTGACTGTGGCTGGTCCCTGCTTGAGCAGGAGATGTGTGTGGCCAGACTTGCGGCCAGCTAGCCTCCTCATCAATGCTTTGGTGATCCTGCCTGGTTGCGACATTGCCATGCTGTGCATGCTGAGCAGGCTGCGCACTAACAGTGGTACTGGCTTGCCCACCTGTGCTGAGGTGCGCATCAGGGTTGACAACATCAGCTGTTGCAGCAGCTGCACTTTGCGCTACCATGCCAAGAGCTGGAGCAGACTGCAGACTAGCTTTGTCAGGTGTGTGCAGTGTTGCTTGCAGCACTTCCATGGCTCGCTGGATCTGACTCTGCCAGGCCTGTAGCTGCTCACTGTCATTGCCTTTCCTGCCCTTTGTGCTCATGCCTTCTGTTCCTTCTACTGAGCTGCCTATTGGACCTACCAAATGAATGCCTTGAGGGCCATTTACAGCATCTGATCTGCCTGCTGTAGACTCATCCTCCTGATGACCATCACTGCAACATTCCGGAACCATTCCCTTGGACACACTTTGCTGCTGCTGCTGCTGCGGCTGAAGCTCAATCTGAGCACTGTTGCTGTTCAGGCTATGTTGGGTTGGCTGACTTTGTGAAAAGTCAGCTTGCTGGACAATGGCAGTGACAGCTGCATACAATGCGTTGTACAGCTCTGGCTGCGCAGTGAGACTGACAGCCTGCCTGTCAACAACAGATACACCCGCTGGGCCCTGATTGCTGCTGTGGTTACTGACAGGAGGTACAGAGCCTTGCTGCTCAGATGAAACTACAGTCTGGCTGCAACCAGATTTGCCAGCGGGCGATGGTTGCAGTGTGTCAGAAACACGCTGAGCTGGAGTGGCAGCTGTGGCTGTGACCTTGCCTGCGGATTGATGGACATGCGGGGCCATAGCGGCAGCTGGCTGCAAAGAGGTAGAAGGTCGAGTGTTGACAGCTTGGAAGTCTGCTGTAGCCACTGCTGCGGTTGCAGGAGCAATGGCAGCAGATGCAGTGAGTGCGTGAGCTGGGTGCTTTGCACCTGTTGCGCTGCTGTTGACAGTGGAGTCTTGCTTCTGCAGCAGCTTCTGCAAAGCATCCTGCACACAAAGCATCTGGCAACATCATCTTCATGATCGACACTACATGAGGTGACTGCAGTAACAGCTGAAGTTGCATATTCTGCAGAACAAGGCACATCTGGTGCTCAACAATTGGCCATGGTGCTACCATCATGTATCTGCTGCATGCAGTCATTGGTACGTAGGTGCTATGTTTGTGTCACATTCTACAGACCTGAAATACAACAGCTGTGTGGATGTACCTGCTGGGCTTGAATTTGCAGTGACTGTTGTTCCAGCAGCTGTGCCATGTGCTGTGTCTGCTTGGCCACGGCAACGTTAGGTTCCTGCAAGACTGTACTGTAATCTTCTTGCTCAAGCCAGTGCAAGGCAAAACTTAAATGTGCACTTGCAAAGCACAGCTTTGCTTTATAAAAACAACTCTGACGCGTCAATATGTAGTGCATGTCGTGTGAGAACACTGCAAGGATGTGCACGAGGTATGCTGTCAGCTCTGTACCTGCAGCTGCACTGCATGTGACGGTAAGATTCTTAGAGCTCTAGTGTGTTGTGGCGCAAGCCCTAAAGCTATGTGTTGCTTAGCCACAGCTGTTGCCAGGGCAAGCCGCTTCTCACAACTGCTGCTGCAAGTGCAGGCTGCCACCTTCTGAGCAGATGCTGCCAGAGTGCCTTGCAGAGATGCTGCTGACACCCAAGCTGGCTGCGCTGTGCAAAAGCATTTAGTGCATGCTCCACCACAGATACGTTAAGGAACAAAAGTAGCAACATGTCGCACCTGGGCCATTGTCATGATGAGGCGTCTTTTACTCGCTCACAGGGGCACATTGACGCAACGACAAAACGAGTTCAAAGCAGGATTGCATAACAGAAGCCGTTTCGGAGACTTCCAACCTGTGCTCGACGTGACTTGAGTGATCAAGTCAGCTTGCACAGCATTCAAGGTCATTGAGCAGAAACACACGCACCAGATAGCTCCTCGAAATCCAGCTGCGTTTGAGTCAACAACCTGGTCAACAACACAGGTCAATTTGACAACGCTGTGCTTTGAACCTCGGCACAGACAGCTTCGCACAGTGGACGTCCCGGCCAGGCTGGCGAAGGAGGGTTAAGTGACAAAGCGGGCTGTGCAGCTGAAGAGTGCGACCTGATACAAGGGCTTGGAAGCACAAGTCGCGTAGGTCAGGAGCACAGCACATCTGTCAAGTCATACGTCAGCCGCAGAGCGTCCTTATGAACAGGATACCTGCAAACAAAGAGAATGTCATCTCAATACCAGCTCATTATCCTTGCCAGAAAGACATAGGTGTTCGAGCAGGCAAAAGAAAGGCTGAAGCCAACCTAGGGGTGACGTGCAAGTCTAGTCTGCTTTGATCAGTCTTTCAGTCGTCGCTCATCTATTGACAGAGTACACGTGGTGCAGACACAAAGCCTGAAGGAGAATGCAGCCACGAAGCGTCAGAACCATGGCACGCTGCTGTCAGACGCTGCAACAGCACAGCAGCCTACAGTGCCACCTAGCAGTAGGCTGTAAGTGTCAAACCAACACAACGCATCAATCAACACATCTGCCTATGTGGCAACAGGGCTCCTGTGCTTTGCTCATGCAGGGGTGCAACAAGCTTTGCTGATATTGGAAATATCATCAGGCAGGAACAGCCACTTGCTTCCAATGCAAGGTGAGTTTCAGCCTGACACCTGTGAGTCTCTAAACTGTATGATACCAGAGGCATGCTGACCTCCTCTGCACATGACTGTCATTGTAGGCCAGAGACTCAAACATCTGGGGTGCGCACATTTGCTGACATCACCTCCAGATCCGCCAATGCAGTTCAGCAGGAGCCTCAGATAGATTCTTCCAGCAGGGTAAGACCATTTTCCAGCTGGCGTCTTCTTCTGGTTTGTCTGCATTCATGTTGCATGCATACTGCCTCAATGCAGATTTACTGATGTCACGATTGAGTTTGATGTAGTGCTTTGCTGCCTACAAGTGCGCCTGCCTTGTCCTTCTGACTGACACCCACATCAGAATAATCACTCAAACACAAAGAAGCTTGCTTCAGCAATGATCTGTGGCTGTTCCTGCTTTATCTCTGCCAGAGCACAACCTGTCTGCGACCTTCAATCACATGTTCACAGCTTGGCCATGTCTTTCTGCACCTTGCACCTTGTCAGTGTGGCTGCGTCTGCTTTCACCCATATCTTATCTGTGTCTGTAGTTAGAACAGCTGTTCAGCAGCGGCTTCAGCCTACATGCAGAGGATGCCTCAGACCATTTCAACAAGGCTGCAGCAGCAGCACTCCAGGAGCAGCAAAAGGCAGCTGACCAGCAGCCTGCTGCCCTTCCCTCCTCTTCTGAGCCCCCACTCGACTGGAGCATCAAAACAGCAGTCAGGTTCTCCAGTCCTGAGCCCTTTGCCTTGGCTGAAGAAGCCGCATGCTTCAGTGCTGGTACAGGTATATCATTGTCATTGTCATCAGCATCATTGACATCACTGTTGTTATTCTTGTTTTGCTCCTGTGTGCATCATCATCAACAAGACTTGGGTCCAGACAAAACATCTCAAAAGCAGTTTGTGCTTAGGATGCAACTGATTTGCCAACTGTGTCAGGTATATTGCTGCATTGCTGGTATGTTTATGGCATGCTGCCCATGTTGAGGAGATAAGGTCTGAGTGCAACTCACATCTATTATGAAGAGCTGTCCATCCCCCAAAAGGTGGTGCAAACGGCTGGCTGCGCCCTTTGTAATTTATAATTGAATGCAGGAGACCTGCGCAACTCTGTGCATGCTGCTTTTGCACACCGAGTCATGAATCAATCACATCATGCAGCGACTTGCACCATCCCTGCAATTTCAGCTGCCTCTGCCTCTTTACACAAAAGCGTCTGAGCTCTGTATACTAAAAGCTGCTTGTCTGTGCAGCAAGCACTGCAGTCAGGGCATTTGCGTCTTGTGAAGCAGATGACATGAGGTCTCTGCAGGTTTGGCCTGTTGCTTCACCCCTATGGGCTTTTAGCATCACACCCCTGTTCACAATTGCAACGGACATGAGTCAACAGCACATTGAACATCTTTGAGCATGTAGCCTGCCTGCTTGCTTCTGTCACTTGCTTGCCTGCCAAGCATACTTTGCAACATATCAGCATCTTGCTGCATGTTTCCTACTTCATGCTGTGCCAACCTGTGTCTCAAGTCATATCAATACAAGAACAATGTGCAGAAGCACATGCTATCATCACTCCCAATGGCCTGTCAATGCCTAGCAACCTATCAAGCTAGGGCTTGTTCACTCCCCCCCACTTACAAGCATCAAACCAATATCTTTTAACCTGCTATATTACACTGTCTCCTTATTGCAAGTGGCGCGTCGCTCTTTGCAGGAGAGGTATCAGTCAGCAACCATGAGCTGGCAGCATCCTGAAACCTGCTACCCTCCTGCAACACTTGCAGCCCTGCGCTCAGGCAAGGCAAATGCAGATCTGCTTGAGCAGCGTCAGGTGGCCTGGAAGGATGCTGTTAGAGGGCTGTACCATGCACTGCGCCACCGCCAGTGCGATGCCTTCTATCTTGCCACACCCCTGGTGACCATCACCTCTTTCTCCCCCTCCCCCTCCTCCTTTCCTTCTGCATGCAATGAAGTCTGCAGGATCTGCCTGCAACACTTCCATTGGGACTCAGGCCTTTGCTTGAATGTTGAGGCATGAGGTGGCAGTGTCAAGACCAGTAATGCATGTCTGCTATCTGGCAGCCTGCTCTGGCCCTTAGAGTTCAAGACTGACTTGGATTTGCTGTCTGGCCTCGCCAACAAACGCTGCACAGCTCCGTCCAAGTCCATGATTGTCTGAAGAGTTCATGGCTTGTCTTGGGTTTCCCTCTGCGTCATACTGGACAATGCATGCACACATAGTGGGCAATGCCTGCACATATAGCAGGCAATGCGCACAACCACAGGAAAACAAATTGGCATGCAACTCGTAGTCTCCATGCTGTTGTTTTCTTGTGGAGTGCCTGACTGTCCACTGGGCTCAAAGACGGAGTTGAAGTTCAAGCAGCGGAGTTCCTTCACCTGGTGGCAGACTTGTGATGAGGGCGACTGTGCCTGCAGGGAGCACACCAGCAGAAGCAGAATATGGTGTTCTTCGGTGCTGCTGGCATTGCAAGCCGTCCTTGTCTCCATGCCATCATGAGCAGGTGGGCTGAAGCCTTGCCACTGTATAGTTCCTGTGCTACTGCTGTTGCTGTTGTACCAACCTTCAGCACAAAACCCACAGTTGTATATTGAGTCATCCCTGTAGGTGTCAAGTGAAACAACGTGCCCTTCCATGCACACCTAGCAAGGTATGAGTTAGCTGGAACACATGAAGAAGACGACGTAAACAAATGACTCTTTCAGATGAACAGGCAAAGCAGGACGTCGTACAGGGAGCTACTCAGACCTGTATATACCTGACCCTTAGGGAACACAGGTGTTGAATGCATGAAAGAATCAACGGCAAATGGTATCGAATCATAGCTCGGCCATTGTGCAGGTCCACTTTGGGACTGAGGACGGCCATGCAGCAGCAATATCAGCTGACCTTCACCACGCCTCTGGCTCCTCCTCCCAAGAAGCGCCACCAGGGTGACCTCACCCTGCCTGATGACCTTGCCAGCCTCCAGACGGTATGGTCACCATGCACTCTGCATGCAGCATTGGTTGTCAGTCTGAGCCTGCCCAATGATGTCGCCAGCCTCCAGACTGCATGGCCGGCATGCACTCTGCATGCAGCATTGTTTGTCAATCATAGCCTGCCCGAGGACCACGCCACGGCATGGTCACCCTGCACTCTGTACGCACAGTTGCTTGTCAGTCTGAGCTCAGGAGCCTTCGAAGCAATGAACCTAGGCTGTGATAGGCTGTGACTGTCAGCCTGACAGACTGTATGCAAGCTGCCTGAGGCAGGTCAACGCTCACTCCAAAGCCATGGGCTGCTGTCCATGCCCAGGGCTGTATACAACTGCTGCTGCTCCTAGATACATGCAGCAACTGAAGGTCAGCATGGATTTTTTTTGGCAAAAGCCCGCCATCATGATTGCACACACTCTTGGTGTTTGAGTGTAAGCATTCAACCACAAGTAAGACCCTGCTGTCAGGCCTGCTTTAAGATCCCAAAATTCACATGAACCTGCATCACACATGTGCAATGCCTGGGTGAATGCAGAAAGGAGGCACAAGTGGGCGTGGTCAGGACAACACAAGGGAGAGCCTGCTGTACTTTGAGGGCCCTGTAGAGGTGCAAGGCCTCTTTGAGTATCTCTTCAATGAGAGCCGCAAGTTCTGTGGGGAGGAGTGTGACGTGCCACTGCTTATGGCCCCTGTTGTTTTCCCCGGTGCCTGTCTGAAGCAATTGCACCCCAAGGTCAGCTTCTGACTTGATTGCTGGCTGAAGACACAAGTAGATCAATGAGAGTGGAACACCACAGTAGCCAAGCTGAGTACGGCTGTCATTCACTGCAATTTGGGGTGGATTGGCAGGGTCGCTCACACAGGCATGTATAATCCGTGGCGTAAAAGCTGGCAGGAATACAGGGGAGGCAATTGCTGTCAAAATGGTCTGTTGCCTCTGCTGCTTGGGG
>JAABUP010000873.1_pt1 | contig 64678 bp, 72 predicted proteins | sample 5559201 | NCBI WGS metagenome assembly JAABUP01 (sample SAMN10711887, study PRJNA513373) | rock metagenome | isolation source: Antarctica rocks | place: Antarctica
ATTCTCTTATTACTAGTAATAGTTCGTATCTTAAGGCCTCTATCGTAACGTAACTACGCCTTACGTACCTCCTTCCGCTTACTAGCCTTTAAACGCTTTTTAACGACGGTATAGCTATATTATTTCGTATAGGCCTAAGCCTCTAGTACTAGGCTATCTAGAGAGCCCGCTAACAGCCCGTTTAGAGGTGGCGATAGGTCTATAGCGTTAATTATAGTGGGATGTAGGTGCGTTGGTGTTTTATTAATACACGGTAAAGTCGCGAACCAGTAGATTAAGCTACGGCAGTTAGTCGCGCAACCGCGGAAGCTAGCCTGATATGGGGGAGGTGTCAATGTATCAAGCTGGGGGGTGTCAATGTATCAGAAGGGGGTGTCAACGTATCACTTCCCTTGATTGAAGGAGGTACCTGAAACGTTGGACGCGAGATTGCGTAGGAATCCTGTACTCGCCCGCGACGCGGACGCGCTGCTTAGGAACATCCCATATCCCACCCAGCATAAAGACTCGAAGCACACCTCGACCTCAGTCAACAGCTCGCGACGAAGTCAAAATGACCACGCCAGTCTCCAATCCTCCAAAGTTACTCGTTCTTCCAGAAAACCCATCTGCAGAAGCCCGGATTTGCACGCTAGCTCACCCTCGAACCTCGAAACCAAATCGATACTTTTTTGATCCTACTAAGGGTATCTACGAGTTCACTAGGGTGGCTGCGCCAAAAGTAGCATGTCGGAGCTGGCTTGTAGGTCGCCGAGCACAATTGGTGCCAAAGGCAGACAAAGGGGAGGTGCAAAATGGTTCTACGAGAAATTCAGAATCTGCAACGCACGCTCAAGACGTTGTCGAGGCTTGCGAAACGTCTGCCTCTGTTGAAAGTGAGGCCAATGAAGCTAGGCCCATATCTGCCGGCTACATCATGAAGAACGCAGAGCTTCTGGTCGCAACTCCCGTCGACTATCTATTCCAAGTGCTTCCTTCATTTGCCGATTCAGCAACCAAATCACCCTCTTCGAAAGGACTTTTCCTCTCCGTGGACGACCTTCTAGAAAAGCTGTTTGATGGTTCCAAGCACTTTGGGTGGTTGTCAAGTCATGAGTCAGTCCGACTGGCTATAGAGGAAAGAATGCGAGTGGTCTGTGATACGGTGGATGCTGGGGATGAAAAGATGTATCGGCTCAATGATGAACTTCTTTTGAAAGAGCTGGTATTCAAAGCAAAAAATATGGTTGCGATGGGGCTGCCAGCCAGTATGGAAGAGACGTTTATTCGCAAGACTTTGGAGTCACCAGTAATGGTGATCAAGCATGAAGAGAGCTCAGTATCAAACACCAGTCAGTCACAAACTGGCACTCCCATCTCGGAATCAACCCCTTCAGACCTTGCGGAATCGCAAACGAGCACGGCCAGCTCCAGCTCCAAAGATTCTGCTGCTTCGGTCACGACTGAAGTAACGGTCCCAGATGAGTCCGATCCAAGAGAACATGACAAGGAAATTTGCCACCTCCTGCGCATACGTACTGCCCTCTCCTACATAATCTCCGTCTACCTCCCCTCAACTCTCGCAACAAAAATAACCTCAACCCTATCATCCTCCCAAACCCCCCTAAACTTCCAACCCCTCGACTCCCGACTCGCCACCCTCTCCAGTTTGCGCGCAGAAGCCCTCGCCGCGCGATCTCTAGGAGACTACAGTCGCAAAAGGAGCATGTACGAAGACGACGAGGCTGCGGAATCGAGAGCGGAGAAAAAGCGAAGGAAGGAGGAGGAAGAGAAGAAGAAGAAGGCGGGCGAGTCGAGGAGTATACGGGATTTGAAAAAGGTGGATACGAAGGGGATGAGGAAGATGAGTGATTTTTTTGGGAAAGGGACTGCTACGAAGAAGAAGGGATAGTTGGGCGACGGACACCTCAACAATGAACGCTAAGAGGTGGTTGGATGAGTCTTCTAAACGACTCATCGCCTACCTAAATCCACATCCAACACCTTCCGCATCCCATACCGCTCCTCATCCATACCCGCTACTTCTCTGGCCTCAGACTGGAAGAACCCATTAACAGCGATCCCAACAACCCCATCCCACAGCCCCTGAACAACATCCTTCAAGTCCTCTCCACTCTGCTTGAAGTCCGGAAAGGCATTGACTTCCAACAACCACGGAACGCCACGCTCATCAACAATCCAATCAATTCCAAAGACTTCAAACGCGTTCTCCAGCATTTGAAAATGGATCATTTGTTCTCTGGCGGCAGCTTCGAAGAGCGTTCCTGTGGAAGCGCAGATCTGGTCGTAGATGGAATCCTTCCAACGCCCTGGAAGGTTGGAGGTTTGTGGAAGATCCCAGAAGCGGATGACGCTGCCTTCGCGACTGCCGTCTTGGCGGCAGGTGTTTGTTAGGTGGACTTGCGATTCCAGCAGGTGAGCTAGATCTGTGGAAGCATCACCACTTGAATTAGTGCTAGGAGCGGTATAAGGCCTCGATGCAAAGAGCGCGAGCATGTGTTTGTAGACGTATGTACGCAGCGCCCCGACGGCCAGAACGTAGCTGCGGATATGGAATTTGCGGTTTCCGTGGGATTCTAGTAGTAGAGGCGGATGTATATATTTCTGCGCAATGAAGTGACGGAGTTGAGAAGTCATGGTTCCTGCACCTATCACGTCCTGTCCATTGATAGAGGGGGGCGTATCGGGGTCTCCTTCATGATCACTCTCGCCGTCCTCCCATTCCTCAAAGATAGCTCTCAATTCTTCCTCGCTACTAAACAGTCTCACGCCATGACCCTGATCGCTCATGCTAGGCTTCAGGATCCACCACTCCCTCTCCTCATTCTCAAAACTTTCATGTAATTCAAAACATTCAGCCAGCGCCTCATCGAGGAATTCCGCATAGTCCACTTCAAAGGTCACTGTCAGCGGCACGTGACCCTTCAAATTCCGATCGTCCGGGTGCTTGCTCCACCAACTTGTGATGGTGTTGTGGAGATAGTGCTTGCGGATCAGGGCTTTTCGGATGATGTAGCTGTTGGCTAGGGATGTTTTTGGGTGGGAGAGCAGATGTGTGAAGTCTAGGGTTTCGTATGGTGTGATTTGGAGAAGACGGTCATTGGGAGTTGGGAGATGATCGATAGAAGAAACGATTTTGTAGGCGTTGCTTGGGAATTGTTTGGAGAGGGCGGAATGGATCAGTGGGAGGACGTAGGGGTCCGCGTCGATGATGGCGTAGAAGAGTGGGAAAGAACTTGACGGGTTGGTGGAATGCCTAAGCAATCTCTATGTTAGCAGTCATGCAGCTCATGAGATTAAGGTTACCATGAGGAAGAAGAAAGAGACAAATCATCACGGGATTCCGAGCATTGGGAATATTATGTTCACGGACAGCCTGTCTATGTGGGATCTTCAGAGTAGGAGCACAGTCTCACGGGCAGTAAGAAATGTGATTCTACAGAAGATCTTAAATCTTGCCAGGGAAGGCAGAGGAGTTCTTGGTCCTCGAAAGCTAAATACGTTCTTGACTTACTCACAGCTTGAGCTCTCCCAAAGGAATATTGGATGCATGCATGTAATTGGCCTTGAGTGGAGTGACACTGCAAATGCTATCAGCAGACGTACTTTTTCTAAGCTGCCCCGGATTTCTTACCTTGTATATTTTTGATGAATAGCCCAACCATCATTGCCTGGTGGACTAGCATCAATGGACTTTTGGACATCGCCGAACTTTGGCGCCCACTTGAAGTGGCGATGCTTATGCCTTGACGGCTTTCCATTGGGCTCAGTACCTTCACTGCTCTGTCTGATCGCTTTCTCCCGAACCTGGGGATCTTCGTCCTCTTCGACCGCTTCTATCTCTTCAAACGAAGAGCCTGACGTCCAATAGTTTTGCAGGGCATGGGTGATGACAGTCTTATGGTTCTCGACGTCCGCGACTACAGGGACATTGCAAGAATAGAAATCGACATCAGAGTCCCAGTTCTTGTAGAGGTGCTCAATGAGTTTGACGGAATGACGACATGCCCCAGCTATCAGCTCTGGGTCATGGTCCCTTGAAAAGAAGGCAAATGAAAGAGCTATGGCTTTCTTTTGGCAGACAGCCGCCTCGAGCGCTCCTCCGATAGTCCCACTGGAGAGGCTGAATAATGAAGTAGAATTTCGGCCATAGTTGGGTCCTGAAATCACCAAATCGACAGGTGGTCGATCCTGGAAGAAGTGGTGAAGACCCAGCTGGGCACACGTTGCTGGAGTTCCATTTACAAGAACCCATTCTTCGCCATCTTGGTCTGATGACAGTGGCCTCGCATGAATGGTACCGTCATCTTCATGGACTGTACCAGGTCGGAAGTAGGAGGGCTTCGTTACTTGCCGAACGAAGTGAGCCTTGCCAATCCACGACCGTTGCTCGTGAGGTACGACCACGGAAACTAAATGTCCACCTCTCTGAAGAGTTTGACAGAAAGCATGAATGTATGGCGAGGATTGGTTGCTTGATGGTTGTCAGAGTGGGAGACATCTTCTAATCACTATGGACACGACCATCATCACTTACGAAGGGGGCCCATCGTCGTTGATAAGCAGTATATGCATGTCGACCGAATATGTATATCAATATTCGATCTCATGACGATGGATCTTCTCGAGGCCCCCCTACACTTTTAGCGCGCAACGCCCCCAACTCGGCTCAAACTGGGGCTCAGCCTCACCGACAGAGCCCTACCGCTAGTGCCCGAGAGATTGCATCTTCAGCCCCAGCCCCGCCGTGTCCTGCCATCTCCAGCGTCTATGTAGAGGAGCGGTGGGGACAGCACTGTCTGCTACACCATGGATCTTCTTTGCTGATATCTGAGCGGTAAGCAAAGAAGATGAGCAATGTTCCAAGGGACTCGTTGGAGGGGCCTTGTTACATCTTGATCTCCAGGCAAACCAGTCAGTTTCCTTGAGACCGACCGTCTCATCTGTAAGAAATACATAGAATTCAAGCACGAATGAATTCACTGTTTCACTGTTTCACTGTTTCTGTATTTCCGTTAAGAACGCACTTTTTTGAGTTGCGACACGGCCGAAGTTGAAGTTCTATCTTGAGACGTGTCAGGATTCGCTTCCTTCCTTCGCTCCGCCACGGACGCTTCGGAAACACACTAAGTATAAGCGGTAGTCACTATTAACATTACCCGTCGTAGACACGGGATTAGCTGAATCCTTCCAACACCCGACTAAGCCACTATGTTTCTAGACAATAACAATGAGATCCTCCCCAGGCTGGAGGGATTGCTGTTTGTGCGATCGTCTCTGTCGACGGCCAGTCTTCACCAAAGCGATAGACGGCCATGGCTGCTGCTGGATCGACTGCGTTTTCTTCGACCCTTGAAGCAAACAAACCCAGAGGTCCAGTTTTCGTAGATGATGGGGGATGTCTGTGTGCTTTACAAGAACGGTTGGATGAGGAAGCCTGGCGGTGTCTAGCGAATACTCCTGACAATCTCTACGACGGGCAGGATGGGAAATGGTTTTATGCTATCGACCAAAGCAATACCGCTTCGTTGACAGAGCCAGCAAACTCAGACAGTAATCCTCCAGACACAGACAAGGCCTACGAAATCAAAGACGGCCAGTGGTGGAAGTTTCCCGAGCACGGTGAGGATGGTGTTCCCGAAAATGTCCAGGATACGGACTGTACAGGATTCAACCAGACTCAAGCTTCGACAAAGTTCTATAATCAGACAGACGCCTTATTATCGGGACAAGATTCTCCATGCTGGCAACCAGGAACGGCGCCATTAGTAATACAAACGGCCAGTGAATGGAACACAACTGGCTGTAAGCTCGGATTCTTCTGTGAGTTCCGCAGAGCCATGATCTTGACTATTCCCTGGAGAAGCTGATGTTCATATGCGCATAGGCCCAAACAATACTTACACGCATCTACCAACTTACTGTCCTCCATTTCCAGCAGCTCAAATGGCCAGACTAGCAGGGCAAACGACCCCTCCAATGGGACCCCTGGAGCCTTCTGTCTGCAGCCATGGATTCTATTGTCCTCCTGGAGGTAAGGAAAAGCTAGTCTGTCCTTCTGGAAACTACTGCCCCAAAGGCACTTTTGAAGCCATCAAATGCACCTTCGGTGCGAAATGCCCAGCAGGAAGTTACTACAACAGGCCGTTATTACCGGTCGCATTGCTTGGCTTCCTCGACCTAATGCTTGTTTCGATTGTCATCGCTGCAAAATTGATGTGGAAAAAGCAGAAGAAGAGTCGAAGGCAAAATGGTGGAGTGCAACGTTTGAGACGAGCGTTCACCTTCTCTACAGCAAAATTTGGATCCCCAAAGTTTCACAGCCTCCCCGATGATGATGTCCAACTTGAATCTAGGATATCTGGCGTTAGAAGGACGCAGACTGGATTTTTGGCCGAAATGGACAATTACTACGCCTTTGAGGGAGACGAAGATCAAGTCTCCTACAATGGCGAGAAAGCTGACCCGGATATCCAACAATTCGTACAGTCCTTGTCCAGATGCACTATTGCTTCCAATTTCGGGCTTTCGTTCGAATTTGAGAATCTGAAATTCCAGCCAAACAAAAAAAGCAAGCCGATCCTGTCGGAGGTTTCTGGCCAGATCAAAGGTGGCACATTCTGGGGTGTGATGGGCGCCAGCGGAGCAGGCAAGAGTACGTTTGTGAACGTGCTAATGGGTAAGTCTGAGCGTCATCCTCCTAAAATCAGATTTTAACATTGAACCCTCGGTAGGAAAACAATCACATACTGGTGGTGTAACAAAAGTCAACGGCAGCCCAGGCGTTATCTCCAAATACAAGAAGATCATCGGCTACGTCCCACAAGATGACATTGTCCTCCCTGAATTGACCGTCCGAGAAAACATTCTTCACTCTGCCCGCATCCGACTACCTTCGGATTGGAAAGACGCCGAAATACAGAAGCATGTCGACATTCTACTTCGGTGCCTAAACTTATACCACGTCAAAGACTCCTTGGTAGGAAGTCCTTCCGCGCCCGTCATCTCCGGTGGTGAACGCAAACGTGTCAGTATTGGCATCGAATTGGCCGCTGCTCCTATGGCCTTATTCCTGGACGAGCCAACATCCGGATTAGACGCAACGTCCGCTTCCTCCATAATGGCAACCCTCAAAGCTCTTTCCCGCCTCGGCATAACAGTCGTCACCATCATCCACCAGCCTCGCCACGAAATCTTCGCCTCCCTCGACTTCATCCACCTCATGGGCGCCGGAAGAGTCATCTACTCCGGCAGACAGGACGAAGTCCAGCCGTACTTCCAAGAATGCGGTTTCACCTTCCCCAACAACGCCAACCCGGCGGATACAATCATGGATATCATCGCCGGTGAAGGCCACCTGTACAAAAAATCCGGAGATATCAGCATCTCCAACCTGATCGAATACTGGAAGAACCGACGCGACAACATCAAACAAAGAGACTCCATAACCGCTCCTTCAGGCGTTGAAATCGCCGCATTGAACAAAACCGTCAAAATGCGTGGCTCCCCCTGGTACCGCCAAATATACTTCTGCCTCTGCCGTGCCCTTCTCCAACAATACCGCCGCAAATCGAGCTTCTATTTCGAGCTCGGCGTCGCTGCCCTGGCAGGTCTTCTCATCGGATTGGCGTTTGTGAGCCAAGACGGCATGAACTTCCAGGGCGCATTTAATTCGCCGTACGAATTATTGTCGTCGGCTGTGGATTTCGCTTCGGTGCCGGAGATGTCGCTGCTCGTTGGTTTGGCTATCGGTCTCACGGCTAGTTCCCCTGGCGTGAAGATCTTTGGTGAAGAAAAGTTGATTTATGTCCGGGAAAGCTCGTCTGGCCATAATAGATTCGCTTACTATATCGGCAAAGTGCTATCCACGATTCCAAGGATGGTCCTCGCCAACTTCCACTTCACGGTCCTGTTCATGCTTCTTGCTACTCCGAAAATTTCATGGGGTGGCGCATTCATTGCGAATCTTCTCTACTTCTACTGCATCTACGGTCTCGCCTCCTGCATTTCCATGGTCACCCGCCGCGAAGACGGCCCCCTAATAGCCACCATGACCAGCCTAGTCGTCGGCATTATCAGCGGCGTCAGCCCCTCCTTGCAGACCGTCAGGAATTGGCATATGACCTGGTTATGGAGGTCGTCGCCAGGAACTTGGCTTTCGGAAGGATATTTCACTGAGAATGTCGTGTCGTATGATTATCTTTATCAGATTAAGCAGGCGGCTACGCAGACGGGGTATGAGTTTGGCAGGTTTCAGATGGATTTGCTGATGCTGTTTGCGTTGGGGACTGCGTATCGGGTTATAGCGTTTGCGGGGTTGAGGATTTTTAATCGGAAGAGTGGGAGGTGATGACATGCTGTTTATGACCTAGAATAAGATAGTTGTATTTTAATGAGATACCGATATGATCATTTTCCCGAGACGGACAGAACAGAAAGGAAGTGAACAAGAGCCGAGGCCAGGATGAAGGGTCAAGCGAGAGCAATCATGCGAGAACAAGGGGTTTCGCACCTTGAAAGGTACGAGGTCGTAAGGAGGTGTAATGCGAAGAAGCCACGAGGAGGCTCCTTTCTTCCACCTTGAATGAATCTTGCTTTTGTTGCCATAGCCTTGGACCTGTGAGGATTTTGCTGGACGACTTTGCGTCTTTGAACGGCATTCGGAGGGAACGATGATGACGAGCATCGATTGAGAAGCTATCATAACATGAACCTTCTAAAAGCGCTGAAAATTCACCTGGAAGAAGGGAAGATTGGATGTAGAGATCGTGAAGAATGGATCTTATGATAGTATGGATTCCCCTTCTTGTAGAATACCCCTGGGGCGTGGGAAAACATTGGAAGTACCGTACGTATATCTTCGTATGATTTCCTCATCATTTTCTTGACAAAGCGGGACGGGGTTGGCGATTTGACGGAAAAAGCACGGAACAATCTCTTCGTCCGTGGTTTTTGAGCCATCTTCAAGATTTTTTTCACTTCTTCTTGGTCTGCATATATTGGTTTCATAGCCAATGTCAATATGGAATTCAAGTCGACCGTGGTGTCAGCACCATGTTGAAGGAAGAGAGATAGGATTCCGAACCAGAGACTGAGTTTTAAGGGGCGTGGGTTCCAAGATCGGGGGGAAGAGTCGTATACTCTCGATTCTATATTTTCTAGTAGTCTCGTCCATACTGTTTTGTCCCACGAGAGCCTCCAATTAGGGTCCGCCCCGTGTTCCAGAAGCCATTTAATCATATGGACACTAGGGAAAGGACACCAATCAAACCGCTCTTCAAAGTAATCATGAGATATGGTGGCGTCAGCGAGCAACGGCCAGATACCTGTGCCCTCTATTACAAGACAACTTTTCTTGACCTTGGCGTTTACATACAAGCGCAGGTCTAAGTTGACTGCAATAGAGAAAAAGGTTTGGCCAATAGTTCGACCAGAATCCTGTGGTTGAAAGTACTCGTACACGATAGTCCAATTTTCTCGAAAGCTTTTCATGGAGGCCAGTGAATCCGGTGCGTCCCACGGCTGGATCCACTTCTGCATGAGCGTCGATTGATTTTCATCTAGCGTATTAACGAGCTCAGTAGCCGTGCGGTCAAGTTCGTCAAGCAGAATAATTAGGTCACCGATTCCTTCCCCTCCCCTGGAGCCTTCCTCAACAAGGTATGCGTACCGCAAACACCACTTAACCATCATCTTGAAATCATCTTGGCTGACGGTTTCTGAGGGCAAAGTTTTAACCTGCGTAACAAATGACTTACACAAAGCTAAATTTGGATTGAAATCATTTTGGGTTGCACCCGTGATCTTAGCCCACACCTTTGGACTTTCTAGAAAGTCTTTTACGGTCCTATGTAGATATTGCACCGTTATGTATGGTGAGAAGCTAGAAGCTGCTCTTCCTCCATTCCCCATCGGACGAGAGAGGAGGTGTGACGTGCCTGTCGAGTAGGCCTTGTCCTGATAGGGTACACTGCCTGAGCCCGCTTCCAGAAGGCCTTTACAACAGCTGTTGATACGCCGCTTTATAACGTCAGCTCGCAGTAGCTTGTCGTGGTCGCTCAAGCCCTGCACCTTGCACTTTTGGACAAATTCGGGTTCTTCGTCCGCAAAGGATAGACACAAAAGGGTCAGCGGCTCCTCTGCAGCTCGCACAATCTTGAAAAACTGAGTAGCGTGCTCAAAGTAGAAGGGGTCCAAGCTTTTAAGCATCTTCTCATAGAGATCCTCAAGACCAGGAGGCAAAGAGTCCAATCGCCTCTGAATATCAGAGACCCTGTCCGCGTTGATAAACCCTGCCAGTAGCGATTGTACCACAAGATGCACCCAAAGAAACACCCCCGCTGCCTTCTGGGCTATGGCTTCTAACAGTTCACTCGCGTACAATGGTTCACGCTGCCCAAGCTCTGCAAAGCCGGGATTACCATGGCAAGTGCTGTGGATGAAGGCTTTGATGTCAGGATATGTTAGATCTTGAAGCATAAGGCTAGGCTTGTGAACCAAAGCGTCTCCAAAGACGGCCCACGGTCTGCTAGACACACAAATCTTGATATGCGAGCACGAAGCGATATCTTTGAGGAAATCAACCAAGGCTGAGTGGTCGCCTCCGAACTCATCCAGACCATCAATAAAGAAAACGAACTTCGTCCTAGGCACTTGCGCTTTGGCAAGCCGTTTGAACGCTCTTCTTAGTTCCTCTCGGGTCCACGGAGAATCATCGTGGCTGAACAGGTCATACACTTCCCATCGCTCGGGAAGGATACTTTTAATCAGAGGACGGCACTCTCTTAGTACCTGGAATAATAAAGATCGTAAGAGACCACCCTGGGACATTTGCAGATCCGTACCAGAATTCCAGAAAAAGAATGCCGCCATCACCAATGATTCTTCGGACGCCCAAACATTCAGGTGCTTCATGGTACGCTCATCGTTGTAAAGGTATTTCATCAAAGTCGACTTGCCAGATCCTGCCTTGCCTGTGATCCAGTATAGACTACGGTTGCTTTCAAGCCAATGGGAGAGATCTGTCCATGGTCTATCGCCAGGGCGAGGATCCCCGTAGATCCACTGAAATGTCATTCCATGAGCCTCCGAGATGCGATCATGACGATCCTTGATTTCGGAATAATAAAGACTTTCAAGAAGCTTCGTGGCCATACGATCGTCTCTTTCTAATTCGAGTCTGCCAATGATTGGATTTTGTGCTTGAAAGCCTCCACTACCTCGGTGAATAGCATTTATGAGGTCCGCTTGCCAGCGTCTGCTGTCTTCAATGAAACACTCCTGATGTCTTTTGGACTGGTCGATGAAATTGATGAATTGCTCACCTAGGCCGTGGAAATCAAGGTCCTGACCATTGCCTTGCCCTGTGGAAGATGGCTGTCCGATTCTTGGACTACTGATCTGGTCTCTGAAGACATGAGATATAGATTTAATCGAAATGGAAAGGGATCTTGGTACCGAAGCGAGATCAGTATTCGGAGGATGATCTCCTGCCTGAATTGCTCGATTCTCTTCTGCAGGGTTTGGATTCTCCCTTCACTCCACACAGTCTTCAATGCTGTGCGAAACGATTGCCATTTTCGAGGCTTTTCGTCACCATGCAGTTGTCCCAAAGCCTCTAAAAGCTCAGCGCAGATGTTTTACACCGCTCAGCTAGTTGCTCCAGCTGCGAATCGTTCGTCGAAGCATGCTGCTTTAGGCCGTCTTCTTGAATTGCGTTATCAAGATCATCAGTCACCTTCTTTAAATCGATGGTAACGTGCTCGAGTTCTTGATTTTCTTGTGTGCTACTTCTGCTGGACTTGTGTACTCGGTAGCCTGTCGAGAGGATTTTGAAGCTGAAATCAACGAATTGAATTATGTTGGCTGCAGCACCGAAAGCCAGCAAACCCTCCGCCATTGATGCTGAGCCAAGGATGATGTGTATACCCAAATCATCGGCCAGATGCTCTTGCGAGAATGGGGATCAAGATGCAAAATTACCTACCTTAGGCAAGGCTGGAAGCTGAGATAGCTTTTAGCGCAAGTCTACTAGGCAGCCAATGAGACGACTGCCTTGACGTTATCTCAAGCTGATCAAGGATCCTTCATTGCCCTCTTTCTCCGCAGCTCCATCTCCAACCCTTTCCCGCAAGGCTCAAGAGGTTATTACGTCTCTCTCAAGAGTTTGTATATGTGATATATACCCTGACTTGAGCCCTGACCAAAATTCATTGCCATTCTGTCCCTGCTCACTCATTTTTGCTAATGTCCATTCCAAAGGGTCGAATAGAATCATCAGGCAAGCAAAGTAAAGCATTGAGGGAGGGACTGTAGGTGGACGAAGAGTCTCGCGATCTGCAAAAATGCCGGCCCCTGGCCCTTCCTACTAGTCACACAAAGGGTGTGAAGCCCCGGAAATTGATATCTAGACTCTACATACTCCATCCTAGGCTCAAGAATTTTTCGAAAGAATCGGCATTCGTACTTCGCGCACAGGATTAATATCAAGTGTTGGGGTTGTCCCAAGGAGGGGGGCCGGTATTTCTGCAAACCGCAAGAGAGTATTGTTATTGTTATGGGGATGAGCAGTTTGGCGCTAAATTCCACCAAGTTAGGGTTGGGGCTGATCTTCATGGATCCGGTCGAGGGTCGGTTGCAAAAGTCGTGGCCGATGTTCTGACATCAACCTTTTAGTTGCACAAGGTCTCTTGGACCACAAAAGCCTTGAAAAAATCTAGAAAAATTTGAGTATTATCATAGGCTTCTTGGCTATAGTTCCTAACCGTTTGAAGCATTATCGAGACGATTTGGTTGATTTGTAACACTGATGAAAGTTGGGAGTTATTTTGCGCTATCGGCCACGACTTTTGCAACCGACCGTCGGGCAGCCAGAAGATTTACATCCTTGAGAATCAGCATCATCTGTCGCTCACATTTCAGCTCAAGAATCATTTCAGCAAAACGTGCTTTGGCACCAAGATCTTCTATCATGACCAAAGTAATTCCCGGAGCAACAGACCCCAAGTTTTTGAAAACCTTGACCGCTGGACGACTACGTTTCAAGAAATCAGCAGTCGGTATTGTCAACGTTGTCTCGATCAAACACTCATAGCTATTGGTACACTACGTACACTAGAATAATAATAACATCTCTGCACATTGTAAGACTCACGATTGAATCACGATGTCTGAGCCAGTCCCACATTCAACCTACATCTCTATAGCAGATCTTCTCAAAAAATTACACAAACCTGAAGTGTACGGCCGTGCAACTGCTGAAGACATCGCTGCAAGCTTCGCCTTGATCTTCGAAGAAAACAGGCTTTCTCAAGTTCAGACCGCGACTTTCCTGACGCTGCTTACAACAACTTTGCGTGACAGAGATGCAGATGTCATTGCTGCGTGTGCGGCCCAAATGCGATCGGCAGCTTTACCAGTTGATATACCACGCCTTCAAGCTGTCGTGAAGCCACGTCATGAGGGTATGTACTACGGGGGATTGTGCGATATTGTGGGTACCGGAGGGAGCATTCACCAGACATACAACATTTCAACTACAGCTTCGCTCATCGCCTCCTCGCTCTTACTGATGTCCAAACATGGCAATAAAGCGCAAACTTCAGTATCAGGTGCCGCTGACATTCTCTCATCGATCAGACCCACGCCACCGAATCTTTTGGCTTCCACCGCCGACAACGTTCCTCAAATCTACGAAAATTCTACTTATGCATTTCTCTTCGCTCCGAATTTCCATCCCGGTATGCGTTTGGCTGCCCCAGTGAGACGCGAAATGGGCATACGCACCATATTCAATCTGCTTGGGCCACTGGCTCATCCAATAGAAGAACTAGTAGAAGCGAGAGTAGTGGGCGTTGCCGATGGAACCCTTGGCCCTGTCTTTGCAGAAGCATTGCGCATCTCTGGAGCAAATAAGCCGCCAGGAAGAGGCAAAGCGATGGTTGTCGCAGGGTGCGACGGGTTGGATGAGATCTCCTGCGCTGGCTTGAGCGACTGCTGGCTATTACATGATGCAGAAATCGAGCACTTCCAGGTCGCTCCTTCTGATTTTGGCTTCCCTGTCCACCCCTTGAGCGTCGTTCGAGGAGGCGAGGCGCCTAATGACAATGCGGAGATTCTGATGCAATTATTAGAAGGCAAGCTAAGGGAAGACAATCCCATCTTGCAAGTCGTATTGATGAATGCTGCTGCGATGATGGTAGTCAGTGGAATCTGCGAAGCAGAGTCGAGTAGCCTGGGTGACGGAGATGATGGTATCGTTATAAGAGAACGGGGTCCAGGAAGGGGCCGGTGGAAGGAAGGCGTCAGGAGAGCACGATGGGCGGTGGAAAGTGGAGCTGCATTGAGAAGTTTGAAGGCATTTACCGAAGTATCAAACCAATTGAGAGGCTGCTAGGTGAATCTTTGGATCTCATGAGTCGCCCCAGCAATGGGGTGGGAAAAAACGAGCAAAGTATTGAAACGTGGGAAGCTCATCTAACCAATCCCAAGAGTCCAGAGAGTCCACAGTAAGATGTAAGATTGTCGTTGCCTATTCTCATGCATCTAAAGGTTCCTTTGCAACGCTTGGAGGCTCAAAACTTGCATGAAGGAAGAGCTAGAAATGCGTGGGCACCATCGATTCCGAGATATGAAATGTAATAACTATGAAGAGCTAAAACTGACCGGAAAGTGGATCCTCAGTCGGTGGCTATGGCATTGGCACTTTTGAGCCCAATGAAGGTTTTTGTGGCAGATGATTTAAACTGAGCCGAAAGCAAGGCCTTGATCGTATGCAACCTACAATCTGGCCCTCGTGGCGCCTTGAGGACATCACAGCAAGCTGAAAGTCCAGCGCGGCCTTGGATCTGTGTGCTCCAAAATACACATAGCATTGGACGTTCCGCTATCAACATAAAGTGAAGAGAGGGGCAAGTTGGCAGAGTAGAGAAGGTGCAAGCAGCGCTCGAGCATGTAAAGGAACTGTGGTTCTGACTATGATGGGAGAACGGAATTGCTGGGATTGTAGCATGAATCTCCTTTTGCAGTCCTTTTTCGAAATATAAAGCGATTTCATGTGTGACCTCTGAGGCTTACTATTGATGAGATCATTCGAAATCAATTCGCGCGTAGACATTATTTTAGCAATGTAGCTGAAAGGCATGTGTGTGACGCAGGCACACTTGGCATGGCAAGCAGGGCAAGCCAAAAGGAGACAAGCGGTGATCTTGCCAAGTACGCTAAGCCTATCTAGGGTATTTCGGGAGTCTGGCTGTCGAAAGTTTCGTTAATCCGTATGTCGTGTTCGCTCGTGAAACACGGGATTAACGGCCTGTATCACGAGCGAACACGACATACGGATTAACGGAACTTTCGACAGCCAGACTCCCGAAATACCCTAGATAGGCTTAGCGCACTAAACTTTGAAGTGAGACGGTCTGCAGTGCTTTCTCCGTCAAGGTCGGAATTGTATATCACTTTCGACACAATTTCTACCATGACTTCCTACGAATCTCGAAACGCTGCTCGTCGCTCGAGAAGCCCTGGGGACCGCTCTCACCCTCAGCGTCATCGCTCTCCCCACTCCAGACACCACCATGCTTCCTCCAGACGCTCCAAGCCCGCAGCACCTGTCTCTCTCCCTTTTCAAGCATCGTCACTCAGCAAAGGCCATTATGACCAATACAAGCCAATGTTTGGACTATATTTAGATATCCAGAAGCGAAAGTTGTTGGAAGACTTATCAGAAGATGAGGCAAGGGGCCGATGGAAGAGCTTTGTCGGCAAATGGTATGGGGTCCTATGCATGTTTCGATGCGTCATCGCGATTTGCCTTCGTATGTCCTCTCAGCCCAGGATGTGAGGCTGACATTTGTGAGGAATCGTGGAGAATTAGCTGAAGGTTGGTATGATCCGGCTACATTACAGAAAGCACAGGCATCTGCGGCTACGAGCAGTGACTTTGTCGAAACACGGAGATCTCGTAATTCGCCTACATATTCTCCAGTGCGTCCAGAAGCGAGCAGCGATGAAGATCTTGTGGGTCCAACGCTACCTGGTCAGGAAGTAGCAGCTTTCAAAAGAAGCAAGAGACAAGGGCCTGGAATACCCAATCTACAAGATCTAGAATTACAACGAGGTTAATGACGACCTCTCTAAGCCCCCTATCAGGTCTGCTGACATGTTCATTTCATACAGAACTCCAGAAAGAGGATTCTCTCGCCCAGCGTGAAGACTTACGGTACGAGCGGCGCTTAGATAGAACCGAGCAGAAGCAACGGCTCGAAGACCTTATTCCACGCGCCGAAGCTGGCAGCAAAGACCGGATGCTTGAGAAAAAACGTGAGAAGGCTGACTCCAATCGCGCCTTTGCCTCCGCGAAGACCGAGGCGGGTGGTGTGGAGGAGGTCCCGGAGTCAGATCTGTTAGGAGATGAGGACGGAGGTGTTGAAGGGTTTAAGAAACAGAAAAGGGAAATGGACAGGAAGAAGAACGAAAGAGAGTTGCGACGGGAGGAGGTCTTACGGGCTAGAATGGAAGAGAGGGAAGAGCGGATCAGAGACTACAAGGCCAAGGAAGAGAGGACGATGAGCGGACTCGTGGCACTTGCTAAGGCGAGATTTGGGTGAACCTCACACTGTAGTCTGGTTGACACGAGAACGTCTCTAAAGCAGTTCGCTCGCGAAGTCTTAGGAATCTTGCTCTGAAATGGTGCACGATTCAGTAGATCGTCGATAATTACCGCACAGCCCGACTGTCGAACTGGTTGTGGACTTTACTTGTGTGGCTGGCTTTGACATTTCATTCCGTACCGACCTGCTAATCACTTACAAGGCATTCAAATTGCTCTGGCAAGTTGAATTGTTACTATAGGGAAGGCTTTACTAGAAACGCAGCATCCTTGAAGTTACCACAGTAACCACCAGATATAGCACATTGTCTGCCAATACTCGGTACGGTGCAGACTACTCACAGCTACATCAACTCAGCTGAAGGACGCGTAAGCACGGTAAACAAACAATTGCAAGGTTTGGAGTTCGGGTTTTGTTTATATTACGCCGATTCCGGTTCTAGCCCTCGTCTGATTCCATTCTTCGAGAAATACAAATAGGGTTAACGTCTACCCAAGGCAAGCTTGATCTCCTCATTTTAGCACAGTCAGCGTACTCTCTGTATACCCATATTCTCGTTGCCGTTGATCAGTATCGGTCGCAAGCCACTATGGCGCAAAGTGGGGGCAACGAAACTCACAACATTGTCATTGTTGGTGGTTCTTTTGGTGCCCTAGCTGTCGCCCACACCCTCCTCAAAGATGTCTTACCTAAGCTATCGTCGAGCAAGTCCTGTAAGGTCTTTATGATCTCGCCAAATTCCCAGTTTTTCTGGCGGCCGGCTGCGCCCAGAATCATCGTCAACCCTGCTGCACTCTCCGAAGACAAGGCTTTCTTTGATATTGCAGAAAGCTTTGAGAAATATGATAAATCACATTTTGAGCACATCAGAGGCTATGCGACATCGGTGGACCCGTCATCGCAAACCATCTTGTATAGCCCAGATTCGATGACTGCTTCCTTACCAATTCATTACGGCAGCCTTGTCCTTGCTTCGGGCACATTATTCAAAGATCCATTGTGGTCATTGCAATCTGGCGAGGAGCCCACTAAAAGAGCTTTGAAGAATACGCACGACCAGGTTTCAGCCGCACACAGCATTGCCATTATCGGTGGGGGCCCTCTGGGTTGTGAGACTGCTGGCGAACTTGGATATCTCCACGGTCGATCGAAAGAGATCAATCTCTTTTCTGGCGCCAAACAGCTACTTCACCGATTGCAAGATCAGCGCCTCGGGCAGGACGCTGAAGGTAGACTTTCCAATCTTGGTGTCAAAGTGGTCCACAAGGTACGATGCGAGGATACTGAGCGGACAGCCGACGGGAAAACCCGGGTGAAGTTGAGCGATGGGACGGAGGAGGTCGTGGACGTGGTTATTGAAGCTACTGGAGAGACACCATCTAATAAATTCATTCCAAAGGAATGGCTAACTGGAGATGGTCTAGTCCGCACGGTCATCGCCACACTTCGGGCAGACGTGCCAAATTTGGACAATGTCTATGCCATTGGCTCCATATCTAGTGCCCTGAAAGGTGGAATCTTAGGCATCGTCTTCTCGTATAAGGCTCTTTGCGAGAGCATTCAAAATGACCTCACTGGTCAAGGTAGGCTACCATCTTATTAATCCCTATACAGAAACTAAATTGCGTGTAGGAGATGGGCCTAAGCGAAACAAAGTATTCAAGCCACCAGCCAAGGACGTTCAACTGGTACCAATCGGCCCAAAGCAGGGTGTCGGCACCGCTTACGGCTGGAAATTTCCCAGCTTCGTAGTGACCAGGCTCAAATCTAAGGATTTCATGCTTGGACAAGCTGTCAAATATGTCGATGGCACTGGGCCGTGATCGATCAGGGAGTCCAGCTCTCTCAAAGTGACTACAAGGGTGTTGATGTGAGCCACCATAGGGTTAGTATTCTACCGCCTTGATAACCCATGTAGTCAAGGCACATGACAAGATGTTTTCAGGCCTCCGAGGTCTAATCGGGTATACTGCGCGGTTGGCTGATGCTTTCGTATGGTTTTACCAAGCCTTATATTATTCCAAGGATGATTCAGAAATTCGGGGACTGTTTTCCCGACATGAGGTAGCCACATTTATAGTAGGTAAGCACATAGTGTACTACTGACCACAGGCGTCATTGGTGGTGTGTGTTCAACGGAATTGCTTGTACTAGGCCCTCTCCTGGAGGTGCTTGAAAGGTGTGAAGCATCAAGACTGGGTACCCGTAGGCAGACCGTCAATGATAATTCAAGCATCGATTGAAGGGTCGATTTAGATATATCGAAGCCGTTTCCTGCCTACCAGGAAAGCATTTAATCGATGTCGCTCATGTGCCAGATCTGACTTCCTGCTTTGTAGGTGTATCATCTTCTATGCGCTTTTGGGTCTGCCAGCCGGGCCGGCTTCAGGGATAGGGCCAAGAAGGTTTTAAAACAGGGGTCTCCGGGGAAGCATACCCCAAAAATTAGCGTCGCACTCGGGCGTTACAGCCACAGCTTGGCAGTACCCAGGCCCAAAGATAGCGCCCCCAAGCCCCCCAAGCAAACATCTATGCTCTCAGAATCTCCAATCTCGGAACTCTTCATTCACTCGAACATTTCGATTCTAGAGAGAGCAATCTTCTACTTGAAATTTCCTTCTACTATCCTCTGAAGCTCGATCAACGCATTAAAGGTATTCTCAAAAGGAATAAGATCACTCAGGTAACTTCGCTAAGCAATTGATTGACCTCAGATCCCCTCAGAACTTTCCCAGGTTGCGCTCCCAGACACCTACAACATACTCGCCAAAACCATGCAATAGAGCAGCAAAGACATCCTCCCGCACATCTCCGTCACATCCGCCATGCCTTGGTTCTCACTTCTTCCCGCCCACCTGACCATCGTCGAAACCTGGATCATACGCTTCTTCGTCAGCTCACCCCTCTACTCCTATGCTCATGATCTAACGTCTTCCGAAGCTCCTTCTTGGTACAATCACGATTGGACCATGGCTCCTCGCCCTTGTCTACGACATGGTTCTTTACCTCTTCCGCGCGGTGGCCTACGAGATCCCATACTATGGTGGCAGAGCACAGGGCAGGCGGCGGCCACAGGCCCCAACGCTGACAGAGCGGCCTAATGGCAGGAAAAGGACGTTCAGCATCACTGGGCCGTCTCCCAATAGGAGTGCAGGCGACGAGAAGGAGGCCAAGAAAAGGCGGTCATTTGACTCTGATCGGGAGGACATGGATGATATTACGGAAGAAGGTAGTCAGATGTCTGACCGGCTAAGCTCTTGGGGTATGAGGCTGATTAGGACAGAGAGTCGAGCCATGCGATCGACGGATCTGTGGGATGCAAGCACAGATAGTCGGTTTATCTCTGGGCCGAATGCAACGAAGAAGCGAAGATGACGGTAGGCCCCTCAAATACGATGTTCCCTATGGCCAGATCGAAGCCTTCTCTCCTCCTCCCGCCCGCAATTTCTCAATCCAATCAGCGTCTAGGCTGGCTGACAGTTTGATAGTGAAACCCTTCCTGACCAAGATCATTAAGCTTCAGCGTTGTATTACCGCAAAGTGCTCACAATTAGCTTCAATATCGACAAACCCGCTAGATGAGGTCCGGATCGCCCGAATTCTGGCCATCGGTGAATCATGTGTTTGTTGCCAGCAAGAATATAAGGTAGGCTTCAGGACCACGATGAACATGGAACCTCAAGTAACTTTGGAAACAAAGCCACTTCTTTTTCGAATGCTGCGTGCCACTGTCAACAAGACTGTTCGGAAAAGCTGCTTCTTTACTCCATTCGCTGCTTAAATAGTCGAGCGATCTGACATGATGGATGAACATAGGCTTAAGAACGCATAAGGTTCTAAGCGCCTTACATAAAAGCGTCATAGATCCAACGAAGGGCGGATGTCAATTTCATGAAGATACTTGTAGTGAGTCGTACACATAAGACACATAGAGCAATGAACAGCAACAATCTCAAGGAAGATTTCACCCAAATATGGAAGAGACTTAGTAGCCCACTGTGCCTACCAAACGCATAAAAAAAGACTCATTCTTCTCTATGCGTAGGATATGCGAAACCCACACTTGGATGGTGCGATGTACCATAATATAAATATTGGCAGAATCTTGACCCATGAGCCCAATGAGCTTGCCCTTTTCCGCCAAGACACTGCTTAGTAATCCACGGCAAACGATTTCGTAGTGTATCGTCTTAGTGTTGTTGACTTCATCATCGCAATTGTTCCTCATCCTGCTGTTGCAAATGCATCGCTACCTCCAGATCATGCATTATAAAGCAGTCTCTTCATACTCCGCCAGCTCCACGAAATGGCGACAAACAGTCCCGAAAGCCCAAGCAAGAAACGCAAGCAGCCTATCAACGGGCTGAAGCGCGATCAACCACTGTTTGCTGGACGTCGACCGCAACGTGCGTTACAGCAGCCGCCCGAGTTCTTCACAGATAGTCTCAACACCTCCTACATACCGAGTCCTAGCCCTCCTAAAAGCCCAACACGTCAAAGTTTACGCGCAAAGCCGCGACAAGCTTTGGGTACTGGACGCTCGTTGGCAGCAACACCAAAGGCCATACCACGTGTGAACGATGAGAATAGACCACCTTCGTCTAGCTCCTCTTCTGGTCGGAGACGTCCACCGGAGACATTGAAGCCCCGTCCAGCGCAGACCAATCCCGGCGTAAAGAGGCACACTCCAAGCAAGCCAGCGCTCAGTCCTGCGCGCACAAGAACACCTACTCCGCCAAGAGGGCGACTGATCTCAATCACCTCACCCTCGAATTCTGAATCATCGCCAGGTCGTGGATACGCCGAGGCCTATCAGCGTATCGTTGAGGAGGAAAACTTGGCACAGGAAGATTCAATAGAGGATATGGATGAGGCTGATGGATATGACTTCAGCCAGCACAGCGAATCGCAAGTCCTCGATCCATCGCATTTACGGAGACTACAACACTCTACTTCGCCTATATCACTGAAGGCATCAAGAAGGGCCTCGCCGCGTGGCACTGTAGAAGAGAGTGCGCCGGTAGTAGGTGACAATGAGAATGTGGCACATGAATCAGATAGCGAATCTGGTGTTGATTATACCGAGAACATTACAGAGACATCTGTGGACAGTGGGTCATCTCAATATGCAAAGGATCTGCAAAGGCTGGGCGCGCTGAAGAATGGATCCAAAGCATTCAGTAAAGCGAGGGTGGGTGAAAAGGTGGGACTTACAGTGGAGAATCTGCAGCGTCAAAACGGTAGCAACGAATCTTTAGGTAGCTTTCTCAGTGCAGGAAGCTTGAGTAACAGAGGTTCGGATCCATCAATCAACGTTCCCAAAGCTTGGGGTCGGAAAGCCAAGCCAGGTAAAGACTGGCTCACACGAATCAATAGCAGGAGCGGGAGATTTACTGGTGACGTGCCGAAGCGCAATTCGTCTGGAGATCAAATAGTAGCGGAAAATCAGCAGCGCGAGTGGGAGGTGCCTATCGACCAATGGATTGCAAGTGCTGCTGAAGTACCTTTACCATCTTCTGAGGAGCGATTACCGCGGACTCGCGAATCTTCTCAAGGTCCGACCCCTACGACGGCTGTTCCACGACACAGCTCTCTTGATCGAAGACGTCAGTGGGAAGTTAACGACGACGATTTTACTGGAAGATCACTGCAAATGTCTGAAAGTCCGCCCATCCGAATCAGAAATGCGGTGCTTGATCGCATTCGAGATCGAGAGATGCAGAATCTAGAGAAGCGGGCAGTGACAACCAACAGGTTAGGCGAGCTACGCGAGAAATCTTCTGAAGAAAGCTTGCGACGGACGAAGTCCGCTAGATCAACCGAAGACTCTCAGCACGATGACCAAAGTGTACCTCAGGGCACGGTACCACCTAAGCGACGTGCTAGCTCACCAAACCAGCGCACCGAGTCTCAGGAGAACCATCAAGCTGAAACTCCAGAGAATAGTATGCATGATGAAGGAGAGCCAGTACCGGATACGCCAGTGGTGATTTACAGGAATAATTCCCATGGCCAAGTAGCATCAGATCAAAGAAGCCGTAGTAGACGCCCAGAAGACGAGAGGCCGACTTCTCGACGACCGAGTCATGAGCACAAAGATTCCCATGATCTCCTTAAAAGACTGGCTCGCGTGACCAGCGAAAGTCCAAGCCCAACAAGAGAGCATGCAAATACACCTCAACGGTCGTTGCAACTAAAGGGAGATGAACCGGTGGAGCAAACGCCACAGACCTCCAAATCAGTCATAAACCTCAAGACACCCGTTATTACAGGCGCTTGGGTTGATCAGATTTTGGAGAAAACGCCACAGCCTTCGATGCCAAACGCCAACCTGAAGACACCACTCATAACGGGTGCTTGGGTTGACACACCACTTCCTACAGGCGGTAGGGGTCCGCCCATGCCAACTCCATCTGACCAGGAGGAGCAAAAGGAGCTCAACTCACGCAAGGTCGGGGCTGCAGATTTGATCCACAGACTAAGTCCCAACGCCATCACCCCACGCCCCAAACTTCAGACCCAAGCTCCATTGAAGTATTCAGGACCGCCACTAGCGAATTCGGCGCTGGAAGCAATCATCAAGGACGCCAGAGCCACCAACAAAGGAAAAGCAGTCCAACCCCCAGCGGACTCCGACTCCGAAGAAACCCCCTCCCTCCACCTCGGCGACTCAACAATCCAATCCCTGGAAGACCTCATCGCCAACGACGAAGACTTCTCCACCCTCCTAGCCCCTCCCCCCCCCTCCCCCCAAACCACACCCCCATCCACCGACCCCTCTCCCTCCTCCCTTGCCCTCACAACCAGCACAACAACAACCCGCTCCTCCCCCCCCACCGACCCCCAATCCTACACCCACCTCCTCTCCCGCCTCACCCACCTCGCCCCCTCCCTCCGCGCCTCCAAAAACCGCCTCGCAACCCTCGAACGCGCCGTCTCCACCGTCCCCCCCAACCGACGAACCAAAACCCCAACAACCCAAGCCCCGGGAACTCAAGAAGAATGCAACGAAGCCGGCGAACTCCACGACTTCCTCTTCCCCTGCCCCCGCTGCAACTGCCCCGGCTCTTCCCCCCCAGCCCTTCACTCCAACTCCACCACCACAGCCCTCACGCTCCCCATCCCCCGTCTCTGGCGCTGGCACCGCACCGATTGGCGCCCCCGCTTAACATGGCTCGGCTTCTTCACTATTTTCGCATATATGTGCTATCTAGCTGAATCCTACGCGCGCTTTAAGTTCTGCCATCCGCTGTATGCGCGCACGATGGTGGGATATGGGGTTGATATCGATGCGCCGCGACCGCCGTTTGTGGCTGTTAAGGTGCTTTATCGATATACGGCTGTTGGGACGGTGGTGGCGCCGTTTTGGAACGTTGTGAGGGTATTGGTGAAGATTGTGGGGGGGTTGGTGGGGTGGTTGGTTGGGTTTATGTTTGGAGATGAGACTGATGGGGGAGGAAACGGGGGGAGGGAGAGGATGCCGGTTAGTAGGGATGTGAGGATTCCGAGGCCGAGTTGGGGGCCGGATTTGAGGATGATGGATGATGAGTATTTATGATGGGAGGTGTATGTTATAGGTTGCCGATGGGTGGCTTTCCAGATGCTAGGGCAGCTTCGTTGGATAGCTGATGCTTGGCTTCAGAGAAGCTGTGAGATATCAACGACACATACGTAACAATGTCAATAGCTATCACGATCACGACGGCTTTCAACGCTTTGCAAAAGGAAACTATGTGCTTGTTCCCAAGTAAGATCAATGTTTTTGATTCCTGAATGGTTTGATTTGATTGCTGATATTGCACAACAATTCCTCCATCCAACAGCGGCTGCGCTGCAGGCGGTGACCACCCACCATGCCTTAAGCAAAACGATCCGACCGATCTATCCTCTATCCCCAGCCACGCAATGCATTAAGGCGCTCAGAACAAATATCACAAGTTCGCCCTTCCCCCGATCTAATATATGCAGTCGGTCATAATCATATCAAGCGCCCCTCCTCCCCCTGTAATAATCATACTCCATCCCCTGCTCCGGTTCCTGCGCCGGAACACCCACATACCCACTCCCCCCCGTCCTCCACCTCTCCAACCCAAACTGCTCGCTCCCCCTCTCCTCATCCGTCATACCAACCGGCTGAGCGCCATTCAGAAGACTCCTCCCGCTCTCATTGCTATTATTGTACATATGCCTCCGCTCGCTGAGATCACTAGCCGCTTGGTCCCGATACGCAGGATGCATCTGCTGCAATTGATGCGGCGAAACATTCCGGGAGCCCTCATGTCCAGGGCTCGATGCCCGCGAGGACGACGGCGAGCCACCGCCGCCCCGGCCCATGAATGAGCGGGGGGTGCCGCTGCGTTCGCTGACGAGATCCATGGGCCGGCCGTAGAGTTCGCCATCGCCGCCGTTTTCACCAGCGAAGTCGGGGCGTTCTTTGAAGTAGTTGAAGTCGAGTTGGGATTCGGGGACGACTTCGAAGAGTTCGCGCTGTTGGGGGGCGGAGGGGGCGAAGCGGGCGGATTTTCCGGGGTGGTGGTGGGACATGGGGGACATGTCTATGGCTCTGTCGGAGTAGCCTATAGGCGAGTCGGCTCGAGCTGGGTTGAGTCTGCCTCGTAAGAGATCGCCGATGATGTGTTGTGCCTTTGCGTGCACCATGGGCGTTATCAGTTTGGCGTAGAGAGCTGGGTGACCGAATTTGGTCGAGACTCTATCGGTCCGCCGAGTCTTTTGGCCTGGATCGGCCATACCCTCCGGATCTTTGAGGGTGGCTTTGGTGTAGAATTCTTGCTGGTCGTCGAAGGTTCTAGAGCAATAAAATTTGAAGAGAACCATAAGGATTGGGAGGGGAGCCATGACGGCAACCATAACCCACGTTCCAGCAGCTTTGATCACGAGTGCAATGATGACATCCGCAAGGATAGTGGCGAAGATGAAGCGGTTGAAGAGAATCCGCCAGTATTGACCACCAGATTCAGTCTTAGTGATGAGGACATAGAGAAGGAGATACTTCTTGAGCCAATAATCGGCAGCGAAATAGAATGCGGTGACCGGGATGACCAAAGGCTGTATTGTCACAAAACAGAGTGCAACTGTGGAGTAAAAGAGGAAATAGTTGTAGTACACAGCGTAGTCCATCGGAGGTGGTGCAGTCCATTCGATAGCTTGGCGTGGTGTTGGGCTAAAGAATTTTCGATTAAGCCATCCCCATGTGAGGTTGAGGACCTGAGCAATGTCTGCAGCTGATCCCAGATTGCGTTGCAACAGCCATGTAAGCCAAAACGGCGAGACCTCGCAAAGGCCGGTCATGATATTAAAGAAGAAATAGCCATTTCTAATGGAGTCCCAAACGCCTTGGTGTTTCTCTTGTCGATTGCTGATGACTAGCGAAACGAAGAGCCAGATCGAGGAAAAGGCGGAGAACACTATCAAGTTGTTGAAAACAAAGAAGGCGTACAGCTTGGTAGCTACATGGCGTTCCCGGGAGGTCTTTGTCGTGTCACCGGCATGAATAGACAACCGTCTGAAGATGATGGGTAATATCAAATAGACTAAGGAGGTTAAGGTTGGAGAGGCTATACCCTGGACGATAGACCAGACCGTATGGTGATTTTGAAAGTCTTTTCCGAATGCTTTCCAGAGGTTTGCAAGATTGATCAGGTTAGAGAGGAAGATGGCGATCAGTGCATTAGGAGCTATCCAGACAATTGTGAGAACACCGATCCAGAAATTGTTGATAAATCGCTTCCAATTCCGCTCCTTCTTGGTCAATGGCAAGTTCTTCCAAATCAGATCGCTTGGCCTGGGGGCGAGGTCGATCGTGGTCCCTTGAGGACGCTTGTTCTTAGCCGCATAAGCCACGGTGTGAGCATCCTCAATCCTCTCATAGCTGGCGAATCCAAATGCCATGGGGTTTCTTTTATCGATTGATTCCCGCACGTGCTTGATGTCCACCTCAAGACCACTGATACGCTCAGTCAAATAATCGATAGCATCCACCTTTTGATTGCCATTATTTTTGCGATATTTTCCTGAGGGCCGCATGGTTGGACGATTCCGGGGTAATCTGTCCGGATTCTTCAAATATTTTGACAAAACCGATTCCAGCTCTCTCACGGCTTCCTCATGCTCTTCGATCAGGTCTGGAAGCTCTTTCACATTGCGGGCTATTGCTGCTCTTGGCAGGCTAGCAGTGTGCTCTACTTCGTCCGCTAATCGTAGAATGCCTTCATCAGTCCGTGAAGCTGGTGGAATGTCGGTGAACATCAGGGTCCGGGAGTGCAAGCTCTGCAAATAATCCGCACTTTCGAAGTACTGCCTCCGTAATCGTGTGATTGCCACATAATTCCGCCACAGGAAGAACGCCACTATGGTATTTATCACCCAGGCGCATACAACATGGACCCATAAAGCCCCTCCTTGAACATATTGCGGAGTACTCGTTACCCAGAAATTGCTGCCTCCGTATTTAATCTTTGTCTTGCCACTCCCGATCACATTGGCCGGTATCAGGACTGCAGCTGCAATGATGGTAATGGCTGCAAATATGTTCCGGCACATCCTCGTGAATCTGAGGAACACGGTGCCATCTAGGCCGATCTTTTCCACCATTTGCGCCTCCTTCAATGTCGCGACAGGACCAAGCCAGGCAAGCAGGCCCTTACCGATTTGGGGAGGCGCATGCTTTTCATCGGCGTATTTGGTTTTGGGGGCGTATACAATCGTATTGTGAGGTCTCATGAGTGAAAATAGAACGGTTATCAGGATCATCACACCCACGGAGTATCCTAAAGCAGCGAATATGGCGGTTTCTTTGAACTAGACGCAGCGATGTTTCAGCAACCATTCCCACTGCACCGACAGTCGAGAAGCTTACACTTGAGGCATAGGGATTATGCAATAGGCAGAGCAGCTGCTGAGCGCCTTCCTTACTGGTACAGTCGTCATCACCGGTTGACCCACCAGTAGGTGGAGCTTGTCTGGTTTCAATACTCATGACCAAGCGAATCGACGTCAAGAAGATTTTGCCTAGGTATGATCTGCTGCTCGATTATGTCGTTTCGAATTGATGAGAACACGGGCAGGACAATCGACCTCTCAGGTTAGTGGGGAGAGGTTTGTAGCAATGGCTGTTGAGCACGCGCCCTGCGCTGCTGTGAAAAGACCGTTGATCATTAGAAAAACAGGGGCATGTAAAGAAGCCCGAACAACATGGAAAGATTGAAGGCGCAGTGGGTGTCACAAGTATCGCAGTATGGACAAAAGGACAAAAGGACAAAAGAATGGTTGGGTTCCGATTGAAAGAAAGTAGCCTGTGTTTTCTTGTCTTGTTCGTCTCACAAGTCACAATCCGGAACTAAAGCTCTTTTGAGTTCCATTTGCCCCACCGTTGAACGCTTACTAAATATAGAACTATCCGATTACGGGCATTTCCGCGCTTGGCATTGAGGCTAGTGACTTCTTAGACTGCTATGGCACATGGTAATACGAGAAGTCAGCACGATGAGATCTCATCTCGTGAACGAACACCACTAGCTTGCAGAGCTTAGAGAACGTCGAAGAAGACTTCGCCCTCTTGTCCGAACAGTAAGATCACACCGTCAGTGACATTGTGAAGATCACAGCAGGGAGCGAGTTGACTGCTGTTGGTAAGAAAGCCGGTCATATTCTGTGGAAGTGATAGCTTCTGGTGGACCAACAATGTTCGACATAGACAAGGAAGGTGCAGCCAGGGTGGCATTCTTCATTCTGGTCGTGGGGCCGACGGATCGACTTGGGTAGATTTGTTTATTGGACAATGACCATTATCGGCGAGGAATCTCAATATCAAGGTCTCTGCTTCCCTTCCGATATCAACCCCTGCAAAACCCATTGATTGAAATAATCATGGTCGTTACTCCTCCAGTCCATCCTCCGACTCGCCCTCCGGTTCGCTCTCCTGCGCTCGTACACTGACAGTCCGCACCACAGGATCAACCCCTTTCACCCTGACTTCTACTTGAAAGTCACCCAATGCTTTGAGCCTGTCTCCCTCAATTCCATTTTCTTGATACTCGGACTGCTCACTTTCGTCCGGGAGAATTGTGATGTCTTCTGCCCCTATTACGACCCTAGCTCCTTCCTCCGTCTCGGCCAGGATAGCTTTTATTGACTCTGCAATGTCCGCCGTTGATACAGATCCAAATATTGTAGCCAGCTGAGGCTTGGCAGGCCTTGACGAAGGCTCTGAAGCAGCGTCGAGTTCCGCAGCAGCTGAAGTCGCCGCCCTTCGATTTCGATTGGATGGCTCTTCGGATTGCACGGTTGGCTCCAAAATTGGAGTCCGATAGAACATGATATGACTTGGTAGAGACTCTTCCGCGATTTCTGAGGCTCTTTGCGGCTGTGTACAATCTCAGTCCACTATCTATCTTCAAGACCCAACATAGAACTTACTAGTAGGAGCTTTATCCGGGTCTCGATAGATTTGGCCTCCTGGACTAGTTTGGGGGCTTCTTCCTCCTCCGACTTCATGCCAAACGTGAAGTCTCTTTCCGCGACCACGTCTCGCAGCTTCATGCCTTGCAGAGTAGCAGCAGTCACATATTCTGCTCTTTGCCGTGGATACCACGTATTTCTCATTCGTCCAGGCTCGACGGGGGTGATTGAACCTGCAGGCACGTGTAAGAGTCTCTTCAGCAAGGACAATATTAGATGAGTTGACCTTCTCGCCCATAGCCGGGCATGTCCTCCAACAGCTTGACATTGATCGTCGTAGGTCTCTTCGCAGACTTTTTCTTCCCCCTTAGCTGTCTGTGAAATGGGAACAGTGAATTGGAGATGTCATCTTCAAATGTGCGTCGCAGGCAATTGAAGCAAAAAGGTGTCCTCGATGACAGTGCGAACTTCGCCATGTTTCCTGATGTCGCTCGCGAAGCTCTACTTTTTTACTTCTCAGGAAACGATCGAACCCAATGGTCTAGTTCTGAGTTGAGTAGGCCTCCCGGCAGCTGTATCGCCGGCACTTTGCCGCTAAAGCGACCCTAGAGCGGCCGCTGGGGGTTCGATTTTGCGGGGAGGATTGGCCGAGGCAGACCCGAGCTTCTGAACTTTTGCCGGTAGTACGGCATTCCTACATCGCCAGGCAGAAGGAACTGACTACATCCCCGGATGTCACGCGGCCATCAGCTTGGGAAAAGAGAATTCGATCACAACAGCAGTGATGCTTTGGCGGTAGCAACAAAGATGCCAGACAAACCGCTCACCGTTCTCACCTACGCAGCAAGCGCCTCGCTTGCTGCAGTTGCCCTTGTATACTTCTTCAATCCAAATCACATCATCGATGGCGAATCTTCAACTAGCTCAGCAAGTACCCGTAAGAAGGGTATTGTAGGCCTCTTCAATCCGGCCAACGATTGCTTTATCAATTCGATCCTGCAGGCTTTGGCCGGCCTTGGCGAGTTGCGACTATATCTCATACGTGAACTACACCGTAGAGAATTGGGGGGGCCTGAGATCTATGCAGTAGTACCACTGCTGGACAACAATGGCAAAGAGGTGGACCAGAAGAAGCTGGCAAGCCTACAGAGTGGGGAAGTAACTCAGGGTCTGAAGAGTATGATTGACAGGTTGAATGAACGACCAATCTGTAAAAAGACAATATCTGCCGCCAGTTTCGTCGCGGCATTGGAACATGCATTCGGAACAAGAATCAGCAAGGCCCAACAAGATGCCCAAGAGTTGCTCCAGATCGTGGCCGAGCGATTATCAGAAGAATATCACGCAGGTCGAGATGCACGAAAAAGAGCTAGAAAGGCGCAACAAGGGACTGAAGCCCAGGACGATGTTACGATCCGAGAGAGCCGCTCATCGGCAAAGGACAGTAACATTGAGGAGAGCACAGACCCTAGTAAAACTCACCCGACTACAAGTGCACCAACTGAGCAGGATGCTGCCAAGGAGGGAGAAGAAGACCCGCTGACCGAGGAAGAAGATGGCTTTCCACTCGAAGGAGAGACTGAAGCGCGGACAGAATGCCAGCATTGTCATTTCGTTCCCAAAGCTAGTCCTACTACCTTTGTGATGCTCAATTTGATGGTACCTCAAAAAAGCTCAACCACCCTCGACGAATGCTTAGATGCTCATTTCAAAAAAGAATTCATTGAGGATTACATATGTGATAAGTGTCGTCTAGAGCACGCTATTGTAGCATTCTCGAAGGACCTCTCACAGGCTAAATCTGACGAGCATAAACAACTTATACATAGAAAGATGGCAAGGGTACAAAAAGCAATAAAGGAAGATCCTGAGAAAATGCCAGAGGGTGTCGAGCTACCAGATACCAAACATGCGCCTAAACGGAAGATTGCACGTCACGTCGAGATCACGAAATTCCCCAAAATTTTCGTCATGCATCTTTCAAGGTCCATGTACGATTTGCGCAGCAGCTCGACCAAGAATTTTGCCAAACTTTCCTTTCCTGAGAGACTTGTCATGGGAGGCCTTCTGAATCGAAGAAGATACAAGCTGCTAGGCATGGTGACTCACAGAGGAACACACAACAATGGTCACTATGAGACGTTTCGGAGGCAGCATCTCTATCCCCCAATTTCAACGCCACACGTAGACAATGCCAACGGTCCGTACAGTGCATCCGCCACCCCGGCTCAGTCGAAACCCAAGCTGCTTAGTCCGAGAATGTCCCAGGAGAGCACCACTCCGACAACCACTCCGAGTCCTTCAAATTCACCTTCATCCTCCAACTCACAATCCCCACCTTCTACTCGGCCCTCATCAGGAGAAATTCCGGAAACACAGTCTAAAATTTCTAAAGATTCTGACAAAGATCGACCAAACTCTCAAGAATCAAAGCTCAGCAAAACCTCCTCGCTGCTGGATGTAAGCCGATTCAAGCGAAAGAGAAGACCCGTCGATCGCTGGTGGCGAATCAGCGACGACAAGGTCAAAGAGTGCAAGACCAATGATGTCCTGAGCATGCAGAAAGAAGTCTACATGCTTTTCTATGAAATGGACAGGGATGGATGATTATAAGAAGACATGTGTGAAATATCATCGTGTCATCCAATATCTTCCCGCGTTGCAGTCCTGCCACGGACCAGCGGACGGCCAAAGCATGGCCTTGAATCTCAACCACAGACGTTTCATTCGAGCTTGCAAGATTGGGTTCTCAAGGCTCGAATGCTATGCTCGAGTGGAGCTTCTGCGAAACGTCATGCATAAAGGCCAGCGCCCAAAGTCATTACCCTGACCGTAGAACTTTCAGGTCAACGTCTTCAAATAAGTCTCAGACATCAGTCCCAGGGCCGAGCCTGATGCAACTTGTCGAAGGGATGGAAGCGAAGACGGAATATCGAGATCACGACTTGACCAGAATGCTATTAGGTAGCATGTCGATTGGATCTTGGACGATATATGACCAGTAGTATCCTTCGATATACTTTCGCTCGCTTCGCATTGGAAGTAACAACACGCTCCAGGTCATCTGAGCTATGTTGATAAATCTGATGTTAGAAGATGCGACCTTAGATATATAGGATATAGTTTCGGCATTGTATGTTCTCTACTGAATGGGATGCTTCATGAGTTGCCTGATCAAAACCACGTATTATTTTGAATTGCATACAACACCACCGCTATGCTAGAAACCATATGCCAATCATTGTAGTCCTTCCATCATTCAAAGAAACCAGTCCATGAAAATGCATGCCCGCAAACAGGCGCCCATCGCTATGCATATGACCAAGAGGAGAAAAGAAATATTAATATACCCCCCCACCGCAGATGGATCAACCATCCCCCCCTCACCCCCTCTTCGCCGCCCTCCCCTCCTTAATCCGATGAAAATCATTCTCCGGCCAAACCCAACCCCTCCTCGTCTTCGCAATCCGACTCTCCTGCACCCCCACAGCCTGCATCTCCTTATCCCGCCCCTCCCCCAGCACCTTCTGCCGACTCAACGCAACCGGCGGCCCCACATCCACCTTCCACCCACACTGGCCCTCGAGCGGCTGATCCGCACACAGCATGTGCATGTACCACAGCGCCATGCAAGCGGTCAACCCGTCTTGTTTCTGTAGAGTGATGGGGTCGGCGAGGTGGAGGAGCCCGAAGTAGGGGATCCCGGGGTCGGTGCCCATGCGGACGCAGACGAGTTCGATTTCCGTGATGATGAAGCCGTAGCGCGCGTTGTGTTCGCGCATCACGCGCTGCAGGTGCGCGAGGTGCGTGAGGTATTTGACGTGCGTTTGGCCCTTGCCGTGACGCATGCCCGTGTTCCAGACCTCGTAGGCCTTGACGAGGCCGACGAGGCGGCCGCGGCCGTTGCCGCTGATCGTTTGCGTGGTGTCGTTGGCGTAGGCGGAGAGGAAGTGCGGGCCGTTTTCGGCGGAGTGTTCGGGTCGCATGGCGATGTGGCGGGTGTGGCCTTGGCAGGTTTTGATGGCGGCGTTGATTTTCGTGGCGTAGTGCCGGGTGATGATGTCTTGGAGGGAGCGCTCGTTGACGGGTTCGAGGGCGGCGTGGGTGATGGGGGGGGAGGGGAGGGCGGCGGCTTCGATGGGGATGTTGAGGAGGCCGGAGGAGGCGGTGCTGGGGGAGAAGATGCTGCGGGAGAAGCCGGGGATGTTGCTGATTGTGGAGAGGGTGAAGTCGTGCCAGGGGCGGAGGTTGCGGATGTCCCACCAGCAGTGGGAGTGGATGCCGTTGCCGATGCTGAGGCGGGCGACGAGACGGACGGAGGGGTTCGGGCTCGTTAGGTATTTTGTGATGGTACTTGTTGGACCGTAGGAGCATTCGAGCTCAGGGGTGAGTTCGCGGTAGGCCGTCGGTGCTACGAAGGTTACCTCTGGGGCGATGAAGTCTGCGGTTTCTGGTACCACTGCTGGTCTGTAGTGAGGTGATTGGGTTGTGTACACAGGGTATGTACGGTACGTTGGATTCACATAACGACGAATGGCGGCAGCATCGACAGCAGGGGTAGATGTAGATCTACCATGGCCAGAATATCCTCTCGAAGCCGAGGAGAGTGGGACAAGGGGAACTGCATTGGAGTTCTTCGCCCGTGAGTAAGCAGTCGAGTTGGTGGAGGGTGGGGTGGGCAACGACGAGCATTCCGGTGGACTGGTCGTGCTTCGCTGATAGCCAGGCCTGGTGGTTGATGCATGTTCGGGAGGGTTGGAGAAGGTAGATAAGGCCCTTCGATGAGTGTGCTTCGGTCGGATGTCAGGCTCCAGGCCTTGATCCCGGGTGCGAATCTTGGGAAGAAGTACGGGCCCCCCGACCTGACGTACTGGCGAGCGGGGCGAGTGACTGGGCGTCGTAGCTCGGGTATCATTTGATCCTGGAGAAGACCAAACCGAAGAGCCTGAAGAGTTGCGGCTGTGACCGTTGTTCGCGCCGGGAGACCGAGAGGCATTGTACTCGGGGGTAGCAGGACGGTATCGGTAGGGTTCGAGAGACATGGCTTCCAGAGCAATGTACGAGACGGGTTAGTGAGGCTGAAGTGGGTAGCTTGCGCTGTGTATTAGTGGAGGCCGGCTCCAACGTCTAGTCTAAAATGAGAAAGTAAGGAATTGCAAGGAAAGCACAAAAGAGATTCGTTCAGAGAGAACCGAGAGGCGTTTCGTCGGAGACGTCGTGACTGAAGAGAAGGAGGGATTGAGAGGACGTGAGGACGATTCTTATCCTCGACGAACACACTCTTTTGCACCACCTGACATGAAACACATCCAGGGAACGAGACCATCATTGCTTGGTCGATACAGATTTGAAACGTAAATTGCATGGCTGGGGAAGAAGTCTTAGAGGTCTTAGAGCAAACATTATGGCCGTTCTCGCTAATGAAACACAAGAGCTCCAGGAAGTCTGCAAGGTCACCGATGTTCGCGCGTCAACATTGAGCAGACTTCGATCTCGTGAAGTCTCGTGCTATTTCTGGGTGTCCGCGTCTCGCGGGCATTTCGTGAGGCAAGATCACGTTGATGGATTTTGGTGGATTCTCAGAAATCAACTCCTGGCGACGGGCGGCTTCATTGTGAAAACCCGAAATGACGAGCATTAGTCTCGTATAGCCAAGCGCCCGCCAAATATAGAGGCATGGGCACTTGATCAGGTCTCTTTCACGGCCGCAGAAGTTTCGCTGTTCGCAGGCAGGTTGGGCGCGTGGTTGAAGCTGCGGTCGGCGCGTACAAAATACGAGGCAAAGCCACGCGCTGATTGGTCAGATGACAAACACGCTAAAGACATCTATGATCTTCATTAGCGTCAGATGGAGAAGAGTCATGCTCGCCTTGTCAATCGATTGGCCTTCCTCATTGAATCCATCTTAGTGCCTAAAAGCCTATCATGAAACAATCCTGAGGTAGGGTTTCAAGTTGGGAGCTCATTGAATGCCTTATCCCCCGGATGCTTTTGCCAGCGCCTCCGCAAGACAGAGCCAGAATCGGGCATCAAGCCTACCTTGCAAAGTCCGGCGGTGCTCCAAATTACTTCTCGATCGAAGTTCCGAGGTGAAAGATCGTAGAGCGCGGACTTGCTTTCCGCAGTGCAGATTTCTTCCATAGGCCCTGTCAGCCGTATTATCAGGAGATAATCTTTTCTTTTCGCCTACCATCAAAGCTCAATTGGGTCTCTTGTCTTCTTATATCTTGGCGCGTTCAACATTCCTCTGCCACCATGCTGCCCAATCCACCACCTTCTTGTCCTTTCGGGCTTCTTCGGCTGCAAAGACCATAGCGTGACTCCTGATTATATCCTCCAGTGTACAGCCAACGTGGATTTTTTGTGCCTCGGCTACGCTCATGCCATGCATCTTCACAGCCTCGATAGCTTTGACGAACTGCTGTGCAAGTCCCGCGTCGCCACCGCCATGCCCGCCCCCAGGCTGATGGGGCTTGTGGATCTGAGCTTCTTTGTTGACAAAGTCGTACACTCGAATGGTTTTGCTGTCGTACTCAATTTCCCCTTTGGTGCCGTAAATCCTACCTCTCCTTTCGCACTGCTTCTCTGTCGATGCTACCATATGAAAGGTGGCGACCTTTGCACCCCTACCTTGGAGATTGTCTCCCGTAGCGTCCAGTCTGTTCGTTGGAGGTGGGTCGTCTTCCCACATCATCGTGACTACTTGGTCGTCACAGACATCATTTCCTGCCTCGTAAACGCATCGACCAAACCAAGGGCGTCGATCAATCTCCTCCTGGGAAGTGGTACCATCATAGTCCTCTGAAAGGCGTTCTAGAAGCCTTAGTTTCGCTGACCCATCTTCAGTGGATTGCTTTGACTTCATTAAATCTTCAATCTCGGGGTCGATAATGTTGATTGGCCATCCCCCGTTCCCGTGTTGAACTTGGCCTTCGTCATAGATTTTTTTCGCACTGTAAAGACACTCGCGCTCAGCAGGACAACGTAGACAATTAGTTGCACTGCCAGCCAAGACTGGTTTGCGGGCCTTCTTAAAGTAAAGTAATGATCCAGTGGAGACAATCTGAGCGGGTAGATGAGGCGGACTATCATCACATTGGGAAGGCGAGCATAGCAGCCATAGTAGAAGGTCAATATCATGACATGATTTCGTCAATAGAGATGGGGCCGTCTTTGACTCTTTTCGCCAATTGCCTCTGAACCGCGATCAGCCTCGACGAGAATGCTTTCATTAGACACTCACCGAACGTAAGAGTGAGAAAAATGCCACCAGCCCACAGGTTCAGTGTGTTCAATTGATATGATGTCTCCAATTACCCTTTCCTGGAGCAGAAGTTTCCGAAGCAGCATATTGTGGGGACTATAGCGCAACACATGGCCAATGGAGAATATGGCCCGAGACGTCACCATGCCAGGTGGCTGTAACGATCGCGAGATTTTCAAACAATCAATTAAGGTGGTAGCCAATGGCTTCTCACTCATGATGTTCAGACCCAGAGGTGCTAGAGCAGTAATGACTTCTGCGTGCATTTCATCTAGGACGCAAACAAACACTCCGTCCACAGCCCCATCTGTGTACTTTCCATTCTTGAAGCGTATTTGTCGAGCTTCCTCGAAATCTGCATACTGTTGCCATGTCTCGAAAACGTGACACTGCTCACCATGATTGATGTATCTTTTCTGAAAAGCTTTTCTTTTCGAGGCACTTGGCTCCGCTATTCCGACAATACGAATAGAGATATCTGAAGTGCATTCTTGTAACGCGCTTGCGTACGCATGCCCTCGAGAGCCCGCTCCGATTATCAGAAAGTTGAGGGACTCTTTTGGCTTTGCAGACGACAATTCGTCCATGCCATTGATACTCTCATTTGAGGGCGGTGGGTCTTGTGCGACTACCATATTCATCACGTTCGCGATGGATTAGTTCAATGGCGTAATACTCTCGTCTGATCGATAGCCATTTTGATGTCGTGATTGCGAAGACGTTGGGGAACGGCTCGTCTGGGCCGAGGTGAGATTTTGGGCCCCTTTTTCTCGCGCCTTAGTTCCACGCCAGAAAATCTGCTGCTCCATGCGCCGCAGGAATGACATCTTGGTTCCTGAAGTCGACGCTCGCAAAAAAGTTGACGGCTCTACTATTCAATTCAGTAGCCCATCGCAAAATGGCGAGAATGCGCTCCAATGATCCTCTTGTTTTCATAGATTGCGAAGTAAGCATCCCCTGCCATTGGGTCAATCCCCCCCGAACTCAATTGTACCCAGATGACTGGATTGAACCCCGAGAAAGATACCATCATGTCGGTCTCATGCTTTGTTACTGATGCCCAGCTCAAGATCCTTGATGATCAAGGTTGGGATTCAATCATACACCACGACAATCAAAGTCTAGATCGAATGGACCAATGGTGCACCAATACCCAGGGCAATTCTGGTCTCACAGCAGCCTGCATCGCTTCTAAAAAAACAGATGAGCAGGCCGCAGAAGGCCTTCTTGAATACATCAAGAGGTTCTGTCCCGAGCCTCGCAAAGGGTTGCTAGCAGGGAATAGTGTACAATGCGACAAAGCTTTCCTCAGCAAGCCTCCCTACAACAGGATCACAGACTATTTGAGCTACCGCATCCTCGATGTCAGCTCTTTCAAAGAGGCAGCCAAAAGATGGGCTCCTGACGATGTTTTACTAGGTGTGCCATCCAAGAAGTTGCTCCATCAAGCCAGAGAGGATATCTTAGAGAGCATTGAGGAAGCCAGGTACTACCGGGATAAGCTTTTTACGAGATGACGTTCCTACCGGATTTATCTCGACTTTATCAAGTCGGCTACAGGAGTACATCTATGTACAGCGACACATTCGACTTCTATTGGTTTGGGGGCTCTAACGGCGATATCTCGGCTGAATGACGCTGTTGGCGAAGCTTTCTGCAGGTAGCCGCTGCCCCACGTTCAACAATTTTGCGTCGTTTTCAGCGACTTTGCGATTCTTGATTGACGACCACCAGAACATTTCCAGCCTATCGAAGAGTCTTAGAGCCAGTATGAGCGTCGAAACGGTGTCATTGAAGCCTTTTGCGGACCAGAAACCTGGGACGTAAGTGACCTTTTACCAAAGTTCGTCCAGGACTGGCACCTGTCGTACCGTCAATGCCTATGACCAATTCCTTGCTACATGGTGTGACAGACTGTGGGAAACAATCCATCTGACACTTGTACAGCTCGGGTCTCAGGAAGAAGGTCACGGTCTTCCAGCAACCACACTACAGCGAAGCATTTGTCACTAGCATCCTTCTTTCGATTCCTGAGGGTGCTGATGGGAGCTTCTTGGTGATTGGAGGCGACGGACGCTTTTACAATCCCGAGGTCGTGCAATTGATTGCTAAGATTGGTGCGGCATACGGTGTCAAGAAGCTTTTGATCGGACAAAATGGGATTTTGAGTACACCAGCTGCCAGTCATGTCATCAGAAAGCGAAAAGCGACTGGTGGTATTTTGCTGACTGCAAGTCACAATCCTGGCGGTCAGTAACTCAACGTGACGGAGCTTGCATCCTGCTTCAATTGGCTCACAGCTTGCTTCCAGGGCCCACCAACGACTTTGGGATCAAGTACAACCTTACCAATGGCGCCCCAGCACCTGAGTCAGTCACAAACAAAATCTTTTCGACTTCAAAATCCCTCACATCATACAAGATTGCCGATATTCCTGACGTGGACATATCGAAGATAGGAAGCAAGACATATGGTCCTATTGAGGTCGAGATAATAGATTCTACAGCCGATTACGTAGAGATGCTAAAAGACATATTTGACTTTCCTCTCATCAAGTCATTCCTGGAAAGCCACAAAGACTTCAAAGTCCTCTTCGACGCTCTCAATGGTGTTACTGGGCCTTACGGAGTTGCTATCTTCGAAAAAGAACTGGGACTGCCAAGCAGCAGCACGCAGAATTGTGTGCCATCTCCTGACTTTGGTGGTGGTCATCCAGACCCGAATTTGGTATACGCGCATTCCCTCGTAGAGGCCGTTGACAAGAACAATATCCAGTTTGGTGCTGCTAGTGACGGGGATGGAGACCGAAACATGATCTATGGTGCCAACGCTTTCGTCTCGCCAGGAGACAGCTTGGCCATCATCGCCCACTATGCCAAACTTATTCCCTACTTCCAAAAGCAAGGTGTCTATGGCCTCGCTCGCAGTATGCCTACATCGGGGGCCATCGATCTTGTGGCTAAGAAACAAGGTCTCCAAAATTATGAGGTCCCGACAGGTTGGAAATTCTTCTGCAATCTATTCGACACTAAGAAAATGTCGATATGTGGAGAAGAAAGCTTTGGAACGGGGAGCAATCACATCCGCGAGAAAGACGGACTTTGGGCCGTCGTAGCTTGGCTGAACATCATCGCTGGTGTTGCAGAGGAGAAGCAAGGGCAGACGCCAAATATCACATCCATCCAGCAGGAATTCTGGAGCACGTATGGTCGAACATTCTTCACTCGGTATGATTACGAGGGCGTCGACAGCAAGGGAGCCGATACGGTCGTCGCGAATCTGACCGAGTTGATCACCACCAAGAAATCCGAATTTGTGGGATCGACCATTCAGGGGCGAAAAGTGCTCGAAGCGGACGATTTTTCCTACACAGATCTTGATGGCAGCGTCAGCAAGAACCAAGGGATTTTCGTCAAGTTTGATGATGGGAGCAGGATCGTGGTACGGCTTTCAGGAACTGGCAGCAGTGGTGCTACCATTCGGTTGTACGTGGAAAGGCATGAGGAGAATCCCTCAAAGTTCAAGCTGGATGCCCAAGATTACCTGAAGGACAACATCAAACTAGCGACGGAGCTTCTCCAGCTTAAGAAGCTGGTCGACCGGGATGAGCCCGACGTAAAGACATAGAAGACCGGAGCAAGAGAAGCATATACACAGCGAGCAAATATTCAATGTTTTCGTTAGCAGCAAAAGTCGGAGTGACCGAAGCTAGACTGGGGGCTTGGCGTTTGCTTTAAGATGGTGAAACAAACTTACTGCCTTTGACCTCAACTACTGTCCTCGTGCTCAATTCCCGTAAACAGTCGAAATTCAAGCTCACATCGTGCCACAGGACTTGAACGATCATGGGCGTGGGGGGCGTCGGGGGCCTGAGTTCTTACGTTCCTGAAGCCGTCTCGAGACACTGTAAATATATTGGCAAGTGTGAAGTTCTATTGGTTGCTTCGACCTCAGCGTTTAAGATGTCGATTCAATGATGTCTACCGATGGCTATGCTCTATCATCCTACATGAGCGACCTCCACTACTCTGCAGCGATATTTGTTCTTGTAATCTGGGATCATCCTCGTCGGTTGCTCTTTCCTCGGACGTCGGATCCCCGGGATACTAGCTGTGGAAAGTGAGCCACTATTATGGCTCCTCTGGTCACGACAATGCCAACATGTTGATGCTACAGACCCATTCCATTGGATCTATATGAGGTCATCAATCCTGGGGTACGGTTCGGCACGATGAGTCTAAGAAATATTTTCTTATACTTGAAGTTTAAGTGCGATACTCCGCTTTGCGGCTAAGCACCGAGTCTCACTCGGGGCACAACTCAACATATTCAACTCTTCCTATCCCAATAGGATGCCTCGTAAACCTCAACATGGCCGTCAAGCCGAATGACTACGCCGCCTTTTACGGTGCTCCCTCTAGCAAAAGTCTCTGTTTCGCCATAGCACAGCACAGACGTATAGATGACTCGTGCTTCAAAGGCTAAAGTCGACAATATCAAATGACTTAGCATACTACATCTGTTCTGATGGCTGCCAAATCACTAGTTCGTACTATGATATTACTGAAGAATATTTGCTAGCTATGCTAACCTCGACCAACCCTATGTCTTTTGCCTTCAAACCATTCTGGTCAGGATCAGAGAAGTGAACTGTCTCTGCGAAGTTTTCTAAATTGCTGGTAAGTCTTGCAGAAAGAGGGGTAAAGCCACCCACCATCATTGTTGGGTCAAAGCTGTCGACGAAAGCTTCGCCATTAGCCTAAAGGATGTCACTTGTGCTGTTGTCCGGTCCGTTCATTACAGGTATCCAACAATTGATCTAATGCTCTACCCTACGTCACATACAATTGAGATAGGTCCTCGGAATGATGTTTCAGCTTTCCGGTCAACCGACACGAGGCTATCACTAGCAATAGCATATGTTGCAAATAGGGAGCCCAGTGACTGATAGCGCTTTCTCTAGTAACTGCCCAACTGCTTTTGCTCTCGATCTGACCAAGACATAAAGCATCTCCTCCCCTCATTCCTGTCTTCACTTTCTTTCTCCACCGCATCCTCGCCCCATTAGTTCGTCCATTCACACATCATGTTCTCGTCTCGAACGCAATGGCTGCTAGCCCTGGGATTATTAACGGTCACGCCGTGTCAAGGCCGCGCCGTGGAAGACATCCAGAAACGTGCAGGAGATCTCCAGGCGAGGGCATCTGCAACAATCAATGTTGGACCGATTATCACAGCAGCCGCTATGGCAGCCTGTTCAAGTGGGACCATTGCCAACCCAACAGCTGATAATTGGAACAATTTTCAAGTAAGTGAGACTAGGCCTGCCTATGAATACTATAAAAAAGTCATCTCCATCTCATGCTGACTCTCTAGATCGACGACTGGTTTCAGAATTTCTGGAGCACTCAAGCTACTGATCCTAAATGGGATCAAAACAGTGAAGCCACAGTGCCATACATATTAGAACATGTATACGGCCGCACTGACCTATCCTGCGCCGAGAAGGATTGTAAGTTATTGGACAGAGTTCGCCCTCAGACATTTGCTGATGCATTCCGTAGCGTGCACCTCTAACATAGGGGACTGTTCATCATGGCTACAAACTGCCCCAAATGGCCCATTCGATGCCATCCAAGCATATGTATTCTACTATGGTTGGGCGCAGCTCCAGTCACTCTACGTCACCACTTCCCTCACCGAGGGACAAATATCAGTCGCTACTACAGACATTGCATCAGTAAGTCTATCTTATCTAATATCCATGTTCATCGTCGCTTACAATTATATAGAAATTTGGAAACCCAAACGGTGGCTCCCCTCCCTGGGATAAATATGGCAAAAAATTAGGCCCAGCGTTGGGCGCTATATCTGGTATCCTCGGCGCTGTCAACATGAGTAGGCGACCTCCCCATCAGTCAGCAAAGCTGACCTGAATATAGTATGGTGCTGCGTCTGGTGTATTTGGTGCATTGAGTGGTCTCGCTGCCTCAATTATCAATGCCGTGGCTCTTGGAGATCCAGCCCCTCAAGACCCTCGGGTGACGGATACCAACGAGATTCAACAAGCCTTATGGACGATGTTTGACGGCCTGAACTATGGCATTACGCAGACCTACGAGGCTATCGTCATCTACAATAACGGATCCGGCGGCGGGTACCCTTCACTACAATCCGTCCTCCAAGGTGGGAATTTCGCCGATGCAGGCGTCGGGAACACCGACATAGAAGAACTCGACAATACTTCCGTCACGAGCAGTGTGCAAAACGCCGCCACGAACATCTTCCTCTACACCGCCGTAAACACGTTGTGGCGAGACGCCGACGTCTTCATCGTCTATCTCCCCTACAACGTACCCATCGACCAATACAAGTAAGCCCCAACCCCCACCTCACATAAGCCCAACCACCCCTAACCCACCCAGCCCCTTCACCGCAGACGACTGCAACACCCTCATCAAGACCAACTCCTGGAAATACGTCTCCTGCAACGGCGACGGCATGGCCCTCCTCGTCGGCGACGTCTCCCAAACCTTCGGCTCCGGCAACCCCCCCGGCGTCGACCTCACCTCCATCGAAACCGACATCCCCTTCTCCTGGCAAGACGCCGTCGACTCCTCCGTCTCCGGCTGGCTATCCGGCGGCTTCAACGCCAACCCGGTCCTCAACTCCTACGAGACCGGTGGCGCCGTCACCATCACCAGCCTCGACGACCTCCAGGCGCTTTCTGCGACGGATAAGAAGACGCCTGGATTGTTTAATATTCCGGTCTGTCAGGTGTATATTTTGGGGAGCGTGTATACAGAAAATGTGGATAATACGCCGGGGGGGGGATCAGAGGTGGTGTGGTTGTTTGCGGGATTATGCTAATGGGGTCCCAAACCATGCGGACCAGAAATTCAGTGATTATGCGCCGGCGGCGGTGACGGGGAAGATGGGACCGACGGGGTCGGGGACAAAGTGTACGGTTAAGGGGCCGGCGTGAGGGGTGGTATGTTGTAAGAAGATCTTGCGGTATTTTGGATATGAGAGTTGACTATATATGTGATACAGAAATAATGTTCCGGATTATTGAATTTGTTTGTTGGACAGTTGCTCTTCTCGGGGTCTATACTTCTCCCCAATTCGTTTTGCGAAGCCAACCTCCCGGTCTTATAGAGCCTACGACTGAATCCCCACGAATCTGCAATAATCCTCTGGAAATGTCAGAATCCCGCTTGAAATGATGGACTATCAAGACAACCCTGAACTATTCCACTATCTAAAGACTTCTAATCGTAATCATGTTCTTGCATATTGTCGTCGGTGGATCAACATCTGCTGCGATGATTACCAACGGTGATTCGCTCAATCCATGCCAGCCAAGTGCCTCGTCTTAGGCAGGGGATACAGGAATTCGCGGGGATTTTTTGGTGATGGGGTATATAACTAGCTTTTGAAGTTAAGGCCCTTGTAAATAGCTTCTTCCTTTTCCTTTTCTTTCCCTTTCCCTTTCCCTTTCCCTTCTCACCCTCTATCCAAAACCTGCCAAGCTAATCTCAAAAATCATCTCTCCACAATACTACCACCATGACAGCGCTCGCGAGCAAGATATGTAGCGTCAGAGAAAACTGGTCGGTAGGGTTGGTGCGTATGTTTTGGGGGTTTACAAGTGGTTATGGTTATAAGGGAACGGATGGGTTGTGTGTGCGGTTGGGGTGGAGGGTGGGGATGCTGTTTTTTTTTTTTTGTGAAAAGTGTATGAGGGCGGTTGTATGGGTGGGGGGGGAGGGCGAGGGTGAGGGTGAGGGTGAGGGCTGTTTGTTGAGTTGATGGGACGACGATGATGATCGCGAGGGATGAGGGGGTGGGGGGGAGTGTGAGTGATGGAGATGTTGTGGGGAATTGGGAATTGGATGAGAGGGTGGAAGGAGGTGTGGGTGAGATGGTGGGGGCGGATGTATTGGAGGGATAAGCTGGGTAGTTGGGTTTTTCTTGGGAAGATGTGATGGTGGGATTTGTGGTTGTGTTGGCAAGTAAAGGCAAGGCTGATGTAGACAGAATCAGAACATCCTCGACAAGATAGAAGGGAATTTTTTACACATCCCCCCCCCCATCAAGCCCCCCAATTTCCCATACAAAAACCACCCCGTCTCCCCCCCCCCCACACCAAATAAAGAAAGTAACAATAACGCACCCCTTATCACAAACTCCACTCGCCCTTATAACAAAAAGCCATGGAATGAGAACTGCGAGATCGAAGCTTTGGAAAATATGTGGTGGCGGTATTTAATATAGGGGGATACGTAGGCGTGGGAGGGTGCTGTGGGGTGGGATTGATGGGGATGGTTAGGAGGATTGATTTATTGGGGAAGGGTGCACGAGGGGTGAATGGGGCGTGAATAGGGGCGTTGAGGCGCGAGACGGAATGTGAGTGAGCGCTGATGTTCTCACCTTTCAAATGCAGAGTGGCTGCCGCTGTGGTGGTTGTGTGCAGCGATGCCGCCTCTCCGCTGACACGAACGGTGGAAATTGATGCTCAGAGCGCATCAGATCAGGTCAGCGGGCTTGATTTGCGACAGGTGTGTTTGCGTGGCAGCAGAGCAGACGAAAAGTTCTTGTTTGATTGTTCAAATGCAGAGGTTTCTTACCGGGCATGTCTCATAGTGAGTGCACTTATGGCATCAAAGGAAGCCTCGCTCCCTGCTTTCCGAAAAGAAAGAATGAAACCCCCGGTTTCGAGTACAGTTGGCCTTCTAGTCGTTTGGCCCTGTCAAAGCTGAATGTTTCATCTCAAGGCAACGACACCCCCTTTCCTGCACCGGCGTCTCCACCAGCCCCTTCCCCCCTCCGCTTCCCCTCGTCGAACCGCCACACCCCCCCCGTCTTCTCCGCCTCGATCCTCCCCCCCGGTATCCCCTTCGCCAGCCGCTCAAACGTCGCATCCGGCGCCTGACTCCGCACGAAGAACCGTCGCTGCCACTCCCGCCCCTCGGCCTGCTCCATTCTCCGCATCTCCCGCTGCGTGTTTTCGATCTTGGATTTCTCTACGTGCACGATGTCCATGTCGCCTTTGAGGATGCCGGCCGCGACGTGTTGCCAGGCGCGGTTGGATTCGAGGGGGTCTTGTTGGGGGATGGGGGCGACGGTTAGGGGGGTGATGGGGGCGGTTTTGGCGTTGTAGGTGGATATTGGGTCGGCTTTTTTGAGGGCGTGGCCGGAGCCGGCTTTGATGGTGAAGCTGTCGGTCCATTGGCCTTCGATGGTGTAGAGGATTTCTTTCTCTTTGCCGGCGGGGTAGAGGGTCGCGGTGAAGGAGTTTTTTTTGCCGGACACCCAGCCTTTGCCTGAGTAGTCGATTTTGGATACGTAGCCTGAGGAGGAGGTGATGTAGGTGCAGTTGTTTAGTTCGACGAAGGGTTTGCCGTAGATGAGGCCTTCGATGTGGAGGGAGGGGAGGGTGATGAGGTAGGATTCGTTGTGGGCGGCTATGGTGAAGAGGGCGTGGCCGATTTGTTTGATTTGGATGGTGCGGGAGAAGGAGGCTTTTTGGGCGTTGTAGCCTTGGAGCTGAGGGAGGGTACGTTGTTAATGAGGTGGGGGTTTGTGGGATCCGAGCGAGCATACCTGGACGCCGTGCTTGTCGTTCCAGATGCAGTAGGCCGTCACTGGCGGATGGTGACTATATCGTGTCAGCTTTGCGACTCGTGTACGACCACCGTTGCTTGCACACCTGACTTGCTCCGAAACCAGCTCTGTCGTCCCCGCCGCATCTTCAAATTTACCAAGGAACAGCTCGCCCAAGAAAGGATTCAACGGTTTCTTCTCCGACCCAAACTTGTCACTCCGACTGCTGTATGACGACTTCAGTGTTGTGAGGAACCACTTGAGTACCAGCAGGGCGCGCTTTGCAGGGTCTGGTTCTGAGGCTGGCGCGACGAATATGGACGGGTGTTCGGTCCAGTAGGCGGAGAACTCTGTGAGGGAGGTGGTGCCTAGGATGAAGGGTGGGGCCGTTAAGGAAGAGAGATCGCCATTAAAGGAAGCTATTGACTGTGATAAAGATTAAAGAAAGCCAGTATGTGCTTGTAAAGAGTGTGATGGCTCACTTTGAGAAAAGAGGACCAGGAGCCCTTGTTTTGGGGGGCAACGCCAGCGCCTTCGTCTTTCGAAGAGCCAGACATGGTACGTAGAAGAGGGAAGGGATTGGAAGAAGGCAGGATTAGAGAGCGAGAGGCTTGTCGAGCGAGAAAATCATGTCATGGATGTCAAAGGTGGATTGTGGGTAGCTCGAGTGGATCTATTGGAGCAGTGAGGGGCAAACGCGGTTCGTCCAAGGTGGGCTGGTGGGCTGGTGGGCGCAGCGCTTGGGACGTCACCACGCACCTGCAGGCATCACTTGCAGCGCAGTTTCTCACCAGTCCAACTGGCAATTAACGACCATGCCACTAATTCGCAATCTCTCAGTAGCCATGTTTCCAGGAAACGGCTGGTCTTCCAGCCGGAAAAGTGTTACGACCTCGCTATCTGTACTCTTTGCTATCATCAACCCATCGTCAGAAGGGGCGAGTCAACATTGCGTTCATAGATACCATGAGAGGCAGAGAGAAGAGTCGTGTGTGCTTGTCAATGTATTTCGATTTTTTGATGGTTATTTTCCAAATGATTGCATTCTATGCACAATTGCCGCCGCAGTAGAAGGGAGTGTTAATGATCCTTTAGTATAAGTGTAATAGACATATGCCGGCCCTAGGGGTTTCTACCAAAGAGAGAAAGAGAAGAGAAAATGCTGCATTGCCTGTTTCATATGAGCTTCCAACCAATGTGTGACGCTTATCCCAAGTGAAATACAGATTCCCTCCCTGCTCGTAGATGACCAGATCCAAGCAAATTCCCTCCAATGGTATGTCCGCCCAAAAATGAGTCCAACTCCAGAATTTCGTATTTGCAAGTGGCATCGTGATTTCAGTGGTGGTTGCCGTTGACGAGTCCGTTCGTATCTTGCCGTAAGAATTGCTTATTCACGGCAGTCTTTGGCTCCTGTCCGGTAAGTACAAGTTCCACGTTCTCCATCACCAGAGTCTCGAATCCTCGAATCGTGTCCACGCTGCCTCCGCCTGTGTGGCATGTACCCATGACGTCCCAGCGTTTGCTCAATCTCGAGTTGGGATTTGGCTCATGTGTATGTACATCGAGACCGGCGGCACTGATGTGTTCGCTTTCCATCACATCCGCGAGCGCGTCCTCATCGATCAGGGAGCCTCGACCTATGTTGACGACACGGCAGCCACGTTTGGTGAGTGCAAGTGTTCGAGCATTAAGAATCGTTGGACCACCCGGAGTGGCGAGCAAGACGCAATCCGACTTCCCCAGCATCTCGTCTAAGGAATCGTAAAAGGTTGCTGACACTTCCTGCTCGTCCGCTGTCGACCTTTGCTCTCTGTCATGGTACAGGATCTCCATCCCACATGCTAATCGTACTTTTCTTGCGATGGCAAACCCGATTTTACCGAGCCCAACAATTCCTAGAGTGTGGCCCCGAGGATTGTGAGACGAGAACATGGCCTTTCGATGAGCCTTTAGAAACTCTGCAGGGTCATTGGAGCGAGCAGCGAGGGACGACCAAGTCATTTGGCGAAAGACCGCGATAATGAGAAATAGAGCCATGTCGGCGACGGATTCCGTTGAGGCTCCAGCACCGTTGGCATAGAGGATGCCTGCATGGCAGTATCAGCATCTCACTGTTGAATGATAGTGTTTCCAAAGAGCTCACCATGCTCCCCCAAGGTTTCAGTATCAACCCAGTCGAATCCGGCACCAGCACTCGCCATCACCTTCATACTTTTCGGTAACAACTCGATCAGCTCTCTGTCCCACTTTCCCATTTCCGCTCCGGTGTTCCAGAATGGCCGCATTATGGCCGAGAAATCCCCCCATGTTTTGTCTTTCAGATGCTGTATGAATTGGGGACGATCAAGTTCCGAGATGCTGGGGCGTGTGATGGTGTATTTCGAGTCGAGATCGGAGTAAAGTTCAAGGTTATAGTGGATTGGGTCGCCTAGATGGAGAATCGTTGGTTTGTTGCCGTTTTTAGATGGATGTACACCATTGGTCGTGTGACATGTGCCGTTGGTGCCGTTGGTGGCAGCAGACGGGCTGATGGGAGCCATGGCCACAGATATGGCGAGAAAGCGAAATGAAAGGAAGTTCACTTGGGTCGAGGAGCAGGAGAGACAGGTCGAATCTTTATATGTCTTGTGCTACGACCTCGCCTTCTCGCTTCGCCCTCTTTCAGCCCTCTTCGCTCGCCCTCTCGCCTTCCGCTCGTTCCCTTGGCCTTGTGCCTGGATGAGGGTAGTGTTTTCCCCAGATCGCCGTGGCTTTCCCCGGATTTGCACTGCAGGTGCAGGTGCAGGTGGAGGCCGCAGGCACATGGACGTTGGTCGAATGGCGGGGCTTCTCTCATCTTGTACGCTCGTAGCCCCGCTGCAGACACGTACCGCGGGCGTGGAAAGTTGGACTCATGGGAAAGAGTAATGGAGTAGCTCAATGGGCGATAGTGACGGACGAGGCGATCACCTAAGGAAAAGTCTCCGCATCGTTGGGAGGTCTGAGCACGCGGGCGAAGCGGCCTGGCGCAACGAAGACCACAAAGGAACGGTAGGAAGGACAACGAGGTGGTCGAATTAATTGCATCTTCCCAGCACGGCATCGGAGATCTCTCATCCTCTTTCTCACTCTCCCCATCCCGCAAAGACGAGCACGAGACGATTCCCGCAAAGACGAGCACGAGACGAATGCGACAAAGGCCACTCATGCAAGGCTATGTTTAGTCACAGTGGGCTATTGAATCCCTAGCCCTATGCGGCCCCACCGTGGGCAGAGCTGCAGAGCTGCAGAGCTGCAGCTGAGCAACAGTGCAGCACACATAGCTCTGAATCGAGGAGCTGCATGCGAGGTAATCCGGCCTGCGAGCCCGCATCAAGGCACGGTAGCATATAGGTGGATAGTCGCGGCCTTGCCATAAACTTTGTCCGTCACCTCACTCATTCGCTACGGACTAATCTTCCTTGGCTTGCCTGTCTTTGTTTTTTCTTATACGATTGCATCACATTGCTTCGAAATTGCTGGCTGCCTATTTTACACGCAACCAATCGGTGGTATCTCCATGCACGCCCTGCCAAAGAACCTGACCGAAAAGGACTTTTCCCGTGGCTGTCGACTCTGTCTGCGTGCCGTTCTCCCCGATCAGCAAATCCATCCCATCTCACACCGCTCCTTGGCTTCCATCAACAATTCCCTCAACTCCCGTGCTCGCTTTTCCTCCTCGGATCCACGCTCACAACTCCTCCTTCACCTTGTCTCCAGCCTTCTGCTTGGCTTCACCGGCGCGGTGAGTGGCTGTCGTTCCTGCCTCCTTCACGGCATCAGCACCCTTCTGGCCTTCCTTGCGTCCACTGGCAACACCAATCTTGAGCTGATCAAGAGCCCACTGTGCTCCGGCTTGGATTTGAGCGAACATGCCCGCTCCAGGGGTGTTGGTGCCGTGACGGAAGTACTGAGCGTTGCGACGAGCCATGGCCTTCAGCTCATTTGTGTTAGAGCCATGGTAGGTTTTGATACCATAAGAATCAAGATAAGATTTCAGCTCCGAATCAGACCATGTGTCGAATGTGCTGTCTTTGACGGCGTCGGTTGATTTGGCAAGGTAAGAAGTGACAGAGGCGTAGTTGCTCCCCCCAGATTTGGACGCGCTCGAGTAGCTGTCCTGAGCTTGCTTCAACAAATCGTCACGGGTTGCCCCGGCTTTGTTTGCGGCCTTGTTGGCAGCCTTATCGTTTGAGGACGACAGATATTTCCTAAAGCTTATTAGCGTGATCAATCTTGTGTCCTTGGGCCATAATATTTACTTGAGATTATCCACAGTCCAGGTATCAAAAGTCCAGGCTGACCAGCCAGTTGCTGCTTTGTGCTTGTTGAGCCGGACTTGCTTGACAAGCTCATCTTTCTTGCCGCCTTGAGGTACGGGAACCCCACGGGCGTCGAGGAAGGCCTTGAGACGACTATCGCTCCATGTGCCTACAGCTTGATTGAAAGCGTCTTCACCCTTGAGCTGCGCATCGTCGGTTGCTTGGGCGTACTGATTACCAGCTTTAGTGGTTGCAGCGCCGAAGGCGCTCGAGACCGAAGAGGCGGCACCGTCACCAGTCAAAGCACTACGATGCTTGCGTGCGAGTGCGATAAGCTCGTTCCTCTTCGAACCTTGAGGGACTTTGATACCGTTCTTGTCTGCCCATTCTTTAATTTGGCTGTCGCTCCATGAATCGAGAAGCGCATCGCTCAGGCTCTCTTTTGCTGCCTCGGCGGATTTTGACGCCGACGCACTGCCGTCTTTGAGGACTTGGCTAGCCAGACGAGAATTACGGCGGACAGAAGCAATGAGCTTATCACGAGTGCTAGGCTGGGGCACTGGAACTCCGCGCTCATCGAGGAATTCCTTCAATTCAGATTCGGACCAGCTTTCATAAAGCCAGTCACCTGGGTAGTGGATGGATTGATTGACTTTCTTGGCAGCAGACTCGTAGTTTTGACGTATGCTAGCAATGAGAGTATCTCGCTTGCGTGGCTGCGGTACGGGGATGCTGTGCTTGTCGGCGAATGCCTTCAACTGCGAGTCGGTCCAGCTGCGTGGAAAATGTCAGTAAAGAAATCTAAAAGCATGGGAATTGAGGAGTACCCATCAAAAATCCAATCCTTTACGGAGTTGTATGAGTTGGTTGCAGAATCTGCACTCTCAGTCCAATATCCCTTGACTTGCTTCACCAGACTATCTTTATTCGAGTCGGCAGCCTTTTTGGTGTCGGCGCCCCTTGACTTTAGGTAGGTCTGGAGCTGAGGTGTCTCCCAGTCATGGTATGGTGTTGCGGTCTTTGATTGCCAGTTACTCTTCACCAGAGTTTCTAGATCTTTGCGATCAGCTGGGGTGGGGTATGGCACGTTGTGGTCCGAAAGCCATCGTTCAAGTTCCGTTTCATGCCATTTGTTGTAGACTGTTTGAAGTGATTAGCTTAGGCCTGTCACAAGTTGTAAATACAGCGCGACAATGCTGAAAGAGCTCAAGCTTCAGGTCTTTTGGGAGAGCCTCCCAGAGTAGCTTCGTCAGAGGTAGTCCGGCGACAACAACGTGTTCTAGTATAACAGAACAAGAGACACCCAAGAGGTCTGTAACACTGACCTGGTTTTGTCCCGAACCAAGAGCTCGCGACGGCAGACTCAGTCGCTAATGCAAGGACAAAGATCGAAGAGAGCGAGACCTTCATGTTGTATCACTTTTTGCTTGCACACTCCAGCTTCTAAAGAGCAATATTAGACACAGAAACAGAGAAGTGGGCGATTTGGAGCTTACTGAGGTGGTGTTGAAAGAATGGAGAGAGCTTTAGGAAGAACAGAAGGTTCTGGTAGCAACAAACAGGCCAGGCCAAGCTTTTTTGCCTAGGTAGCAAAAGTGACGTAGTGTCAGCCACAGAATGACCACCACGCTACACGTTCTGCTCCACCGTAGTAGCGCGTCAGGTCTTGATATCGCGCGTCTGCTTTACTTCAACTAGAAGAGCCGAGCAGTTTATCAAGGATCAAGACGTGATGATACCTGGTCTGCGTTGGTGTAGCCGGAGATAAAGTTTGTGTCAAAGTTTGGACAACAATTCTGCGGGGAAAGAATTCAGGATCAAGCCACAGCATCGTCTGGGGAACGGGCAGGGATCGCGAGTAGTACCATACTTTAGCGAGGGATTGCTCGATAGATTGTTGTGCAGCATCTACCATCAGAAGCTTCTTCATAACCAAATGAACAATACCTAGCATCTGTTCAAATGGATTGAAATGACATATATGCAGCTTAAAAGAATAATGATTGGAACAATTGAAAATTTCCATTCCTAGGTCCATGCCCACGTTTTGTTATAGTACAGTATGTACACTATCTTGTCCATGCCCAGTGTTTGCAAGGACCGACGACTTCATCTTCAATCACATAAGTGGCTCATGGATTCCTGTCGGCACCCCCTTGTCCTGAAATACGTTAGCTACTGCTCATCTGCATTGCTGAAGAGTAGAAAACCCACCACTCCAGAAACCCTTGTCCACCGTATCGTCCTCATTTGGGCTTTTCTCCTGAGGGCGGTCATGTCTTTTGCTCATCTCCTCATTATGCCTCTTCACCTCGTCACTGTGCTGTCCCTCTCCTGGTGCGTCGTGCTTGTAGATCTTCGGTTGTGGAGCGCTCTTCCCTCCCTTCGCGCCTCCGCTGTTACCCTGACCACCGCTACTGGCATTCTGCTGTGTATTGTGGCCTTCAGCACCCTTCTTCGTAGGTCCTCCGCCCGTGCCCTGTCCAACGTCCGGTGGGGGCGGGCCAGGGTGCTCTAGATCTGCTGAAGGGTTGGGGCCTTGCTCTTGAGGATTTTCGCCTTTTGGGTCACCTTCACCGCCGCCATAGCTTGAGCCGGCATACAGACGATGCTGTTGGGCTGAGATGAGGGAGAGAGGCGTGCGAGGAGCGGAGTGAATTGGGTGAATGGAGCGAAAGATTGGGGTCAATCGTAGTCTCGCCATCGTCGGTAACGAGTAAGAAGGAAATTGGGAGGGGTTGTTGTACCAGCAGTTGGACAGGAGCAGCAAAGGTCAGATTGATGGGAGAGTCTGAGTTCATAAAAGTGAAAATTGGCTGTAGTGGATCTAGACTACATTAACCCAAAGCTGTCACTTGATGACGTACTTCAAACAATCCTTAAACCCGAAATGCTTCAACATTACCCACCAAAAGCTAAATTTCCATCACCCATGCCATATCCTGACGATGCTTTGAACCCTCATGCCCTTTCATTGCGCAAAGCAAGAGGCTCAAAGGTCCACGTGCCACCACATTGTTATCTGTAGAGTTATGCTTTCTTGATGGCATGGTGATTATCAATTTTACACCTCACCTTCTAGTTCTATGTTCGTCGTGGTAATTATTGAAGCATAGGTAAAGGAGGAAGCCTCGACCAGGGTGATGATGATGGTGATGGAGACAGACCATAAGACTCTAGGCCCCAAAAGGGCGTGTCTCTCAAACCTTTATGAAGAGAGCTTTGTCTCGATTTTCTCCACCATGGCTTGCGGGGTAGGAGTCCCTCGAGATTCTCGTCCACGCTCGAGCAAATCATTCCACCGCCGACCTACCCTCATCCGCCCCAGCGTAACTTGAGCCTGGACCTCATCACGGAGGAGAGAAAGATCGGAGTCGCGCAAACAATCGTTGGTGGTGGCGATCTCGTAGTAATTCTGGGTGATCTCCTGAAGGCGTTCTCGGAACGAATCGTCCACTTCGTTCTTGATTAGGAGCTGTCTGAATGCTGCAAGCTGGTCTGTGTCTTTTAGTGGCAGCTGCTTAGGAGCGCATCGCTTTAGCCTCAAGGCCCTGTCTTCTGGGATCGTCTTCATGTTATTGTCTATTATATCGTTCCAGTCATCGACATGCTTTTTCATGCTCTTCTTGACCCATCCAACGTTCGCCCCCCTGTCAAATGCGGTCTTTCTGTTCAACTGCTCTTCCATACGTTCAATTGCGTCGGGCTCAAGCCGCGGGTAATTCCTGTCCGTTATGGTCTCTGCCATCGCATTTGAATCCCGTTGGTGGTTTCGCGCGGCCATTGTCATGTTGTATTTTTCTGTCATTTCGAGCCAGATCGGGTCTTTGGAGGGTTCTGGAGGATTTGAGAACCGCCCCCAGTCTCGAGGAGGGTATTTTGAGCTGTGGGACAAGATGGGACTCGGCATGACGACAGTTGAGAGAGTGTCTCGGGGTAGAGATGGTAACGAAGTAGAGATGGGAACGGAGTAGAGATGGTAACAGAGTAGAGATGATAACGGGGTAAAGATGATAACGGAATAGAGATGGTAATGGAGTACTCAATATGCAGATGGCTTCAGCAATGCTAAGTTCCGCTAGACGTTTGTTCGAGTACGTGATTTGCCCAGAAAAGTTTGCAGAGGATTGAGATTTAAATACTTTCATTGTGTGGGAAAATATTAAGAAAAAACCTTGTATAGAGGGTTGACTCATTTCTACGCGCTCAACAATACAGAGACTTTAATGATTTTGCTTGACAGGATAACGTAGAAAAATTCGTTGAGATCCACTGAAGTCAACCGAAAGAGAAAATACTGGAGATGACTGACCTCGCTCGGCAACGGTTTTCGAAATCTTCAGCTCAACGTGCCTTTTATACCGACTATAAATGTTTAAAGAAACCAGACCTTACCCATATACACGGCGCTCATTTAGGAGATGGGACGCTCCATGTGTGACCAGTCATTCAACCGGGACGAGACTTTAAGCATTACCTATGCTTTCGCAAAGCGCCGTAGAGTACGTCCAACCGCACTTACGAAGAGCAGAATCTTCTTTCAAACTTACCCAACCTTGATTGAGAGTGTTTAGAATCAACGTTGCCAATAGAAAATGGAAATCAGACCCTGCGATTCTCAAACGATTGGAAACGCTTGTGAAAGAAGTATCTCTGTAAGAGATTTCAGTAGTTTCGTAGAGATGTAGGATATTACTATTCTCCAAAAGATCAATTCATATTGAAAGTATGGCCTGAACATACATTGCCACTGCATAGTTTATATATTTTTTGTTGGTTCCGTTACTGGTTCGAGACCAAGATTGCAACTTCAAATTTGATGTCAGGATACCTACAAAAGACTCTCCGAAGAGCAAAAGACAAATGCTCTAGTCGCGGGGCTCAGTGACTAACGTCTAACATCAAGCACGCTAGGGCTCTAAGATTAAAACAACGGTGACTTACTCAGTGTAAATGTATTGTCAAACCTTGCTTCAGCTTTCGCGCTGAGCCTTTCTGCCAGATCAATAGGACGATGGCAAAGTCGACTATGTAACCCAGCGCCACGTCAGGAATGCTCGTCTTCATTATTGTGACAACTGGTGGCCAAGATTAGAGCACTCGAGAGTCTAGAAGGGTTCACCCCCCAACCGAACACCCCCTCTGTATCTTTACAACCACGCGAGATACTGAAAATTACTTCACATAAAATCTTCCTAAAATTAAAATTTATATAAGTTTCATATACAAAGTTTTCTCGTAAAATGACTTCTCAAAAGTAATATTCCAAGCCACAATTCAGCCCTATGGGCTGTTCATTTGGGGAGTGTGTTCAGTTGGCCAGTGAACCCTTCTATGGATGGAAGCAGTGGGATATGTATCTTAAAAATAAAGGTGTCAGCAAAGGGTTGGGGGAATGTCATTCAGGCGATGGGATTACTTACTTGAATTTCGCAAGTGAATAGTCGAGTTGTGGGATTGAGAAGACTTACTTGCGGATGAAAGGTACAAAAGATACTGAAGGCAGATATGGAAGAGTAACACCAGCAGAGTCCAAAGATGAGGGTAGAGTTTAGAAAATCCCCAGCCCATTACATTCGCGTCGGACGCACATAAGCTCCTCGCATTGCGGCGTAGCGTCGAAGGCCGGCTGGTATCGACTTCAAGAGCGAAGCAGTCAGGGGGCATCGAGAGATAGAAGGCTTCAAGCATGAGGTCTCAACTGGTTATTTCCATTCCAGGCATATTCTCAACACCTCCCACATCCGCCCAGAAGTCATCAAAAGCAACTTCCCGGTCCTCAAACTCAACTTTAATCTTCTGAACAGCCTTGCCCTGCCTCTCAACAGTAAACGGTCCCGGCTGACTCGTCTCGCTCTGCACAACCTCAATCCATCGAAAGAAGAGATTCTCTTTCCCCATGACAGTCAGCTTATCCTTAATAAGCTGAAGCTTCTTCGTCCCCTCATCTCCAGAACCCTCATCATGCTCCTTCCAGACTTCCCATGCGAGCCAGCCCAAATTTTCAGCGTACACGAAAACCGCGGTCTTGAAATCCTCAATCTGATTCTGCCCCTCATCCACCAGCGCATGCGCCTTCAGCATCCCCGTAAAATACAAATCCCAACTCTTATCCAACATCAAATAACTCGTCTTAGTCTTCACATAAATCTTCCCCACCGCAGGCAAAACCCTCTCCTCGAAAACCTTCCCCCCCTTCCCCTCCTCCAACCACTGCCGCCTCACACCACCCCTAATATCCCCACTGCCATTTTCCTCAGCGAATAACGGCCCATCCCACCTCCGACTCCGCCTCACAACAACCTCCACCCCCCTAAACCCCACCCACCTCCTCCACCCAACCGGACTCGCCTGCCCCCCCACCCCCCAAAAAAACCCCCACGGCCACATCCCCACAAACCGCCCCAACACAAAATCCACCAGAAACATCAACGCCCTCTCCCCCCCAAGCCCCAACACACTCATCGCATCCATGCCCTTCGTGTTGACTTTCGCGGAGGTCTCGTAGCCGAGCACGGCGCCGCAGATGGAGAGGTAGGTGGGGATGGCGTGTTGGAGGCGGTAGAGCAGGAGGATGGTGAGGAAGAGGTTGAGGAGGAGGGGGACGGCGAAGATGCGGCGTTTGAAGTCGCGGGGGTGGGCGTCTAGGGATGTTATGTAGATGTGAGTGGGGGAGAGGGTGGAGAGGAAGGCTTTGAGGGGTGAGGGCGCTGGGGTGAATGGGGCAGGGATGGGAGGGCGGAATTGGGCGGTGGGTTTGGGGTCTTTGGCGGTGGGCTTGGAGCCCTTTTTGAGCTTCGGCATTGTTTATAATTATTGCGTGGATATTCAAGTCATTCTTGGATGGACACGGAAACACGGCTCAATAGGGTAATCCATCAACAATCAGAATGGCTTCATGATCTGCAACAGGGATGTCGACATGCTACTCTACGGCTCGTCCTAACTACGTCATCATGGTCACGAATGGGGTCCTCACCCATGTTCTCATTTCAATTCAATGGCGTTTTGATTGAGTTTTGATTAAGATTTGTTGTTTGTGTGGCTATCGTGGCTATCGTGGCTATTGACTTCTACTGGATTAAAAATGACGTCGACAGACCAAGAGGCGCCCCTTTACAACCCCATCGGCGCCTTGACATTCAGCGCCTATTTCCTTGCGGCACTCCTCCTCACAATACGTATACTGTTCAGTCTTTTCTTGAGCTATCAAAAGATCACTCGAGATGAGGCGCCAAAACGAACGGTGAATCTGGAAAAGCGTCTGCAAATTTTCTCCGCTCTGTCGATACTGAGCTTCTCAACTCTGTCATATCATATCCTGAGCTACCTTATCATCTCCTACCAAAGCTGGGCCGGAGAGAATGCGGTTCTTTTCTCTCAGCAGATCCTAGGAGACAGAAGCCTGACCGGTAGCGAGGATCAACGAGGGAGACTCCAAGTCTGGCAATGGCTCACCTCATCAGCCTTGTTTCAAGACTTTGCGGTAGCCATATGCGGGAATAGCGCTGGATTTTGGTGGACGCAACAGGCTTTGCTGGTGACGATGGCTTGGACCGTCTTCGTGACCTTCGAAGGTTTGCTGAAGCGCTCATCTACCCGAATAAGTCTTTCCATGCTGAAGATCTCAGGCCGCAAACGCGAGATACCGCATTTATGGGCTTATGCTTTCATCAGCCAAATCTTGCCGATCTCCTTCGCCCAGAATCTGTTCTTCATAGCAATGCTGCTGAAGCCTGTGGCAAACCCCAATCAGAAGATCTGGACGCCGACTCCAATCATCCAGCTCCTCCCATTAGTAGCATACTATGTTTTCGTGCTTGCAGTCCCATTCGTTTCTGGTACAGAAGCCTTCGTAGGCATTTCTATCATCATCCGTTTATTGCTCTCCTGGCCATTCCTGTTGCCTGGCATTGTTCCTGAAGGAGGTGGGCAAAGTTATTTGACTGCACGAAAGGCCAGCTGGATCGATGCTGGCCCTTTCCAATTCATTGGCATATGCTCTGCTTTGCTATGGCTGTTCCAAACTTTCATGACCTTCAGAGACCATGCTTTTCATGTTGGGAGGATTCTTGGAGCAATCAACGACAGTCCAGCCATTAGTGTCTTAGGCTATGACTACGTGCTCAGCTTGGTTAGTTTTGGTGTCTGGATTCTTAACGTAGGAAGTGACATAGCCTAGAGCAGCATTGCAGATTATTAAGAATTTCTATTTTCTTTCTCACGTTTGGCTTTTGGGTTGAAGCGAGTCGGCCACCCAGAATTTGATTGAGATTCCCTATGCGTGGACACCGAATACCTCAGTACAACCAGCATGAATTCAATTGGACTTCCTTCCTGGCTCGCAAGACTTGAGTGCCCATACTCTTCTTTGCGTTGATAATTCTGTTGCCCTGCATACCGAACACCTGTTAGATCCCAGGCAGTACAGGTCGATCGAGTCGGTACCAAGTGGAGGGCCGAAGAGAGTCGATGCCGCTTATTTAGGCGCACAGCTACATTGAGCTCCTCGGGCAACCTTGACGCGTGCAATGACTATGCGGAACTGGAGTAAGTCTGGCGAGCAACTTCGAATGGCTCGGGTCGTGACATTCATGCAATTCATGACACAGAGGTAAGTCATGAGACACTCATCCTTTTCTGCGAAGGTCTATGATCTTAGAGAGTTTGACCTCTCCCTTCCCACCCCATCCTGCGACACCATGCTCTACTTCTGGCCGGACGGAAACATACCAAGCCCATGCTCTCCGATCGAGCTCGTCGCGACTCAGAACATGAGCCCAAGATTGGTACAGAAGGTCAAGTGCTTGCAGCAGGAAGGCTAAGTTCCTTTCTTTTTCCGCTTTCAAAGCGGCCGCTGATTTTTTCTTTGGTGATGGTTCTTCTTGGTCGGATGGTGCAGAAGCAAATGATTTAAGCAGATATGCACGTGCAGACTCCGCATTGTAGATGGGTAATCCTGAACGATTCGCCCCCTGCGCTCCAGATACTAATGGTCCGTTGGATGATCGCAGAGCCTCGAGATCCAAGCCCCAAAGCGCTGGTTCGTCTACAGCTTGTTCCTCTTGCTTGACTGTATCCTGAGAATCCTCGGCCTTGATTGTGTCTCCGTCAGGCTTTGCTTTCCATTCATAACCCCACCTCTTCATTATCCTGACTTCTCGACCCATGATCCGAATCTTCGGCTGCCCTTGACCCCATCCTTCGTTCTCAGCACTGGTTTCCTTGTCGAGACCCAAGCTTATAGCCTTGGTTTTGCTGTTCATACTCACAACAGCTTGTGCTAAGCTCAAATGAGAGGACAGTGGCTGCAAGGGCATTGTGTACTTTAGCAGCGTAACGGCAAAAGCCAGTACGAGAGGTGCTCTGTTCGTGTGGAGAATAGTGTTTGCCAGGTCTTCCTCAGCCACCTTAGACTCCGGCAATCGTAGAGATTCTTCGATGGCAGCTGGCTCGGGAATATCATCGGTAGGGGCAGTCTTCTTACGTTTTGCAGGTGATCCAGTCGATACATCACCAGATGATCGTTTCTTAGAGACCCTCTTCGCAGCGCTTAAAACTTGCTTGGAGACCTTTTCCTCCCCAAATACCGCTTGAATGGCTGTTAGACTTGACTTTGCTAGTGACTCTGGGCTGACGAATATTAGCTATACAATCTGACGTAGTACTAGTCCATCAATACTTAGTCAAGCTCGCTTCTTGTAGGCTTTTGACTTTTCCCATAGCTGTCGGAAGTGGTACCTTGGCATCTTGCGAGAGGAAGCGTAATAGCGCTTGGATCTCACTTTTGGTAGTCATCCTCGTTCCCGCATGCGAAGGCGGATTTAAAGTAATGATGATGATCTTCTTCCAAGAGGATGAATCATCACACTTGGTGAAGAAGAGTGTTCAGCCCATGATTGTAATCGAAAGGGAAGTTCGAAGGCAGCAACTCCCAGATTCAAATCGGAGATAACGACGTGAGATCCGGGCTTCTGCTGCGCAACCCTAACCCTTGTTCCATATACAACCTGCCGCCAGAGTCGAGTTCAAGAGCACAATCTGACCCACGAAGAGCCGACTGCATCTGAATGGTTCTGATTACCTAATGTAGGATTAATCTTTTCGAGGATGAAGGTGTTAATCAAGCGCCAGCAGGGAAGTCCAATAAGGTCTCGACCAAGATTACGCAAATGTATTGAATATGGGCAGCCTGTTCATAAAGACATGAGACCCCTTTTTGAAGGCTTCAGACTCGCACTCAAGGATTGTTTGATCGCACTTCAAAGTTCTGAATTTTGAGAACAGAGTGTCCTCATCATAAAATACGGTATCAGTTTGATTAATTCAAGGAAGCATAGAATTTACTCTTTGATCACCTGAAGCCATGCAGGGAAAATGTACCCAACGAGAAACCGCAAACGAGATCAAAGATTATCTGCAACTCTCGACTCTTGGAAAAGGGGTGCGTTCGATTGATTAAATGACGTTTCGCCTGATACATGACAGCTATTCTTCTTCTGAGACAGCAAACATATCCTCTGCCTTCGGCCGCCGCCGTCGTGCGGTTGCAGGAGATGGAGATGGAGATGGAGGCTTGGTTGGTTCTTGTGGTGCAGAACCTTTCCCCAGCTTGAGTGCAATTGAAGCCGCCAAAGCCTCTCGTCTTGACTGCTGGGCCGTTGGCGGCTCTCCTGGCTCAGCTGGCCCATTGGCAGCTTGGTCATCACCCGAGTCGGCCATTGGCTCTCCATCGACGTCTTCGTCGTCCATGGGGTCTCCGTCAACATCATCAACATCGTAGTTCATGGGCTCTCCATCAACGTCATCTACATCCATAGCGTCCTCGTCCGCTTGTTGAGACCTCAGTGCTGCGGCTTCTGCTGCCTTCTCATCCACCGTCTTCCATCTGCTCTTCGCTTTCTCCTTCTCCGACCGATCCTTCTCAAGTGCCGCAGCGGCAGCTTGCTCCTCCTGCGTCAACGGCGGATTGTTGAAAACATCGTTGAAGTACTCCTGGCTGGCTTGCGGGAAAACACACCATCCCTCCCACAACCCTAACACGCTCTGCACGCTACGTTTCCACTTTTCCGTTCGTAATCTTCCCCAATTCAGCTGTTTGTCGAGCCGACCCAGGTGCTCGAAGGCCTTATGCCGTTTCAGAGCCGCTTCAAACAGCTGCCGATAACGCCACGCATGACGGACACCACTGGTAGAGCTAGAAGAAAGGATATCAGAAATCAAGTAGAGGCCGATCAATTTCGCAGGAGTAGTGTCCTCATCTTCCTTCTCTGCGGTTGCATACTTTGAGATGCCTTCATCTGAATCATCGGCTTGCTTCTCGTCCGCAGGAGGCTTGCGGTCGGGATTAGCACTTGTAAAGGCGAGCGGTTTCCGGACATTTGATGTTATCATGTGGACGACCTCTTCTGCACCTTCACCAGCATGTTGTATCGCGAAGGATGTAACTCTGGCAACATCACCCCGGCGGAGCTTCGCATTCGTATTTGGAAGTCTGGCGAGGAGATGCGTCAATTTTGCTTTTTGAAGAGGGTTAAGATAGGCCTCTCCCTCTCCTTCGAGATTTGGTCCATCGGGCGGGAGAGCACCTCCGTGGTGATGTGCATATCTTCGCCGCCCTTCGTCTCCTGAATCCTCATCTTCGGAGGAGTCATAATTCGAATCCGATATGATGTCTTCAAGACGCGTCGTGTACTCGAATGGTAAAGTCCTCTCAGGCATCGCCCAGCCAGCTGCGCCTTCGAAAACATGCTGCAGAGAGGACGAGAAGTTACGTCCTTTTCTCCTTGATGCTCCTGTAAGAATGTCCCACAATCGCCATCGATAATAGACACCGCCAGTACTACGTGAGTCCCACAGCCAAGCCCACTTCTCGTCTATCTGAACGTCTTTTCGACTCATTAGTAGAGCCTCGAATTCAGGTCCGTGGGTGAGTAGCGCCTCGATCGTTTTATGTATGAGCTTGAGCTGTTTGAGATCTGATGGTGGAGTCACATTGACCTGAACTTGAGGAGCACCTCTGTACTGATTAGAATTATAAGTCGAGGGAGGAGCGAATCCACCTCGACGGCCGCCTGGAGGCGCTCGCCCTAAATTCGGGGGAGGTATGGGTCGGGCACCAAAAGGAAGTGAGGACGTTGTCGATGAGAGACCTAGCGAGGGGGCATCTAAGCCTACAGAAGTAGAAGAGAGATGACGCGACAGTGACAGGTAGAAGCCCTGTCCCATATACCTGTTTTGGAGTGCGCTTACAGCGGTGTCAATGTCCAGGGCCGGCGTGTCTTTTGCCAAAGTCACGACTGCTGAAAGCGATCGACGCTCCATACTCGCGCCAGGTCCTGACGGAGGGATGATCCTAACTCCATCTATGGTAAGATTGGAGGGTAGGAAGGCTTTAATTGCTGCTGGAGACGTGCCCGGAGGCAGGGAGGATAAACGGACGGTAGGCTTCGGTATGGCTCTTTCCTGAGACTTCACTCGAGCACCAGTGTCTTCGTCATCAGAGTGTTGCAAAGCAGTCTTTGGATCTGCCGGCCCTGTACTTTCATCTTCGAAAGCGAATAATCCTTCTCTCTGCGTAGGAGGAGATCCATCATATGCTCTTTTGCGCGAGAGTAATGGAGGCGGCGGTCCTAGGCTTCCTGGACCACTGCTCCCACGATCGCCACCAAGACCACCTCTTCCAGCCGGACCTGAAGGTGGTCCCGAGTACAGCCGCTTTGACGGGCCCCCAAAGGCCCCTCGATCTCCGTAGCCCCCACCTCTTACGGAGGGAGCTCTGGGAGGTGCGTCGCCATCCTCGTCATCGAAAGACTTGATAAATTCTTCGTAGACCGCTGCGGTCTCCTCTTGTTCGCGTTGACGTTTTGCTTCTGCTTCGGCTTTTTGTCGCTCGAAGACGGACTTTTTGGTGGGCGCCGTGAGCTTATTGCTAATGTCTGGAAATTCTTTGATCTTGGAATCCTTGGCCATGGCAAGACGTCTCCAAGAGGAGGTAGCAAGGCCCTCGAGGATGCGGTGATCTAGAGCTGTAATGATATACAGAAACTTCAATTATGCTGCTCGTTTCTCATGCACGCCAAGCTTCTCCCCGGGATCCCGCTCGGTGGCCTAGTCCCATGCGGGCAAGGATGACCTGCAGCCTCGGCCGAGCACGCCAGACTTCAAAATCTCCTTGCTTCAAATGCCAGAGAAGTCTTGCGCAGAATGAATGGCTGAAGTAGTCTTCTTCTCAGTACTGCATGGGAAAGCTCGTCGGTAGACTTGTTGCCGATTTATGGGCTTCTACTAAGATAAGGTACGAGTTCCCGCGTGTCCGGGCGCCTCTTGCGTTATTGCCTACCAGCTTCCCTAAAGCTGCTAGCATGCTAAGCAGCTGGTAGTGCAAAATCGTCGAATCTGTGTGATAGCCAGGCCGGGAGAATGGAGCATGACGTCAAACAATGGATGGTGAGCCGAACAGTAATCTTTGGACATTGTTTACTCATCCTCCTCTCACTTCGCGAAAATCAAAGGATGTCTACCCCATTGTTGCAATGAATCGAAGGCCGCATGTGGATCATGATCTCAATCATCTAGACTAGACTGTCTTTGTATACCTACTTTCGCCCTTCATCAGCCCCAATCTTGAACATGGTACTACCAGAATAACCATGAAGTTCCACTTTTGTATGATATGTCTGCTACGTTTCATTGTTTTGATATCAGAAGCCTCTCGTTCTCAAAGCTTTGTTACAAGACCTGAGCCCAGTGCTCGTCAAACCAAACCATTTTCTGTTCCTACATATAATGTATCCGCAGGCGGGTTCTCAAGCGCAGCTCGTGGATGGAATTCATGGGGCCTACAAGCCAACCCTTTGACCAATTACGCTGGCTTTGTCTTTAACGACTATCATTTCTTGCAACAGTGTGGCTTGATTGTCACGACTCCCGGCTATGACTATTACTGCAGTATCGACTCAGGTTGGTCTGCTGACCAGGGCGATGAGTATGGACGATTTGTGGAAGACAAGAGTATATTTAGCACCACTGGCTCTCTTGCAAACTTCTCGGATCAAATACATGGTATGGGTATGAAGGTTGGGATATACTTGCTACCAGGCGCCTTTGAAGTTGATGCAGGAACTACGATTGAGAATACTACTCTCAAGATCGGCGATATTCTAGATTACGAAACTCCAAGCTACTTCTCACGTCGAGCATTTAATTGGAGCGCAGACGGTGTGCAGCAATGGCACGATTCCGTCATCAAACATCTGGCATCATTGTCAGTGACCATCGGCAAATGCTATACAACGCAGAACACTGATCCTCAACTAGGGGCGTCGACATGATCAAACTCGATTTCATCACACCCGGCTCCCCAAAAGCTGGCGAACCCATACCAGCCGACACCAGCCAATCAGTCGTCAAATACCGCCGCGCCATCGATAAATATGGCCCCGGCATACGCCTGCACATCTCCTACGCCCTCGACCTCACAGAACCAGCCTGGAGCA
>JAABUP010000874.1_pt1 | contig 64673 bp, 85 predicted proteins | sample 5559201 | NCBI WGS metagenome assembly JAABUP01 (sample SAMN10711887, study PRJNA513373) | rock metagenome | isolation source: Antarctica rocks | place: Antarctica
CAGACGCTTTCAAAGTGGTTTGTCGCACTGTGAGAACCTAAATGTAACATTGATTGAGTACTTTAGATACATGTGTTTAGGTCGTTGCGCTACATGGGTACATGCACAGTGCCATCTGTTGGGTGCTCCAACACACGTAGATACATACTGCATGCATCCTGAGCACAAAGCAAGTGTTCTGTACAAGACAGCTGAGCTCAGCATGTCACACAGCATGGACACGACTGATTTTTTTAAAGTTGCTCATAGTCTGAGCAATGTGCACAGTCTCAGTTTGGCTGCTGCAAATGAACAGGTGAGTAGACAGTGGCTACATCATCAGCAGGTCATTGATCAGCGATTCAGACTACTGCTTGCTATGTGCACATGCTGGCACAATTAGGCTTTTGCACTAAAGGACCTTGCTTGTGTTGAGCTATGATGGACTTGGTACAAGCACATATGGGCATGCCAGTAACGTTCAGATGATCTGTGCTTGTTTCCACAGTAGGATGTATTTGTCCTCAAGGCAAAATGTGCCATAGATGTCAGCACAGTAAACCTAGGTATCAGAATCTGTGCTCATACATTTGATCTGTGTCGGAAGAAAGCTGAGTCATACTCACCGCATGATACAATACACAATACAGACACACGCACACATTGGCACAGCACAACACTGCAAGCTACAGTTTGGCTGGCAGCAGTCAGAATTCTATCTACTAGTTTATTCCAGAGTCGTTCCCAGCCAGGAATGGCATAGCCAATGCCTGTGCTGCTGTGCAGCGCTCGGCTGGGTCGTAATGTATCACCTCGGCCAGCAGATCCACGGCATCTCTGCCCCACACCTGTGTGACATGCTGCAGGAGAGCATCCTGCTGGCACAGTCCCCTCTTGTGCCTCTGCAGCAGCAACAGCAGTGCCAGTGTCAGCGAGCAGCAGTTGCAAACAGTATGCAGCACGCAAGGTCTGTCTGCTGACAGGCCTGGTCATGACGCACACCACAGTTGGCATCCAGTGTGGCGCTCAACAGCAATGGACATCTGGTCAGCAAGTGGGTCAGGAAGTGGGTCAATAGTTCTGAAGTCTGACAAACCTGGCAAGCACAGCAAACATTCCTGGGCTTGACTAACATTATGCTGTGCAGCTGACATGGTTACTACGTCATCTCTGTCCAAAGCAAGTTGTGAAAGCGCAGCAAAGCATGCAGAGCATTGCAGAACTTGGTGCATTAGAGACCTGCAGGGCCGTGGTCATCTGCTGGGCATCCCGTTCCAAGTGAAAGTTGGAGGGGCTGCAAGTTGCCAAGGTGTAGGGCCGTCCCAGCAACAGCCTGAAGGCAGTGATCCCCCCTGCCCACATATCCCCAGCAAACACCTCCTGAGCTGTGTACTTCTGTCCCTTTTGGGGCAGGCACATCTCAGGGCACCAGACAGCTAGTCGCTCAGGCGCCATGTATTCCTCAGTGCCCTCTGGTGACACCTCAAACTGAGCGCCAGGCAGTCCTGCATGAGAATTGCATTTGTCAGTGTTAGTGCTGGGGCACCACAGAGGACCTCAAAGCTGCTAAAGCAGCAAACTGCATTCACTGCTGTTCTTTTCGGTCAGCTGCTGTTGCTGTGAGCAGCCAGGCAATGAGGGCAAATTGACGTGCATCCTGTGTGATCTTAGATCAGAGGCAAATCTGGTGAAGAAGCATGGCAGTCATATCAGGTGGGGAGTACAGTACATACCTGTCTGGAGTTGAACACTGTTGGCCAGGTCTGCCAGCTTCAGAAAGTTGTCCTTGTGCTTCAGGAGGCAGTTGTGGGGCTTCACATCGTTATGCACGATGTTCAAGGCATGCAGCTGCTGCAGCCCCTGCAACACATGAGTGTGCTTGTGAGTAACATGAGTCTCACCAACCGGCTATCCTGGCATGCTCGGTGCAAGCAAAACACACAATCAGTAAGAACAGTCATGAATCGGCAGCCGAGCCAAGTGAAAAGTGCTTTTCTCAGGTGAGCAAGACAGGATTGGAATGCTGCATCTGCAGCATGCTGATGTCAGCAAGTCACATGGGGAGGGAGCGCTGCATACCTGGAAGATGTCCCTGATCATGCTCACCGCCTGGGCCTGCTGGGGAGCAGTGTAGGGAACGCACTCATGTGCACGCGACGGGAAATCAATTCTTGCCTTCTCCCTTATGTTGATGAGCCAGTCTTCCAGGTCCCCTCCCTGGGCAAACCTGCACCAAATGTGGAAGCCAACCTCAGCAAAAAATACGCGCTCCATCAGTAGCTGTGCAGCTGGCCATGGGCAACCCCAACGCTGCCTGTGATGGTGCGTGGCCATGATTCTGTCAGCGGTCACTGCAGGTAGGCCAGGTAAGAGCATGAAAGTTGGGAGCAGGTCAGCTTCTGTCAGATCGCTTTGGGACCAGATGCCATGGCACAAATGGCAACAAAGATGCAGCCAAGCATGCGCAGCAAGTCCGGCAACACACGCTGGGCGTTCATGGAGCAGGTGATCATGCTTATGCTGTTGAAACTTGGCCACCAGCTCAGGTGTATCACAACACAGCACTACATGCTACCGTTTGGCTGGCAGGGGACAGATTACTATCTACTATTTCACTTCAGAGTCCTTCCAAGCCAGGGACAGCATAGCCAATGCCTGTGCTGCTGTGCATATGGCACAATCTGATCTACACTACTGTGCTTGTGAGTGACGTGTGCCTTGTCAATCAGTCAATCCTGGCATGCTTGGTGCATGCACCATCATATGATGCCATTACCGAGGACAGTCATGCATTGGCAGCAAAGCCACAGCAACTGTGTCCAGCAGCAGGAAGAGCATGTTAGACCAAGAGTCTGCTGCTGTGACAGACACAGAGTCAGTGTTTTGGGCGCACACACAGGCTCAACACAGGCGGCCAATCTGGCTTTATGTCAAAATTCCACACATTAACGTCATCAAAGGTCAGCTCAGTAGGTGGGAGGCTGAGGATGGGCAGGTGACAACAGGATTCCATCGCACGGTTTGTCTTCACCATTCTCTTTGTTGATAAGCCCATTTGAACAGACAAGAATTAGCGAGCGTTCACACAGCTCACCAGCAGGGTGACAGCACCTCATGTTACTTGTTTGTTGGTGTCACTGTGCCTGATGTGCGTTTTGTTTCTACATGCAGGTGTGCCGTTGCTTCTGACGCAATGCGTAATGAGGTGACGGCACTCAGGGAAGCTGGCAAACCTGCTGTGGTCTCCATGCGCAACCTTGCAGCAAGTGGTGGGTACCTCATGACTGATCAGTCATCCCAAGCCATATGTCTGTCTGTGCCAAGCACTAAGCAGAGTCTACCACTCAGCCTAGCTTTCCAATAAGTGTGTGAGTGTGTTCTGCATAAAAAGGTGTATCATATTATGAATGTGACTCTATGCTTCATGAGTCTTAGCTCAGTACTGACACATTCTGGATGTACCTATGTGTACATGTGTACATAATGTGACTCATGGATATTATATATGTCATAACAGGGCTGATACCTTTTGGCATATGTTGCCTTAACAAACAAGGTCATCTGGTTGATCATGATGTAAAATCAAGCGCAGATCAGCTCAAATTGGATATTACTGGTGTGCGAATATGCTCCTGCACCAGGATGCTGTTTGCGCAACATAGGCAAGACCACTTAGTGCAGCAGTCCCATGTGCCAAAGTTTGCACATGGCAGAGCAATGGCCTGACTTGCTGGTCAATAGCATTGCCATCAGTCACTGCACGGTCGAGGAAGAAGAGGCCCTCTGCTGCATAGCTTCTTTCGGCTTCTTCCAGTTCCAGAAATAGACGTTTCGGGATTGAAAAGAGCTGCAGGTAGCTACAGATATCCATCAGACTTGAGGCTGTAGAACACTTCTCTCTCTCAGGCAACATCAAGCCTGCACAACTTGTCAAGTTGTGCCTCCGATTGGACAGTAGTGCAGGTCACTTGTCGTCGCGTTGCCCTTTATCCAGGTGAGCAGATCAAGTCTCCTGCATCAAAGCGCTGTCCGGCGTTCGGTATACACGAAGGCAAGAATCGAGAACTCTGCCAGGATCACCATGCCAGCGCAGGAAGGTTCGTTGATAGACTGTCCTGCAACTTGCCTGTCGTGCTTTCGCACTTACAGCTGCTGTTGTCTCGTTTATAAGCATTCGCCTAGAGCAATTTTCTGGCAAGCCATGCAGGCTGCAGCTCAAGATGCTGCCTGAAATCTTAAACGACAGCACAGCCTATCGGTATGATGGCACTGCGCTAGTGCTTTTTGTCTGTGCAGGTCTGGACTTCAAGGTGGTGGTTCCACTTCAAGCCAATGACTGCGATCCTTTGCAGACTGATATTGCCAGTTTCCGACGTCCTGCACAGCCCAGCAACAGTTTGGCAAGCATGACAGGTGTAGCACTCCAGTCCATTTTTCAGCACCTGGACGTGGCTTCTGCAGCTAGACTGGCCTCCACCTGCAAAGTATGCTTTGATGAGCACAGACATCAATGCGCAGACATATATGAGCGTGCTTACCTGCAGCTCACCCCAGAAGTGACTATCAAGTTTGTCCCACCCTGGCGTTGGGACCCTCTGGGGGTGGAAATTACTGTACATTGGGCAGACGAGGAAGCATTGTTGCAAATGTACAGGATTGCCTTTCACAGAAAAGCTCTGCAAAATTTTTGGAGCTTTGTGTGGCCAGCCAACTTGCACGAGCTAATCTGGACTGCTGCAATGAACGTTGGTGAACATGACAGGCTGGCAGATTATTGCAAAGACCACAGCCAGATAGCTTTGTCAATATGGATTCATGTAGTCATCAGCTGCACAAAATGGACGTCACCACTTCCAGATGCCTGGGCACATGATGGTTCTCTTGACAAGGCTGCTATGGACAGTTTGGGATCAGCATTGGAGCATGCCCAAGTGAGCTTGAGCGTGGCGCAGCAAGCTGTAGATACCACTGGAGGGCTTCTTGAATTTTATAGTGAGTTCTTTTATCACCAAGATGCATACATTTACAGCAACGTTGACACAGATGCTTCAGACCATGAGTACTGTGCCTGGGTTGAAGCCCATGCAGTGCTTGCGCCAGACCCTGAATTTGTGTGGGATTCCTCTCTTGATTGGATGCATGAAGTTCCATCTGAGACAAACTCATACGTCCAGCAAGATCAGATATTTGCATGTGAACCAGTTGGGCAACTCAGGCGTAGAGAATACACGCACCGGATATTTTCTGTCAGGAATAGGAAGTGCCATGCCAACAGGCAGGCAGACAACAGGATCAAGCAACCTAGGAAGAGGCTGGACAAGCATGTTACAGGCACGCATAAGAGAGTGGGGCTAGTGCAATGGGAATTGATGCTTGATTGTGACGTGTTTGTGTAGCAAATCTTACAGAACAAGACATAAGTAATTTTTCAGTGTGTCCATCTTAAAGACGCAGAATAAACTCTTAATTATAGAAATAATCGGCCCGCATACATTCAAGGTCACTGCATCGCCTTTAAGTTATTGGCTGTGCATACATATGCTGCTTTGTCTCATCTCAGGTACACATTCCGAGTTGGGTGCACTGATTTACACAGCTTGGAGCGTATTTACTGCTCTGTAACAGACGAAACTGAATGGTCACTATATGCACAGGCAACTTGACAGGCAGAAGCATATTTTGCAGCAGTTGCTGTGGCTAAAAGGCACAACACTTCTGCCATACATGTCTGTCAGTGTTTACTGCCAAGTTGCCTTGCGCACTCAAGGCTCGACCAGCTACTCTAGTGGGGGCACCGGACAGATCATTTGTAAATCCGATATGTGTGGCACATCACAACCCTGCATCCACAATAAGCCAAGCGATGGAGGTTTGCTGAGTTTTGCCTGTTTACCAGTCCTGTGAAGTCACAACAGGTGACTATTGCAAGCTGCACCATATCAGTGCAAACAGGAGCTCAAATGCATTGCAAATGCATGGAGGAAACATTCAGCTCCCACGTGCCAGGACCAATAAGGCAGAGCATCATAAGATAAACAGTTAGCACAGCTTGAACCTACGCGTTATTAGTATGCAACAGACACAGCTGACAGGCAGACATACACAACAGAGGTGCACATCCTCATAATCTGCTCCCTGTCAAGCAAATTGCCAACAGCCAAGCAATTTGCTTTGAAAGTCAGCCAAGCAAGCACCTGAGAGTGTCCATGTGTAGCATGTAACCCCAGCCTGCCTGCAGCAGCTGTTGTTAGTCCCCCAGGTGGCAAATGTCTATCACCGCTCGGCGCTGGGACATCCAAGCCATGACCTGAGCTTGGAGCGCAGGCAAACGCTGAACCCAAGGTGTCAGTTGTTCCATTGCTAAGTGCGTTTTTTGGCATCGATTGCAAGGAGGTAGGGAATGTTCAGATGGTAAACATTGACAGCACCTGTATCCTGCATTTGAGCCAGGCAATGTGTAAATACAATATGCACATGCGCAAGGTCAAGGTACATGTGACATAAAGTCCTGCAAGTGAACCAAGTTTTCAAGGTGGGGGGCCTGTAAAGAGAGGAGTGCCAGCTGTAAATGAGTGTCATCATACAGCACTCCATTTGCAGGTGCATGACAGTGTGTATGTGTGCGCATGTACATTGGTCATGCTTTGCAGCAGACGTTCACAAGTCAAAGCAATCAACAGCACAATTGTTTTGATGCCTTGGTGTTGCCTACCTGGGCAGTCAAGCCTGAGCACCACGGCCTCGATTCTGTCACAAGCCTGCGCTGGCTGCAACCCCTTGCACGACTCCTTGCAGCCAATTTGTGTCTTCCCCTGACCCTTGCAGCTGTCTCTGCTAAAAAGACAGGGAAGCTAAAAAGACAGGGAAGCTAAAAAGACAGGGAACGCGGCACAGAACAGCTGCTTACCTGCAGCAGTTATTACAGCAATCCTAGACTGCTTGCGTGTGTGTTGAAATCCTGCCTTTTGCCTTGCATGGTTGGCAGCTTCAACATCCAACAGGCAGGATGCCCCATTGTAAGCATGCAGACTTACATTGAGGCTATGGAGTATGAGAAACAGCGTGGCTGTGGAGCGTGATGTTTGTCACGCTCCATAGCCTCAATATACATCTGCATGCTGATAGTATGGCATCCCGTCTGTTGGATGTTGAAATTTCCAAAAGCTCATGTAACATAAGCAATGCCGACCAGAACAGGCGCTTGTCTTGCCTCTTCCACCTCCACTATTCTCTTAAAATCTTCAATTTGCTGATCATGCTATGTGCTCAAGCTGTCAACAGCAATACAGCAAGCAAGAAATAACCTAAAACTACAGTTCAGGCAGACAGAATTGAGCTTGCTGCTGCTGCAAGGACCATGTGACTGACCCCCCCACCCCCCTGGGGCCCTGAGTCTGGCGCCTGTTGGCTGCATGGCTGTACCCTGGCCGATTGGGCTCACAGTGCTTGAGGCCTGTGCACGTGCATGTGAGCCTTCTGTATCTGAGCTCTCTGCTGCTGAGGGCTGTCAAGGTGAGATGTAAGTTATGCTCACCGGAGTCATTGTTTAGGCAGTCACATCAAGAATGCCCCCTTGACTGCCAGCAATGCAGTCGAGCCAGGACTACTCATGGGAGCCAAATGTAGATCAGATGTGTTGACAGGCGTCAGGGCCAAGTACAGATCGGAAGCATGCCAAAACATGCGATCTCATGCGTCAGATCTCTACTTGGCTCTGGCGCCTGTCAGCACATCTGATCTACATTTGGCTCCTATGAGTAGTCCTTGCTCAACTGCATCGCTGACAGTCAAGGGGGCAGTGTTCACCACTGCAAGCACCTGCAGCCAGTACCTTCACATTCAGCCAAGGCCATGGCTAGTAATGCAGCAAACATGGCAAAGTTACATTGCTTAATTGGCTCGCACAATTGCTGTAGATTCCAACTGAGATCAAGTTAAGCAGACACGGACTCACAGAAACTCTGCAGCAGCTCATCTGCATGCTCAGCGTTGTGAGCAATGCAATAAAGCAAGCACATCGCGCAACTTTTTATCACAACAGTGCCAAAGCAACATGCAACAACAGAGTTGACTCCTCAAAGCCCCATGCATGCACTCAATTGCTGTTCTCTGCCAGAAGCAGAGAATTACACAGCAAAATTTGTCACCGTAGAACAGACTCATACCATACCTGTAACACGACCAAGAGAGCAAGACAAGGGCAAGATCTGCGCCTTGTGACAGGTTATCAGCAGTCGCAGACTACTGAAGCAGATTCTGGGCTTGACAGGTATACCTGATATGCCTCAAGTCCTCTGTCCTTGACCACACCCCCCATAATCTGGCTCATTAAGCTTGCAAGAAGTCCTCCAATGGCTTTCTGTGCGCTTTTGAGTGGCCGGTGTCCACCAGATTCTGCAACTCCAGCACATTGGCTGTGTCAAGACTGCTGCAGACCCTGAAATTCAAGGCTCACGTATCAGGAGGAATGCAAGGACATGTTGCGGGACCTGCCGGTCAAACACATCAGCCTGGATTTTGGGTCTGCAGCAGTCCTGATACAAACAAAGCGTCGGTGGACAAGCCTGCAAAGCATGACTTATTGTATTGCAGGGCTGGCGGTGGTGCGGTGTCGGTTGTCTAAAACACACTTTGCTAGGCAACACAGTAAGCACAGGGCTGACACTCAGGCATTGCATGGCACAGGCATAATGCTACTCTCCCACTGCAGCAGGGAACTGCCAATCAGCTCTCAGATATCAACCTGAGCGACTTAACGTGAGCGACTGGCTGTTGCAGCAGGCAAATGCAATAGGAGACCTGTCAAGAGCTTTTTGATTGAGCTTAAATGAGACAACACATGGTTGCAGCTTGCTCAAACTGCACTGAGCTGTGCAAGCATGAAATCTGCATATCACCTTAAAAGACTAGTTGACCAGGGGTTCCACATAGATCTGCTGAGGCAAGGCGATAGCTCAGAGAAATATGGTTGCCTCCTGTGAAGGAGTCAGAGAATGCCACTCCAGACACAGCGTCCTCCTTGGCCTCCCTACGAAGTGTCACAAAAAGTCAACGGACATAGATCAACATTGGGTAAAGCATAATAAGCAGCACAGCACAGCACAGCACAGCACAGCACAGCACAGCACAGCACATCACATCACATCACAGCACAGCACATCACAGCATCGCACAGGCCGGTACCCTTGACTTGATGAAATGTTAGCCTTGATGAGCAATTGCTGGTACATATAGCCAAGTACACATAGTCAAGTATACATGGAGACTTATTTCCTCATGCCCGCTGTCTGTATGTGTGCTATGAATTTGACAACCTACCTTTACTCACTCACGTGGTGTGTTCACCTGAAAGCACATGTTGCATTGTGCAGCTGCTGGATCTGTGCTAGGCCTTGTCTCAAATGGGGCTAGGCCTAACACAGATCCAGGAGCTGCGCAATGCAATCTGTGCTAGGCCTGATTGCATCCTGGGCTAGGGCTGGCACATGAGCATCATCACCAGCGTAGTGCATCGGCCCCATTACCTGCAGGTGTTGCAGCTATATCAGCATGAAGCTAGGTTCATCAAACATCATGCAAATATACTCAAAGGCCTCAGCAACCGGGTCAAGAACCCATTGCTGCTGAGAAGCAGTACCTGTGTTTGGAGGATGCAAAAAGTTCCTTTGAGTCTGCCGTCCCATTGATCTGTGTGTGACTGTAAGATCCATGCTCCACATAACTTGCTCTGGCAGCTTCCGAAAGCGTTTGATCTACAAAATGTGGGAGGTGAGTTTGCGTGCAACGCTAGGCACGCAGCAATAGCAGTGCCGAACAGTCGCAATTTGGTGCCTGCAGAACACAAGAACGCCGGCTATGACCACCTTCCAAAACTCCAAACGCACCAACGCGGGCTCCCGTTACAACCTCTTTAGTAGGCTTTTTACCACAGCGCATTACCAGCCAAGCATGTTGCGGCACAGAAAACAACGCGTTCTGAGGTGACTGAGGTACCCGAGGCACGATGACTGTTTTGTGATCACCACGTGTACCAAGACCTGGCAAGTGTCCTGCCAAAGAACAGCGACCGTCGCAACATCCACAGCGTCTGTCTCTAACACTGAGCTGCAGAACGTCATCAAATCGCAACGCCCTATGTTCCCACGTTGTTGCAGCCTCGAGGCCCTCGGCATCACGAACGGTTGTGTGTCTGAAATTTGTGGAATTTGCAATTTTCGTAGTCCCATCATGTTTCTGGCAGAAACTTTCTGCATGCATTCAAAGCTAGGGCTAGTGTCCCATCAAATTTCGCACAGCTCAAGCGCAATGCTCAGTTTGCCCGCATAGCCTCTCCAGAGAGTTTGCATTGGGTATGGCTAGCGCTTGTGCTGAAACTTGGACAATAGTGCGACCCTGATCTTGGGAGACTGTGGAAATTAGGTATCCATTAGCGTCGATTTGGCCAGCATTCATGATGGAGTCCAATGAAGGCGCGGATGCTTCTACAAGCCAAGACGAAGTGTGTATGTCATCAGCAGTGGTACGACCTTCTCTGCAACTGGCACTGCACACAGTCTTGCAATACGGTTACACAAGCAAAGACGAGCGTTCTGGTGTAGATGCAATTATCTGCCATGCAGGACCGTTGCAGAGCAGCTCAGGAAAATCCAGCTCAGTCAAACCCAGCAAGTGCTAGAGACACAGACTCTAATGGCTTGGAAGAGACTAAGGGAGAGTTGCAGCATGGGTGTGAACACTACCGCAGGCGCTGCAAATTGGTTGCGCCTTGCTGTGGGGAGGTTTTCTGGTGTAGACACTGCCATAATGACGCTAAGTCAGACAACGAAGTGGTAAGCAGTCTGCACTATCTGCTGACACCCCAAATCATCAGCAGCAGTGTTTGTTGATATACAGATTTGTTGTACAGGATCCCAAGAAGAGGCATGATCTGGAGCGCAAAAATGTGAAAGAGCTTGTGTGTGCTTTGTGCGACACACGGCAGCCTGTCAGTCAGCATTGTCAGCACTGCTTTGTGACTTTTGGGGTCTACAGTTGCATGGAGTGTATATTCTTTGATGACGAGACGGCAAAGAAGCAGTTCCACTGTGATGACTGTGGCATTTGTCGAGTGGGTGGCAGAGAGAAATTCTTTCACTGTCAAACATGTGGTTGCTGCTATGACAAGAAGCTTCAGGTAGTGTGGACACCTTCACTCTGTATGCTATAATTGCTGTGTGCTGTACTGCTGTTGGAATTAAACACCTTCAGAAGATATGCTTCCTTGACCCATATGCACTCTGACCCCCCAATCACTTTGCATAGCATTGTCCTTTATCTGCAACTCATGGGTTGTTGCATATACTGCAAGGTTGTGTGTGCTTTGAGCAGAATGGTTTGCTTAAAATGCAATGAATAATGTCCTCACTTGCAGGGCAAACACATCTGTGTACAGAACAGCATGAAGCAGAACTGTCCAGTATGCTTTGAGTTCCTCTTTGACTCTGTGCGACCAACTGCGGTTCTGAACTGTGGTCATACAATACACGAGGCTTGCCTGACGGTGAGTCTTTTGCCTAGCTATCAGTTTGTAACCAACTGGCGGCTACCACCTTAGCTTCTGCACATTGCTCAAAGTTTGCTGACTGAACGTGAAATTGCAATCTGCATGGATCATGTGTCATCAGTGTGAGGACTTGACTGCAGCATTATATTGTCACTGTTTGTGCTTTGTGGTGTAATTGCTTGTGCTGTGGCAACACAGAGCAGCTGAGTTTGCATGTTATTCACTAGATTGTTTGCTTGCAGAGTATGACACAGAATCAGCAGATGTCTTGTCCAATATGCATGAAGTCATACATGGACATGGCTCCATACTGGCAGCACCTAGATGCTGAGATTGCTGTGACACCCATGCCACAAGACTATGCTAATTGGAGGGTAGATATCCTGTGCAACGACTGCAACAAACCTAGCAGGTCGCAGTTCCACATCCTAGGCTTAAAGTGTTCACACTGTCGGTCATACAACACGCGCCGTATCAAGCTGGAGGAGAACCAGGCAGTTCTTGATGCACAACTTACAGAAACAGCCATACAGAGAGACAGAAATGAATCAGCACCCTCTGAGCGCCATGATGACGCTGTGGAGTGAGTCTACAGCTGATTGCAGGTCTTGTGTTCAGGGTCCAGTGAACATTCAGTATTTGATGTCTGTATGTTTGGACAATTTGTTGTCGTGCAATGATTAGAAAATTTACCTGGGCTCACCCAGTGGGCCGGTAATCGTGCCTATTTTGATGCATTGAAAGCACAGGTCCTCATTCAGGCAACCGAGCTACCGCTTGTTTTGCTTTGGTAGACACTCTGCTTATTCATCATTGACTAGCCTATCATGCTGCATGTCAATTTTGCCCCTGATGGCCTTCATCTGGGTACCATCGCATTGTAGAGGTTGCAGTAGTGCACCACAATCTTTGGATGCAGACCAGCTTTGTGTGCCACTTGATTGAGCAACGCATGCACACCAGGATTCTTGAACTGGTGATGCTGGTATCGAGCACCTGCCTGGTGAAGCCATGATCACTGCAAATTAGCCCATGGTGTTGCAATGCGCTGCTTCGTCAGCAACGAACTGCTGAAATGGCAGCTGTATGATGCTACAGATGTTTCACGGTGATGCCAATTGATACAATTGAAGAGTGTATGCAACACATTCAAACAAGCGACCTAGCGGCGTTCGTTGAGCATGACCGTCACTGGTCCTGACTAGAGGACTCCAACGTTGGAAACATCATCGCTTGTTTCTGGCAGCAGCTTTGGCTGCAGCAGTCTGCACATCAACAATGCTAGTCAGCAAGAATGTTGGACAGCATTTTTCAGCCTGAAGAGAACAGCTTGCAAGCAAGTGTGCATGCATGCAGATAAGTTCTATTTTGGGCATTGCCTCACCTTGGAGGCATGCCTGGCGCTACGACCTATGTGAGGTCGCTCACCATCTTGCATGGTGGCCTCCTCTGCTTGCTGCAGCTCGCTGGTCTGCAGAAGCACCACTTGACATTTACAACTGCCTAAATATGCCATATCTGCAGTCCTGCGTCTTGACATCCAATTGCTAGCAAAACGGAGCAATGTCAATGACCATCCAAGAGAAACAAGAGTTGTTATGCGACTTACAGCATAGGAGGTCTTTGATGATAAGCTGAAGGCGCGATCTTCCACCTTGAATGCCCTGGTTCTCCTCTTCAGCACATCTTTTGAGGACAAGAAACCCTCAAAGCCCTGCTCAAGCCAACGTGGTATAGTGCAGATTTTCAAACAAGCGCTTTACAGATCATTGCGGATTGCACGCACCTTGATGACATTGCCATGCTGGGAGTGCTCTGCTCCCAGATAGTGACCTTCCTTTTCATACAGCTGCAAGCGTCACATGATGTTGTTGGGTTACCATCCCTAATGTCAATAGACGGTAGCACCACCTAGCGCTCGAGATAGTCAGTCTGCTTACTTGCTTCTCAAGGTGAGATAGCTCCTGCTCCAGTTGTGCCTTTTTTGAGGCTAGCAGTTGCAAGGTTGCTGACATATGTGGTGCCTTGGAATCGCTTTTCAAGAGAGTTTCATGGCTGATGAATAAATCATGCCTGGCAGCGCCTTTTGTGGCACGCGGACGCACGTGAACAAGCTATAATCTGCATGCACAAGAGTTCGTGCAGATCTGATGCTGACCTCTTTTCATTCAGATGTGTGCAGCACCCCAAGCAGACAATGTAGAGTGACGATGACTATCAACAGCAAAACAAAATGCCAGTCGATGGCGTACCGCAGGTTTTTCAACACCTGGTGATGCCTTTCATCCGGTCTCGATCCGGCAAGCTTCCCCAGGAGCTTCCCCTTGAGACTGCCCTTGAGAGAATGGGCGGATTCTGCAACCGCCCTAACGCATCTGGTCCGGTTGACCATCACAACTACGATCTCACATTCTGCGTTGTGCGCGAGCACCGCGCGCTGCCAAAGAGCATGCAAGTTCTAGTTTCACTAAAGGTACAGATCGTGGGATGCCTGCTGCAATTCTTCGTGTCCGCGTTTAGGGGAGAAGTTGCTGATCAACATTCACGCGTCTGCATGCAGGGTTGTCGGGAACTATCCTGGCAACAACGATGTTCCCCGAGCTCTACGTCTGGCACTGTGTCGAAGGCTTTCTGCCAATATTACAGCTTGTCTCCTGACGCATGCACTCTCTTTCATCGAGGTGTAGCTTTACCTGCGGGCGATGATCGCACGCTTCGCCAGGTACTGGCTTGCAAACAAAGTGTTTCGTGACATGCATCAGGTGCATTGACCATTGACTGACGATTTCGCCAGGTGCAGCAGCTCGTCACAGAGCGACTGAAGTTTGAGGCAGCATGCTCACCTACCGTTTCTTTCTTCGTTTGGCGCAGCTTTGGCATCGCGACTCTGCCTGATGTCGAGGCGTTGCCAAGCATTTGGAGACATGTAATGATGGCATTTGCATCGCCGAGGGACAACAGCATGACCACTGACAGGCAAACCGCTCTTCTCTCCAGTGTGTCTTCACTGGACCCTGCTGCACCAATATCAGACAAACGCTTCATGTGGACACCGGACATGCCATTTCTCTCTTGGATGGACAGTCCTCTGGCAGAACAGAAGCTAATGCTGTCTCTGCAGCTCCTGCTACTGTCAGCAAGCAGACTTGCCCGACATCCATCAGTGCTCTGCGGCATGGGCATGACAGCTTCAGATCCTGCTCAAATAAACATAGTGAATCAAGTCAATCCTCAAATTCAGTATGCCCAGCAATAGCATCACGCCCTCTGCTTGGGTCAAAGCGGCCATGCTGTGGTGCTGCTACGCAGTGCACTTCTCCTGCTCAAGCTCATTGGCTTGACCTCAGCTGTCAGCGACATGACCCACACGTAGCAAGCCCTCAATGCCTTGTGGAAAGCCCTTCATCTTGTTGGCAACAACCTTGATGTCCACAATAGCAACAAGTGCCCCAGCCCCAGAGATTGTCAGCCCACTGGACCTGGACCAATGCAAGAATCTGCAGAAGAGATGCATCTGTCTCGGGTCATTCTGCCTGTTCTTCTCAGCCTCATGAAACAAGACCTCAAGCAGGGTGGGCAGCACCTCAGAACAGCTTGGCTGTTGCTGCTTGCCATGATGTTGAAGAAAGGACCGCTTTCCCAAGCAATCATGGCAGCGTTCCTTGACGCAAGTCAGCTGAGTTCTGCATGTTGTTTGTCACACTCAACACCCATTTCATGTGGGTCTACAAAGCACACTCTAAGTTGCCTGATTGCTCTTGACATGCACATCTTTCCAATACTAAGCTTTGCATTTTTGGGCTTGCTGCAATTGTGGTCATGCTGCAATTGTGGGCATGCTGCAATTGTGGGCATGATACTGATCCCACCACAGTTGTCATTCCATTGAACAACACACCTGCTTTACAAGGAAGCAAACAGCCACTACAGCCTTGCTGATTGCCATGATGTGGTTTCAGGCGGTGTGACTGTGATGATGGCTGCTCTGGGTCAGCACAAGGAGGCTGCCTTGGGGGTAAGGATGTTCCTTACCAACTATCTAAACACACCAGCGATGACTCTTGAGCAGCTGGACACTGTCAAGGCGCTGATGTGCCGCATGCAAGGGGTGCTGCGTCTCTCCAGCATGCTTTGCCCAACATTCAGTCTGGAAGAAGAAGCACTGCTTGCACCTGGTGAGAGCCCCGAGCTACTTGACAAGCACGTAATGCATGCATTAACAAGGGTTTTGGCATTTTGGCTTTGCAGTCGATCATAAGCGTACCATCCCTGATTGTATTGCCTACATGATCGAGGCACTCTGCTTGCCTCCTATCAAATGAGTCAACCTCTGCATTGTCAAGCTGCTTTACCTGCTGTCCTGCATTTTGTTGGCTGATAGAAGATTTGCAATGTCAGTGTTTAGTGAGACTGCCAGCATGGTACCAGGAACAGCACCAGAGTTGCAACTTGAGGAACTCTGCTTGCAGCTGTGGCTGCCTATGGTTATGACTGGGTATACAGTCTGGAGAGCTGCAACATCTCAAACGTGGGTCAAGCAAACACGTTGTCTGGCACGGCACATATCATGACTGAGCTACTGGAGCATGAGGCCCCATGGAAGGGCAAATCAGAACTTCCCCATGGTGGACACAGCAGCAACAGAGATGCATCCCAGCCTGGCAATCACACAGCTAAAGTCTTGCCCATATGGCCTACACCCACAGCTGATGCCTGGGCCAAGAAATCAAAGATAGCGTTGAGAGCTTTCACCACTCTCCACTGGCTGCACAGCAAAACACAGCTCAAGCTGCAGCAGCGGGACAGCAGCTACGGGGCTGCATGCACAGGATTGAAGCAACAGCTAGCTCTTCTTCTTCACATGCTACTCACTGGCCATCTGGCAGACGCCCAGTTGGACATGACAGACTTCGTGGGATGCGGCATGACCTCAATCCCTTTGATGCTGGAAAGCAATCAGCCACAGTACCCACCTTTGACAAGCTTTGCAGAATCCTTTCTGCACAGGCTGGCCGCTAACCAGTCTGCCCTTGCAAAGCTCAGCATTGTCAGCCCAGCTTATGGTGAGGGGACAAGGGCAGACACTCAGGGTGTGTTGAGTTTGTGGAGAATTGTGTGTGAGCGCTCTTCACCTAAAGCTTGGACTGCCTTCATTCACGATTTCGAGATCTGCAGTGTCATGCACCAGTTATGATCCAGCGTGACCCCCAATGCAAGCATCAGTATCCAAGCAAGTAACACAAGTTGCTTACATGCTTGCAGAGCCAAAAGGCATGAGTGCCTTGACACTCATTCATGTTGTTTCAGCTGATATTGACACGTCCTTGGACTTTTGCAGGCAAACAAGCAAGCAAGCCAGCTCACCATAGCACTGTTGACGCAGCTTTGGAAGCCCTGCATGCACTTCTAGTCAACAGCAAGCAGCGCAGCAACCAAATGCTGTCCCTTTCTAATCTAGTTCAAGACCTGTCTACCGTTATCCAGAGTCTCAAGGGTCATCACTCCACACAAATGACCGCTGGGGCATGCTTGGCATCACTCTGCTTGACAGAGATGCATGCCAAACATGTGCCTGTGAGAGATCTTGCTCGTCCCGAAGCAGCTGTGCCATTGACTCGGCAGTTTGCGCTCACGGTGAAGAAGGGTGTCTTCAATGACATTGTTGGTAGCATACATGAGGCTGTCTTGGTAAGCAACACCCAGGCATGAGTCATCCTGGGCATCACATGCCCTGACCCAAGACACCTCCTGGACGTGCCTAGCAGTGCATGTCTTGAGCCTTGAGCTGCATCCCATTGGCTTTCAATGCAGTTTGTGAGGCTCATGAGTCGAGTCACATATGTCTGTCCGTAGCAGTTTACCAGTTGCTCTTGATGTGTGGTGACTGCTGAACATGCTTAACATGCTGGGCTGGCACACATGTTCTTGTTGAGCATGATGATAATAATAATAACAATAACAATAACAATAACAATAACAATAACAATAACAATAACAATAACAATAACAATAACAATAACAATAACAATAACAATAACAATAACAATAACAATAACAATAACAGTAACAGTAACAGTAACAGTAACAGTAACAGTAACAGTAACAGTAACAGTAACAGTAACAGTAACAATAACAATAACAATAACAATAACAGTAACAACAATACTAATAATACTAGTAAAGCTAATAATACCACTAATACTAATAACACTAATAATAACAATAACAATAACAATAACAATAACAATAACAATAACACTAACACTAACACTAACACTAACACTAACACTAACACTGATAATCATAATCATAATAATAATCATAATAATAATAATGATAACGAAGCTTTCCAGCTCATGATGAGCTAGGTACGCGCGGGACAAGTCTTGTCTTGGCATGTGTTGAGCATGGCTGATGCAGCAGTATGTGGATGCAGGCGCCCTTGCCATGGTCCCAGCAGCATCTGACTGGCTTAGCAAGAGTACTCTCAACAATGGCAGAGCTGAGCGGAACATTCCAAACCATGCCAAAGCTGCTCATCCAGGTGTGCAGACATTTATCGTGCACATGACTAGTTGAACTAGTCTAGCTTTGCTGTTAGTCGCGACTGAGACCAGGCCAGATGGCATGACTCATACGTACGCTCATGTTTATTCATACATACGCTCATGTTTATTCATTGGCATGCCAGATGTCTTTCAAATTGCAGAACGCACTTGCATTCAAGATTTTTCTTTTCTATGTTCTTTTTCTTGCACTTGCATTCTCTATGACTCTCTGACGTAAGCTGCACGCATTCAAGATTTTCTTTTCTGTGTGCTTTTGCACTTGCATTCTCTATGACTCTCTGATGTAAGCTGCACTCTTGATAAGCTGGATGCTGTGCAGCATGAGCCTGAGGCGACACAATCAATGATCAGGCTTCTGGCAATCATGTTGCTGCTCATTCAGACCCTGGGCTTTGCGTCTTGCTTTGGCCAAGTGCTGAAGGCAAGTTTGACATTTACAACAGTACTTTGTGATTCTGGTCCGGCTTACAGAAGCCCACAAGCTAGACAGGTATGTTCTGAGATGCTTAGTGTCTTGTGTTATTGCTTGCAAGGTGAGCCAGATAGGCAAGCACTGCAATTGGAGCCATGCAACTGTTGTGTTGCAGTCAACATGCAATAGCAGCATGCAGAATGTGGTATTCTCGGCATTAGACCACCTGATCTGGAGAGCCTTTGTGCTCAACGTGCTTACCTGGGCAGCCCGGTATAATACTTGGCTTCTCATTGAATTGATGCCGAGAGGCGTAGTCTTTTCTTTCTTTCCTTTCCTTTCCTTTCCTTTCCTTTCCTTTCCTTTCCTTTCCTTTCCTTTCCTTTCCTTTCTTTTCCTTTCCTTTCCTTTCCTTTCCTTTTCTTGCCTTGCCTTGGCTTATTTTTCTTTTCTTGTCTTTTCTTGTCCAACTTGCTCCTGTGCAATGCTTGTGCAGGCACTTACGAAGGTCCTCTATGACATGATGCATCAGCTAGCTTACACCACGCCAGCTCAGATGCCTCAGATGCCTTACTCAGACATTGGCCTAGCCAAGACTGACATGCACATGCTCCGGAACCTATCCATGTCTGTCATCCGGAAGTGCCTCACAACTCAACCTGAGCGCCTCGCGTTTGGAGCTCAGGCTTTGCCTCTGTGCACACACTGGCTAGTGACCTTGGCATCCTCTGGCATGAAAAGTTACACAGAGGGTCAGGATGTCATGGCAGGCCACAAAGGACTTTCACATCTTGCTCTAAGCTACAGTGATGTTGTCGGTAAGCGCTTTTACACAGTAGACAGCATTCATGCAGCTATCCGAGACAATACGATGTGTTGCAAAGCTGCCAAGCAGAGTGCATTGGAAGCTGTGACCATTGTGGTGGGTCTCGAACCTTTGACCATGTCTCGTCTAACCTGCAGCGGATTACGCATCCATGCTGACCAGCAGTGAGAGCACAGATGCTCCAAGAGAAGCTGCACGTGCAATGCTGCAGCTGCTGTTTCTGATGGTTCACAGCCTGGCAGATCAGGTCCCAGCCAAGCAGGTGAAAGAAAAGAAAAGTTTACGCTTTTCAGCGATCATAACGGGAGCCTCCTAAGGCGGCAGCCCGGAGCTGCCAAGCAGGTGTCTGCAGACAATCAGAACAGCCGTCAGCCTGCGCGCATACGTAGCAAGAGAAAGCCATCTGCTGCTGCATCCAGGCTGCCTATGCTCAAGCTTGAGGAGAACATTGTAAATCTGAGGACCTACTTGAGTACGCTTCCAATATTGCAACCTTCTGCTCATGCCCAACAACTAGCAACTAAGAATTTGATGTTCATGGTGTGCATCAGATGGAGCATGCTATGCTCAGCATAGAACCTTTCAAACGCTGTAGCTCTCAGCCCTGCCCAAACATGAGCAATCATGATGATGCTTTTGTTTGTGTGAATCACATGGTGCAGAGTGTCGGCAAATTTGTCAAACAGATGTGCATGTTTCCTAGTTGGCTTCATGGGCACTCACAGACTCAGTCAGTGCAAGTCAGAATTGCCAAGACCTGCAATGTATGGCTGCATGCAACGCCACTCGTCCCTTTTTCACGTCCCTTGCTTATCCCTCGCAAATGCGTCTATGGCACTCGCCCTGTCAGCGCACACCCCTTGGGGTGCAATTAGTGTCTCATGTTAGTGCATGTTGGCTCACAGGACTAGGGTTTAGGCACGCCTAGTAGGTACCTGGCAAGAAGGATTAGCTGGAACGCCTGTAAATGATTATTGTTATCATCAGTATTGCTTATCGTGTTTGCAGGCCTGTTCCTGAGGGACATGCAGCTTATGCATACGGGGCCACTTTCGCTCTCAACAGCGGTCTGGGTATCATTTGACAAGGGCAAGTGGTGTGATGACCAGCAGATTCCCAAGCAGCTAAAGCAGGACCTGAACTGCCTGAAGGACGCGCAGGTGCTACCCAGCAAAGCCATTGATTGGATTCAGAGCTGCTTTGAAGCACAGGTGTGCAACTGACAGTCACATGCGTCTACCTGGGCAGCCGGGTATAATACTTGGCTTCTCATTAAATTGACACCAAAAGGCGTAGTCTTTTCTTTTCTTTTCTCACATGCGTCTGCTCCATGACAGAAAGTAAACCTCCAGCAGCAGGCTCGATCAGTCAACTCTGATGTTCAGCATGCTTTCCAGGCCCCTATCACCTATACTGACTGTATCAGACCAATGGCGCCACAAGGTTGGGGCTGACTACCTTCATTTTGTGCAGAGCTCGCCACTTGAGAAAGGCCTCAGCCGGCAGGAGCTTTTTGAGGCGTTGTTTGGGCAGAGTCTGAAGACGCCTGAAGGCAGCAAGCACAAAAGCAAGGGCCAGGGAGATGGTGGGCGTGGTCAGTCAAGTGACGCTGACAGTGATGTAACAGTCACGACCCCTGAGCAGGTGGAGTCCAGATGGAGTACTCCTGGTGCTGCAGCACACTCTGTCAGAAGTCGTGGACAGTAGCAGAGAAGCGCATCAACAAATATGTGATGTTCTGAGATATGCAATTTTGTTTGGCATGGTCCAAGCTTCTGGCCCAACAGCCTGCTGGCTGGCCCTCAAGCAAGAAAAGTAAATGGGATATGGCTTGAGTCTATGCAACGTACATGTGTTATACTTTGTCAGTGCTGGGGCTTGAGGCGTTTTGTAGACAAAACGGATGATAGTCCATGGAAGCCCATCTTGTATGGCTGCACACACCTTTGCTATCATGTGTTATCTAGCCTGGAGCTGGATACAATACTGATATCTTTGTTTAGTCAGTACTAATAACTTTGTTTATAACTCAGTTCACACACAGCCTGTGGGGTAGCTTGCATTGTCCGCTGGATCATGTCCGTCAACTTGTTTATTCTGTAGGTGTTGAACAATGCATGTGACTTGCACATTAAGCCGCAACAATCACTCAGCAGCCTGGCACTACAGTAGTCTGAACCTATGAAGACAACAGGCAGGCAAGCTGGCGTCACACCAGAGCTAATGTGGCCAATGAACACTCTGCATTTGCTTCTTAAGGCAAAGGCGCACAGCTTGCATGCAATGGAGATGATGTCAATCGAGGCAAGACTCAGGCAGTGACAGTCGGCACTTTTTATTTGCTTCACAGTACTCTCCCAAGGCATCCGTTGTGGAACTTGTCATATACACTCAAACGATCGATCAGGAAAGCTCGCCTTACACTCAGAACAAAAATTGCTGTTGCTGATGACTTTAGCACATGTGACCCACACAAGACTCTCTGAACAAATCAGCACATCTGCACTCAGAATCAGCGCTGACACTCACAGCAGACTGACTGCTCACAGCTTCTTTTGCACAGAGTTGGATGCACTGCCTGGCAGCATTGCCAGAATCAGACTCTTCAGGCCTCCTATGTTCCCAGCAAGGCTGGGCGAGTAAAACATGCTAACCAGGGCGCATGCAAACTGGAAAGACTTGTCTCCAACAGGATACTGAAGGATAGGCGGGATGACAGTTTTGAGCTGCGTCCATGCTGGGAACCTGCAGCAGTCACAGTACATGACTACCAGACCAGAGCAGCAACAGGTCAAGCAGACATTTAAAAATCAGCAAACAGAAAACACCATGCATAATTGATGTCACATGTGCACTCATTCAAATGCACAACAGCGTACAATCCACAGCACCATTATACAGTGTACTTCTCAGGCAGAGCTTGCATCCATGCAGCAGCATCAGCCACAGAAGTAGTGACACCGTGCCAAATTCTGTTTGCACCAGCAAGCAGCAAGCTGGCTGGGACAGGCTGATCAGACACTCAGGCATGGTCCGCCGGCTTGAAGGCATACCTGTCTTGACAGACAGCCTTGGGCACACACAGGCCTCGCAGCCCTTCTATTCCAGCAAAGCGGTCAAAGCCACTGTCCTTCACTCCTCCAAAGGGCAGGGACTGGCACATGTAGGTGCTGCCAAAGTCATTGATGCTTGTCATTCCAGCCTGAATGTTGCACGCACATACTTTGTGCCAGAACTTGATGACGAGTCATGCACACGCCACACAAGCACTGACAAACCAGTGTGACCGCAATGACTATCTGAGTTGCAGCAGGTTCATGACAACCGACTGCGGTGTCCATGCATGATTATTGAACATGCAAGCTCTCAAGCAAAGCAATGAGATTGTATCGCAGCTGTAGTTGTTTGCTAGAGAGAGATTGTTTGCTAAAGAAGAAACTTGTAGGGCACCTGAAGCTGGTGAGCAATGGCGTTGGCACGTGCTTTGCTGCTGGAGAACACTGTGGAGCCTAGCCCAAAGGGACAGTCATTGGCCAGAGCTACCGCCTCAGCATCTGTGCGGAACTTCATAACTGCTAAAACAGGCCCAAACACCTCTTCCCTGCAGATCGACATCCCCTACGTCAAGTTGGCACACCAGAGCGCATAGTAGTAAAGGGTTGTTGCATTGCATATCGCAAAGGCCAGACATCCAGTGTGATGTTTGTTTGGGTTTAGGGTTTAAATTTGGTTTGCAGCCTGAGAAAGGACCAATGGTGTCTTTGCAAACAAGCCACGTCTGTGGTACTGCTTCACGAGTTACTCTGAAACAGACTTTGAGTGTCACACAACTGCCTGGTCATGATGAGACATGCTGTGCAGCTGTCTTGCATGCTACAGGGTGCATGGTATTACGAAACACCAACATCCAATGAATGAATCCATGCATGCATGCACACACACCTCCATATGCGCATATCTGGAGTGATGTTGACCAGCACAGTAGGAGCAAAGAATTGACCTCCGCTGGGATGCTGAACCACATGACCTCCTGCCAAGACCTGCACAACATAATACTTTAAAGTCATTAGTTGAGCGTGGACCATTGTCAGCAATCTGCAGCTGCTTTTATAATTGTCAGCAATGGTTTTGTCTTGCCTTTGATGAACCTGAGAAACTTCATGTGCATGACCTTGCAAAATACATGTGGGCATTGCAGCAAACACAGATTATGCTGTGACATATAGACCCCTGACCAGTCATTGAACTTGGTGATTTCCATGCAGGTGTGTGCAATACTGCATCTACAAGAGCAGTCTATCAGTAACCCATCGCAAACATAGTCAGTGCAGCCATGCAACACGTGCTGGACTGTGTGCCATGCTGTGCAGCTTTGTCTTCAAACTTGGCATGCCAACCAATCTTTCTCAAGTGTGTCAGCCTCTGAATCCAGAGAAACAGATCTCAAGTCATGACTAAGAGCACACAGTATTGATCTCAGGCGTCAACCTGCCGCCTCAGGAGGCCCTTGTGTGCCTGTCATGGCTGCTAGAAGGCACCAAATTTGCTGTTGATTCTTTTGATATGGGAAATGAAGGTGCACCTTTGCGCCGTGTTTCACAGCATCACCCACGAGGTCAGCCACCTTTTCAGCCAGGCCAGGCATGCACATGGCTCCACAGTCTATGGGGCCGCCCCCAAGGGCTGGCCCTTGCCTCATCCTCTTCGTCACTTCAGCTACTTGATTCACAAAGTCGCCGTAGACGGCTTCTTGGACGAAGAAGCGCTCGGCTCCGGCACAGTTCTGGCCGCAGCTGAAGAAAGCTCCTTTCATAGCTGTTGGTATCGTCTGCAAAGAATCCAGCCAAGGCAGTGTTGAATCGAGCATATACCCATGCATGTAATGCTTGTTGTCCTCAGAGTTGAGTATGTCAGCCTGGAATAGCTTTCTGTATGTGGCACAACACAAAATAGAGTTACAACGCAGCTTTGGCCAATGCTCTGCATGTACAAGGAGGGGGTTTGAAGTTGAGCATGTACTTGTGCACAAAATGCTTGTTATCCTCAGGCTTGAGTATGCCAGCCTGGAATAGCTTTCTGTCTGCATCACAACACAGAACACATTGATACAATGCAGCTCATGCCAATGCTCTCGGACTTTCCTATTGAGCATGAGTGAAGGCCATGAAATTAAGGTGGATGCATCAGTGAGGGAAACACATCAATGAGGTCATGAACAAAAGAATCGCCCAAAGGAATGGACAGGAAGTTGACAGACGGAATGAACAGACGAATGCAGCACAATTGTATGCATGCATGTCAAAAGAGGGAAATCCAGTGACCTCAGCAAGGTTGGCATCATCACAGATGATGAAGGCATCCTTGCCGCCAAGCTCCAGCACGACAGGGGTGAGATTCTGGGCAGCAGCATGCATGACCTTCTTGCCGATCTCAGTGGATCCCACAAAGATGAGCTTGTTGACGCCTGACGTGACCAGAGCATTGCCTGCTTCTGCATAGCCTGTCACAATCTGTACTAGATGCTCTGGAGCACCTGCAGACAAGCATGAAACGAATCTAAGCCCCATTTACCAGTCTGGTCCCTGCAAGAGTTGACTGTATAAAGCTTTGAAACAGAGGGGGAGGTGTATCAGCTGTCTCTGGATGCACTGCTGTTGCCACACACCTCCACATTGTGTGAATCACTAAGACCCAGCCAGCATCGCATGGTTTTGTGCAAGCATCTGGCTTTAGGGTCCTATCAGATGCATGCAGCAAGTTTAGTTGTGTATTTAGGCACTTATGCTTGAGCAGAAGAGGCAACAGCAACTGGTGGCCTGAAGGCTGTACAGAGAGTGTGGCTTACCAACGGAATTTAGGGCAGCCTTGATGATGTGGCCGTAGTACAAGGAAGACCAGGAGGCATGCTCTGACACCTACGCATACCAAGCAGGATCAGTGCAACATTGCAGCAGACACCAGCACATACTGTTTTGTTGACATAGAGTGCTGAAACTTCACCTCAGATGCTGCAGCCAACAACCAAGGCTGCAGGTTTGCAATATTGCGCTATTGGCATGTGCATGACGTGTGCGCATACTCACTGAAATGCAAGTTTCTTGCTGACTGTGGTATGTTACCTTGATGACAATGGCGTTGCCAGAATATATGGCTGCTGACAGAGGATTGAAGATGTTGTGGAAGGGATAGTTCCATGGAACAATAGCTCCAACCTGGAAACTCCAACACATGTCAGCTGAGTGCCTCATACAAGTACTGGAGTGCATGATATTAAGCATGCTGCAGTATTGCAATATTGGCCATTGCATCTCAAGCAATGCATTGTCATGTGTAGCAACTTTACACAGCATACACAAGTAAGCTTGACAAGCCTGTCTGTGAGCATATCTTCACAGCATGTCACAGAAAGCTTACCACTCCTACTGGGTGATACTCCACTCTTGCTGACTTGTAAAACATCTGCAGGGCAAACAGAATGTGTGATGGGCCACTGCCACAGCGTACAAGCTCTATGTGGCAGCATGCCCTCAAGCAACATCATTGCCACATCTACTTGACAAACACAGCAGTGTCATGAGGCTTGCCACAGTGCATCAGGGTATGGCTGCGATCAGTCTTTGAGTCATGATTGTGATCACTCTGTGACTGACTTACAACTCAGCCTGTCAGTTGCTTACATGCAAAAGATGGGTCATGTGCTTGTTTACCAGGATCACAGTGTTCCTACAGAAGTAATGCAGCAGTGTCGTGAGGCTCACCATGATGCCAGCAGCGCGGTGTTCTGGCTTCAGCCACCTCTGACCATGCTTGATCAGCCACCATATCTTTTCACATGTGACCATAACTTCTCCCAGAGCAGCATCAACTGCTGTCTTACCAGAGTCTCTTGAAGATACTCTGTAGACTGCAGCCACTCTCAGGGCTTGTTGATAGCTATATGCAGGCTTTGCTGTATTGCTTGTTCTTCTGTTGTAGGCAATTGTGCAATGTGCAAGTGCTGTTACCTGCAAATCTCTTGTTGATGCTCAACTGTATACTTCAAGATAGCTTTCAGCAGCAGCTTCCTCTGCTTAAAGCTGGAGTGTTTCCATTCCTGTAGTACAGAAGCATGCCTGAGGGACAGCGATGCATCAGCAGGCAGTATTACTGATAAAACTGCCAGCATGGCAAGAAGTTGTGATCACTACGCTCAAAGCCACCTTTCTGCAGCACCCTGAGACAGCTGGTAGTTACCTTTGCTGCTGTCTGCGCATCAGCTACAACACTTTTCACCTGCAACAGGCTCATCACATGAGCTGAACTGACGGCGCATCAGCCGCTGAATTGCGACACAGCGAACTAAGCGTGCTTGCTTGCCTGTGCACTTGTCATGGCTGGTAGGTGACCCAACAACTGCATATTGCCAGGGTCGTAGCATGGTATTTGATCAGAGGTTGAGCTGTTGGATGGTGTGTATGTAGTTGCAGAAATGGAGTCTTGGGCTTCGGCTGCATAGTGACCTCGTCATCAGTTGCTGCAGTACAACTGGTACAGCAGACCATGTCTTGATCACCTTTCGAAAGCTCCACTGGCAAAGACGGGACTGCGTCCTGAATCATAGTCTTGATGAAAAAAATCAACAACGATACGATTGCTGCTATCGCAATGCAAAAAGCCGCTGACAAAGGCATCTGTGGCATCGCCAAATCCATGGCACGCACTTGGTAGAGACTCAACACCGGCTCAAATGTCTAGACAAATTGCAAGCAAGCTGGACTGCACAAATGTCTCCTCAACACGGCGTCGACTTTAACTTCGGGGAATGTCTGCTGGCTCCTGATCAGACCGGCCCAGGAGAGGCTCTCAACGACCCCAGGGCACCCCAGGGCACCCCCTGGGCAAGCACATAGCCTTGCAGGCCATCAATCAATCAATCATTCATTATATACTCTTGGCTGCTCACCAGTGCACAATGTCACGTGAGTATCAAAAGGTGGGTCACCAACATGTTTGCAATGCCTCCGAGATGCACATCGTTGCATCATAGATCCTGTGGTTTGTAAGAAAGCTTTCAAGGCATGCAGTGCATGCAAGCGCGAAGAATGCTGTTGACTGGAGCAGTGTTGGGAAAACACTAGTAGGTTGATGTGTGCATGCAGCAGAATTGTCTGATGTGCAGCTGAAGAGCTGCGTGTGCAGCCCCATTGGCCAGTTGGCGTCGAGACACTCTGCACCAGAACTCCATTCAGCTGCAATGGTATATTATGCAGCTCAACATTACAGCCCAGATGTGTTGTCAAATATCAAATGTGCAACCAGTTGAGCAACTTGCTTGTGAAATTGTCTCATACTGTAAGCATATACCCAGTACACGCTCATTGTGGCGACCAACAATGTGGCTGTATTTTAAGTAGAGCCAGTTCAACTACGATTAGCAAGCAAAACCACTGAACGGGCAGTCAAGCTGCATTCAGGACACTGCACAAGCATGACCAGCTGCATGGTTGTAACATAATCATACATGTCACCAGATGACACTCAGGTTTGCCTATCCTGAGGTGCTCACAGCTGTAGGCGGCAATGCAGACCCAGACCCAGGCGTTGAGGCTGTGAGGGAGGGCAGCTGGAGGCTCACATACTCTGCCACACTGGGAACACCATCAGCCAGTATGAACAGCATGTACTGCCCTGGGGGCCCAACAGTACTGTTGGGTGGGGTTGCGCAGTTGGTTGACCCTACACCAGGATTGCACTGAAGCACCAGCTGGCGCTGATCAAACCTCTGTCCGTGAGTAGATGAGACAAGCCTGTTGAGTACCACACGGTCTACATTGGTCACGTTGGTGAAGTCAATGGTGTAGTTGGTGGAGTATGTCATATTGGCAGCTGCTTGGGAGATGACAGGGCGGGTCTTGTTGGTCTGTAAGTAGTCAGGCGTGTACAGCTGGACTCTGTACTCCAGTGTCACCTCACTGCCAGCCACAAGCACCTGCATCAAGATTGACATCAGCACAGCCTGCAGCAGACTGGCAGGACACAATGAAAAGTTGGACTGGCAGTTTAGAGATCAGCAAAACAGCGGCAACGTTCAAGCACTCCATAGATTTGGGCAAGTTGTGCAGGTAGGTTTGGCAACACCAAAGCCACCTTGGACAGGCTGTATTGACAGGACCAGTTCCACTTAAATAACCTTTGAATGCTTTTCCAGGCAGGTGTCCATCAAGCATAGGTCAAGCAAAAGTGACACAGCTCAGGTAGTCAAAGTGGTGGGTACATGAACACATACTTCAGTTTGACATGTGTCATGAGCAAACAAGTAGACAAGCAGCCAGCCTTCTAGTGTGGTGACTGATCACCGCAAAAGGCCTCTGAACACAATCAGTCATTGCAAGTTGAGGCTTGAAAGAGCTGGGCATTTTCTGTGACACATGTCTCCCCTTTGGGATGAGTCTGTAGGAGGATGGTGGGGTGAAGTTCCAAATGCAAAGACTGCTTGTGTATGCTACAAGTTTGCAATCAGGACATCGTGTGCGGTCATTTTTTCAAAGCAGCTGTCACACATGCATGCTTGTCTGTCATGTTTAGCCAAGCTGTTGAACAGTGTGCCGACTGTGTGCACAGCTAATTACAATCATCACTGTGACACAATACAACAATGTTGGTAATTTGACATGACTTAAGGCAGTGATATAATGCTTGAAAACCATAACATAACATATTTGTGATACATATGTTGCATTCTACATGTGGACATAATGATGTCACCAAAGCTGGGCTGAGAGACGCATGAATATACCTCGCCATTCTTGGTCAGAACGGCAGTGGAATGGTACAAGCGCCAAATCTGACTGTCTGCCAATGTGGTCCAGCGGCTTCCAACCGGTTTGGTTGGGTCGTACATCTCTGCAACCGTTGCCCCATTGTCGGCAAATGCCCCAGGCCCAGCTCCCCCGGCTGTGCCTACACACCAACCAAGCCTGCCTGTGAGACCAGCAAAAGGCAAAGAACACACAGCAAAGGGCAAAGAACATGCAGCAAAGGGCAGACAGCACAGGACTGAAGGCGAAGCACAGCTGGACATGGTAAGGGCAGAAAGTCAGCCGTTGCCTTTCCAGTAGCAGAGGCTGCTTACGTTCTTGTGGAAGGGTCCTGCAGTTGCTTCTCAGTAACTGCCCACAACTTTTTGGCTAGCTCTGCATCTTGTGCTTGTGCTGATGGTGTGGCGATTTTACAGTCAGCCAGATATGCCCAGACTTGCCATTCAGCTCAGGAGCTGTTGCTGCATACACTGAAGTTGCTGCACCCTGAAGCGTGTATCATGCTGTCAGTGGACCAATCAGAGCAAGGGCTGAAGTTTTCGACATGATCAAAGAGGCAACAGCAAGTGTTCCTGAGAAACAGTGCAACACTGTGACGCCAGTGGTGAATCAGCAGATGGCACACGGTCTGCCATTGAAAAAAAAATGTCCACAAACTTTAAGTTGGCTGAGTCATACATGTTTGATGCAATTACTACACATTAAACTCCTAAGCAAAGCAACAGATCAGCACACACCACCGTGCCAAAGTTGGTAAAGCCTGGCATCCAATGCTAAAGCTTGGCTTCAGTTGACGAGACAAACGCACATGACAGCTTTGCACATTGCTGTTTTGGGAATGCAGAGTGTGCCTAACCTGCTCCACACTCTTGCCAAGGAAATACAAGACAAGCTTCAGGAGATATGTAAGGGGCCATAACTTAAGGTGCCTGGACAGAGCAGTGGGAATGACACCTGGGTGCAAGCAGAACGCTTGAATGTTACTGCCATGCAACCTGCAGTCACCAGATGTTTCATCAGTACTGCTGTTTGATCAATACTGCACAAGCTGACGAAAAATTGGCAGACAAATGCACATTGTGTTATGCTGCCTTGGACCATGGTGGAACAGATCTGGACAGAATCTGTATTGCTAAAATGTACCAGGACCTAACAGGAGTGCACGTGTCTGTCATGTGATATGCATATGAGACTTGGGTCATATCAACTGTGATACTAGCTTGCTGTGCAGACAGCAGCCTTTCATTTCGTTCTGTGGTAACCAAGCGAGCTCACCTGGTAACAGGGGGCTTCTCTACCAGGGAAAAGTTGTCCCGCCCGCCCGCCCTTGTTTGTCTCTAACTGCCCTGGGGCAGGTCCATGGGAGTTAGGGCCAAATGCAGACATATGATGTCTCATTTGGTTCATACAATTTACACATGGCCAGGTTAGTTTGTTTGGTGATGTAATGTTCACATAGTCTGATTTAAGAAAGTGTCATTACCTAACATTCTAAATGAAGCCCAGAATGACTAATCGTCATCAGCTGCGATTGCATTGACTGAAAGCAAACCAGAAAGCAAACTACTTTTACTGGTGCGCATGCGGCCGCCTCGCATACAGTCACCTTTTCCATCAGGCTTCTCCTTCAGTAGCAGCCTTTCTAGCTACTGGCCAACTCAATGTGGTAGGCAGTTATTCCAAGACTTGTTTTGCTCAAAGACAATCTGTTTTGGCCAGTCCACTTTTAGCTTGGCTTCTGAAGTTTGCGGAGCTAGATTAGAGTAGAGCGTGTGGCGCCGCAGTACTAGCGCCCTCCTTCATTACAGCATCACTCCACATGAACACAAAATCACATTGCGGGTGTATATTTACAGTGTGTGGGTGGCGGAGGTCTTGTTGTGTGTGGTCTAGTTGCTGTCGCAATTGACGGCAACAGAGATAAGGCAGGGCTAGATTCCCTGCTCTGGCTCCCCTGGCTGCAGAGGCCTAAATGCTACAGAGGAAGATTGTGCACTGAAGTGCGCCCACGTGGATGAGTCGTGGCAATGCCTAAACTTTAGGCCCTAAAGCAATATATACAATAATTGACATGCGAGTACAGTCAGCCTCATGAGACCAACGGGATTGTGCTATATTGCCCCAGTCACTGCAAACGCTCATGCTACTAAACAAGACACTCTAAAGATCTTTGCTTTGTCACAAGATCATCATTGCCACAGCACGACACATCAACAAGGTGCTGCGAAAGCCTGGCAAGACCATGATCAATCTGTTTGAGACATACAGCATTTACTTTCTTTTGCACATGAGCACAGACACCACGTACCAGTGTTTGGACATGGAACGCCTACAATTGCCTGGGGAGCTCAACCAATGCAACGTCTATGTAATGTCAAAACCCATCTTGCCAATACTCAACTCGCCTGATGCAATCAACCTGTTGTTGCTACTGATGGAGCTGATGTGGGTGCTTCTGAAGGCGCTGTTGGTAATCCAGATCCAAGATTGCCATCAACATCAGTGGTGTTGGCTGCCATGATCAGTGTAACAATGCTGGCCTTGCTAGGGACGCCTTGGAAGGAGGCAAACAGCTGGTACTGTCCAGGAGGAGCCACTGAGCTGTTTGGTGGTGAAAGACAACTTGAGGAAAAGCCTGTTGTAGAGCAACCCAGAACGATTTGACGCTGGTCAAAGTGATTCCCATGAGTAGAGCTGGCCAGGCGGTTGAGCACAACACGGTCAAGGCTGGTTGTGTTGGAGAAGCCAACAGAGAAGCCAACGTCGTAGTCAATAGTTTCTGGAGCTGAAGTGATGTAGGGACGTGGCTTGCCATTCTGAAGGTAGCTTGGGGTGTAAATCTGTGCACGATATTCAGCTGTAGTCTCACTGCCACCAATGAATACCTATGCAAGCAAAAGTGCATCAGCACATTTGGCTTGAGCAGCATTGTAAAGTGTGGTAGTTTTCACATGTGCATGGCTCAGTTCTGCAAGATTGCAAGCTTGATGTCATGAAACTGCCTAGATTGTGCGCATACACACAAGGGGAATACAAGGTCAGTTGTTAATCACTGGGCAACAAGCCTACCTCTGCGTTTGATGTGAGAAAAGCAGAGGAGTGATACATTCGCCAGATCTGGCTGTCTGCCACAGTGGACCATCGCTGGCCTAATGGTTTGGTCGGGTCATAAATTTCAGCGATAGTTGTGCCTTCATTTGCAACAGAAAACCCATATCCACTTCCGCCACCAACACCTACAACAAGGTGGGCTGGGTACCTATGTCAAGCTGTGCAGCACTATGGAGCTACTACATGCAGCTACTACATTGCCTTGATATATATGTTTGCATTGTGACACATAAGTAATGCACCACACAGGCTACAGAACAGATGTCGGGCTCAACAGGTAGGCTAAACAAAAAGCTCACATAACTACAACAACAGCCTTGCACAGGCAACAGCTAACTTTTGATCAACACTGTATGTGCATACAGTTGAAAGTGCATTTGCAAGTATGATTGAGAGAGCAGGAGCATTGCGTTGTTTGCAGAATCCCAAGCGTATGTCTCCACTCAAATCTGTGCTGATTCTAGAAAATAATCTGGCTAAAGTTTTCGCTATACAATTGCAAGTGCATCATAACATTGATGAGCCATGCATTTTGGACCAGTCTGGCATATGCAAGTCAACCAGCTAGTGCCTCACCGACTTGAGCTCCGTTACAAAGAAACACAGTTCCATCGGGAAGCAGCACAGCATCACCCATCTGCAACACAACAGCTTGCTTGGCCTGAATGGCCATCAGTATGTGTGCAACTGGTTCTTGCTTTTGATGCTGGCTTTGGTGATGACTGCAATGTGCCGATTGCGATGTGTGATCAAACGCTGCAGGGACTTGCACAGATGTCACATGCAACATATGCACACGGCAGGTGCACAGCTGCACTCAACAGCTCAATGGGCAAGTGGTGTGCAATAATGATCAAAGGTCAAATACACTTGCAGTAGGCCAAAGTTGTGATATACTGTCGCGCTTATCAAAGCTGATCACATGTGAGTTACGCAGTATGTGCATGACGGTGGCCTGAGTGACGCAGCTGTACACAATCATACTAGCTCAGAAGGTCACACCTAGACATGGCTTCACGTTCCATGGGGCTGCAGCCATTTACCATGAGAACAAGTCATAACAGTGTTCATGTGTTTCATGAAACAAGCTGTGTGGTGCACTTACCACCCGAGGGAAGGCCATCTGCTCTTGTACAACACTGTGATTGGCACCAGACGTCACATCCACATACAAAGACGCGGAACTTGCTGGAGACATGGCTGTTGCACAGTACTCTGATGAGCCACCAGCAATCATGACCTGCCAGGCACGCCATGGGCTTCAATGGCTTAGGCAGGACACCCGCAAACAGGACGGGGCAAAGCTATCCATTCACTCACGCACTCATGCATGTACCGTGTTGAGTCTGAATGCAGGGGTGAAGATAAACCACCAAGATTACCACACCTGAGTGTCATAGTTGGGTCCCTCTAATGGGAGCAATACCATGCTGCCTTGCTGGGGGAAGTTGACTGGATATGGCAATGTTGGCAATGAACCAATAGCATTGTCAGCTGAGGCGCCTTCAGCCGGCATAAACAAAGCCTCCATTTGGGTGCCTGCAGCATAAAACAGCTTCAGAGTTGTGTCTAAACTTGACTTGCTGAAGGTGAGAGGTGGCAGAAGTTGTGGAGTTGGCAATGCACTGCACTGCTCTGCATCTGCGCAGCAGCAGTTTTCAGCTTGAGGCCACAGTGCAGTCCGTGCACATGCTGTTAAGTCTAGAAATCCATGCAGAATAGAGATTCTAGATTCATCAGGCCTTCATCCTTCATGATCCACGACTGCATGCATTGAAACAGATGCGTAGTGCTGATTCTCTACTTCCTCTTGGAATGCTCGATGTTGTCATCACTCGATAGGCAAGGTGTGTCATAGGAGTGGCCAGCGTGCCCTCTCCCAGTGATCGTATGATGCACTTCACATCTATCATGCACTATGCAAATGAATCTACAAATCTATCATGCAAATGAATTTATAAATCTATCATGCACCATGCAAATCTATCATGCATGCGGATGAGGGTCAACACATGGCAGCAGCAGACATGACTGTGATCAGGTGGAGTGAAAGGCAAGAATGAAGTGGCTGTAAGGGAGGAAAGCAGAGTTGGGAGGAGAGGAACGTGGCTGTCAAGACAGAGGGGGCCAGGGACAATGAGTGAGGGGATGAGCAGCAGACACGGTTATGAGGCTTGCCAAAACAAGCTAGACAGACTCTGTACCTGCTATGATGAGGACAGAGCCTGATGGAAGCACAGTCACAAAAGGGTATGTATTGATTGGCCAGGTCTCCAGCAGAATCGACAATGTCAACTGTCGTGACAGGCTGTAAGTGATGGAGTCAAAGACTGCATATGTTGGGGTGGAGTAACTAGGATCTGATGGTTGGTTACCTGCAGCAAATCAGCACATGAAACTATAATCTGATACACCGAGAAACAATTGATCAAACATTGAGATTTTTGATTTAGACCATTTCAGGTTGGCCAATTTTTGGCAGTGTTGTTGAGCGACCAGAAGCTATGCATGTCTAGGCTGGACTGCACCGTGCAATGGCACCTCTGCGTGCTGCAGTGCGTGCGGGTGAAAGCAGCAAAGCTTCACTATTTTGGAGCTTGGTACAGCCGGTGGCAACCCTGAAATGATTTGCATGCATTAATGTCCTTGCAACAAGACTGGCAGGTCATGTGGAAGAAGTTCCAATAGGCTGAATCTGCAGGGGGCATGAACAAGCCTTGGACAATTTAGACATTACACCAAAAGATTGGCTGTCTTGGCTCATACCACTGCGCAACAGGACAGTGTCACAGACAGCAATCATGACAGTCAGAATATGCTGGTAAGACAAGGTACTTGGAGAAAGAAGGCCATGTGATGAAGGATCAGAACACTGTGCCACAACACAAATGCCACAGTGAAGTTATGCACTGATTCAATTGAGAAGGCATTGTATAAGCAGACATGGCAAACACAAGTTGCCTGCATGCTAGGACTCTCAGGAGAATTCATGAAGTGTCACAAGTGCACAGATGTATATACATGTTGCAAGCAACCACACAGTCGTGGTCACAATCCTAGTCATAACCACACAGCCTGACACATCAAAGGTCTCATGAGAGGTCTCTGATCAGTCACCGCCACATCAAGAAGCCCCTGGCGGAAATATTTAGGGTGCTCTTTAGGCGGATACATCTTGAGCCCATGGTGTTTGCAGAGTGCAAAAGAAAAGCAAAGAAAAAAAAAGGAAAAGAAGAGGAAAGAAAAGAGAAGAAAAGACAAGAAAAGGAAAGGAAAGGAAAGGCAATTGCCAAGGCAAGGAAAGGAAAGAAAAGTGGTTTGCGGTGTACATGCAAAGTCTAGATGCTTAAATTCCTGGTGAAAGTTGCGTGCCTGCATATCCAGTGCATTGAACAGTTGAGGTGCTAGAACCGTCTTCTGGAGTGCCTTCTCCAAAGGGGCTCTGGCTGGTGCCCCACCCAATCATTTCCTGCAAAGTTAGTGCATGCTGTCAGCCTTGTAGATTGTACACACAGATAGATGGCAGGCTAGCAAAGCAGCACCAGCCTAATTTCAGTCACCTTTCTGCATAGAGGTTGACTGACACAGGAGAAAAAAAGGCACCAAACAACTTTCACTGTTTGCTCACAAGTGAACATGTGTTGACAAAACAACCAAATACAGGCGGGCAGGCTCAGAAAGCTAGGCATGCAGAGACAAACTGTCATGCAGACAACTCAGATAGGCATAGGCATGCTCAGATCATACGCATAGCCGGAAAAACAGACAATTGAAACTTCCAGGCACATGCGAGGCATACAAGCATAATCAAGAGATCTTGTGTGGTGATCAACAATCATGTAAAGATGAACCTACAATCTGAGCGCCACCCACAACCAACATGTTGCCATCTGGAAGCGTAGCAATAGATGGATACCATCGGCCCGTTGGAAACTCATTGACCACGCTGTAGTTCTGGTTAATTCCATCAACCACTCTGACTGCCTGATAGCCTACTTGAAAGTAAGGGGCGTCCATGCCAACCATCATTCCTGCACAAGCATGCTATGACTGGATGCAAGGTACCCCGGCATAGAGGAAAGACATAAGCAGTGAAGTTTGAGGGGTGACCCCAGTGCTCCTGTCTGTAATATGGTGCAAATTGTTCAAGCCATACATCAGTATGCAGACAGTCCGTGATCATCACGACGTAAAGGAAAACAGTGCAGTATCCAAACTCACAGTGCATGCACATACGCATCACACAGCCAATGTCATGTACAACCTGCATTGATGGCAAATTGAGGCAACAAGCGCAAGGCGTGCACATGCATGATATTAATAGTAATGTCAGCGTTGAATTCTGGCACACATGAACAATAGGAAGCTGTCAGCAACATTGGGCACATTGTTTCCCTTGCATTCCAAACATACAAGCGGATGTGGACATGCAGATTTCTTGGCACAAGTTCTGGCACCGATCACATGATCGCAGGGCCATGGTGAATACAGTGAGATGTGACAGGTGCCATACCTCCTCCAATCAATGCTGAACCATCTGGAAGAAGAGCATGGCCACTACAAAGGGCCCCTTCAGCAATGTGGAACGGTTTGAAGGTGTTGTCTGTCAAATTGTAGAATGCAGCTGACTCCACTCTTGTTCCATTGTCCACCTGCACTCACGTGTCCAATACTGTACATGTAGACAACGGATATTAATGTCGATTGCAAGGATATCTGCACATGTGTACACATGACTCAATCATCAATGGCTTCCCTACATCAGCTTGAGAGTTGTAAAACGCTTGGTACCGCTGGTGCTAGGCACGTGAGAGCACGTGTTTGTTGAGAAGTATGTGATCTCACACATAAAGGTAGAAGGATATGTAAAGCTCGCAATACCTGAAACAGCCAGTGTGAAACATGCCATCAATGTGTGGGTGTGGATGACACAAAGGAATTCACTGCATGCACATCCAATATGCAAATCACACTAGACAACCAGTGGGCTTGACTGCCCAGACCGCCTCACCAGGAGATAGTTTTCCGTGGGAATATCTGTTGTCGGTCCTCCAAAATCAAGCCGGGGATTGGGGCGAATCAAAAACAACACCAGGTCATTTGAAAATGGAATGCTGTGACCAGCTATTGCACCAGTGTTTCCCACAACTTTAAAGCTTCTGTTCACAGCTGCATTATTACCTGCACATGCTAAATTCTGTTTGAACATATCTGTGCAGGTTCCATTGACCATAGCTTTCTATTAAGGAGTGCTCAATTTGCTTGATCGCCAGAAGAAGATCGCACTTCTGAGAACGCTCCTAGTAGGCTGCACGATCCGCTTGACAGGAGCCAGACGCAACAGTGTCCAGTGTGATGAAAACGTACGAATAGTACGAAGTGGCAGGAGTTGACCTGGTATTGGGTTTGTGATCGCTGGATCCACGGTTGCGTTGACGCCAGCCTGCAGCTGCTCTGGGCTGAACGCGTATGGAAACTTGCCAATGAACATGGAAGGGTCACCAAAAGCAGCCTACGAGACAGCAACTACTGCTCGTAAGGGGTCTTGAAGAAAGTCGGAGCGGTTCGCTGCAGCACTTTTTTGACGCATCAGGTCACATACGTATACGTAGACAAGTCTGAGTCAACAGAAGAAAGTGTCGGGCTTACCAGTAATGCTCCTCGTCCGGTTGGGTCAACGGCCGAGAGCTGACTCATTTGGGCAGACACTGGCCGGCTTGTTGCTGGGCTATCGAGAGGGACCTGCTGCTCCGTCGATGCTGCCAGAAACAGCATCGCGAATGCCGCAAACAGGACAGAATATCTCATGATTGTATGATAGAGCTGCGCAGCAATTTTAGCGAGTTTGCAAGCCGCCTGTCCTTGAACGACTGTGTTTCGGGGGGCAAATATTGCGAGGATAGGCTGGAAGGCCCCCGAAGACGATGCGAGATATTTTGGGCCACGTGGGACGCGTTTTACACCCCATGTGGCCACTTAGGATGTAGGAGAGCCCTAGTGATGGCAGCAGATGCCTGCACTGTTGCAGCCTGTGAATTAGGTCTGGTCATGTCTCTACACTTGTCTGCTCCTTGATCTAAAAAGTTGTTTCCACCACTACTGACAGGCGCAGACAACATACCAGGGCGCCTTTTGACAAGACCAGCATCATTGCACAAGTGCTAGCTTGCAATCGGGCAGACTTTTAGCGGTGCTTGGACCAGTAGACATAGGCATATAAATAACAGGAGGTCATGTTAGAGCAGGTTTTGAACCGTGATGAACCCACAATTTCCAGTCTGACAGCATCGCGCTCGAGATGTGCATAGTCAGCTAGAGTTTTTATGCAAAATATAGCATCAATGCGTTGCTGTCAGGGATGCATACATGTCCTATGACATCTTGCTAAAGGCTTTTTGAACGGAAGTTCTGACACAAGCAGCAGGGATTCGCCTGATCAAGCGACGATGTGTAGGCGTAGGGTTTTTTGAGGTTGATCAGCACTTGCGCCTACGATGCCGTCTTCAGATGCGTTCTGTTGATGAGCAACAACCGAACACAGGCAGGTCTTGGCAGAACCAATGGCACAACTCTTCGCAGAACCCGATAAAACCCTTTTTTGATCTACATGCTCTTGCCTGCAGAGCCAGCCTGTTGTGGTATACTTTGCGGATGCGAAAATTAGCACTGAGTCAAGCCTGCATTGCCATGACTGAAGTGCAGTCAGCCACATGACTTTCAAATTGCTTGCAAGTTTGATAAGTCACGACAATGCTCTGCTGAGACAGAAGCAGCTATTAGTAATGACATAGAAGCTGCAGGCCAAGCAGCCAAGATAGGCATGCTGTTCAGGTAACATCGCAGACATGTTTACCTCGAGCCCTGAAGATATCCAGCAAGCCCACAACGCCAACTTCTGCATAACAGCAACTGTATTAGTGTGTATTACTGTATGTAACTGTATCAGCATCTGTAGCTTTTTGAGCTTGCTATTACTGTATGTAACTGTATCAGCATCTGTATCTTTTTGAGCTTGAGTACATCAGCACAGCATGAGAAAGCAGCCTGAGAGTCTTCAAACACCGTTCAGAAGCCATTGCAAAACCCACTGTGGTATTGACTTTGCGTCACATGCATGCAGAGGCTGCACTGACAGCACTTTTTGTGGACCTATACGCGCAGCATGATACAGTGCACATTCACATTAGGTTACTTGGTAATCCTGGGCAAATCAAGAGACACAAGTGCTGGGGCCCAGGAGGGGGGGAACACGTCGGTTCCCACCTGTTTCATTGCAGAAATGACTCAATGTATTCAGACTGCTGTAGTTCTGACTGCAGTGATGGTGCATCATCACAAGATTGACATTCCTCCTTGCTGCAGTCACTTCCCCTTGGGCCTAGCTCAGACCACACCTGCTTGAAGCTGTCCACATCATGCCTGACAGTGATTTTGCGAGCTGGGTTCTGCATCACACTGGCATGGCTAGCAAGGTGCTGGAGTACATTGTCGTCGCTGCTGTAGTGAGGCTGGACAGATGTGGCAATAGCTGAGCCCAGACTTGCGGCAGTGCTGTTCGCTGACTTTGCCTGTGAAGGCACGCTGCTTGAAACCCGAGGCCTGGCATGCTTCTTCTTGCCTGGTTGAGGCTTAGCAGGGAGAGCATGGGGCACAGCAGTGTCTGGCTGGGGCTCTTGATTGACAACATCCCTTAATGCAGATGTCTCAGGGGCATTGCTGGTGCTGCCTTTGCCCTGTACAGCAGCTTCAGCTTGCGCCTCAGCTGCTGCTGGGTATAACTGATCCAAGGTCACGCTTGTAGACTCTGGCCTCGTGCTGAGACTAATGCCTGATACAGTCTTTGCGCTACCAGGGGGCTGAAATGGGCGAGGCCGGGCGAAGGCAGAGCTTGTTGAAGCAGCCCAAGGGTTTGCTGAAGCAGCTCCAGGGTTGGCTGAAGCAGCCTCAGGGTTTTCTGAAGCAGGCCAAGGGTTTGCCGAAGCAGCCCCAGGGTTTGCTGAAGCAGCCCTAGGAAGACTGCTTGGTGCTACAGCCGTGACAGACTTGCTGTTGGCCTGCTTGGCAGCAGCCGAGTGTGCAGCATTTCTGATTGCAAGAGCTTGCTCTGGCAACATGCTTTGTGATTTGACGCTGAAAGCAGCTCTGCTTGCTGACTCCTGAACTGCGGCAGTGGGCGCTGCTGCATCTGCAGTTTTGGTGTGCCCATCACCTGATTAAGTTTTTGTAGCACGCTCCTCTGCCTCTGGGATGCTGTCTAGAGGCGCAGCTGCCCTGTGATGAGAGGCAGAGGGAGAAAAAGGAGCAGCTTTTGCATTGAGGGTGGCTACTGAGCCAGGCTTGACTGTACTCCTGCTTGGTGATTTGCGCTTTGCAGCAGCAGCTTGCGCTATGGCTGTGGCGCGCTTTGAAGCTGTGCTGTAGCGCTGTGTAGCCGTGGCAATTGCCCTGAAAGGCTCCACACCAGCCCCTTCTTGCACTGCCAGGCTTCCAGCAGTTTCTGGGTCAGCAACAGGCTTTGCAAGAGCAGGAGTGGACTCAGCCTTGGTACTAGCCAAATTCCTATTAGCCAAATTCTCCTCAGAGACAGCAGCGCTGCTATGCTTGCAAGGTGATGATCCAAGTTGATCAGGGTTAAAACTTGACTGAGTTTGGTTTGATGCAGGAGGTGCTTGTTGGCCTGTGTTGGCCAAGATGGCTTGGCTGATCTTGATAGCAGGTCTGGTCTGGAGGGTCAATCTCAGATCTGACCTTCATTATGAGAGCCTGTAGCATAGTTCTCAGCTACAAACTCGGCTACATATTGCGGCAATGTGCAAACATGTGCATGATGGCAGGGGAGGGGGGGGGGGAATGGTGTTTGTACCCAGTACTTTGGCAAGCAAGGCTCATTCTGGGTCTGTTTGGGGGTTCGGAAAATGCATGTGCCTTACTCTGACAGGGTGTCATCGGGTGCAGCATAGCATTTGCTGACATTCACATGTTTGAGTGCACCTAGCAGTCTGATGCAAATCCTGCAACTAAACACAAATCTTGTAGGCTACATCACCAAAACGCTTGCATGATTGCTGTTAGGCTGCATATACTAAGTGTCACAGTAAATGTACACAGTAAGTGTCACAGTAAGTGTTGAGTGTCCCAGATCCAGAAGGTCCGTGCTCATCTGTAAAGCAATTAATCCTCTGTGCTTTTAAATTCTGTGTGCTTTTGATTCTGTGTGCTGTTGTTTCTGTGTGCATACAATACGCTGTGCTTTGTGTCCCAGATACAGAAGGTCCATGCTCACCTGTAAAGCATTTAATTCTGTGAGCTCTGGGTCCTCATAGAGTGCGACCTGGACCATGTCTTCTGCTCCATCAACATTCTTCTCGACCAGCATCGTCTTGGCAATGCGGCAGTGAGCTTTGCTTGCATTCTCACGCGCCGGCCTGCAAGGTGATACCATTAGCAAAATCCACTGTGACAATGGTCAGATGGCGCATGAACCTTGATTTACCACACAATGCTGCTGACTCAAGCTGAAACTAGCACTGACGCAAGCTGAAGCTTGCCTTTCATTGAGACCATGGTGGCAAACACAGCATTGAATGTGTTCATTGCCATAACCACAAGAGTCATGTCATATGCCTATGCCCTCAATACAAAACAAAGAAAGAAACTATTGAGGTTAGTCTTTGTACAACCTGCAGCAACATAACTGCCTGAGCATGTGGGTGAGACACATTACTGCACAGGCCAATGCAAATGTCGGCATCAGGCTCAATGCTATACAGTTTCATGCAAGGGTGCACATGTAATAACAAGCACTGTCTGCCATCAGCAAAGATACCAGCAGACAAAACATCCAAGGTTGACAAAAAGAGCAAAATGCACATGTAACAACAAGCACTGTCTACCATCAGTAAAGGTACCAAAAGACAAAACAACCAAGGTTGACAAACGACAAAAAAAGCCTTTTCATCTCACCTGGAGCACAGCGCAGCAAAGAAGTCAGCTTTAGCTTCTTCCCAGCGTCTCAGCTTCAGGTAGACCGAGGCCCTGTTGTTCAGAAGAACAGCATTGCCTGGAAGCGTTGCAATGCTCTTGGTGTACTGATCCAAGGCCTCAGGGAAGCGCTTGGCATGATAAGCTTCATCTCCAGCCTTCTTGTAAGCATGGGCGTCCGACAGCTGCATGACAATGTTCATACGATTTGAGATGTATGTTTGGCAAGCGGTTTTCATATGCTTGACAAGCAGCATGAATGCATTGTGGATGTGTTTGTGGCTGTTGCTTGGGTGCAAGGAGGAGTAACACGCTATGCAAAGGTAGTAAGCTTGTGATTGTGCAGCAATTTGTGAATGAGTTTTGCAGTACCCAATGCATGCCTGACTGTGCAGCAACAGACTTGAGTGTTGTCATATGCTGTGCATGCAAGAAGAGATTTGCAACACAGTGTTCAGCACTTGTCAACATGATGGCTGCCAAAGCTGGACACTGCTGAGCCCAACTGACAAGCCCCTTAGGGGTCTGCATGTCTGATCATTTGCATGACTGATGAATTGGTGAGTGACGGAGTGAGAGTAAAAGGGTGAGTGAGTGAGAGTGAAAGGGCGAGTGAGTGAGTGAGTGAGTGAGTGAGTGAGTGAGTGAGTGAGTGAGTGAGTGAGTGAGCGAGCGAGTGAATGAGTGAGCGAGTGAGCGAGTGAGTCAGTGGGCGAGTGAGTGAGTGAGCGAATGAGTGAGAGAGTGAGTGGGTGAGTGACAGTGTAGCTGAACAACTATAATAAATGAACTAATGCATGTACGTGCGATTGCTCAGACGTTTGGTGTTCATAGCAATCAAGGAACGAAACAACAAATGAAACAAAGATCTGGTAAATGAATGCCACCTGTTGCTGTTTTCTTTCCACAGGGCTAGCTGCTCCTCAACAGAATGGGAAACCCGGTGGCTGCCCCAAGGTTGAGACTGGTTGCTCATGCATAGACTATGGTGAGGATTGGAAAGCCTGATCTGCCAAATCAGCATCAGTGACAGTATCACAGTGGAGATGGGGCTTGGTTGGGGTGCACCCAGGTGACCCCGGCTGAAGTGAGGAAGACAGAAAGTCAGTGCGAGGCCAGAAGGTGCTGCTCTCTGAAATGGGTCTGCCTCTGTATGTAGATGGTGGATGTATGTGGATACCATGACATCCATGGTATGTGGATGAATGATGGAGCTTTTCACACATGACATCTATATTTGACATGCTGTCATCATGAGCAGTGGCCTTGAAAGCTGCTGTGCTATCAGCCAGGAAGTTAGTAGTGGGATGGCCATGAAGAGTCTGTACATCTGAAAAGACTTCATCTGCTGCTTGATCACTGAGTGATGCCTGTTTACGCTCAGTGGGTGCGTCTGACACCAGCAGCATCTCTCTGTTTGCTATGGCAGTCAACTCTGGGTGGGTAGCTCTGCGCTTGGGTCTCTCTTGATTGTAGCCTTGTCTGGGGTTCAGCTGGATCTCATTTGCCAGGCATCTGATACAATGTCAGTGGCTTGTCTGCGCAGCTGCAAGCTCCTGTTTCTGATGGTTTCTGCATCAGCACACAAGCCTGAAACCAGTTCATGGGACATTTTGCCTATTGATGCATGGCCTATTGGTACACGGCCTATTGGTACTCTCACTGTTGAGTTGCCCCTTCTCATAGTGAGAGTACCGCTGTCATGCATGAATCAGCATTCATCCCCTGAAGCATGAAAATGTGTCTAATGAGAAAGGACAGCAACTTTGAACAGGACAGTTCTTTGAGTCTTGATCATGGCATTCAACTTCACAGCAAGCTTGCTGCCAGGTGTATTGTAAGAGGCAAGAAAACTCAAGTTTATCTGTATGGGAATGCAGGTTCAACATCTGGCATGCTTTGCAGATATTATGGTCTTGATGACTGCACTGCTGCTAACAGGAGCTGGTAAAACATTGCACACTTGTGCTGCTGATATGTCACAAGCAACTATGAACCAGAACAATCAACATGAAAGATTGCAGGCTAGGACAGCAGCAATGTTCAAGCATGTGTACCTAGGTTGATGTGTGGTGTTGCAGATGAGCTTCTGCTCTTCTTGCTCCTCTCACAAACAGATGGCTCTTGCTCGTGGATTGCTTCAATCTCTTTGATCAGCTGACCCATCCTTTGCCATTGCTGAAGGCAAACATGCAGGGTTGAGCTTGTTGACAGACAGGATAAGCAGTACTGTATTACAATGCAAAGCCAACACCTAGGCACTTCATCTTGTAGCTAAGTTTGAGCTACGCTGCATGCGTGTTTGTATAGAACCTGCCCAGAAGACAGCCTGGCTGGAAACAAGAGAGGCACCAGCAATCATATACTTAGCTCAGTGCCTTGCTCCCATCAGGTGCGGAGATCAGCTTACAACTAGCATGTAGAGTACATGTCCACATGCATATCTGCTTCACGCACTCAGCCTTCTTGAGCATGCAGAGACAGAGTAGTATATACGTGCAAGTTGCCTACCTTGTGTGCAACTACTTTCTCATGCATTTGCTTGCTCTGTAGAGCCATGGCGTTGTAGTCATCGCATGCAGCCAGGAATTCTTGTCGCTTCTCAGAGCTCATGGCTCTGAAGTGTCTCATCATGTAGCTCCCAGGTTCCAGTAGGACTGCAACGCTGGCATGAACCTCCTATGAATACCAAGGTCATTGTGTGATCATCTGAACAGCAGAACAGACGATGCACGTATGTGCTGCTGGCATAAGCATACTTTGCAAAAAGCAGCTTATGAAGCCAAAAGTCTATGGTGTGTTTCTTAATCGGTTTCAAGGAAGCCAAAAGTCTATGGTGTGTTTCTTGATCAAATACAAGGCTGGCAAGCAAGGTGCAATCAAACCATGCTGAGAAGACTGGTTACCGCTGACTCATAATCTCCCATTTTGTACATGATGCCACCAAGGTCAGCATGAATCTTTGCCTCGATGGGATACTGCAGAACCATGTGCAGCTGACTGCTCTGTCCTTTGCTTCCTTCAATGAGTCGTTCTTCATCAGTTGCCTTATCTGAGCCATTCTCTGCAGCGACAAAATTTCAGATGCAGCTAAAGGCAACAGGGTATGGCAGTGGGTAAGCAGCTGCATGCAGCACGCACTTCTTCTTTAGCAAGCACACTCTGTTTATCGGACTCATCGTTGGACTCAAGTTGTTCCCTGTCAGGTCGCGTCCTGGCCCCGGCCATTTTGCTTGTGGCGAGCAGATTATAGGAGCTCATCTCACTGGATAGACGAGAATGCGCAGCATCAACGCTCAAGGGTCCCTGGCAGCACGATATTGGAAGCTATGGGCGCTTTCAGTCCACCCATTGTCGAGCCTAACGTCCATAACTCACGCGAAAGCAAAACAGCTGATCACCGCTCAGCTACGCGGTCGACAGAGTCAAAGTGATGCAACATTCACAGTGGGAAAAGTTTCTTTCTTGTAACTGCCATCGCAGGTACAATCAGGCAGCACGACTGATAGTACCATACCCGTCTGGGACTTAGGGATGTGATCCCATGTTATTCTCAGCCAAAATCCATTACGTGTTAGATAATTATGTAACATACAGTGGAGAAGTGCCATTCTACGTTAGTTTCAAGAGGGGTCGAAATAACATACGAATTATGATGGTCGAGAATCTATTTTGAAGCTAGAATCGTGTCAAGCTGACCTTCCTAATCATCTGTGTGCAAGCATCACTCTCTGAAACGCACTGCATGAGCATTGAAATACAAAACATGAGCATGCAGCCATTCTAAATGACTTGAGCATGTTTGCCTGCATGCATACGCTAGCTAGGAAACACAGTCTGACTCAGTGATTTGCTCAACTTCATCGTCATCATACTCTAGTGCATCTTCAGCCTCAAGAAGAGCACCAATGTCCTGCTCAAATAGGGAGGGGGTGTCACTGGCACGCTTGACTGCAGCCATACTTGCCGTGAAAATCAACCTAACGCGGGCTTTTTCCCTCGTGCGGCAGCTCAAATGCGCTATTTTGACTTTGTGGTAGGTCTGAAAATAATGTCACATTGTTTCAAAATAATTCAGGAAATAATGGTTTTCGGCAAATCCACTATGATATGCGTTAGCTAACATACAGTGGATTTGCTAACATACACTGGAGTCACATCCCTACTGGGTCTTCCACGCATTTCGCGCGAGAGACAAAAGCCTCGCTCCGCTCCGAAACCGGTAATATAAATCATATTGATATGATTTATATTACCGTCGATTCAATGCAGCTTAATGATGCCAAATTACATTCCGAGAAGCGCACTGCAATTATAAGGGGCTCAAGAACACGCAATAGTTGCTTCACCCCCACCGACACCTTGTTAGCTTTGTGGCCATATGGCCTGCCTGCATCAAGACAGCAACAGCAAAAACATGCGCTGACTTAGATGCAACTTGGGTTGCTTCATGGGGACCGTGCTTGAATTTGTTTTTTCAGCACAGCTTGTCAACGTCTTGAACAAAACACTCTTACAGCTGAATGGAGGGTCATGTGCAATTCAACAGCCCTGACAAGACATGTGTTTGTACAAATCTTGCCAGCTTGGCACCTACTTGGTCAGCAGAAAACGGTACAGGCAATGTTGCTGCAGGTCATGCATGCTGGTCCGCACTGTGGGTGTCCAACTCGACATTGTTACTGGTACTAGCAAAGTCTGATCTTGCTGAAGCAGGATTGGCATGCTCGTTTGAAATACAGGCTGGACCTCCCGACTGCTCCTGTGAAGACATGCTGCTGCCTGACCCACACCTTGCTGCAAATGCATTCACAAGCGGCTGAGGCTTCAAGTTATGATGTGTCTTGCATTGAGGCTTGACAAGCCAGATATTGGTTGAGCTGGTTTCATCCTGGCTCTCAATCAACTTAGCAGCCTCATCAGGGCCACATTGAGGGAGCTTTGCAGCTGAAGGGTCTGAATCAGCTGGATTGACTCGCATTGTACTGGCTGGCTTGAGTGCTGAGTCAATGCATACTGGCTTGAGTGCTGAGTCATTGCATGCTGAGCCTGAATCAGTTGCCCCTATCAGTGCTTGAGCATAGGCAGCCTTCTCAAGGCTGATGACTGGTGACAATGGGAGACTCCAACTGAGTTGTCCCATTGCCAGCTTCTGTATGCTTGCAAGCAGGGCCTTCAGCAGCAGGGCTGTTGGCGGGTGCAGCCTTGACATTAGTGTTTGTGTATGTCCGAGTATTGGTAGAGGTGAGTGCTTCTGGTGATGCAGCCTCAGCAAGAGGCTGGCTCGGTGAAATGGTGTCGCAGAAGGATTGTCCGACAGCAGCTGTGTGCTCAGCAGCCAAGCTTGCAAGTCTGCACTGAGCACCAGCTGATCCAGACTTGAAAGTTGCAAAAGCTCTGGTGGCTGCTTCATGCCTTGCTTCAGTGAGGGGTTCTGGATCAATATCTCCATCGGATTTGTTAGCTGGCTGATGGAGATCATCCATTAGCGCATCTATGGGTTCGTGGCGCATCTATGGGCTCGTGTGATTTGGCAGCCAAAAGCTTTGATAACTCAGCCTGCATTCATGTAACTGTGTGGGTATCTGACTGCATGCAATTTGCTGTTGGTGTCTGCATACAGATGTGCCACAAGGCCATTTGTCATGAAAATCACAGGCGGCAACCCTTCTGCCTGTTTGATGGCAATGAAACAACAGTGACAGCTGTCACGATAACAACACCAGTAGAATTCATAATGCTACTAGTACTTTGAGAATGTGCTTAGTCAACAGGCATCAGGTGCGTGCAATGCAAGCTAGCTTCCTTCCAGGCAGACTTGTTCTGAGCATTACTCATGTAGCACTTCAACTTCAACTGATGACTTTCACACAGTTGCAAGCTCTTCATCAGCTCCACAGCTGTGGTCACTCTTGCTGTGACATACTGCAGCCAGTGTGAGAGCACTTGCTGATGTATTTCAAGCCAGGATGTCTGATGAGTCACAAGTGGCTCCACATCCCAGACTGTAAGGTATAAAACAGAAAAATAAAATGCAATTTATGGGATGCAACCCACAAGGGATGAACCTCACCTGTAAGGTATCCAACGCTTGGTGTGCAGGATCCTGTTGTAGCTGACTTTGCACAACAGCAAGGCCCACAGCAATGTTGCCTTTGGCTTGCCATGCCTTAGCCAAGCGGCAGTTCGCTTGACTCACATTCAATCCAGTTGGCCTGTAGAAACACAAAGATACTGAGTATGTTATTATATTCTTACACTGAGCTGTCAATACGCCATTTCTGCGGAAGTCTTTGCCTAATGCACAAAAACACTTGAGGCATGCAGCTGTTATACTCTTATTCTGAGCAGTCAACATGCCCCTTTTGCGGATGTCTTTTGCTTATTGCACAAGTACACTTGAGGCATGCAGCTTGATAGCAGATGTGGTCTGTTCTATGTGTTCAAAGGTGACTTGATTTACAAGCATGTTTGTCAGATAATGTACTTCAAAAACAGCCAGGATGACTCATTTCCACATACAGTTGTAAAGGTCTTGTCAAAACAGCAAGCATGACTCATCTCCATACACAATTGTAAACATTCACCTTGTATGACAGACAGATGGAGACTAACTTCTTCCTTACCTGGGAACAATACATAGAGCTGCATCAGAGTCAGCAATAGCATCATCCCAGTGTCCCAGCCTCAGATGGACAGACGCACGGTTGTTCAGCAGAATGGCATTCCCTGGAGAGGTCTCAATGCACTGGTTGTACATCTCAAGAACTCCTGGGTACAACTTGTTGTGGTACGCAGCATCGCCTGCCTTTCTTAGTGCATACGCTGTGGACATCTGCACAGACAGAAATGTGACATGCATGCAGATGTCTTAGTAATCGGTGCACACACTAACAGACATGCACCTCCTCCTAGCTCTGCAGGCAAGTCCATGGCCCAAGCAGACATGCATAAGAGAAACTTCAGCTTTGGAGTTGTTTTGCCTCAATGCATGCAATCAAGAATTATTGAGAATGTGGCAGAACACTATTGCTGTGTGTTTGTGTGTGCTAAGCCAGCTATGGTGATGCATATATGTGCCATAGCAGAGAAGCACCATGTCGCACCTGAATGCAGCAACTTTACAATGTACACAGCACAAGTATATCAGTAATATGGGTATTATCATTAGTACTTTTGCTGTTGTTAAATTATACTTGTTATTATTACGATTGTTGTTGTTGCTGTTGTTAGTATTGCTATTATTGTTGTTTATTTTACGGTTGTTATTGAAAAGGATGATAGCGTCATAACAATCATGATGATGACATTGATGATGATGATGATGACAATGATGGTGATCATGATATAAAGTAATAACAAACATAGCCCTGCTGACCTGTGCCATTGATGGGTTCCCGGGTGTCCTACAGGCTTTCGACCAGGATAATGGCAGAACCTGCCGCTTTGAGGTGATGAATAGCGGCTCATGCACTGACTCTGGTGATGGCTGGAGTGTGGTACTGGCACCTGCTGGATCTGTCCGGTGTCTGTCACTGTCACGCTGAAGCCTGTTGTTTGTTGGCATGCTCTGGCTGGTACTGCTGTCCTGCTTGGCTAAGGTAGATGAGAGTTTAGAAGGCGACTGGTTGGCTTTGGCGTGGATGACCTGACAGAGAATGTGCTTCGCTAGTAAGGTTGCCTTGAGGAGAATCTGCAGCAGGAGCTGCAGCAGCAGCTGAAGCGGGGGTGGTAGCTCCACCCAAAGGTAGCTTCCCTTGATGCAGTCTTGAGCACATGACTTTCGTGGATGTTGATTGTCAGCACCTGGTTCCTCAGGGTCGACACCATTATCGTGCTCAGCCAGAGCAGTCACTGTCAGCCGGTCCTCTTCTTCTGGCTCTGCAGTGCTGGTTTGCTGTGCTGTCCTGTGACTAGCTTCAGCATGACTAATTACTGTCAGCCAGTTCTCTTCTTCTGGGGCTGTTGTCATGTTCTGCTGTGCAGCCCTACGCCGGGCTTGAGTATGACTGATTGCTGTTGAGCAGTCCTCTTCTTCTGGGGATGTTGTCATGTTCTGCTGTGCAGCCCTACGCCTAGCTCGAGCATGATTGCGCTCTTGGATCTGTGCATTGGCTGTCTGGTTGCTGTAGGCATCAGATTTAGCAACCGATGAAAGGTATGGGCTTCTGCGCGGATTTCCAAGCCGCAGTTTGCGGTTGCTTCTGCAGCAATGTAAGCTTTGATCAGCAGGCTTGTTTTTCATGAGTGAGGTCGTTCCGCATACTGAATGATAGTATACATGAGAAACTCGTGAGTTTGCAAGGCACCTTGTTTGGTAGATACACGTCCACAAGCAAACCTGCTGTGCATACTCAAGATGTTATACACCTCACAGACAGACTGATTTGCCATGCTCATGGATCCAACGACCTGTACCTATAGCTTTGCACAAACACAACGCAGAAAATGCAGGCTTGAGTTTGGTTCACTTGTGACAAGCACTGGCACTCATAGCCGGGCCATGGGCATAGTGGCACCCTTACAACAGAGCTACTTTGCAGATGGCATATGTCTTGCTAGCATGCTGCACATGGTGTTTTTGAAACCAATTGCGTAAGGCTTGAGCCTCAAGCTTTGGAAGAGGGTGTGCAGATGGAACAACTGCAGAACATCATTGCAACATGAGATAAAAAGATGTGTAAACGCAGCAAGTGATGTCCGCAGAGGGATTGCAACCGGGACCAGTTGCCTTCAGACTGAACAGGTTGTTAGCGATGCATGCAAAGCAGTAGGGAGATAAAGCAATTGCTACATGTTTATTTCATAATTTTGTCTGTTTTGCTTTGTACATAACTAGGTTTTGTATACATGTCAGAAAATTACAAAGCTGCAGGATGTAAAATAGGTGTGTACAACATAGTCATACCTTGTTGTGCCCCATTGCAAAGGAAAAGGCGGCCATCAGGCAAAGTCACTAGATCCCCCATCTGCACCATCAAGTATATTGAATGTAATATGATCGTCAGCAGGCTGCCTTGTAGTACACGCAGCTGCAGTATCACCCTGAACTTGACAGAGTTGTATACACATGCTGCGTGAGTGTGTACCTGCAAAATGATCGGCCACTTAGGAGGTGGTTGCTTAGCATGTGCTGGTCACCATCTGTATATCTGTATGTGCGAACCTACGTCAACCATCAGCACACTGAACCAGAAGAAAAGCGGCATGCAACAGCACTCACCACGCGTGGAAAGTTCATAGACTCCATAACCGGAGTGTGATTGGCTCCTGGTGACACGTCCACAAGGTATGACAGGTTGCTGGCTGGAGTGTCATACTGAGTACAATGCTCTGCAGATCCACCAGCAATGACCACCTGCACCATCATGATCAGCTCAGGGTCATGAAGCATGCTGAGCTGGGATGTAGGCCTTTGTGACTGTTTATCTTCTCTGTGCTTTCTTTGCTAAGCTAGAATGAACAGTGAGCCATATGCATGGGTCATAGGAATGGGTCTGGTGTGAAGGTGGTGAAGAACCTGGTGTCATGCAACAATGCAGAAGTGCAAAACACTTATGCTGCAGGGTTGACACCTCCTGCAATGTCACTGGTCTGCATACTTACATCCTGATCATGCAACACGATTATACATGAGGTTCACACATCATAATTAGCTGCTCATGTATGACATAGTCATGCAATAAGTTGTGGGCCAGCCCTGCTGATGTTGCAGTTACATTGCTGCAAAGTCAACACCCATAGCTTTCTTCATTATCATGCATGCACACGTAGGGACAGTTGGTAGTTGCTAGCTATGCTGGCTTACAGCCACAAGCTGCCGCCTTAGAGGCTCCCGTTATGATCGCTGAAAAGCATAAACGTGTCTTTTCTTTTCTATGCTGGTTACACTAGTGCAGCATACAGACAGGGAAGCAGCACTTTAGCGTACAGGTTGGTATAGGCAAGACAACATGGCATGATCCAAGCCTACTTGTGTTCTGTACAATGGCGCCTCCAAAGGGGGTGCTGCTATGGCACTTGCCTGTGGGTAGCCAGTAACAACTGGCAGCACAGGAATTGGGTTGGTGGCATTGTCAGCAGTCGCCCCATCAGTTGTGAAGTACAGTGCTTGCATGTATGAGCCTGCATGGCAGCACTTTTTTAGGGCACGCTTTGCAAGAAGTTCTCAGGTTGATTTTTGGTGTTGAAATCAAATATTTCATTGTCTCGTGCAACTGCCCAATCAGCTGAGCTAGGCAACACATGCCACCCTCTTGATGCCCACTCATATGTGCGCATGTTTTGCAGCCACTCAGACAGCAGCATGCACACACATTTTGCAGCTACACACACACACAGAGGGATCAACAATTGGTAGCTACACCTGAGCAAAAAGTCACTTGCAAACCTTGATCAACTGGCCAGCACTAGCACTAGTACTAGTGCTAAGCAAATCTGCAAGCCTAGCCAGCAAACTCATAAAAGCAGCATACAGTCCTAAACTGCGTGACTACCATGCAAGCTATCACAGTGCAACCAGTGCTGGACACAGGCGCAAGCCCACCAGAAGGAAATGTCTGTGTTGTCTCAGATCTGAGTGCGTATACGCGGAGGAGTGACGACTGCGGGATCAATCGATGGGTTGATATCATACACGCTGGCTGGCTGGCTGGCTGGCTGGCTGGCTGGCTGGCTGGGTATATCACCGGGAACGATGACTGATAAGCCGGCGTTGGCGTGAGGCGTGCCTACACAAGCCATCACGCCGTTGCCGCTACCAGGCAGGTCATATAGTAGTCACACGAATGTTGAAGGCAGAACGCACCTTCAAGTGCAACGCCCCGGTCGGATTGTTGACGAGGTCAGCAGTCGTCGCGGAAGCCGGGCCGGACAATGCATCGGCCGGTACCGGCGCCGGGCCAGATTGAGCACATACGCAGACCAGGACGCGGGACAGCAACAAAGCAAGCTGGCGCATCACTGCGAACAACATTGTTTAGAATGTGTAGCACGAGCAGAAGAAGAAGAAGAGGTGCATGGCGGAGGGTCTTGCTCATCATTTTGTGTTTGATTGTCCGGCATATTGTGCCGTTTGCAAACATATTTTGGGGCCCAGCCCCCACATTGTCTTCCTTTTTTACTCTACATGATCCTAAAGTTATAGCTAGGTTTTTGAGGGAATGTTTTGAACATAGGAACACACTGGTTGCAACACAAACTGGACATAGCCTTAGTTTTAGCTTAGAGTGTGTCAGGTGTGAACGTCATGTTTTCATAAGTGCTTAGAACAATTGGATATTTTGTTTGACATTTTCAGACTACTGGTCCAATGGTCATGGTTGGCCCCAAGACCTTAAAATCTAATGAATGAATGAATTGCGAATGGTTATCTAACAATAAACCTACGGTCCCGTAAGAACGTAACAGTATGGTCCTCCAAGCTTTGAACTCCGTTTTCAGTGCAATCACTTGCAGATGCCAAACTTGAATCTGCTAACCGATTAACTCTATGACTATGATTGAGCAGTCGGGGATGGCACGATTGCACATGCACTTGCGCAAAGTGCATGGTGTCTTTGGACCTTTAATTTGACCGCTGCTCGTGAACAGAACACTTGGCTTCACTTCAAACAGGGTTTTGGCCAGGACAACAGTTGTTCGGGACAGATGGTTGCAACGTGCCGTGCGTGTTTGCTGCCCGCTCCCCTGACAGGCGAGGGACATCGACGCGGACGCTGCCAGTGCGTCCAAGAGTTGAAGCGAGGCGAAGCGAGGCGAACCGAAGCGTTGAGGTCTACCGCCGCTGCACCAAAGCCGCGGTCAGGCACTTTGTCGCAGAGTACGATGAAGCTGGATTGCGTAGATTCTAATCGCACGATCTTTAGGCGGCCTTATGCAAGCCATGTGGCCTCCTCGTCATTCCGTCGCCTTCATAACATATCCGATGATCTGTAGTTGATTGAGCAGTTAGACAGGCACATTTTCACTCTCAAACGAGTTGCAAGTCAGCGCACTAACTCACCATGGGCAACATGCTGTTTGCAATACTGTGCATGACCTGTCTACCACTTTCGCTGCAGCAAGTTGTGCCGGCAACGCAACAACTGAGCGGATATTGCCATGTTACCCAGGAGAATCTGCGGGTACTGCCCTCTGCCGGTTTCAGCCGTTCCGTTCTCAAGCCGTATACCAGCACCACTACTTCCGGAGCACAACCTACTCCAATCCAGTCTGCGGCGAACCTAAGCGGCTGCCTCTTTCAGTCGTACGACCCCAAGTTTGACGCTCTCATCGGCAACAATCGGACAGTCTACCAGGTCGGACCCAGTAGGAGCGAACCCTGGGCGGTAGAAAGTCCTGCATATCTCCCCGGTACGCATCGTCGGTTCGCAACTGTGCCTTGTCTCAAGGCATCAGTAGCTGTACCGGGACCAAACGGTCATGACTGATCAGCTGGCTGTTGTCGTGCCAGCCAGGCGCCCGGCGCCGGCGCCGGCCTTGCAATTGATAGCACTAGAGCATATAGCGCTATAGCTATCCTGACTTTTGGTCAGAGCTGCACCGTTACATCGCAAGATTGGATGTGCTTGCAGATACTAACGAAATCACCTTTGCCTCGTACCTTGTGCAAACCCCTTCCAACATTTCCCGGCTCGACTTGGGCACTGGGCAGGCCACCACTGTGAACGTGAATCCACCAATCGGTAATGCTGGTGGTGCGTCTAGCTACAATGGGCAGGTGACTCGATCCCAAAATTCGCCACTTGTGACCATTGGCCTTTTCAAGTCTTACCTAGCACAGCCCTGGAGTTGTTGTGAATGCAATGGTTATGTAATGGTATACCTTGGTTTTGTCAGGTTGTATTTGGCTCACTTTGAGATGCGTTCGATGATGCAAACCCACCTGGAGTCTTCCTTATTGACCCCTATTCTGGAAACAGTACCATTCTGGCAAATAACTTTTTTGGAATAAGGTTCAACGGCTTTGACGACTGTCAGGCTTTGTCGGATGGGTAAGTTTACAACAAATTTACAATCTGTAACGTTGATAGCTGATGCTATGCTCAAGCTCAAGAGTCAGTGCTTTCACTTGATACTTGGTTGCTTTGCGCAGGTCCGTCATCCTAACAGACACCAATTACACATCAGACACCCCTATGTATGCCCCTTTCAAGAATGCTGCTGTGCTGCCAAATGATGTCTGGATTCTTCCTCCCAACGGGCCCCCAAGAGTTTTGGTTGCTGATCTGCCCAACTGCCCAAATGGTGTTGCTGTCAGTCCTGATGAAAAGATACTATACATTGGTGACGGTCCACTGAATGCAGATGACCCTTTTGCTGTAGCTGCTATAAATTTGATTTATGCCTATGACCTTGTTAACATCAGCGGAGGCCTTTTTGCCCAGAGTAAGCGAGTGTTTGTCAGTTCTGACTTTGGCTTCTTTGATGGATTTGAGGTGGACAGCCAGGGCAATATTTTTGCAGCGACCAATGACGGTGTGGCAGTCTTTGATCCATCAGGGACCATACTTGGAAAAGTTGTTCTCACCGCTGCTTTCCCCATAGCTGATCACCCCACCAACAGCATTGGTTTTGCAGACAATCGGTTGATCATGATGCACAATCTTGATGTGTTCATGCTCTATACAAACACCAGTGGCATTTCCAGATCCTATGGTGGATGAGACTCATGAGATTGATCAATGCGCCTCATTGCAGGCTCACACACATCTTCAATTGTGCCAAGTTGCTTTTTGATTGACAGTGTATCATGTGACAGTGTAGATTGTGATACAATATTGTGAGCATTCAGCAGTCTAGGGTGTATGTGTGCTTTAATTTCTCATATGATCATGCATGTGATGGGTCTTGCATGTGGGGACAGGCTATTGATCCCAGATTCCTAATTCAGAAGTGACTACTCATTGGTGAAATTTTTAAAGCAGCCTTTGAATAAATTAATCAAAACTTGACAGACATAAGACAGTTAGTTGTTGTTGCTAACTCTTGGTGTGCACCTTTCATTGTAAATATCGCATGCGCACCCACTCATATTGCCATTGCCTGCTTGCATGTTGATCAACATGAGCTACACCCCTCACTGCGCCGAGCCTTTCAAGCGTCACACACATACTGATGGTTGCAATTGCTTGGACCACAAACAGTACCGTATCTGCTCATGGTCACGTATATACATATATGTGCACAACAACGGTTGTTGCAACACCATGTCGAGAAGTAATATACAGTGTAAAAGTTTATTACGCTTAATTTTGCTGGTATATATATACAACATGTGTGGTGAAGAATCTGCAGATTATGTTTGAATACAGAAGTCATTATGTTCCTTAGCTATAGCGCTCTGCAAGCATGTGATTATTTATAAATTGTCGCTCAAACATTGAGTGTGATAAAATGCATCGACAGCTTCAAGTTGCATCAGCAGACAGAGTAGTATGCATACGCATATGCTTGCAAAGTCACTGACATGGTGTTCAGTCCAGCGGACCACCACTGCAGGTCTGCCAGATACGTATACCGCTGTCAAATTGTCTGACAATCTCGGCTTGCTTCCAAGGTGCTGCACACGTTGTGATTTCTTTATACTGTTGCCATTGTCTTGATTTCAGTAGTATCTCCAAATACCATTTCTACATTGCCAACACCCTCAAAAGCTGCAAACAGAACCCCCTCCTCATCAACGTTGGTATTCCAAAAGTAATGTGGCACCCCGGCCAACACCGTGATGGGTTGGTCACCAGGTTGCAGGACTGCTCTGTCCTCTCCGTCCACATGAAAGCCAAAAGCCCCTTTCTTCACTTCCAAGTGTTCAGCCTGGTCTGCATGAACATGCAGAGGAGGCGAGCAAGACCTGCCAGGAATGGCTCCTGGTGCGTGCCGACTGCAGAGTACCTCCACTGTGGTATTTGCTCTCTTGGCGCCATCTGCTGCAATTTTGATGTGAAAGCTCGTAGTATTTCTTGGAGGGCTGATGAATGCTGTCAAGGCTCCAAAGAGATTGCGCTTTCCTAGTGGCAATTCCACAGACTGTGCAACAAACAAGCCTATTACGCCCAAAGCAGTGGCAAGCACAATACTGGTAAGCCTCATCGCCTTTGATGCTTCACAAAGATGTCGTGGGTTGCTGCAGGTCCAAGGACGAAGGTCAACAACACCAAGAGGGCAGTAGTGTCAGCCTACTGTCGACAATTGGCAACTCAACATTGATCGCCTACAGGCCATCGTCAACGAGCTGTACCTGTCAAAGATAAGTTCCGCTTTCCGTACTAATAATGACTGAGCACAAGTCCAATGCAGCTTTTTCTGATGTTTGTGGTGCCTGCAGGTCAGGAGCCATATATGATTGTTGCGTATACATGCGTTAGCCAGGTCGTTACATGCCTGCAATGCACGTGCACGTCGCACAGGTCGTCAAGATGTTTGTCAAATAGGCACGTTGTCTTGCTGCTCGACCCTCACTCACAACAGGTGCAATGTCTGCCGTGTGAAGAGGACACTGGCAAAATACTTAGAATAGTGATCGATACCTGACGTCGGTGGCCCACTTGGTAGACCTTAAAACCGGCGCAGACTTTAAACTTTGTTTCTCAAGTCGGTACGGCAGAAAAGGACAGCTCGGCCGGCTATGACTGGGTTAGTGCCCCCAGAAGTGTCCAGTCTGAACCCCTGGCCCCCCTTGGAAGCTTTCTCAACTGACCTCTCCTGTGCTTTGCTGATGCATGTGAGTCCTGATCAGGACACATAGTTTTGCTTCCTGGCACAGCTGTTCCGAATTAATCATGCCCACAACCCAGCATGGTGCATGCATGTAATTTATGGCAAATATGGCTCAAAGCAAATCTGAATCTTTAGACTTGTTTTTTCAATACCAGAGGTAGCATTTGCTCAGAGCAAATGCGGCTGGCGCAACCAAAGTCAAAATCAAGCGGAAAGGGGAGCGCCAGTCCCTGGCATCCTTGTTTCACCTGGTCAGTAGACTGCGCCAATATTGCAATGCAACTGCAAGTAATAGCACATGCTGTACAACCAGAAATAGAAAGGGTAGGGCCCCCCGGGCCTGGATTTCTCCATCTAACAATGCAGTACAACTCGGCGTATTTCAGCCCAATTGCAAGCTGCAGTGCATCAAACTACCAACAGCTGAACTGTAACTTGCCTTCAAATCAGGCTAGTTGGTATAACTTTCATGCAATAATCTTGCGCCCTGACATTATGTATCAATGACTCAAATCAGTAGCTCTGTTTAATGCCGCTCGTGGTGCTCAGCTCTCTGCTGGAACATCGAAAGACGCTAATTAATGAGGGAACCAGGTGACCTAGAGCGCATAAACAATAAGAACTTGTCTGCACTTGATGGCACAACTGCTATCTGGCAACAAGCAGGGTGCGCACTAAACCTGACATTCACTGTGCGCCTGACATGCGCATGGGCCCACCTTGACGCTGACAACATCTTGCCACCAGGTTCCAATCACAGCTTTGTGCTGCATGACCTGCCTGTCATAATTGAGATTCTAGTTGTGGTTGTTACTGCTGAAGCGTTTTGGTTGTCATAGTCCATCAAAAAGAGCTTCCCAGTCCGGCAGCTCTGGCCGCCCAGCAGCAATCCATCGAGACTTGAGCTCTTTCAGTGTCCTCTCGCCAGTACTGCAGCAATGCAAAACATCAGGCACGTGCACTGCAACAGCGCTTATGCTGAAGCAACCGCTGCCCAACACAGCAAGAAACTGTCAGCGTGAAGAAGAACCACCACAAGCTGTGCACGTCAGCAGTGTTGTTACACGTGGTACTTACTGTTGGGCAACACAGCTGTTGAGACTTCCGAACTGCTGCCGGCAAGCCCATGCAATGGAGATTGACCTTGTTTTGCAGCACTCAGCATACGCTCTAGCTTCTTGTTTGCATTTCTGCATTGCTTCTTGCTTCATCCGAAATATAAAAGCTGCACAATTGGCAGGTGAATGGTTCGTGCAATAGCAGACAAGCTTGAAACAATCAGTCAGGCCGAATGAGGCAACAAAAGTGCTGTGCAAAGCTAGACGACTCTGCTTTAGCAGGTACCTTCCTCAACTTTTGTTGATACAAGCGCCGCGGGCGCCCTGTCAGGCATGCTTGTCAGGCCAGCAAGTTTGTGAGAAGCTGCACGACAACCTCCTGCTGGTAGTAGCTCTACGCACAGACAGTACTAGTTCACTGTTGCTACTGCATCAACCAAAGATCGTACAGTGATTGACAGGCATAGAATCTTGCAACCATATAGTGCGCTACAGGATCTGATGCTGCTGGTTGAGCGTGTACAAGCAGACACGCTATGGGTATAGACTTGGTCTTGGATCCACGGTCGGGTGTCCAGATGAAAGCCTTGTCCACGAGATCACTGTCACGGAGTGCGCGCACAGCTGTGTCGCATTGCGTTTTGGTTTGCGTCAAACTGGAAGCGAAGCTTCTGCCCCTCAGCACATGCGAGCTGATCCGGAGGGTGCGCAACGAGAACCTGCACCCTGGGCCGCAACACCATTCTGCGACATTTTAAGTGTTCCTGTTCGAGCTGTCAGCGACTCCACGGCCGACGCCTGGGCACTGGTGGGATCTGCTGTTGTCTTGACAGTGTGAATGGTGAGGCTATGACGATTAGCAGTATCCCGTCAGACTATTGTGGAGCCTTCATAGCGAGAAGTGCCTGATGAAAGAGCTGTTGCGTGTTGAAACAATGTATGCTCCGGCTGCAGACCACACCTTTGGTGGCAGGCTTGGCTATAGGAGCTGCCGCATATGCGGGTAGGGCACTCATTCAAGTAGGGTCTAAATGGCAAGCAGCGGGATCAGCAGTTGGACGAACTTTCTACAAGGTGAGGCCTCTGTACTCTAGTGGCTCGCCTGCCGCAAGTTTGCAGTCTAAATTTGCGGGTACAAGGTCACGACAAGTGCTTGCCAGAGTTAGGGCGGCGTATGTTGTCGCTCTTAAGCACATACTGCTTGTCTTACACCACATGCATTGCACAACACAAGCTCACCCCTGTTGCAGGGCGGCTTTCAGGCAGAAATGACAAAGCGTGAAGCTGCTCTCATTCTGGGCCTTCGAGAATCTGCAGCTGCAGACAAGGTGAAGGATGCTCACAGAAAGATCATGATCGCAAATCACCCTGACTCTGGAGGCAGCAGCTTTCTGGCCACCAAAGTCAATGAAGCCAAAGAAATGATGTTGGGCAAAGGACGGCGACGAACAAACGTGTTTTGATGTCTGTCACTACATTGCTAGGTTTTTTTGTTTTGGTATACTTCACGAAGCCCTGGTTGTTGCCTGCTGAGCAGGCTGCAGATGGCTAGTACAGTAGCAGGATGAATGTGCATCGAGTTTCATGGTGTGGATATGTGACACTGCTGGCCTTGTGTAGGTCACCTGAGTGTTGTGTGCCCAAAAAGATGCATCAGCAGTTGCAGGTGTTAGCATGCACCCGCCTGCTACCCTGAAGTCCATTCCTGGCCATGGGCGCAGGATATTGTCAGGGTGGCTTCCAAATTGATGCAGACATGTCCAAGAGTCGTTTCAAAATTATTGCACCTGTTTACTGCTGGATCATGCCCTGAGGAGTTGGTCAACTAAGATGCAAGGAACCAGGAGGCAAGGCAATTGATTTAGTTTACATATTTAACAGGGAAGGTTGCATGTTTCTACTGTGTTGCATAGTCAACAGGTTGTGACATATGTCTTACAAACTGCCCAGCTTGACTGTAACGCACCTACTGGTGATCATCAGATGCATCTGCACGTGCACGATGTGCTGATGTTTTGCTGGACCTGTGCACTTGGCAACATGCGCGCTATTGATCACAACTCTTATTCATAGATTCATGAAGCCCTGCTGTCATCCCAGCTGCACCATTGCCAGAATTTGCTGCAGAGTAAATCTAAACATGCTGTACAAGCACAAAGAGTGCACATTGCAAACTGAGGGGAACGGCTGTGTACAATTGCACAACAAACTGGGACAGGACAAAGCTGGAGAAGGCCCTAATCACCAAAGCAAAATGTCTGGAAAATAGGGCCATGAAACCCAAGACACATATCGTTCCCTATCAGCATGCATTGCTTCTTAACATAGGTGTATATTTATTTCGGTACAGCAAATGCAGTGCTCGAAGGCTGGTGAGCGCAACTGAAAATACACGGAACCCCGACAAGCAGGAAATGCTCGAGACCTGTAGCGCTGGCGATGATTAACAAGAAAGCAAATGTTGTCTCAGATATATGGCTTGCCAACTGGCATACAACTTCAAAAGATACCAAAGGTCATGTTGACCATGTACTGTGTTGCATAGTCAACCTGATTGTAACTCTGACACAAAAGGCTTCATGTGATTAGCTTCACAATGAGCATCCTAGCTGAGCAATCACCTTGGCACACGCAGTGTCTGCCAGTCCATGTTGATGCTGGGATAGCGAGTCAAAGGTTCTGGAGATCTGTACGTCTCATACTCATTTGGCGAGTCATTCACATATGACTGAGGCTGAGGAGCGTACTGCGGAGTCTGGTACTGCTGAGGCTCATAGTCAGTGTGTGTAAGATCATTAGCCTCTTGGCCATTAGTACGTGAACGCATTTGCTGATGCTGACCCACTGGGGTCTTGAGCATACCCCTCTGCTGGTCTGGCTGGGCCTTGTGACTCTGTCCCTTCTTCTCCTTCTTACCACCATCACCGCCGCCTTGCTCTTCATCCTCACCCTCCTCACCACCTTCACCATCAGTAGCTGCAAACAACAGAGTGGTCATTCAGCACTGAAGACCTGAGGTTCAGCTGTACAAGCCCACAAAACAGGCAAAGATGCGCTGCTGGACAACACAAGACAGTCAAGGCAGTATTGAGAGTTTGAACAGAGGCAGGATGCTGCACTGCACCAAGAAGGCAAAGAAGGTAAGACGAAAGGAGGGAAGGAGTAAGACAGATGAAATCGGTAAATGAAATCGGTAACCATCAGGCAACTCAATGTACACTGGAGCAGCTGCATGGTTGCTGGTGCTGCATTGCCTGTTGACAGCATGTCCAGGATGCTCATGGACCCCTGTGCGTGCTGCTTCATGAAGGTAAGCTCTGTGCCAGCTGTTTCCTGTCTGATCTGCCTCAGGACCTGCTGCTTTTTTGCAGCATACACTTCGTCGTCATCATCCAGGCATCTTTTGTGAGACACCGGTTGCTGTGTGTTGCCACCCTGTGCATCTGCCAACAAGAACTCCTCCTCTGCTGTGCCTGCCACCTGTGCATGCCTGTGTTGTATCTCATCCACCAATGTCAAGTCACCGCCGAGTATGCGGCAGACTGTCTCTGCCCCCTTGCGCCTGAATTGCACTGCTGCCTTGCCAGGGCACAGCCAGGCTATCTCCACCAGGGTGGCAGCATTGGCCACTGGTGTTTCCCTGCCTTTCCCATTGATTCTGAGTTTATCACATTTTGTGATAAACTCAGTGTGACGTTTTTGGATACGCGAGAATGTCTGTATAGTATCCCCTCCTTTCTTTTTGGTCACTAAACGTATGACGTCGTACACAGACCCTTTCTGGGTAGCTTGGTCCACTCTGATGCCATCAGTCAGATTGGCAGCAGCGATACTCATATCGACCTGTTATACAGAGGCAATAGATATTCCTTGGTCAAGGAACGCGCTACGGCAGGAGTTTCATTGCCTTTATTGTTGATTTTGAACCTATCACATTTTGGTATAAGTTCGATGTTACGATCCCTGATGCTAAAGCGTGAATGATGGCGATTGCTTACCGGCGTGCGTTCTAAGCATGAAGAGTATCTTGCAATCAAGCGTATGCTCCGATCATGCAGGATGGCCCTGATATGACCATTGTGCATCAAGAGGAGTTGACCGTGCCTTTTACCTTGGGAGGTCCAGCAGCTGTTCAGCTGCAAGTAGCTGTGTCTGCCAGTTATCTGACAACGATAAACTGGTCGCTGTTCGGGCGTGCCTGGTTCGGGCGTGCCTAGTTTAGCGCCTTGATGATTCGTCGGTAGGTCACAAAGCACAGCACATCTAGCGATGGCCTCTTGCGTTGCACCGTCGGCCAGCCTGAGCTGCCACCCAGCACTCATGATAACTGACTGACGACGCGGCCTGTGGCCCAACGCTTCTCTCGGCCGTTCTCTCCTTCTCTCGCGTGAAACGGGAAGATAGCCAGGCAGCGTACTTTCGTACTTCGAAAAGCAGCGCTCGTACAACGAAGGTACAATCCGTAAGTCCTAGACCGCCCGATTAGCAGAGAGAGAGAGATTACAATACGGTAATTGCGCATGTAAAAAGAGACTACATTATTCGTCTTTTGGGCTATTTCCTGGTCCTGCATCTAGATTCCGCCAGCTCCGTCGAGCTTGCTGCAGCGCACTGTGCAGCGCAGCGTCGTTAGGTCGGTGTTGGGAAACCGAGACATCGCCTGACGCCGAATCCATGTGGCGGATAGCGTGAGGTCGCTTGCCCTCATCTGCGGCATATAAGTGACCCCGGCAAGTCAGTCTCGGCATGGCTGACACCTCCGACGACAAGAAGGTCGCGGAGGGTGCCACCGGCGATGCCGCTTACGATGTTCTGGAGAAAGACTTTCAAGAAGTATGCATGGCAGATCACTGCCTGCATCTTGCCTTTCAGAGCTTCTTTTGGAACCAGAATATGTTTACATACCTGCTTGAGCTGAGCACATCTCGTGCTTTGCAGGTCTTGCTGGAGCTTCAACGGGACAAATCACTTGAGCGCTTCAGGGCAGAGTATGAGAAGCTGTTCAAAGCAGTGAGGAAATCCCATGGTAAGTATTGCACTGGGTTTCCTTGCTGAAGTACCCAGTATTGACTTTGGCAAGGTCTTAATGCAAGCACTCACATGTAGGGCAAGCACTTGAACAGTGCCAACAATACTCTATGCTGTGCAGACAACGAAACACGCTTGACCAAAAAGGTGAAAGAGCTGAATGGGGAGATTGTGGGTAACGCTGCCAAGGTGCAGACAGCTCTCCGACTCAGTGAGGAGGATCAGACAACCATCGTCACTCTCAAGAAGGAAGTGGAGAAGGCATGGAAGCTGGTTGATGCCAGTCATGAGAAGGTAAAGCTTTACTCGCTGCTTCATTGTCAGCAAACGACATACAGATGTCCAGCATAGTAGTCCATCCTTTTGGATGCAACAATTGTCTTCAAAGGATGCCAGCATGCACTTGGCACTTGGCACTACAGTTGTAGCACTACCAAAGCATACCTGCTGTCAGGCCTGAAGTGCCACCATATTTTGTAAATTCGCTCCCTTGGAAGCATGTTTTCATGAAGCCTCTGCCTCTGCCTCTGCCTCTGCCTCTGCCTCTGCCTCTGCCTCTGCCCCTGCTCTCTGCCCCTGCCCCTGCCCCTGCCCCTGCCCCTGCCTCTGCCTGCCACAAGTGGTGCAATGCAGCTGCGAACGCCACTTCA
>JAABUP010000875.1_pt1 | contig 64664 bp, 96 predicted proteins | sample 5559201 | NCBI WGS metagenome assembly JAABUP01 (sample SAMN10711887, study PRJNA513373) | rock metagenome | isolation source: Antarctica rocks | place: Antarctica
CTTACATACTTGCTCAGATACCTAATGCTTCGTCACAGCTGTGACGCTCACTTCCTCCCAAAGAAAAAGAAAATCAGCCCCAACAATGAATACAAGCCCAACTACACAATTGTTCACAGCTAGCTAACAGCCTAGTCTAGCTATGTGTTACTGCAAAGCCTTCCAATCTTCAATCGCCTTGCTTCACTCTCAGAGTGCTCAATCCGCTCTGATCCACAACACTGCTTTGAGACAGTGTTTAATCTTTGCCACAATCTTCACAAAGTTTTGCTTCCAAGCTGCTTTTGCATTGTGTACAGCGTCCGCAAGAAACTCTACAACTTCCACAGGCTTGTGAGTGCAGCAGCCAAAATTGTGGTACTTTTCTTGTTCCAGCACAGTTATGCTTTTACTCTCCTTCAAGATACACTGAGGCAGCTGAACAGGGTCTGTAGACAAATAGGGTGAATGAGATACCTGACCAGTTGTGATGATAACGCATAGGTCTTATGTTGAAGCTACATTTGTAATTGTCGTTAATGACTCCTGAATATTCTTCATCTAGTAACCAGTGCCATTGGCAAACAAGAGACACCAAATGCACTATTGCACAGCTGGCAGAACACATACATCCCCTTCAAAACTGCTCTGCCCAACAAGTCTTAGATAGCTAATACCAAGATGATAGCAGAGCACACATGAGCATGTCTTATGTCGTGCACAAACTTTCACATGAGTATGTACTAGACTTTGCACAGCTGTTGGAGAACTCAGTTTCTGCAGGGCGCATGCCAGCAACAAATCTTTTAGCTAGCAATATTGCAAACACCAAAGTACATTGAGCTTTTTATTGCAAATTGTCTCTGTCCTAGCAACAGATGTGGATGTACGTATGTCAAGGGTTGGATGCGCTACCTCCCACTACAGTACTGGTATAAGAAGGTCAAAAGCCTGGTGGACATGTTGTGCCCATCGGCCCCCCTCTTGGGAGGCAAATGCATCTGGCCAGAAGATTACATGCCCACCTCTGATGACAAGTGCAGCTCCATCATGACATATATGCCATATGTATTGCAGTAGGCTGGCTTTGAGCTGGATGTTGCCGCCTAGGTGTGCCTGGTGTTGCCATTTGACTGAGCTGTTGCCCGCCACATTTGTCTTTCTACAAGCAGGAGTTGCACAGGAATCTCACACCTATGAGCGTGCGCTTGGTTTGTTTGTTGTATGACAGGTGATGAGCTACAAAACATGCATATGTCAGCAGATAATAAGCCTGTCCAAGCCTGTCCTAAGCCTGTCCAGGGCCAGGCCACAAGCATATCAACACGATGAGAGTTGTCAGTCACTACAACTTTGATGCATCACTGATCAAACAAAGCCTTCTGTCCTCAACACCCGCAATTGTGCAGTTGTCACTGTACTGTTGATTTTAAGCCAGATTCCCAGGCTTTGTACTGGATGCAGGTGAGTCGCAGGCAACTAGCCGAGGTGGTAGGCAAGATGCCAGTTGTAGCATCAGCACTCACACTTGCCAGCATATGCATGCGCTTGACAATGCGCACACGCTTCTGCCACTGCAATATTGATGCCTTGTTGTGGGGTCTGTGCTGTATTGGAACAAAGCTCAGCTTGATGCCTTTCCTGACCAAATGTAGTCCTGTTTTGATTGACTTGCACAGGCTACTAGGTGCGTTGAGCAACAATACTTTCTCAAGGGCAGGTGCGCATGGCTGCAGTCTGCTTGCCTGACCCATCTGGATTGCGTGCTTCTGCCAGCATTTGTGCTTGCTGCTCTGCATCTGACTTGGCAAATTCAATGGCAGCATAGCAAGGGTCGCATAAGGTCGCTAGCCCTTCTGCCAGGAGCAGGCTTCGGTGATGTGCCATGTCGAAGCCTTTGTGGTCCTGCTGGTTTAGACGCTTCTAGAAGCTGCTTCAGCAGTCAGTGCAGTGTAGTGACAGGAGGCCTAGTCGCCATCAAACGGCCATCTGGTGCTCTAGCAATTTGTTTGCGATGCAAGGCTGCAGGCTATCCTGATGGGGTCTAGCAATGAGAAGTCATACATTGGCGACATGGAACATACTATGAGTCATAACTGCAAATGCTGTCATGATGTGCATGTCATGCACGACTGCCTCACTGGAGACACTACAACTACAACATGCACACTTGGACAATGCTTGCGAGTTTCCACAGTATACATTCTAATGGCTTCCCCAGGCTTGTTGGTTGCACAGACTTGACATGACTTTGCATGCCGCTGCATGATCACACATTGCCTCGCATCTTTGCACTTCAACTGACTATGCACAAAACACAGGAAATCAGTCAATCTGGACTGCCTGGTAAATGCATGTGCAAGTAGACATAAAAGTCAACAACTTTTTGTATCTGAGTATTTACAAGGTGATGGATAGCACGACTCCTGTTGTACACATATGTGTGATGTCCAGTTGCTGTCAATGTCAACGGCAACAGAGATAAGGCAGGGCAAGAATCCCTACTCTGGCAATAATGGCCTAAGTACTACGCAAGGAGATGTGAATGGGTCGTGGCAACTCCAAAGAGCAATGTATGTAATGACTGACTGGGGCTCAGCTGACCTATTAGGTACTGAGTAAGCTAAGCAACAAGCCTGCTGAATAGGCAGAACTACCAAAAGTGCTGTGTCCAGACCCTATATCAGTCATGCAACAGTGAACATGCACTTGAACATTGTAAGCAAGTATCCAGGTGCATATGTGATGGACTCCAGCAGTGAGCACTAACAAAGATGCCTAGTCGACCCATTGCAAACACGGACAACCTCAAGGACATTGTTCACATTGGTCTACATCGTCCTAGCAGATGCTCATGCTACTAAACATAACACTCTTTGCTTCTTCAAAAGTCTACATGTCGCAATATGCATATATGCACGTAAGCAACACGCAATTGAACTTTGAGTTTCAGCACCAAACAAGCCAAAAGCTGTGACAAGAACACTGCACCAGCATAGAACATAACAGCGTTTGGAATTCCTTCGAGGCTGTGCATTGCCAAAAGCATCCAGCAAAGAGTGTGAGGAGTCTTGCCAAAAGTAGCTGAGGGGCCTCAAACATTGTCAACCCATCTGCATCTTGCTTGAATGAACGACTTTCACAGTGTGCTTCCTTCAATGAAAAGAGCACAGCGAGGGACTGACAACAGTCCACATGCAGCTGACGTGCCCATTCTGATAGAGGTTCTGAAAGGTCATGCCAACATTCTGATTGAGGTCAAGTCCACCTGCTCATGCACACACAGCTGTGAGTACTTGCTCAGTCATAGTGTAATCTGTCTCACAACCTGCATGCATTAAGAGCTATACATCACACATGGATGAGCAACCGCCCGGAATCGCATTGGTGCTGATTGCAAACATGCCGCAAAGAATGCCCACCTGCCCCTTCATGGTCAATTACAGTGAGATACGCATCGCCAGTTCCTTGCAGGTTCTGCACGTGCAGACACTGGCCACACTGAGCATTTTGACTTGGCATGTTTGCAGCACCCCAGGCAGTCACCATTGAGGAAGCATCTGCAGACCTGCAACACCAGAAAGATCTCCAGATCCTGGCGCACGTACATTAGCCAACAAGCGCACGCACGGCGGTATTCAGTCAAAGTGGATGTGCTGATGCACAAGCATGAACATGATACACACACATTCAGCACGGTCTCAAACCAAGTAGCACAAAGTGAAATGCACATTGCAATCATCTCAGTGTCATCACAGCAAAAGCACAACAGACCGGCTGTAGTGAGTTGCTTCAGCACATACTTGCCAATCTCGTTTTGACATGCGACGCCACTCTGCAACACTGCACTGGGGTAAACCCCATAGATAGTGCATGTTACTGTTCCGCTGGTTCCAGCTGCATATGCACCGACATTGAGTCCTGTAGCAGGTGCTGGAGTTGTTGGTGTGGAAGCTGTAGGGGAAGCTGTAGTTGCAGGACTTGAAGAAGGTAAGGCTGGACTACTGAGGGAGGAAGGAGATTGGCCAGAACAAGTGCCAGGAGCACAGTTCATGGCAGATTGGCTCCACACTTGTCCAGAGCCGCATGGTGTTACAAAGGTGTTGCCATTGGAGCACTGCACAAACTTGGTGCAGTCACATGGATCAGCATAAAACTGCTGTGTCCTGCCCTGACAGAACATGTCACCTGCTGCCCCTGCATAGCATGGTGTTTGCTGAGAGGGGGAGAAAACACGTGTCGCCAAATTGCATAAGCAAATGCTGGAAGAGCAATCAGTGGACAACACGTGCAGGCAGCTTTGCAAAATGAAGTCTGTGAAGACTTCATGGTGTGCAGGCCATGCACATGGATGTGTACAAACAAGAAAACTGCTCACCTGGCATTGTGTAAAAATCTTCACCAAGGGTATGGCATCTGACCTTGTCAGTAATCATACACAGCCACAGAACTTGCATCTGCATGCCACACAGGATGAAGAAATGATCACACCTGTGGGGCATGAGGTCTGAGCGCTGCCTCCTGAAGATGATTGAGTAACAGGGGAGAAAGCAGAAGGAGGAGGAGAAGCTGAGGGAGAGGGTGAGGGAGAAGCTGATGTTGTAATAGGTGAAGGAGAGGCAGCCAATGTAGCAGGTGAGGATGAAGCTGGTGATGCAATTGGTGCAGCACAGGTACCAGCACTGCAGGTAAGAGATGCTTGGCTCCACATTGTGCCAGCAGCACATCCTTGAACGTAAGTGTTTCCGTTGGAGCACTGCACAAATTTGGTGCAATCGCAGGGGTCAGCATAAAACTGCCCAGCCTTGCCCTGGCAAAAGGTGTCACCTGCTGCTCCTGTACATTCATCAACACATCATGTCATTGTGCATCATTGCATATGTCTAGTGAGGGCTGGCAGTCTGAGAAATGCAAGCAGCTGAATGTTACATTATGCATACATCAGTGGAATGAGCACCATTGTGGCGCTCATGGTAGACACACAACATGCCTTCCATGTTTATCGCATTTGGCAGACATGTATGACCAGCAAGCTAAATGCAAGAGGGAAAGCAGGACAGTTGCAGGATTTGACTTTGCAAAGCTGACATGGAAGGCATCGAAGCTGGGATAGAAGGGGTGCAAGAAAGCATAACAGCACTCAAGACCTTACCTGTTGGGCAGGTAGAAGACTGAAGCAGCTTGCGGCCCTGCATGCAACCAGTTTAATTCTGTGTCAAGGCTCCACTTTAATGGTAGACAAAAATCATTGTTGGTGGACTATAATGGGCATGGTGCACTTTTGTGAGGACAGCAGGAAAGTGATAGGGCGACGGCATGACTGAGACATGTCAAAAAGCGCTCATAACAACAGCCTGTGCGTGATGAAGACATGTCCCCCGCATGTATCTCAGGGCTATGTCGGTATAAGGCATCTCACTCAATTTGCATGCTGCATTACAGAGCAAGTAGGGTGTCTCATGCATTTGTGATATGTAATCTGCCTGTTGAGATGCAACATGCTTGCATCCTGTGTTTGACACTACATATGTGATAATTCTGCCATGTGGACTGCAAAGACAAGGTCTTACACAGGGAGCTACTCAGGAATACTTGCAGCTGACTCTAAGGGACGTCACGTCTGCACTGCATGAACGAATGACTGTTTGAACAAGAACAAATTACAAACATACCGATGTGCTGGTGCAGGAGCCAGGTGCGCAGGTAAGTGATGCTTCATTCCACATGGTTCCAGAGGCACACCCTTGGACAAAGGTGTTGCCATTGGAGCACTGCACAAATTTGGTGCAGTCACATGGATCAGCATAAAATTGCTGTGTCTTGCCCTGGCAAAAGGTGTCACCAGCTGCCCCTGCACAGGGTGCATGCTATTGAAATTTATATGAGTATGGCGCTGCGACATCACAATACTTCTGTTTAGCAATGCATGCAAAGATGTATGCAGCTTGTAAAGCATGAGTCAGCCAAACCACATGAGTTTGCCTGTATAGTTACCAGAGGCAAGCGTCATGATAGGCTTTTGCCTTCTGCGAACATACTGACTCTACAAATGCACACATGGCTATAGACTTACGTTCAACGCAAACATGCAATGCCTGGTGGGGCAGTAAATAACATCTGCAAGAGCATAGAACAAGGGCGTGCAAGCAGTGGCAGCAGCACTGCTGGGGACTTGGACTCATGAAAGCAATCTTCTGACTCTTCGCCTTCAACAATACCTGTTGGACAGCTTCCTGAGGAAGTTGCAGGAGAAGGTGATGACGAGGGCAGGCTGGTGGAAGTTGCAGGAGAAGGTGATGAAGGGGGTGGGCTGCTGGCAGGTGACGTGACTGATGGAGATGAAGCCAGGGGTGAAGCTGGGGTCCCTGGGGAAGCAGCACTGCAGGATCCAGCAACGCATGCTAGTGATGACTGGCTCCACATAGTCCCCGATCCACAGGTTTGAAGAAAGGTGATTTGGTTGGAGCATTGCACATATTTGGTGCAGTCACATGGATCAGCATAGAACTGCTGTGTCTTGCTCTGGCAAAAGGTGTCGCTTGATGTGCCTGGAAGTATTCCAGACAGATTAGAGTCTGAAACCTTATCTGCACAGTCACACATAGACACAATACACTGTCACTGAGCATAGATTCCTGGATGCAAAAAGTTTGCTACAAAAAGGTCAACCAGCAATTTGCCACTGGCACTTCTGAACAGCCTGCCTGTAGTCCTTGACTGGTCTTCAACAAGACGAAACAGCTAACGTTCTTTGGCTCGCCTTCCAACAATATGAACAGGGGACAGCTGTACTGACCTGTTGGGCAACCGGAGGCTGAAGCAGTGGTGGAGGTGGGTGAGGGGGTGGTGCCACTTGCTTGGGGTGGGGGTGGTGACCCAGCTGTGATGGCTGAGGGAGAAGGTGAAGTATTGGTGCTGGTTGGTGTAGAGCCCAGCATAGCACGCACCTGTATCAACACAAGCTCTCAAGCCTATTGCTGTGACAATGCACCTCAGTATATGTGTTTGAAGACAGTCATCGCTTGTCAACTGACGCTATGTGAGTGTTGCAGGCAGCTGCAAGTTGCAGACAATTAGTAATGCTACAGGTCTTGTCAACCACAAAGGCAGTAGTGGCCTTCAAGTGTGTTACTGAAACATCACTAGCAGCAGTGGCGACAGCTGGAAGTACCTGTTCACTCCAGAAGGGTGAAGAGCCTGGTGTGGCAGCATTGTTTTGATCATACCCAACCTGCATATTGCAAAGATCCCAAAGAAGCTGAATCCTCAAGCTAGATACATTTGCAGCTGACGTACTTTGATGCTAAGCAATGAAGCTTTGTTGTGCACGCAGCGTGTGGCAGAGACGAAGAGAGGGTGCACATGGTGTACGACTGTGATAAAAACGTGCGCGACTGACTGCACTTGCTGTGGCTGTTTTGCTGCGTCCTATAAGGCCTCAGCCAGATACCTGCAGCATGAGCTTGACAGTCCAGCCACATTGATGCGCTCATCTCATCAAGCAATACAGCCTGCCTTGTGTATGCTTTGTTGTGTGTATGCTTACCAGCAACTACGAGCTATTGTGGCAGAGCAACTTGCAAGCAACTCATGTCACCGACAATCCTATGTTGCTGCACACACATACCACATCAAGAGCAGTTTGCTTCACAGGAGCAGCAAACCTACTGAAAACAGGCCAAAATTGGTGGTGGTGGTGTCTCGCAATGCTTGAGCTGTTGCACTGGGTGCTATATACCCACTCCCAGCTGCAGCGGTAGCAGCAGGAAATGTTGGCACCAGTTTTGCTGCAGAGATCAGGCCTGTACAAACAAACATTGTCTGATAATCAGCTGATGATGACTGAGGAGATCTTTTGCAGGCTACAACAACACTGGAGACTATTGGTTGATCACGCAACCACAAGATTGCCGCTCCATAAAGTGGGTGTCATGTTCGACGTCATGATGATCATGTTTGGCTTGTTGCTGCATTGTGGTCTCATGCACACCTGTTGGGACTACAACGTGCATTTTGCATGCAAATGCAATCACCAATGATTGGAAGTAATGCAAGACCACATCGATTGGGTTAGATAGCTGCAAATATACCTGCCCATTGCTGATAGGAGCTGACAAGCGCATTGTCATTGCTGCTGTAGCCACAAGGATTGTTGTAGAATTGGACAAGGACATAGTCAAAGGCGCTTGTGCGGCTTGACCGCACAGTTCCTAATTGGGCATCAGGAAAGGGGCCTGCAATAGATGAACATGTGCCTTGTGCTGGTTACCTGAGCAGGGTCTGCAAGCCAACTATAAGTAAGCTCAGTCGGCTTAGTCAGCTTGCACAGGAATTTTGAAAGAACCTCAGAAAACATACACCAGCTATGTAGTGCATACAGCTACTCATACAAACGCAACAGGAGCACAATTGCAGATGCCATTTTGTGATGTCATATGCACAGAAGGCATCTTGATGTGAGCTGTTTGGGCTACAGATGCAGCTTCATTTTTGCAGCTCTGCTATTATTTTACCATGGCCACATCGGCAGCTTCATATAGCCAGAGTGACACAATTTGTTATACTTGCTGCAGGGCAATCAAGCATAACTTACATTGTGGCACAGCGGTCAGATAATACTTCTTGCTGGCACCACTCCACAAAGATGTAAGCTTGTCAACAAAAGCTGGGTAGAATTGGCTGCCGGTTGATGGCTCTTCAATGTCAAGGTCTACTCCATCCAGGATGGAAGTGCCGAAAGGCCGAGCGCTGCTGGTGCCTCCCAAATAGACATTCCAAATCTGGCTTGCAGCACTTTGTGCATCCGCAGTACTGCAAATACATGTTGTCTGCGTTTCGTACTGTTGACTGCAGCACTTGAGTGCTCAATGCATATAAATATCAACAAGACCCAAATCAAGGGGGCATCAACTCTGGCAGCAATGATTTGCTGCACAAACAGATCCTGCATGACCTGACATGTAGGCATATGTTCACATTTAGAGCTATGTCAGCAAAGGAGAGAACAATAAGGCATGCAGCATCAGGCTTAGGCCCTAGCAGGCAGGCTTTGGGAAGAGCATTAGCTAACTATAGTGTAGCTTTGAGACTGACTCTTTGATGCTTACGTGCTGCTGTGCGTCAAGTGCTGAAAACAGCCAACATCAACATTGAAGACAGCATCTGGCAATGCATGGCGTTTAGGAGACTCGCCTGGACAAGCCATAGTTGACAACACCGCCTCCAATTGATAAAATCACCGGCTTCCCTGCCGCTTGACAGGAGGCAATACCAGCCTGGGTCTCTGGAAGTGAGTGAAAGGCAATGTTCACGTAATTCTTTTGTTGAGTCAGATCAGCACCGTTCCCAAAAATGTCCAAGAACCCAAGCATCACAATATCATCTGCAGCAGACACGTTGGATGGGTGCAGAAGCATGACAGGTGTAAAAAATTCGACACAGCAAGCAGGCTAAGCTGCCTTTGCCGCGCATTTCCTCGCTCGGCTGAAGTAGCAGCTTTTCAGGCTTACAGTGGGTGCAGGCTTGTGCCAGGGGAAGTTCGGTTGTCGGCCCCGTGCCGCCCTGACCCCAGTATGCGAAAGTCTTGATGCCTGCGCATTCAAACTCGGGCCACTCTGTTCTTGCAAGCATTCAAATTCCCAAATTTGGCTGCGAATTGCGCACTCAAGACAGCACAGTCATTTTGAGAGTGCGCTGGCGCACCGCAAGAGCCGAAACAGTCAGTGGAGGAATTCAGACGACAAAATCGCATGGCGCTTCCGAGGCAAGTCTAGACAGGCTTGCAAGTCAGTTGACAAGTTAACGAACAAGCACATGCCTGTCATATGAGCATGCACGGTCAGGTATCGATACACCTGCGGTCGGCAATATCAAGTGGAATAGCGGACGTGTGAGCTGCAGATACCTGACGCGCGTTGAGACAGCAGTAGAGTTGCCCATAAGACAACGTGTGCGTGCAAAGGACGAAAGTTAACAACGTTGGTCTTGGATTCTGCCATGCCGCTTGCAACAACCTGCGCAGCTGCGCACCTGCATGCAGTTTCAATACAGTGCCTGGAAGATGGTGAATTGCGCCTTTTGCAGCAGACAGTGAGCAACTAAAGGACCATATCATGAACATAAAGCGGTCACGCGAGTCATGCCGCTGCACCTTACTGCACGTCGCGATCGAGCTCGAGGGTCGTCGTGAAGAGTCGTATTGGCGCAGCGTTGTTCACAAGACCAGCGCAGCTCTTGCAAAGGATAGAAATCGGAGTGGGTTCACCTGCAGATTTAGGTCAGATTGTGTTGGCCCATGGGCCCTCGTTGCGAGCTGCAGTTCTCTGTGATGATCCAAGGGATACCTCGGAGATCGATGCTTTGGAGGGGTCCCTTATTGCCCTTGTTGCCTTGGATCACTAGAGGGTTCGTTTACGGGTCATTGATTGCCTTGGGATCTCCACAATGATGACCCATGTGACCATAATTAGCTAAAGGTAGTAGTACGATGAAACGCTTCTTAAAAGATCTCTAGAGACGTCTAGCTTCCGATCAGTCAAATGCTGCAGCGCTGTTAGGCAGTCACTGGCTGGACACATGTTGCAACAATTGGTTGATGACATTGTCAGCGCTGATGCTACTAGTGGCATCCTTTTAGTAAAAGGGTGCGGCCGTTGTCATATGAATTGCAAAGCCCATATACCCAGACGTTACAATCCTGATAGCAGCACTGGCAGATCTTTTTGTACAGGGTTTAGGGCATACCTTGAAGGGTCGAAACTCAATGATCCTGCGGACATGTGCGCATATGCATGAGCACGTGCTCAGGTGCACCTTGGAAGCTGCTGCCAGGATCTTGGTCTAGACTGCATGCCTGCCACGCTTGTTCCCAGAGCACAACATGCAGCGTTCATCGTTTTGTTCCTATTTTGATAGGTTCCCCCGATATGGCTTTTCCACGTTGCATTGAATTCACAAGAAGCAACACAGCTGCTGCTAGCAGTACTGCTGACACTAGTGCTGACAAAGGAGCAGCTCAAATCCAACAATATTCGGAAGTTGGCGTCATGGGCACATCCAATGACTGCACAACAAAATGAGCTGAGCTGGCCCGAACTATATATTATAATGTATATAATGTATACATATATATTAGCTATATAGTTTAGCTAATTTATTACACTTCTTGAGTGTGACCGAGTTACAGATGCACTGCTTGTCTGCAATTGAGTCATTCTACAACAAGGTTTGGGCAACTACGACATGATTCTATCTGAATGCTCACATTGCAATAGCTGTATTGTGCTCATATACCTATCATACATGCAGAACAAGATTCCAAGCAAGCTTGATACCAAAAATGCGCAATCTCACAGCGGTGGTCTGACTAGGCATTGAGCATATTCTTCTGCCAAGTATATGTTTGCAATGCCCTATCAACTAAAAGAAGAGTTGAATATGTCTTCCCCAACATTTTGTAATCTACACCTTCAGCTCATGATAGTTGCGCCATCCAGCGCATGACGTGATGCCACGTGCTGCAAGCTGGCAAAGGCTGTTACCATGGCAGGCTGCAGCAGGTTCCACTCCACAGCAAAGTTCATGTGCATGTCATCACAGCCTGGCAGATTGTGACTGCTGGGGCAGAGGCCTGTCTCAAGAAGTGCAACTTTCTCATCATCTGGCAGGCTTGCGTATTCAGGCTGGAAGACATGCTTCTGCAGGAAATCACATGAGCTCTGTCGTCAGCAAGAGAGCTTTTGGCAAAGATACTCACTACTGCAGCTTCAGCTGCACACAGGCAAACTCAACCCTGACAGTGATGTATTGATGAATGCCACGGCATTGTGTACAGACTGACAGTTGTACATAGCTCTATGCAGCATACCATAACACTAGCATTGCACAAAATGATCCACACGACACCTGTCTTGAGGCAGTTGCTGAGCTGGCACTGAGGAGAGCCTATAGTTGACATGAAGCTGTTATGTATTGCAAAGTGAGCTCACCTCCTTCTGTGGGTACAGGTGCCTCCTGTCTTGAGTGCTTACTCCCACAAAGTTGACGTTGAGGTGTAGATCTGACATATAATCTGTGACCCAGGTGTGGGGCGACAGGTGCTCCCTTTGTAGCCAATTGTATACTACCACTGCGCTACCCTGTGCATGCACTTTCAGCGCAGCATCAGTAATACTTACATGCAGCTCCATTATAGCACAACTGTTGCTGTGTGCATTGCTAACAGTGTCAAAGCTAAGACTGATCATGACCGAGAATGCTCACTCTGTAAACATGGCTGCAGGTGCTTGACCTTGTGCAAGATAGGTTGATGCCACAAAAAGACATACACGGCAGGAAGGACAGGCATGCTGCATCACTGCTGAGTCACACCTTTGGCATGAACAGAATGTTGATCAGCGCCGCCCCATGAGTCATCACCAGCACCTGTGAGTCTGCATACACCTGAATCTGCTGTTTGAAGGTCAAGGGCTCCATGTATACCACCCTGCAGCAACTTCCAGCTGGTTGCTGGCTGTCCAATCCAAAGGACAGGCAATGAGATTTTGCAGCATTTCAGGTCTGTGCAGTTGCTTTACTGCTGCAGCAGCAGGTTGGCTAGAGCAGTGTCTACCAAATGGGTGCTAGCTTTGGTCCACACTTCACTGACCTGGTGCTTTTCACATGGTCCATGGCTGTGATGCCTTCAGCTACTTCTTTCACGTTGACAATGTGGCGGCCCTTCTGGTAATCCCTGTTTACAATTGTGACATCATACGGCCCCTCAGTCTGCATAAGACACACAGCTGATGCTGTGCACAGAAAGAAACATTCAGCGGTATTCCAGTGAGATAGCCGTGTCAGATCAACACAAGTTGTTGTTCACTGGTCACAGCAGGGACTCAATCAGCATCTAGAAATCTGGATTCACATACTGGCCTGCTGGCATACACATCAGACAGACATTGCTCATTGCATGCTAGCAATGCTGATATCTGTTGTCTTAGACTGTAAGACACAGTGTGATTATGTCAGGATGTTACACAGAAGGTGGCTGAAGCAGCAGCAAAGCTCAAGACATAAGCGCTGCAAGTGCACATGACAGGAAACAAGGAAGGCCTGAGAGCTTGACAACAGCTTACATTGCGTTGTTTGTACTGCAGTTTGAAGCATTGTATGAGACGGGTGCGATATGTGTCGGCCACATGCACATCCATGGTGCCATACTGCAGATAATCACATTCAATGAATGAAAGACAATCTGACAGGACAGCTATGTTTTGGACATGCGTCAGGTCCAAAGAGGTGCTACCAAACATGGTTGTACACGCCAATAGCACGGAACACAATGCACAGAACTGAGCACGTCTAAGCGCTGCACTGGAATCCAGTAGTATCAAAGTGAGTTCTGAAGCTGCCAGAGCAAAGGGTGATGTCAGGTTGGTTTGCATTGGTCTTACTTGGCAGCCTGGTCTGGGAAACCTCTCCATCTACGGCTGTATGGTCCAATGCCCACCACCGCAGTCTCCAGCAGCAGAACCTGGGCACCAATCTACTGTCATGATGTTGTCATGATGCTGTGACTGTGTCTTGACACATGATTGCTGGTCATGACATTGCAATGATGCAAATCATATTGCATTGATGCTGTCATGATCGCTGTACAGTTGCACATGGGGTGCTGAACTAGATCTTTTGCCTTGCAGGTGCTGAAATAGACTGTGCCTAGCAAAAGGTACATCAGCAGTTGGGCAGGTGCAGCAACAGCTTTGCTTTACATCATGACAGCAGACAGACATAAGTTGCAGAGTCTCAGCAAACTGTTCTTGCTCAAATGTGGGCTGGTCACCTTGTCATAAATATCACTGTCTCCGATCCAGTGTGCCTTGCCCGGAAACAAACAATGCATGGCTTGAGCTGCTGATGGTAAGGCTTGCTCCCAGGACATCTGGTCTCCTGGCTTCTCAATGTAGATTGGTGTCAGTTCTGAGCTGTTGCGTGTTCCACAATACTGCAAGTACTTGCATGCAAGGTTGTAGATGTCAATCACGGCTTCCCCCATGCCATGATAGTAGTTGAGATGGTACTGGCGCCATGTCAAGGTACTCACTTTAATGTGCTGCACCTGCAAGACACAGTCCAGATTCTCCTACAACAGCATGTTGTGCATTATGCCTTCAGCTCACATGTATGCACAACCAGTTTGGCATTGCTGGCAAAATTGCCATCCAGACTGCTGATTGATGCCTGATCTGTTACAGCACAAGCATCTAAATGAGCCCAGGACCAGTGTTGATGAACTTCAGGTCTGAACCAGGTGAGGTGCAATTGGCTATACACGCTCATGCCAGCCAAGATGCAACAGGCTCAGAGGTGTAGCTGCATGCTAAGCAGCTTTGCAAGCTGAAATCAGCGTGATGTATCTTGTACCTGAGCCTCCTTCATGACCACAAACTTGCGAGACCTTGGCGATGCACTCATGGTGACAATGTCGAGGTGCAAGTCCATGTGCCAATTGAGAAGGATGTCTGGGATCTCTGGCGGCCGAGGGCCTGTCATAGCACATGTGACTTTGTTCAAGACACTTCAGGTGTTGGCACAGGTGTTTGAAAGGCAAGTCAGGAAACAATGACAGCCAGCATGTGGCACACCTTGGTACAAGTAGACCAGCTGTGACTGGTAGACGACCAGGTTGTGGAAGAAACAAACACGGTGAGCTGCTGTGCCATCATCGTCTGGGCACTGCAAAAGCAAGCGCAAGCACGGCAGGCATCAACTCTACCAAGATCTTGGACACAAAATTAGTCTTCAAGCCTGCTGTGTGACACAGATGCTGCTAGTAGCCTTGCACGCTGTTTGATGCATTTGTTGATACTGCTAATGCCTGTGTACACCTTCTGCTGAACAGAACGGTTGTTCAAATGACATGTGCTGTTGCAGACTGGTAGGGGTGCGTGATAACTGCACATCAACATATTGGGTATGCTAGGGGGCTAAAAACAGACCTCATGGCTTGACCTGATCCAGTCCAAATCAACAACAAGAGGTGTGACTGCTCGGCTAGGTCTGAGCCAAGCTTTTGAGCCCACGAAAGCCAAATATGCCATGGTGAGGGCCAACACCACTTTTCCCACGGTGCGTAACAGCTGTGCATCCCGCTTGGGATGTGAGTGTCCTTTCATCAGCAGCAGGAATGTATGTGGACGAGTGATGTTCTGTCTTCTTCTGTGTAGACCTGCCTACAGCCTTGTCAAATTTCAGACAGTCTGCAGGCAAGCAGGCACACTGGTCAACAAAAGGAGGCAATATATTCACAGGAGCCAAAGGCTGCAAAAGCTCGATCATCACATTGGAGTGGATTTGAGCGCTTGATGCCCTGCAGCTTCTGAGCACGCCCCCAAGCCGAATTTACCTCTGCATGAAGCAGCGGATCGAACTGCACAGCGCACCGGAGCCACGGCCTCAGCGGCAGCGCTCGTGATCTTATGCAACGTATCGCAACTGAACACCATTTGAAGACTGCAAACTGCGACCTTGGATGTCGACAGTGCGTTGCATAGCGCAATAGCTGTAAGGCACCTGATGATGCTGACGACAGTAGAGATGCATGCACCGCATATAGCTTAATGGCCCTGCATCTTGCTACATCGAGCGTTCCGAACGGCATGCGTGCGGCCATTGGAAGAGAGGCGCAACCTGGCATTTCTAGGAGGGATCGACTACACTACTATCCCGATCGGTTAGTCACTGAGCTTCCAGAGTGGCTGCGGCACCTGGCATTTTAAGACAATCGTATTTGAATGACACAGTCCTGGACACAGTCGAGTGGATCCTTTCTACGATAGCGCTGACACCTGGCCTTAGCCCTTGACGCCAAAATTTATTGACAGCTGGTCACCTGCTCGAGCTCATGGCTGTTATTAGCATCAGGCCTGGGAGGTGAGCTGCATGGTTTCAATGCAAGCTTAAGACTGGACTTCTGCTGACAGCAGCAGAAGTTGTACACTGATAACGTGTTACACAACAGGGTTACCTATACAATTTGTTGTTATTGACTTGACGTCGAGCTTCCAGCATCTTGTCTTGGTAAGCATAACAAATTAACAGTCCACGTCATGTCTGCCTTCTACTCTCAGAGGCTCTCATGCCTGCCAAGTGCAGATCTACCGCCTTAACAAATACATCGACCTATCAAATGTCTACACCAATGAGCTGTCAACGTTTCTATCCATAAGCTGACCCGTCTTGGCTGCAACATTCAGCCAAAACATTTGCTCACACATACGGGCGCACCCAAATGCAACATTGACCCAATTGCGCTGACATGCACACTTACAATATAATGGATTTCATGCCATGGTCAATGTAACACATTTGATCACTGCAAAAGGACAAGTTTGAGCCTGAACACAGCTGACGATAAGTCTGACCAATGCTGGCACAAAAGCCTTCAGCCTTGAGGCATACATAATGCAAGGAGCTTGCAGTGCATTGTCAGCCAAGATCTTGGATGACTTCAGATGTTCAGGTCAATAGCCTCACACCACGTTGCATTCAACAGTCGAGACTGAGGCATTTCCAAAAACAATGCCGCTCGTACCAGGCGCAAACCAGCAAACGTTCCATTCGGTTCAGGAACAGAGCGATTTTGCTCAGATTTGACTTCTAGAGTCAACAAAGCTGGCAGCACATCCAAAAATTGCCGCAGCCTATACTCATCTACTGAAAAGTCAGAGTAAGGCCCACATGTCAATGTAAGATACTGCAATCTTGGTTGATAGCCCAATCGCCCTGTGAAGTTGGGCCAACCAAGTTTGAGCGCAACAAGATGGGCCATCGGATGCAAACATGAGACAGTACTGTCTGTCACATCCCACAGCTCAAGACACATGATCCTCACCGGCCCCAGTGTCAGCGCCTTCAGCGCCCTGGGGTGGACTTCCATGTGCAGCGCAATGGACACTGAGCCTGGTTTAGTCAAGCAACCCACTACCTCAGCGCTTCTTCTGGACATAAACTTCACTGAGATGGACAAGGTAAGTAAGCTTGGCAGGTGTGAAAGAGCCTTATATGTTGCATGGCTCCATGCATGAGCACATAGGCTGACATGTCGAAGGTATCTGCAGCTGCCTAGAGTCTTAGCGCAGCGAAGTAGAGTGGGGGTGTTGAGCACATGAGTGTGTGTAAACACCAGCCTCAACTCGAGCAAATGGCTGAGATGCTGCAACTCAGTGAGCAGCAGAAACCTGCAGTTGGCTAGCTGAAGGCTTGTCAGGTTGGTAAGGTTGGCAATACTGCAAGTACTCTGTAGTGGAGCATACACTGGCACATCTGGGAACGAATAGGTGCAGAGACGCCTGAGGCGACCAGCTGATACCAAAGATAGCAGGTGAGCTGGGCTAAACATCACCAAGCGGTACCCCGGTTGGTCTTGCATGGCATTGGGCACAAATACATCATCGATCACTGGAGCCATGACTGCCAATCTGGCAGGCAAATCCCACTTGAAACACTTCCCTTGCTTCCAGATCGGCCTGAGCTGCATGAGGACCTCAACTCCCCGCATCTTCAACACAGCTTTGGCAACAGCAATGTCTCTGACAGCGTCTTCCAGATCAGACAGCAGATAATTAGCCTGATACTGTGCATCTACAAAGTCCTTCAGTGTCACTAGCACCTTGCATTTGGGAAGGTCAGCACGCTGTACATAAGCAACAAATAACTTTCAGATCCAGAACGACCAGATATCACTAGCTTGAAATGGCAGCATTGGCAAAGATGCTTGTGCTGACAGCTGAAAGCAAAAGCAAGTATGGCATACCTGGGTTGACAGAACTCTCAGAAGCCGCGCACAGCCTACTGGGTCTGGTGGATTTACGTGCAAGTAATAAGCGAGACCCGTCTGAGAGATGTGCATCTGCTGCAGCTTTGACAAGTACCCTGGCAAAGTCTCCCATTCCGAAGCTGGCACTGCAGTCGTTACGATCAGACTGCCGGTAGCTTTGGCAGCAATTGCCCATCGACTGGAAACCAGGCGACAGACCCACAATTCCTCGGTAGGCAAGCGCTGAACCACGTTATTCAAGATGTCTTGTGGCAACTGGTACCATGTACTAGCCTGCAAGCGCGGGGTGTGTGTCAGCTTCTGGCGTGATCGTCTGAGGAACTTGCACGAGCAAAACGCTGGGCTCCAGATATCTCACCTCTGCATCCGCAGCACTATCTCCAGCCATGCCTTTGGTGCCAGCGAACGTCTGCTTGCAAACGCAGGAGGAATTGATGCCATAACCAAGACATGAAGGTGACGGAAGCTCTGGCTGAAGCTGTTGAAATGTTGTCTGCTAAGCAATGATCTTCTTCTGTGTGGAGTAGAGAATGATCTGTCTGGAGTAGAGAATTATCTGTCACAGATGACTGTGTGTGATTCAACATTGGCCCCTGAGATGGGCTCAAAACTTTGGTGGCAGCCAAGAATGACAGCTGAATACGAGTGTTGACACAAAATGCACCATCATGGTGCCACCATGGTTGGGCAGGTGAGCCTAGGCCTTACAATGTAAATACCGGAATGCGAGATCCTGATTATCATATATGTGAACCAAATGCATCAGGTAACTCAGTCTTTCAGAAACAAAATCCCTTGCATATGTATACATGTCTTGGCAACTATGTCAAGCACGCTACACTGCTACGCCAGGAACAAAGCGAGTGCCTAACTACCAGTCTGGCTTCTTATCCTGCTAGTTGCCAAAGGCCCACTTGGCACGGTCACAGCTGAGCCAAGTGGGGCACTGGACATTGATTGCTGGGTTGAGGTCCACTCAAGGACATTTACAAGTCCATTGTCCTGCATGCATGCATATGCACAATCAAGGCATATGGTCTGCATACGTCACATGTCCACACACAGGCTCTGAACTTGCTGATGATTGGCTATGACAGTGGGCAAGAGTTGAAGCTGATGCCAGCAGGACTGTAGCTATGCCGGTAGTCCTATAGGACCACCATCCTTCAAATGAGCAAGGACTGATGATAATCTCTTCGGCCAATACAAAGTAGCTTTGGCTCGTTTGATGCTGCATAGTCTGAGAGATCTACAACAATGTGGGACCGACAAAAGCCGCGCAATGTAGTCACCTGTGACAGTTTTGCCATCTGCTTGGCTAGGGCAATGGCTTTGGTGAGACCCCCCAGCTCATCTACCAGCCCCAGCTGATAAGCATCCCTGCCAGTCCACGTGCGCCCTTTAGCCACCCTGGCAACCTCTTCAGTCCTCATGTTCCTCCCGGCTGCCACTTTGTCAATGAAGTCCTTGTAAAATCTACACACAAGCCAAACGCTGACAAGGACCGTCAATTGCAGAGATGCAGTCTCATATCATGAACACATTGCATTTTGTTCTATCTTATTGAGCATGACATCTCTGTGCCTTGTCACTGGCAGGTTGTGCTCGGATCTGACACACACTTGCAGCTGCAGTAGAGATGATCTTCCTTGTGACAAACACATATGAGCGGTGACGCTGCTCCGGGCTGCCGTCTTAGGAGGCTATCTTTATGATTGCTAAACACCATCAACTTTTTGTCTATTTCCTTGAGCGGTGCCGCTGTAAAGCATCTGGTGGTGTGCACCGAGACATCAGCATGAAACATAAAGATGTTGATGGTGTACTCACCTGTCCATCATGGAGTCTGCCCAGCGCTGTTGCTTTCTGGTGATGCCAGTGTACCAGGAGTCCATAAGAGCATGCTTGCCCACTGACACAGTCTCCACATCAATACCAAGCTGCTTCAAAGCTGGAGCCAAGTTGAGCTTGCCATCAATCACACCAATGCTGCCTGTGATTGTTCCTGGCTGCGCCACAATTCTGTCTGCCGCAGCTGCATGGTCAGTACACATCATGTCAATACATGGCTGCAAGCTCACCACGCTGGCAGACAGGACAATTTGCGTGACTCGATTGGAACTCAGCTCACTGCTCAGTACTCAAATTGAGCCTGGCAGAGCCAAAATGGCCAATACTGAGACACAATGCATGCATGCCCATTTCCTTCACAGCCGATGCAGCTTGTTATATTGCTAAGTATGCGCCGCAATTGTGCTTTCTGTCTGGTTTCCTAAATGATCACAGGTCAAGAGTGACAGCTGTCTGTGCGAGAGTGTGACACACAGCACAATGCTCGCCCCTCTGTTCAATCAGCTTCTTCTTTGTATTAATTGCTATTATCACCTTTTGTGTTTTACTTTCTTGGGGGGGCGGAGAGGGGGGGAGGAGGGGGGGGCAAGAGGGGGTGGGGCGGGGGGAGAGGGAGGGGGGGAAAGCAAAGTATTCCTGGTCAATTGATCATTTTTGGGTCTCTAAGCCGCCAAGTCAAACCAACAACTCTGTCTCACAAAACTACAGTCAGCAAGGATTGTGGTTTGAGGCCCCACCTGCAATCTCATAGCCTGCACTGGCTGCCATATTCCCCATGCTGGCAATCACCGGCTTGCCTGACGCCTTCACTTGCATCACCTCATCCCAGATTTCATGACTGGCTAAGACTAATCCCCCTGCAGCAGAAGGTCATCATCAATCAAGATGCAGGTGCACAGCAAGAGTCCTTCAGAAAGCCACACACTGCATGACATTCTGCCTTTCTTTGACAAAGGCGGACCCCATGTACATCTGCAAAAGCATGCTCACAGTGGGCAATCAATGTTGCTGAGATGCTGGGAGGGCAGTGTGACACCAACCTGGAGTGTCAATTCTGAGCACCACGGCCTGCACGTGTTCTGCTTCTGCTGCTGAGCGCAGATCCTCACATATCTGATGGCTGTCAATCTTGCCTGGAACACTTGCGCTGCTTCCAGAGGCAATCTCCCCTGCACCACGTACAAACTTTACTCCCTCACTGTCACCTTCACCCAATGAGTATGCACAGCTCTGCATATTCACTAAAGGTGCTCAGCGCTGTGGGCAGTGTGCCATCTTGTACAAGCATGCAGAAGGTCTTGCATAGAAGCTATAGAAGCTGTCATGGCCTGCTTCAACGTCTTAAACAGTGCTGCAAGTAGACCCACACCAGCTGTGTAGCAGAGTGCGCTACTGTCGCCGCTTGGCAAGATCTTCAAGCTTATCAGCATTGCTGCAAGTCCAGTCAACAAGTTCTGCAGCTGCTGTTCATGTGCATCGCCAACCAGAAGACAAACAGTGCATGTGCAAATGACAAGCTTGCATGTAAGAAGCCTATGTAACGTGACAGTTGCCCCTCACCTGAAATGCGAATGAGCGCAACGCCAGGTTTGTTTGCTGTGTCTTTGGGCTGGCGTGCCTTCTCAAGTCTCATCACGGCCATGTAGACATGGAAGGGCAAGTAGATGCAGGCTTCAGTTGAGGAGCTATCATCATTGACAGTGGTCACATGTATCAGGCCTTTTTGGTATCTCTGAACTGCATCAAGCATAATATCACCATCTGGCAAGACAGGATGTGATGCAGTCGACTGCTCACTGGTCTGCCTGCCAGCCACATCACTGGTCTGCCTGCCAGCCACATCATCTTGATGCGACACACCAGGTGAGGGTTGCTGGGCAGCAGCAGCAGCTTGGCCACAGGTGTGATGAGTGATGTTGCGTACAGCGTCGATTTTGGGCTTCACACCGTCAATGAGCCCCATGGCAGCGGCAGCCTCTACAGTCACAGGGAATGAGTTGAAGACATCCAAAACCTGCATCCAATCAAAAACAGTGTAATGTAAGTGTGAGTAGCCGCCTGCCATCTTGGTATGTAGAGGCGTAAGGCGCCTTAGGAAAGGGGGAAAAGGTGTACAGGAGGAGTTCTGGTCCATGATTGACTCCCTTTGTTCTCACCGCTCTGAAACCTGCCACAGCACACAGCGGCTGTATCAGGCGCGTCTCTGCACACAGAATCTGCAGCTGTGACCTCAAAGTGCACAGGTGTGGATGTGAGGCAGGCACAGGCACAGGCAGCAATACCTGCTTGTTGCTCAAACCTCGAGCTGAAGCTACATCACCAACAACTTGTTTCATGCAGCTGTTCAGCCAGGCTTGGGAGGCCTCCCTGTGCGCCTTGCTGTACCCCTTGTGGGTGAGAAAGTTGTACCCATTCTTGTACTCCCCTCGCAATGATGGGAGTGGCTTCACTTGCAGCTTGTCAAGTAGTCCTCGGAAGAAGAGGGTCTCCTCAGCCAGGCCTACAGCCATCATTGAATTCACTGGTTCACGTCAGTCAACAGCCTTCCACGCCTGCCACAGTTGGTACAAATGGCTTCACTGCACGACACATGCCTTGCACGTGTGAACAACTTCTCAACCTGCCGAGAGCATAAACAGTTTGGCAATGACAATCAGCGTGCATAGACAGTACTGAAATAACACTACACAGACTTGTAACAACACGAAACAAAGCAGGTGTGCATACCTAGAAGGCACAAAAAGCCACCTGGCTGCGCAGTGATCTGGTCAAAGGCAGTTGCCAGGTAGTATCCTAAAGTCGTGCCGTTAGGCATCCCTTCAAATGAGTCAACATACGCAACAGTTGGCACCTTGTCTTGCTTCAATCGCCTGCAAGGCATCTGAAGCTTACTTGCGTGTTTTGCAGGTGTCATGCTGAGGGCATTTGGTCTGGGCAAATGTCATCAACATCATTTGCTTGTACAATGGACTGAGTAGCGCTGCCTTTTGTGCATAACCATCCTGAGTGAATGGCAATTGGTTGCAGAAGACCAGGCTCTGACCCGAAATGCTTGAAACAACCATTGCGTGGCAAAGGCCTGAGGCAAAGGACTGTAAGGCAGGTCACCTGAAATGCAAAACAGCATCCTGGAGCTCTTGGACTTGTGCAAGTCTCTCAGGGGTTTCGCCCTCACCAATGATGGTCACCAATCCTTGCACACGCTCATCTTCACCAGCGTGGTGCAATGCATCAACCACCTGCAAGACCGAGCATGAGACTGAGCCCACTCACAAATTGTGGAGCATGAGAGCATGGTGCAACGTTTGAGCTTGTGCATTGTAGATTTGCGTGGTCACTACGAGCATGGTCACACAAGGAGCCTCGCGGCTTGTGCTGGAGGAGTGACCTGTGATAGCTGAAGCCAGCCCTTGTGAGGTGCAAGCGATGCCTTCATTAACAAGGCCTGCAAGCATCAAGCAGAGTAAGTGAGCAGCAAGACTTGCAAGATTGCCTTTGCTCAGGTAAAGACATCCCCGCCTAGCAGACTCAGGCATACTTCAAGGTTAGTGACAGGAGGCTTTGCAAGGTCTTCAGCGAATCTGCCGGAGTCCAAGTCTAGCACGAGAAGAGCGGGCGCAGAGAGGCAGCTGAAGGGGGACTGGCATGAGTTGCCTGTTTGGAGTCAGGTGCTCCAGCGCCCTGCAGCCATGGGAAAGAAATATCTAGTGCTGGCTTTGACCTATTGGTCACATGCCCACATGGGCCTGCGGGGAGCGTTGTGAGATGCAGAGCACTACAATCATAGAACAACCGTCAAGACTTGTCGTTTGTCAGCTTCAGTGAGCAAAATTTCAGCCTAGGAGGTCTGTGAGTGTGGCATACCAGGGTTGTGTTTGCTGATTGCTGAGCATACCAAAAGCATCCTGCAGCGACTACACCGGCAGCAACAGCCAATCTATGTCTTTTGAAGGCACCGTAAGCCTGTTCGGTCCTCGGGCGGTCCGGCGACGAAACAGCGCTGCTAGTCAACAGTCGACTGAGTGCAGGTGAGACTTCTCTCAGCTTAGAACGAAACATGTCACAGACTGTTGCACAGGATTTGAAAAGAAGTTTTGCTAATGCTACCGCCGCACAGATGCGGGTGATGGAGTCTGGGGTGGACTCGTTTGACAAGCTTCTTCGTGGCTGATCGCCAATTCCACAAGACAATAAACGATGCCTGTGGCAGCATCAACCTGCCAATTTCCACGATGCCACCTTCAGTACACACTGTTCTTCCGAACTTCAAACACCGGGTGCGGCAAGCGGTCACTACAGAAGGCTGTCTCCTTTGTGACGGTTGGCCTTCCGTACGCTGTTGAGCGTTACGGTTTTGCGTTACATTTACCTGGACAGCCTCCAAGATGCACATGTTTCGGTGCCTGACACACCCTTGCATGTCTGCATACTATATCTGACACAACAACCTTTGATCCAATCGTTTCACTGGGCTGTGCAAATCAGTGCATCCTGGAAGACATGTATCTGAGATCCAGCTTATCAATGGAATAAAGTGGACACAAGCATTGAACACTATTGTCTCACAAACATTAAGTAAGCGTGCTTGTTCATCTAATGCAGCACCTCCCATCAATTGTGGCCTCCATAGGCAAGCACATAGTCAACCCCAGCGACTGCATTAGCTGTTTGTATGCATGATGTATAGAATGCAGTGCGTGCATCAAGGATACGAGGGCTCATGTTTGTGATGCACTTCGCGGTGAGACACAAATCAAGCACACTGTGCTTACAGTCCCTTATGGAGCTTCTGTACCAGGCAAGACATATGCATTGGCGTTTGCTGATGAAAAGTTTATGGGAAAGGCAACTGCTGCTGCAGCAGCAAAAGGGATTGGCAGCCTGCTGGAAGGCCCTTCCAGGAGACCTGGATGCACCACCCCATGTATACGTACTGCCCTTCAGGGGCAGTCTGGCAGTGGGTCACCTGTTGTCTTGTCATGGCAAAGCGCTCTGCATGGCAAGCTCAGCTGTTGCATTCTATTTTGTCACAGACAAAAATATGAGGTGTTGGATGAGGTGCTGGAATGATGTCGCGCACCAAAATGCTCATTGGTCAGTCATGACAAGACATACTATGTCCTATCAAAAAAGAAAATGGGTCCTTTGGTCTTCTACAAAACAAAGATACCTGAAGGCAACTCAATGTTCTCCCTTTTCATACTGTTTGCAACAGTCATAAACCAAGTTATCTCATACAGTGTCACAACATGTTGCATTCAAAACATGTCCCAGGGGCATTTCCAAAAACTGTGTTGGTTGCGTCCAGACTGAATCCCTTCCATTAAGCCTAGAAGGCCTGCTCCTCCCAAGATTGACTTCTAGATTGCGCAAAGCTGGGAGCCCATCCATAAAGAGCTGCAGTCTTTCTGTGTCTACTGAATTAGACAATGTAAGGGCTGGCTCAGTCAGTGTCAACAAAGACACGCTTGGTTGGTAGCGTAGCCGCCTTGAGAAACTGGGACGACCCAACTTAAGTGCAACCAGGTGGGCCATTGTATGCAGACTTGCACAACTTTGATCCGACAGGTGCCACAACTCAAGACAAACAATTTTTGCTGGGCCTAGTGTCAGTGCTTTGAGTGCCTTGGGGCTGATCTCCTTGTGCAGTGCCACAGACACAGACCCTGATACATTCAAATAGCCCACAATCTCAGCGCTTGCTCTTGACAGATGTTCGACTGAAATGGACAGAGTAGACAGGCTTGAGAGGCAAGAAAGAGCCTTGTACGTCGCGTTGCTCCAAGCATAGGCAAACAGGCTAACATGTTGTAGCTGGCTGCAGCTGCTCAAGGCCTTTGCGCATTTGACCCCCAAGGAGGAATGGCCAGAGTACTCACGCTCAAATCCCAGCCTCAACTCCCTGAGATGCCTCAAATGCTGCAGTTCAGTGAGATCTGCAACTCTACAGTGACCCAGCTGAAGGCTTGTCAAATTTGTAAACCCTGCTATACTGCAAGCGTCAGTGATCTGGTATCCAGGTGTGCGTGGGTCATCAGGAAGGGAGTTGATGCAGAGTCGCCCAAGTTGACGAGCTGACCGTAAAGCCAGTATGTGAGATGGCCGGCAAGGTGCAGATCCCCACTGACGCACCATGGCATCTGGCACAAAGACATCTTGAATTATGGGAGCCATGACTGCCAGTCTGGCAGGCAAAGGCCAAATGCTTCCGCCCCTCTCAAGGGGATTGAGCTGAGCAACCACCTCGACACCACGTTTGTGCAACAAAGCCACAGCAGCAGCGATACTGCTGACAGCAGACTGTAGGTCAAGTACTGCAACCTTTGGGAGGTCCCTCAATGTCATCATCAGTCTACACTTGGGAAGGTCCATACTCTGCGGCGAGCAACTGCTGGTCAAGCTTAGCTAGACCGAGGCTGAGGCAACAGGCTTAGGCACGACGTCACATCATAAGCTTAAAGTCACAAAGTTGTCAGTGCAATCGAGCAAAGTCACCTGGGTAGATAGGCCAGTCAAAAGCGACGCAAAAGCTCCTGGGTCGGGAGGAACTACGTTTATCCAGTATTTGAGTCCTAAATGAGATATGTGCAGTTTTTGCAGCTGCCATAGATGCTCCGGCAGCTTCGACCACTCCAGAGGTGGCAATGCAGTTGTGACGATCATCCTGCCCGTAGATCTGGCAGCTGCCGCCCAGCGGCTACTCAGGGAACGGCATGTCCAAATTTCATCAGACGACAGGCGCTGCATAATGTCCTCCATGACATCCTGCGGCAGGTCGAGCCATGCGCTGACCTGCAACGGGCCCACTGAATTATCAAGGTCATAGATGCGACGGGCGTACACTTGTGGTCTGATCACAACATCGATCTCACCTCTATTTCCGGTAAAACCTGCTGAGTGACTTGCATGTCAATAACTACTGGCCTAAGCCTATGCGCCATAGCAGGAGTCGTGTCCTCGCGTCCTGGGTACCAAGTCGTACGTTGCGGACTTGAGCGGCCATGGCAGCTGAGTGAAGCTGTGAATGCAGTTGACCGTCTCAAAGCTGTTTGACCGTCTCAATTGGCTCTAGTGCTCCTCAATTGGCTCATGGGCCTTGATCAAGAAGTCAGAGCAGCTGCCCAGGAGGCAAGCACTGCAGACTTCGTATGATCTCGTGCATGGCAACATTGCTGGCATGGCAACGTCAGTAATGCTAGCATGCACGGCAATGTCAGTGTCTGGCCATGGTGGGTGCATGACGCCTAAAATGACTGTAAGTTCATGCAGAAGATTTGAAAATTACGTTGGTCGTGCTATGATGAGCATCACACTGCGTCACTGTTAGAGGCGTCTTGCAATTCATGTCACAAACAATACCAAAACAGAGCAGCTAGTCCAATTACAAAGACTATCAGTCGTTTGGGGTCATCACTGTTCACAACGATACAGAACAGCTCAAACAATCTAGTCTATATGTAGTTGGTCAAAATGTCAAGACACACGTCAAACAGCACAGCTGTGCTCATGGCGCACACTGTAGCCGAGCAATTGCAGACTTTGTTGACACCATGGTCAAGCTGTGTGGGCCACAAGGGTGCCAAGACGAGCACTCAAACCTCTGCAGAGCTGGGAGGCAAAAGCTGTTTCGTCAAAATTTATGTCATATCCGTGGTTGCAAGCACATCTTAAACATGCTTGCACACATGTGCATACGTTCAAGCTCAGCAATGTCTATCCTTACATCATGTTGTCTGTAATGCACAAGTTGTGCAATGCATGCCATGCCGCTTCAGGTAGGATTCTGATCAAGGCTGCCCACAGGGGCAGAGCCTGACACCAAACACTGTTGGGGCAGCAAACTCAATGTTGCTAGCAGCTCTATCCAGCACCACAAGCTCAGTGCCCTTGCCTAGCATCGCCTGGCCTTTCACCACATTGAGTGCATGCTTAACAGGATTTACCTCCTCCCTAAATGCCTGCCACAAAGTCACTGTCAGGCATTTTAACATGGCCAAACAAGATGCAACAATTGCTGCCAAGAACAGAGTATCTGACAGAAAAATGCCATGACTAGGCTTGTTCCCCGAGGCGTATAATATGGAATTCAAAATGACAGTAGGCAAACTTTGGGAAACACCAGCAATCAAGTTGTGCATACTTTCATAAGCCTCTAGATCAACATGACTCAACTTAAGGAAGTCGTGAGCTTGCATGTGCCGCTGCAGCTTGAATGCAACAACATGGACTGGCTTCATCCATTTAGTTCTAGGCAAATGCTCAAAACAAACAGCCACCTGTCTAGCAAACGCCGCTGTGTCCAATAACAGAACAAAGGGAATGAAAAGCGGGCTGCATGTGATGGACACAGTTGCAATACATGCACAAATATTCAACCTGGAGGTCTCAAGCTGATACTGAACAGCAGCTATTTTGCGAAGGGCATGGAAACCCACAATGGACGCAGCTGTAGCAAAGTGAAAGAGGAAAAAAGCTATCAAAACGTCTCCCGGCCAGAGAGCCCACACTTGAACCAGGACTACAATACTGGTGATCAAGTCATAGTAGTAAAAAGCCAGCCCTCCAAGTCCTGAACAAGCCCTGAATGTCACAGACAACACCGACCAGAAAGGCAACAAACGTGATCCAATGCTGTACTGCATAAAGCCATCTTTGGAAGTGAGTTTCCAGATGAATACATAGACGCCCAAGAGGAGCACTGCACATGCTCCAAACACTAGCCAAACAACAAGCAAGACTGCACTGGACTTGTGGTTGGCACAGATGTATCTGACTGAAGCCAGCTGATTGTCTGTCTGCGGCAAGTACCAGCTCAGCGATATTGCTTCCACTGAAATATTGAAAGGTCTCAGTTGATTCCCAAAGTCGACTACGCCTTTACCCATGTCTTGATTTGCAATACTTGACACCTGTTGATGTAGACGTGGGAGTTGTGCAACTTGCTGACCGGTGACGTCTACATCATATGTATCTTGCTTCAGGCACAGCTGCTGTCTCCAGGCTGTCAGGGATATGGATGCTTGCCAGACACTGCCCAGATTCACAAACGAAATGTGAGAGAACAAGTTGCCTGCTTGAAGCCATGACAGCGGCACAGTACCCTGAAGCTGGTTCCCACTCAGGTCCAGGAATGAAAGATGACTAAGAGCATCTGGGGCTTCCGGCAGATACCCTGAGAGGGAGTTGTTTGACATCTTAGCCACTGCCAAAGGAGCTGAGCTAGACCAAAACAGACCCAAATCAGAGCTGAAAGAGCAGTTGTGTAACGCAATCGAGTTGAGGAGACTGTTGTTGAAACTTGGCACACGACCGTGTAGCTTGGTCTCATATAGGCCAAGTGCCTGCAAGTTTGGGAATGCTATGGGGGACCCCCAACTCTCAGGCAATGTGCCTGTAAGCAAGCTGTTAAAGATCTCAAATTCAATGAGTTCAGGAAAGCTCCTACAGAAGCCCAGCTCTCCGGAAGTGTGCCAGAAATGGCAGTATCGTCAAGATACAAAGACTCAAGTTGTTGAAAGGCATGTGACCCTCCCCAGGTGCTTGGCAAAGTGCCTGAGATATGTTGTAGGCTACAGTCCAAAATCCATAGCTGTGGAAAGGAGGCAGGTGAGCCCCATTCCGCCGGCAACGCCCCAGTGATATTGTTCTGAAACATGGCAGCCCATTGTAGCTGCTGCTGCTGGGCCAAACCAGCAGGAAGCCTGCCAGTAAACTTGTTCGCTGTCACATTCAGTATTTGCAAAGTCGCTGGCCAGCTGCCTGGAAGAAACCCTGTCAATTGGTTGGAGTCTAGCCATAGCTGTTGCAAGGCCGAGAATGCTGTGCTCTCACCCCAAGACAGTGGTATTGTCCCTGTGCAAAGCAAGCAGATGTCATCAGCCTTCATACACCCTGACCAACAACAGTGAAGATGCATGCTAAATGATGGACATGAAGTCCGGACTGGATCCAGTTCACCAATTGGAATGCTAAAAATCAGACGCTGGGAAAGCTTGGGATTGGCTCCACAATGATCATGATGGCATGGCTCCTGTTGCGCACACACAGATCAGCTTTGGCATCAATCTTATTTCAGAGAATGGTAGGCAGCGGCTTGATGCAATGCTGTTTGATGGCATACGCATCACAGCTACTCTGCATTGCACACAAGCTCACTACCATAGCAGCAGTGTTTGTTTTCTTGGTAAGTTGTTTCTGATTGCCCATCTGATGATGCACCCAGGTGTCCAGATGTAACAGTCCTTTGACATGCCCCAGACTGTGCTTGTATAGGTACAAACAAGTACCTTGAAGATTGCAAAATGGCAACGACAGGATCTGCAGTTGCTGCCAGCTTCCAGGACTACCCCACTCTGCTGGCAAGCTGCCAGACAGTTGGGATGAGCCAGGACTGCCAAGCTGCATCTGTGTCAGGGCAGGGAAGGAGCCATTGGAGCCCCAGGAAGCCGGCAGTGTTCCAGCCAGGGGTGCTGTCAGGTCCAGAGAGGTGAGGGAGGGAAACGCGCCAGCCTCAGCCCAGCTGGAGGGCAGTGTGCCTGCAGAAGATAGTTTGCCAGTCAGGCAAGTGCTGTACAGCAGTCAAACGTGCACTTCAATCGTGCGTCGACGCATCGTCATCACAGATAGATGACAGCCGAAACAACAGAAAGCATCTCGCAAAGTGCATGCTTTTATAATGCAGAATATCACAAACAGGGTCAACGCTGCAGAAGGCTAGTAGCTGCACACAATCACATTGAGCTGCTGATACACGACCCCCAGCTAGCAATGGCAGCAGCAACAATGCATCACCAACACAATTGCACATTTCAGCTGATTGAGTGCATCACCATTGAGATTTGGAGCTATAATTGTAAGGGTCTGGAGGTGTGGAAAGCTTGAAAAGCTCCCCCAGGTTGATGGCAGGGCTCCAGTAAAGGAGCAGTTCAGGAGCAGGGTGGACAAGCTGGGGAAGGCTCCAGGACTGCCCCAGGTAGATGGAAGTGTGCCTACAGACACCATATGCTTCAGAGACTTTGCATGCTCAGGCAGCATCTGCACAAACAGCCCTCACCAGGTGCATTGCCAAGTGAGCACCACCACTCATCACCCAGGCACCTACCTTTGTACAACTATGCAGTGTAGCGGTAACTTTTGTTAAAGCTGCATCAAAATTTGCATAGCCTGACACAATAGTCATTCACCCTGAATGCTGCAATTGCTCAGACAAGTGGCAGCAAAGGCTGATGGGCTTCCCATGAGCCTAGCAGTGTGCCTGATACAGTGCAGCTTATCGCGTGACAAACAATGCATTGAATGTGGGAGTGGAAAGGTGTCTACTGCATACTAACCAGATCAGATGGTGTGTAGCCATTGCGCAAAGCTTGAACAGTGGCAGTCAAGCTGCTGTAACACAGTCAGCATTCAAACAAAGCACAGTGCATCGTGTTCCCATGACACACTGAAACCAGTGTGTGCACACTGTATCATTAGTTTTGACATATTACCTGTGACGTGGTCTGGTCAACCACAATCACATCATTCTCACTGCAGAACAAGGTAGTGAAATGCTGCAGAAGGCTAGTAGCTGCACACAATCACATTGAGCTGCTGATATGTGACCACCCTCTAGCAATGGCAGCAGCAACAATGGACCACCGATACAATTGCACATTTCAGCTGATTGAGTGCATCACCATTGAGATTTGGAGCTACAATTGTAAGGGTCTGGAGGTGTGGAAAGCTTGAAGGGCTCCCCCAAGTTGATGGCAAGGCTCCAGAACAGGAACATGCCAGGATCAGTGTGGACAAGCTGGGGAAGGCTTCAGGACTGCCCCAGGTAGATGGAAGTGTGCCTACAGATACCATATGCTTCAGAGACTTTGCATGCTCTGGCAGCATGTACACAAACAACCCACACCAGCTGGTGCATTGCCAAGTGAGCACCACAACTCAGCCCTCGCCTTTGAGACCAATTGTCACAAGGTACCTGTGATGCTTGACATAGTCTGAGTGTTGCCAAGACTAAGAATGGCCAGCCGATGGAAAGCTGTTTGGCTGCCCCATTCTGCTGGCAAACTACCAGACAGCTTAGTCTCTGCCAGCTGAAGTGTTTCCAGGGAGGGCAGAGATCCATTTTGTGCCCAGGATGCTGGCAGAGTCCCACTTAGTGGTGTGTGTGCCAGTGCAAGAATAGATAGTTTGGGAAAGGATCCTGTGCTGCCCCAACTTGCCGGTAATGTACATGTTCAACACATCATGATCACCATCTGATTTGGGTTCAAAGGAGCCATTGCTGCCCCAAGATGCCGGCAAGTAACCAGTGAGGAGTGTGTAACCCAGTAACAGGGTGGACAAGGATGGGAATGCCAGGGGATCTGCCCAAACAGGCGGCAAAGTACCTGTGTGCATGCCATACATGGCAAATCAGGTTTGGCCGCAACCGACCCTGGACCGTGACACTTGATCAGAATCAGAAGTTTGCTGTGACAAAAACAGTGCAAACAGTCTGTAAATGGGACTGTTACTGACTTAAATGGGACTGCATGACTTCAACTGCAGCTGACTCTACAGAGCAACACTGACTAGCCAAGCATCAAGACTGGACTGAGCATCACAGATCAGCAATATGCACAGGTTTGTGCTGTGCGACAACTGAATGGAGTCTGCTAAGACAGCTGATTTACCTGTGAAGTTACAGCTCACTAGGAACAGGGTCTGCAGCTTATGCAAGGCTGTTTGGCTGCCCCAGGCTGGTGGAAGCGTCCCAGTCAGCAATGTGTTGTTGTTGAATTTAAGAGTCTGCAGGACTGGAAAAGCACCTGCTTGCTCCCAGGCTGCAGGGATGGTGCCTGTCACATGACGTTCAGAGTGAGCACAACTCTCCAACTATTTGAAAGTAGTTCTTCATCAACTGCGTAATAATAATGTCTTTCGACATGATAAGAGCTGACCGGATGCCTGAAGGTCATGTATGGCTTACCCTTGATAGACATTTTCTGATCAAAAGCTCACAGCAGCAGCCTTTCAGGCATTGTGTGACGGCATCAAATTTGATTTAAAGTCCTGTCCACCTGTGATGCTGGCATTGACTATATTCAGGTATTGCAAGCCCGGCCAGGCGGTTGGGCTACCCCACTCTGCTGGCAGGCTCCCAGTCAAACCCATGCTTCCTAACTCAAGCTGGCGCATGGCAGCAAAGGAGCCGTTGCTGCCCCAAGATGCCGGCATGGATCCAGTGAGGAGTGTGTCCGACAGTACCAGGGTGGACAAGAATGGGAATGCCAGGGGATCTGCCCAACTAGGCGGCAAGGTACCTGCCAGCACACCATGTATTGCAGATCATAGTTGGCAGCAACCAACCCTGGACTGTGACACTTAATCAGAATCAGAATTTTGCTCTGAAGATAACAGTGCAAACAGTCTGTACATGGGATTTCATGACTTGCATCTGCAGCTGACTCTACAGACGAGCGCTGCCTAGCCAAGCATCAAGACTGGACTGAGCATCACAGATCAGCATCATGCACATGTTTGTGATTTGCGATGACTGAATGGAGTCTGGCATGACAGCTGATTTACCTGTGACATTGCAACTCATTATGAATAGGTATTGCAGCTCATGCAAGACTGCTTGGCTGCCCCAGGCCGATGGAAGCGTCCCAGCCAGCAGCGTGTTGCTGAAGGAAAGAGTCTGCAGGACTGGAAAAGCACCTGCTTGCTCCCAGGCTGCAGGGATGGTGCCTGTCGCATATGTTCAAAATGAGCACAATGCTCCAAAATTGAAAGCAGTTTCATCAAATGTGTAACATTCACACAGCTGAGTTTTGATATCACTTAAGATATCAAGAGCTGAATGTCTACGTATAGATGATGTATGACTCATGTATGGCCATTGCCCTTGATAGACATTTGCTGATGACAAGCTCACGACAGCACAGCTTCAAGCACTGTGTGATGGCAACATAGCCCTGTCCACCTGTGATGCTGGAGTTGATTATGCTCAGATATTGCAGGCCTGGCCAGGCTGTTGGGCTACCCCACTCTGCTGGCAGACTCCCAGTCAAACCCATGCTTCCCAACTCAAGCTGGCGCATGGCAACAAAGAGGCCGTTGCTGCCCCAAGATGCCGGCAAGTGCCCAGTGAGGAGTGTGTCCCACAGCCCTAGGGAGGACAAGGATGAGAATGCCAGAGGATCTGCCCAACTAGGCGGCAAAGTTCCTGCAAGCACACCATGTATTGCAGATCATAGTTGGCAGCAACCGACCCTGGACAGTGACACATGATGTGACCAGCATTTGAAATTGTACAAGTGTTATAGCTGCAACAGTGATCACAGATCTGTGATGTTGATAAATCCAAGATCCAACTTGACAAGCTTTGGGAAACCATGGCTCTGACCCCACTCTGTAGGCAAGGTGCCAGACAATTGAGTCGAGCTCAGGTTCAAAACTGTGAGCTCAGGGAACACTGTGCCTACAGCCCAGATGCTAGGCAATAACCCGGCAACAGAGCTGCTGCTGAAGTTCATGGTCTGCAAAGCCGGGAAGCTCCCGTTGCCCGCCCAAGAGTCTGGTAAGTCTGGCAACTGGCCTGTCAAGGTCAAGTTTACCAGAGACTTGAGACAGCCCAGAGCCTGACGTTTCTGTAGAACAATTGAGCGGCAGCACTGCATGAATGGTGTAGCCAGCAGGATCATACATTTGCTGCCACCCCAAGAGACCAAGCACGTCTTGCTCGCAGTCCGGCAAAGCTAGGACAGATTCTGGAGCAGGCGCTGGTAGCAGCACTGCAGGCCTGGCAGACACCGGAATGGGATCACCAGCTGTGCAGAAAATGGCAACGTACAACAGTGCAGAGGCTGTCAGGGTTAGCTGGCTGTTTGGCTTCACAGCTTCTTGTCTGTAAGAGGAAGGCAAGCAAACTCAACCTGAGCTGATGTGCATTGTACAGCAAACATATACCATGTATATGCGCATGCAGCAAGAGCTTGAAACAAGCAATGTGTATGGTACATACCAAACAGCTCAAGAATTTTTATTCTAGTTTGGCGGAATGTGCAGACACCAAGCTGCTTGGCATCTAAGCTAGTTTGGCAATGGCCACCATCTTTCTACTGCTTGCAAGATGATAAGCAACCCTGCAGAGGCTCTGCAGCAGAGCAACTGTGACTGCCTATGCCTTAATGGCAGGATCTACGGGCCGGCTTAACACGTGTGGTGCACAGGGACAGAGTTACCTCAGAACTACGGCTTTGAGCCGTCGGTGTGTGGTAAAAAGTCAAGTTGCACGCCGCACAGACCGCACCTTACTATCAGCGTTCCAACCTAAAAGCTACAAGGCTTGTAGAAGTGGCGAGACCGTCCTCTACTATCCTTAACTTCGATCCACGGCAGCCTATAGGTTGTGATAAGCAGAAGGGCAAGGGGAATGGCGTTTTGTACTGTCCGCCGTAGTTGCTTAGACCGCATTCTTGACGTAAAGAGTATGGCCAGCAACTTTCGCAGCTCGTGAAGGCTGCTTGAATGTAGTGCCGTGATAAGGCTGGTGGTAAGGCCACCCCGAAAACTCGAGAATGCTGTGAAGGCAAGCGAAGGCGACGGAAGCAGCACGGCAGCATGGCATTGCTCTTCGTCATCACTGTGTGAAACTGCAGCAGTGGCGTTACAGACATCAGTGTGAGGTATCTGCAGCTGCCATTTCATACTATACAGGCTCATAAGCAGGGAGAAAGCTCTCTGGTCATGAGTTGATGGTGTCAGTCAAATTGCACAAGACCTTGTGACAATGGCAGTGTAGCTAGCATAAGTACCACAGTGCCTCAATTAGCAATGTAAATATCTAATTCAGATCCAAAGCTGATACCTATCAACCCCACGATGGGACAACAATGCACACAAGGTAATATCTTGCAGCATAGAAAAGAAATGATGTAGCATCAACAACCAGCCGCATCAGCACCGAGGGTCTGTGCCACAATGCTGGCAAGTCCACTGCTTGAACCTTCACCTCACATAGAAGACAACAGCTTCTTCCTTACAGTCATGGGCCTCACTGAGCTGGCAGGTACACTCCTGACAGACAGCTGGCTCTCAGACCAGAGCTGCAGCAGGGTGGTTGTCTGCTCAGCCACGCCTGCAGCTCTCTGGTTCATGCTTGCTGCAAGGTCAGCTGCCTTGCCTTGGGCCCGAGATAACCACCTTATCATGCCACCGTTTTCTGGGGCATTGCCATCCTTTTTTGGAGGCGAGCCAGACATTGGGCTGCGCACTAGTCTCTGGCTGTGGCAAAGTCTGAATGGGCTGACCAGCTGTTCCACATCAGCTGCTCCTGTCTGTCTGCTGTCAGCCACGATGTTCTCTTCGGGCACCCGCAAGAGAGTGCTAACAGCACTGATGTTGCTTGAGATGCCAGTGCCACAATGCAGGCCAGCAGGGGACTTGCTGCTGGGCATCACAGCCGCCTGGTGACGTAAGGCTGTCTGGCATCAACCTTTGCACTCACCTCTGACATGTTCTGCCTAGGCCTGTCAGGAGTTTTGTGACTGTATGCTACAGCTCTTATGATGTCACTGGCTGCTGAATGCTGCTCAGCACAGCCAGCTTGTGTGACATCAGCACAGTCTCCGAAGGCATTCGGTACAGATGCTGCTTCAGCCCCATGTATGCTGCAATGCTACTGTCCTGACCTGGGCTGGGCGACTGCAAGACTGCCGCTGCACTGCCAGCCATGTCAGCATCAAGCCCAGCATTGCTCAGCTGGCTTCTTGCAGCTGCGTGGTGGCTGCTTGGGGTGCCCTGGCTGTGATCAATACAATCTATGCTGTCTTCAGGAAGCCATTGGTCCACCCCTAGCATGAGTCTTGGGACTGAGATGGTGACACCCAGTCCTTGCTCAGCAACTGCTGAAGCCCTCTGAGGGCTGGCAGGGGAGTGTGTTGCCCTAGCTGCTGCCTTGCGCTCAGCAGTCCTTGTCTGATCTGGACCAGTGCTTGGCAAGAACAGCGGGTTGGCTGCCATTCTGGGCAGCACCGCAGAAGATCCTGAGGCAGCAGCCTCTGAGGCATGCAACCCTTCCTGGCGCAAAGCAAAAGCAGACAGCTCTTGGCTGCGCCCATTTGGAAGCACCAAGACAGGCACTGCAGGTACAGACTTGGCTGGCAGCTGCATGGGTGTGGGCGCTGCCTGGCAGAGACCATGTAGGTGCAGCTGCAGTTGAGCTAGCATGGGGCGGTCTACAGGCTTGGCATCCCGGCATAGGGACACCATTAGGCGCCACTGTTCTGGAACGTAGTCTGGCAGTGGCATGGCATCTGCAAGAGGGGGAGGGTGCAAGCCTGTAGCCATATAGTAGCAGAGTCCACCAAACTGGTAGACATCGGCTGCTGTTGTGAGAGCGGCGCCCTGGTGGGCCTATGGGGGGATGTACCCCACCCCACACCTGCACACAGTCACAATTTGTGTTGAATGCGGCGCTCATGCACAGATCAGGTACGACCGGGAAGACATTCTTGTTGACAAGATGCTCACTCACACAACAGCAGCGAGCATGAGGAGCAGAAGGCATTACATGTCATATGCGCATGCTCATCCAATGTAGATGACACAAAGTGAGCAACACTCAAGTCACATGAGCATGCAGTTGTTTGGTCACAGCCAAGCAGACTTCAAGACAGATCATGACTTGAAGCAAGGCTGACCTGTAAGGGGAGGGCTGGATGGCACGGCCCTGGCCAGTGAGCCTGGCAGCGGCCCCAAAGCCCGCCAACTTGACATCATGCTTGATGGCAGCTGGCTTGCTGGCTGCCCTCACCCCACACTCTGCCTCCTGCCCACCCTTGCTGAACAGCTGCACACATCAGACATGTTGTGTCAGACATCATGCCCGTTGAGTACTCTAGTCACTGACTAGTCACTGACACATTGACCGACTGCAAGTGTCAGAGTGGTATACATTTGACTTCAAGGTCTGCAGGGAATGCAACACTTGTCATCTATGCAAAGCTGACTCTGACGGCAATCTTCAACTTATTCAACATGCCCAGGGCTGTCAAAATGTTGCTTTGATCCAGAAAGGACTGCAAATGCAGCCTCAGCGTCATCTACAATGTCATGCAAAGGATCTATCTGCTACAGCATATGCATTACAAGACTAACTGGCCCTTGCTGTATGCCAACAGCTTTGACAAAGGTGTGAGCCTGTTGCCAATCCCACAATATGTCACAGTCAAAGGAGGCCCACATGTACATGTGCACACTCATGGACCAAAGTGTGAAAGTCTGAGCTTGCTGGGTAACTGCGGGTGACTTTATCAGCCATGTCAGGGCTCTGCCACAATGTATTGGCAGGCAAAGAGAGCACCACAGCAGCACAGAAAGTGACAGCCCTCAGGTCACTGCCTGACCCTGCTGTGCAGGAGGCCAACCTGTTGCTGATGGACTTGATGGCCAATGTAGGCTCCAGCTGTTCCCTTAACTAGGCCATCAGCAGCTCACAAGCAAGCTCAAATTGGCGTGGAAGCCACATTGCACACTTGGTTCCATCCTTACTGCACTGCCTTTCTGCAAGCATGAATGGCAATTCTCAGCTCAAGATTGGCTGTAGGCAACAAGATCATATGTACAACCTACCAACTACATGTCACATACACAGTGTGTACTTTCTGCTCGCCAGGTCCAGCTTTTGTTAATGTCACTCATCGATGAGCAGTAGCATTACTACTCATGGCAACTACCTCTTCCTTGCAATGGTTCAAGGCAATTACACAGCAAATCTACCTCAGACCAGCTCACAGTCTGTAATGTCGCCAGCATTGCATTTTTCTCGAGTCGATGGTCACATTCACAGTTGCAAGCACATCTTACACCTGCATATGCACGTGTGCATACATTCAAGCTCAGCAATGTCTATCTTTACGGCATGTTGTCTGTAATGTACATGTTGGGCATGCCACTTGAGGTAGAACTGTGATCAAGGCTGCCCACAGGGGCAGAGCCTGACACCAAAAACTGTTGGGGCAGCAAATTCAATGTTGCTGGCAGCTCTATCCAGCACCACAAGCTCAGTGCCCTTGCCTAGCATTGCCTGGCCTTTCACCACATTGAGTGCATGCCTAACAGGATTTACCTCCTCCCTAAATGCCTGCCACAAGGTCACTATCAGGCATTTCAACATGGCCAAACAAGATGCAACAATTGCTGCCAAGAACAGAGTATCTGACAGAAAAATGCCATGACTAGGCTTGTTCCCCGAGGCATATAATATGGAATTCAAAATGACAGTAGGCAAACTTTGGAAAACGCCAGCAACCAAGTTGTGCATACTTTCATAAGCCTCTAGATCAACATAACCCAACTTAAGGAAGTCGTGAGCTCGCATGTGCCGCTGCAGTTTGAACGCAAGTACATGGACTGGCTTCATCCATTTAGTTTTAGGCAAATGCTCAAAACAAACAGCCACCTGTCTAGCAAATGCTGCTGTGTCCAGTAACAGAACCATGGGAATGAAGAGCGGGCTGCATGTGATGGAGACAATTGCGATACATGCACAAACATTCAACCTGGAGGTCTCAAGCTGGTACTCGACAGCAGCTATTTTACAAAGCGCATGAAAACCCACAATGGAAGCAGCTGTAGCAAAGTTAAAGAGGAAAACAGCTATCAAAACGTCTCCCGGCCAGAGGGCCCACACTTGAACCAGCACTACAACACTGGTGATCAAGTCATAGTAGCAAAAAGCCAGCCCACCAAGTCCTGAACAAGCCCTGAATGTCACTAACAACACCGACCAGACAAGCAACAAACATGATCCAATGTTGTATTGCACAAAGCCATTCTTGGATGTGTATTTGCAAATAAGTATATAGACGCCCAAGATGAGCAGAGCACAGCCTCCAAACACTAGCCAAACAACAAGCAAGACCACATTGGACTTGTGATTGGCACAGATGTTTCTGACTGAAGCCAGCTGGTTGTCTGTCTGCAACAAGTACCGATTCAGTGTTACTGCTTCCATTGAAATTTTCAGAGGTCTGAATTGATCACCAATGACAATCAAGCTTCCATCTTGTTCTTGGTTTGCATTACTTGACACCTGGTCATGTAGACGTGAGAGTTGTGCAACTTGCTGTCCTGTGACATCTACATCATACGTATCTGCTTCAAGCACAGTTGCTGTCTCCAGGCTGTCAGGGATATGGATGCTTGCCAGACACTGCCCAGGTTCACAAACGAAACATGAGAGAAAAGTCTGCCCGTGTGAAGCCATGACAGGGGCACAGTACCCTGAAGCTGGTTTCCATTTAGGTCCAGGAATGCAAGCTGACTAAGAGCATCTGGGGCTTCCGGCAGAGACCCTGAAAGGGAGTTGTTTGACATCTTGGCAAGTAGCAAAGGAGCTGAGCTGGACCAGAAAAGACCCAGATCAGAGCTGAAAAAGCAGCTGTGTAGCATAATGGCGGCGAGGAGACTGTTGTTGAAGCTTGGCACACGACCGTGTAGCTTGGTTGCATATAGGCCAAGTGCCTGCAAGTTCGGGAATGCTGCGGGGGACCCCCAGCTTACAGGCAGTGTGCCTGTGAGTAAGCTGTTGTCAATCTCAAGTTCAATGAGTTCAGGAAAAGCTCCTACTGAAGCCCAGCTCTCGGGAAGCGTGCCGGAAATGGCAGAATCATCAAGATACAAAAACGCAAGTTGTTGAAGGGCATATGGACTCCCCCAGGTGCTTGGCAAAGTGCCTGAAATATGTTGCCCGCTACAATCCAAATTCCACAGCTGAGGAAAGGAGCCAGGTGAGCCCCATTCTGCCGGCAGCGCCCCAGTCATGTTGTTTTGGTACATGTTTACCCATTTTAGCTGCTGTTGCAAGGCCATATTAGCAGGAAGCCTGCCAGTGAATTTGTTTGCCGTCACATTCAGTACTTGCAATGTTGCTGGCCAGCTGCCTGGTAGAGAACCTGTCAACTGGTTGGAGTCCAGCCACAGCTGTTGCAAGGCCGGGAATGCTGTGCCTTCACCCCAAGATGGCGGTACTGGCCCTATGCAAAGCAGCTGCATGTGATCAGCCTTCACACATTCTGACAGCCAATACTGAAGATACATGCTAAGTGTTGGACAGACATTGCGATACATACACCAACCTCAAAAAACAAAACGCTCGGAAAGCTGAACATTGGCTTCACAATGCTGGTATGGTTCCTGTTGCGCACGCGAGATCAGGTTTGGCATCAGTCCTATCTCAGAGAATGACAGGTTGCAACTGGATGCAAAAGCGTCTGATGGCATACGCAGCACAACAATTCTGCAATATAAACTAGCTCGCAAGCACAGCAGCAGTGTTTGTGTTTTCTTAATTGTTTGAATTTGCACATCTGGCTCATGTTGCACCCAGATGTCCAGATGTAACATCCCTTCAATGCCCCAGACCATGCTTGCATGGGAGCCAGCAAGTACCTTGAAGGTTGCAAAATGATAATGAGAGGGTCTGCAGTTGCTGCCAGCTTCCAGGGCTACCCCACTCTGCTGGCAAGCTGCCAGACAGTGGAGTAATGCCCAGGCTACCACCAAGCTGCAGTATAGTGAGGGCAGGGAAGGAGCCATTGGAGCCCCAGGAAGCTGGCAGTGTTTCAGCCAGGGGTGCTGTCAACTGGAGAGAGGTAAGGAAGGGAAATGCTCCAGTCTCACCCCAGTTGGAGGGCAGTGTGCCTGCAGAGCCAAAATTTTCCAGTCAGGCAAGTGCTGTACAGCAGTCAAACATGCACTTCAATTGTACACCAACGCACCGTCATCACAGCTAGGTGACAGCCTAAACAACAGAAGACATCTCGCCAAGTTCATGGTGTTTGTTCAGGGCAAAGTGATCCCAAACAGGGTCAAAACATCACCTGTGAGACTGTCATCAATCGTAAGGATTTGCAGAAAAAGGTGATGGACTGCAGCAGAAGGCTGATAGCTGCACACAATGCACCGAGCTACTGATACATGACTACTAGCTAGCAATGGCAGCAGCAACAATGCATCACCAATACAGCTGCACATGACAGCTGATCGAGTGCATCACCGGTGAGATTTGGTGCTTGCACGGCAAGGACCTGAAGCTGTGGAAAGCTTGAAGGGCTTTGCCAGGTTGGTGGCAGGGCTCCAATACAAGAACAGGCTAGGATCAGTGTGGACAAGCTAGGAAAGGCTTCAGGACTGGCCCAGGTAGATGGAAGTGTGCCTACAGATACCACACGCTTCACAGACTTTGCATGCTCAGGCAGCATCTGCACAAACAGGCCACACCAAGTGCATTGCTAAGTGAGCTCATCAACGCAGTGTAGAAGTAATCTCTGGCAAACTTGCAAAAACACAACAATGACCACTATACCCTGAATGCTGCATTTTCTCAGAAAAAAGGGCAGGAAAGGCTGACGGGCTTCCCCATCAAACTAGCAATGTGCCTGATACCATGCAGCTTATTGTGTTGCTCACAATGCAATGCAAGGTAAGGCAGGGGGCATAAAATCTATTTGATGCATGTGCGCATACCAACGAGATGAGCTTGTGGTGTGTAGCCATTGCATGAAGCTTGAAACTGAGGCAGTCAAGCTGCTGTGACACAGTTAGTGTTAACACAAAGCACAGTGCTGTGCGTTCAAATGACACACTGTAATTTTGCAATTTTTTTTCAGTGCGCCCACAACATCAGTTGCAGCATGTTACCTGTGATGCTCGACATGGTCTGAGTGTTGCCAAGGTTAAGATAGGCAAGTTGACGGAAAGCTGTTTGGCTGCCCCATTCTCCCGGCAGATTACCAGATAGCTTAGTGTCTCCCAACCAAATGGACTCCAGGGAGGGCAGAGATCCATTCTGTGCCCAAGATGCCGGCAGAGTCCCGGTCAGTGGTGTCAGTGTCAGTTCACGATATGTTAGTTTGGGGAAGAACCCTGTGGCACCCCAGCGTGCCGGTAATGCACCTAAACACACATCATGCTCACCATCTGGAGAAAAAAACTGTTGTCTTCTGCAGACGACATTGCAAACAGCCTATACAAGTACATTTGCAATTTGCAACTGCAGCTGAGTCTACAGACCAGTGCTGGCTAGCCAAGCATCAACACTGGACTGAGCATCACAAGTAAGCAACATGCACAGAGATGTGCTCTAGCATGACCAAACGCAGTCTGCTAAGACAGCTGATTTACCTGTGAAGTTGCAGCTGTCTATGATCAGGGACTGCAGCTCATGCAAGGCTGCTTGGCTGCCCCAGGCCGACGGAAGCGTCCCAGTCAGCAATGTGTTGCTGAAGTAGAGACTCTGCAGGACTGGAAAGGCACCTGCTTGCTCCCAGGCTGCAGGGATGGTGCCTGTGACATCATGCTTAGAGTGAGCACAATTCTCCAAATCGAAAGTGGTCCTTCGTGAACTATGTAGTTGTAATATCTTCCAACACTATAAGAGCTGATTGACTGCTGACAGGTCACATATGACTCACATTATTGCTCTTGATAGACATTTGCTGCTAACAAGCTCACAGCGGCAGCCATTCAAGCATTGTTTGATGGCAACATAGCCATGCCCACCTGTGATGCTGGCATTGGCTATGGTCAGGTATCGCAAGCCTTGCCAAGCAGTTGGGCTACCCCACTCTGCTGGCAAGCTGCCAGACAGTGGAGTTACGCCAGGGCCACCGCCAAGCTCCAATAGAGTGAGGGCAGGGAAGGAGCCACTAGAGCCCCAGAAAGCCGGCAATGTTCCAGCCAGGGGTGCTGTCAATTGGAGAGAGGTGAGGAAGGGAAACGCGCCAGCCTCACCCCAGTTGGAGGGCAGTGTGCCTGCAGGAGCAGTTCTGCCAGTCAGGCAAGTGCTATTGCAACAGTCAAAGGTGCAGTTCTACTGCACAACTACCCACCCTCATCACAGCTGCGTAACAAACCACACATTAGAAAAGAGCTGGCTAACTCCATGGTGTTATATCAGGACAAAGTGATCACAGACAGGGTCAAAAATTCACCTGTGAGACTGTCATCAATCACAATCAGGGATTGCATAACAAGGTGGTGGACCGCTGCAGAAAGCTCATAGCTGCACACAGTCGCGTGAGCTGCTGATACACGACCACTAGCTAGCAGTGGCAGCAGCAACAATGCATCACCAATACAGTTGCACATGACAGCTGATTGAGTGCATCACCATTGAGATCTGGCGCTTCAATTGTGAGGGTCTGGAGGTGTGGAAAACTTGAAGGGCTCCCCCAGGCTGATGGCAGGGTCCCAGAACAGCATCCCAAGGTCAATGTGGACAAGCTGGGGAAGGCTCCAGGGCTGCCCCAGGTAGATGGAAGTGTGCCTACAGACATCATATGCTTCAAAGACTTTGCATGCTCAAGCAGCATCTGCACAAACAGCCCACGCCAGGTGCATTGCTAAGTGAGCTCATCAACCAGGCACCTTGGTAGAGTATCGCAGTCAGATTTGCAACAAAACTTGCACAGCCTGACGCAACAATGACCACTTTACCCTGAATGCTGCAGTTTCTCAGAAAACAAGGGCAGGAAAGGCTGATGGGCTTCCCCATGAGACTAGCAATGTGCCTGATAACATAGAGGGTTTGGCGCCCCTGCGTGCCGGTGATGTACCTGAACACACTTCATGCTCTCAAGAACTGAAAACCAAACACTGTTGCCCTCTGCAGATGACATTGCAAACAGTCTGTACAAGGAAATTTGTCTTTTGCAACTGCAGCTGAGGTCTACAGACCAGTGTTGGCTAGCCAAGCATCAAGACTGGACTGAGCATCACAGATCAGCAACATGCACAGAGTTGTGCTTTGCGAACTGAATGGAGTTTGCTATGACAGCTGATTTACCTGTGACATTGCAATTCCCTATGAACAAGGACTGCAGCTCGTGCAAAGCGGCTTGGCCCCAGGATGGTGGAAGCGTCCCAGTCAGCAGTGTGTTGTTGAAATAAAGACTCTGCAGGACTGGAAAAGCACCTGCTTGCTCCCAGGCTGCAGGAATGCTGCCCGTGACATCATGCTTAATGTGAGCACAACTCTCCAGCCCTTCACCAACTGTGTAGTTGTAATATCCCTTGACATGATAAGAGCTGATGGACTGCCTAGGCCACATGTGACTCACGTTATTGCCCTTGATAGACAGTTGCTGATGACGAGCTCACAGCAGCAGTATTTTAAGCATTGTATGATGGCAGCATAGTCATGTCCACCTGTGATGCTGGCATTGGCTATGGTCAGATATCGCAAGCCTTGCCAAGCTGTTGGGCTGCCCCACTCTGCTGGCAAGCTGCCAGACAGTGGAGTTACGCCAGGGCCACCGCCAAGCTGCAATAGAGTGAGGGCAGGGAAGGAGCCATTGGAGCCCCAGGAAGCCGGCAGTGTTCCAGCCAGGGGTGCTGTCAGGTCCAGAGAGGTGAGGGAGGGAAACGCGCCAGCCTCACTCCAGTTGGAGGGCAGTGTGCCTGCAGGAGCAGTTCTGGCAGTCAAGGGCAGGAAAGGCTGATGGGCTCCCCCATGAGACTAGCAATGTGCCTGATCACATGCAGCTTATCGTGTTGCGAACGATGCATGGATGTGGGAGGGTCTATTATATGCATGTGCGCATACCGAAGAGATGAGCTTGTGGTGTGTAGCCATTGCATGAAGGTTGAACAGAGGCAGTCAAGCTGCTGTGACACAGTTAGAGTGCACACAAAGCACAATGCGTTGCATTCAAACGACACACTTTACATACAACGAAACATTGCGTAATTTTGCAATCATTTTTCAGTGCGCCCACAACATTAGTTGCAGCATGTTACCTATGATACTTGACATGGTCTGAGTACTGCCAAGGTTAAGATTAGCCAGTCGATGGAAAGCTGTTTGGCTGCCCCACTCTGCTGGCAGATTACCAGACAGCTTAGTGTCTCTGAGATAAAGTGACTCCAGTGAGGGCAGGGATCCATTCTGTGCCCAAGATGCCGGCAGAGTCCCAGTCAGTGGTGTCAGTGTCAGTTCAAGGGTAGATAGTTTGGGGAAGGACCCTGTGGCGCCCCAGCGTGCCGGTAATGTACCTGAACACATGTCATGGTCACAATTTGAATCAGAACACTCTTTTGCTCTAAAGATAACGTTGCAAATTGTCTGTGCATGGGAGTTTGTGACTTGCAACTGCAGCTACAGACCAGCGTTGGCTAGCCAAGCATCAAGACTGGATTGAGCATCACAGATGAGCAATATGCACTGACTTGTGGTTTGGCATGACCAATCAGAGTCTGCAAAGACAGCTGATTTACCTGTGAAGTTGCAGCTGATTATGATGAGGGACTGCAGCTCATGCAAAGCTGCTTGGCTGCCCCAGGCCGACGGAAGCATCCCTGACAGCAGTGTGTTGCTGAAGTAAAGAGTCTGCAGGACTGGAAAGGCACCTGCTTGCTCCCAGGCTGCAGGGATGCTGCCTGCCACATCATGTTTAGTGTCCCAAACTCTCCATTTTGAAAGTAATCTTTCAACAACTGTGTAGTTGTAATATCTTCCAACACTATAAGAGCTGATTGACTGCCGACAGGTCACATATGACTCACGCTGCTGTCGTTGATCAACATTTACTGATGAAAAGCTCACAGCAGCAGCCTTTCAAGCATTGTGTGATGGCAGGACAGCCAGGTCCACCTGTGATGCTGGAGTTGGTTATTCTCAGGTATTGCAAGCCTGGCCAGGATGTTGGGCTGCCCCACTCTGCTGGCAGGCTCCCAGCCAGACCCATGCTTCCCAGCTCAAGCTGGCGCATGGCAGCAAAGGAGCCATTGCTGCCCCAAGATGGCGGCAAGTGTCCTGCTGTGAGGAGTGTGCCCCACAGCAGCAGGGTGGACAAGGATGGAAATGCCCGGGGATCTGCCCAAACAGGCGGCAAGGTTCCTGCATAGACTCCATATATTGCAAATCATGGTGCGGCAGCGCTGAACATCAATGCTACACTTGATCTGACCAACAATTGATAGCTGTCACCTAGCTGTGGTTGATCTCACACACAAGTTTTACAGCTGCAACAGTGGCCACATACCTGTGATGTTAACAACACCAAGATGCAGCTCGACAAGCTTTGGGAAAGCGTTGCTCTGACCCCACTCTGTAGGCAAGGTGCCAGACAATAGAGTCAAGCTGAGGTTCAAAAGTCTGAGCTTAGGGAACGCTGTGTCTAGAGCCCAGATGCTAGGCAATGACCCGGCAACAGAGCTGCTGCTGAAGTTCATGGTCTGCAAGGCAGGGAAGCTCCCATTGCCTGCCCAGGAGTCTGGTAAGTGTGGCAACTGGCCTATCAAGGTCAAGTTGACCAGAGACTTGAGACAGCCCAGAGCCTGCCATGTTTCTGTAGAACAATTGAGCGGCAGCGCCGCATGAATGGTGTAGCCATCAGGATCATACATTTGCTGCCATCCCAAGAGACCAAGCACGTCTTGCTCGCAGTCCTTCAAAGCTAGGACAGATTCTGGAGCAGGCGCTGGTGGCAGCACTGCAGGCCTGGCAGACGCTGGTGTGGGACCAAAAGCTGCTGGTCCACTAGCTGCACAGGAATTGGCAATGTAGAACAGTGCAGAGGCTGTCAGGGTGAGCTGGCTGTTTGGCTTCATAGCTTTCTGTCTGTAAGAGGAAAGCAAGCAAAATCAATCTGAGCTGATGTGCCTTGTACAGCAAACAAGTACCAGCTGGCGTATATGTGCAAGCAGCAAGAGCTTGAAACAAGCAATGTGTATGGTACATACCAAAGGGCTCAAGTTGTTCCAATCTAGTTTGGTGAAATGTGCAGATGCCAAGCTGCTTGGCATCTAAGCTAGTCAGGCAGTGGCCATCATCATTTTAATGGTTGCAAGATGAGAAGCAACCCTGCGGAGGCTCTGCAGCAGAGTAACAGAAGTACTGTGGCTGCCTTAACAGCAGGATCTACGGGCTGGCTTTACACCTATGGTGCACAGGGACAGAGTTACCTCAAAACTTCGGCTTTGAGCCGTGACGGTCGGTGTGTGGTTAAAAAGTCAAGTTGCACGCCGCACAGACCGCACCTTACTATCAGCGTTCCAACCCAAAGGCTCCAAGGCTTGTAGAAGCGGCGAGATTTATTACTCGTAGCTTCGAACCTCGAACCACGGCAGGCTATAAGTTGTGATGAGCAAGGGGAGTGGCGTTTTGTACTGTCCGCCGTAGTTGCTTAGGCCTTCATTCTCGACGCAAAGGGTGTGGCCAGCAAATTTCGCAGCTCGTGCAGGCTGCTTGAATGTAGTGCCGTGATAAGGTTGTTCAACAGTTGATAGGGCCAGCCCGAGAACCCAAGGGTGCTGTCAAGGCAAGCGAAGGTGACGGAAGCAGCACGGCAGCATGGCATTGCTCTTCGTCTTCAATGTGTGAATGGCTTGACAGACAGCAGTGTTGTCTGGCCGAAACATGTAAAGTATTTCTTCTTCTTCTGAGGTACCTGCAGCTGCCAGTTCATACTTTACAGGCTCATAAGCAGGGAGAAAGCTCTTTGTTCATGATTTGATTGTGTCAGTCAAACCGCACAAGAGCTTGTAACTATGGTGGTGCACATGCAACTAGCTAGCATACCATGCCTCAATCAGCAATATAAACATTTCATTCAGATCCAAAGCTGATAACTATCATCTCTACGGTCAAAGTTCAATACACACAAGCTAAAGCTTTGCAGCATAGAAAAGGCATGATCACCTGGCCTCATCAGCACCCAGGGTCTGTGCCACAAGGCTGGCAAGTCCAGTGCTTGAACCTTCACCTCACATAGAAGGCAATGACGTCTTCCTCACAACCATCAGCCTTGCCGAGCTGGCGGGTACAGTCCTGATGGACAGCTAGCTCTCAGACCATTGCTGCAGCAGGGTGGTTGTCTGCTCAGCCATGCCTGCAGCTCTCTGGTTCATGCTTGCTGCAAATTTAGATGCCTTGCCTTGTGCCAAAGCTAACCACTTTGCCATGCCACCTTTATATCTAGGGCAGTGTCATCCCTTCCGGGGAGCAGGCGAGACATTGAGCTACGCACAAGTCTCTGGCTGTGATGAACTCTGAATGGGCTGACCAGCTGTTCCACGTCAGCTGCCCCTGTCTGTCCGCTGTCAGCCATGATGTTCTCTTTGGGCATCTGCAAGGGGAAGTTGAGAGCACTGATGCTACATGAGATGCCAGTGCCACCAGCAGTGGACTTGTTGCTGGGCATCACAGCCGCCTGGTGACATAAGACTGCTGCGCTGCTTCTGGCATCACCATTTGCACTCAGCTCTGACACGTTCTGCCTAGGCCTGTCAGGCGTGTTGTGGCTGTATGCCACAGCTCTTAGGATGTCGTTGGACTGATACTGGTAAACTACCTCAACATGCTCGAACAAAATTCCTTTAATTTTGATGACCAGCCTAGTTCAGTGCCTGATTCTAGCGTCAGCCAGCGCGTACAACGTACGTCAGACACGAGTGCACAACCCAACGTTCACACAACCGTGCCGAATCGCTACGCAGATGTTCTCTTCGGCAGCCATGATGATAGTACTTGCGTCACTGACTTCGCTGCACCGGAAGACCTGCGCCGGCTACCTGATCTTCTCCTCTGATTCACTGCTGATATCAGCTGCTGAGCACTGCTCAGCACAGCCAGCTTGTGTGCTATCAGCACCATCTCTGATGGCATTGCTCACGGGCACAGATGCTGCATTGCTGCTGTCCTGACCTGGGCTGGGCAACTGCAAGACTGCCGCTGCACTGCCAGTTTTGTCACCAAGCCTAGCACTGCTCTGCTGGCTACCTGATGCTGCATGGTGGCTGCTTTGGGTGTAGTCAGCACATCTGATGCTCTCTTCAGGAAGCCATTGGTCCACCCTAGCATGAGATGGTGCTACCTAGTCCTTGCTCAGCAATTACTGAAGCCTTTTGAGTGCTGGCAGGGGAATGTGTTGCCCTAGCTGCTGCCTTGCGCTCAGCAGTCCTTGGCTGAACTTGTCTGAACTCGGTGCTTGGCAAGAACAATGGGTTGGCTGCCATTCTGGGCAGCACTGCAGAAGATCCTGAGGCAGCAGCCTCTGAGGCATGCAACCCTTTCTGGCTCAAAGCGTAAGAAGACAGCTCTTGGCTAAGCCCAAGTGAAGGCACCCAAACGAGCACTGCTAGAGCAGATTTGGCTGGCAGCCGCATGGGTGTGGGCGCTGGCTGGCAGAGACCTTGTAGGTGCAGCTGCAGCTGAGCCACTGTGGGGCGGCCTACAGGCTTGGCAGCCCGGCATAGGGACACCATCAGGCGCCACTGCTCTGGCACGTAATATGGCAGTGGCATGGCATCTGCAAGGAGGGGAGGGTGCAAGCCTGTAGCCATGTTGTAGCAGAGTCCATCAAACTGATAGATGTCTGCTGCTGTGGTGAGGCGGCGCCCTGGTGGGCCTCTGGGGGGATGTACCCCACCCCACACCTGCACACAGTCATACTCTGTGTGGAATGCAGCATTCATGTGCAGATCAGGCATGACTGGGAAGACACTTTTGGTTGCCAAGATGCTACATCATGCAACACAAACAAGCATAAGGAGCAGAAAGCATTACATGTCATGCTCCTCCAATGCAAATGATACGCAGTGAGCAACACCAAAGTCACACGTGCGTGCAATTGTTTGGTCACAGCCAGGCAGACTTCAAGACAGATCATGACTTGAAACAGTGCTGACCTGTAAGGGGAGGGCTGGATGGCACAGCCCTGCCCATTGAGCCTGGCAGCGGCCCCAAAGCCCGCCAGCTTGACATCATGCTTGATGGCAGCTGGCTTGCTGGCTGCCCTCACCCCACACTCTGCCTCCTGCCCACCCTTGCTGAACAGCTGCACACATAACATGTTGTATCAGACATCATGGCCGTTGAGTCACTGACACATTGACTGACTGCAAGTGTCAGGATGGTATACATTTGACTTCAAGGTCTGTGAGGGATTCAACACTACCTATGCAAAGCTGACTCTGGTGGCAACGTGCAGCTTATTCAACATGTATGAATGGCATTCAACCCAGCTCATTCTTCTGTTGGCATCCTTTGCATGCAGCAATCCTACAAGGCCATATGCATAACCTGAATCTGTCACAAAAGCTTTACACAATCAACTGAAAGCAGCTGAACAATGACGATGCACATGCTGCATTTGCGCATTGCCTCACTCACAAGCAGATGCACTATTTGAGTCTCAATATTTCAGAGGCAGGCCTCTTACCAGGACATGGTCAGGAGTGAGGCCCCGGTGCAGAACTCCCTGTCTGTGCACATGGGCCAGGGGCTTCAGGACAGCCTTGGCGTGTTGCACCAGGGTGGCCAGGGAAGGCCCCCGGTACCTGTTGCCCACACCCCCTCTCTTGCCCCACACCTGCTGCCTGTGGCCACAACCAGAACAGTGTCAGCACCTTCCCAGCTGAGTCAAAGTCAAAGCGCTCATGGCCAATCGGAATGCTCGTTGGCATTGGTACCCATGCACAGAAATTATCTGTGCATTCGCAGCACGTGTGAGACTGAGAAGTTGTTCCTAGGCTTTCAGGTGACACCTCAGAGTCTGAAACCTCATTGACCTGAGCAGTTTTTGTTTAAACAGATGCTCGTCAAACAAATGTTGTGCCCATACACAACTGCCAACATCACAATCACAAGCATATGACAAGCCCTAAATAAGCAAAGCTCAGTACAGAACACACATGCCATTTGTCAAGAAGTGACGGTGCAACAGCATGACTAATCAACACTTGAGATGACACGTCGCGGTCTTGCAAAACGACAGTCAAGTCACAATGCTTCCACCAACTCCATGCGCTTCTCTAGGGACAGGTCATGCCAAAATAAGCAACCTGGCGGGGGTCCAAAGGGGTAAGAGGGGTGGCAGGGGCCTTCAGCCCTAGAAGGGTGATGGGGACAACATTGGGGTGGGCACACCGCCACATCAGCATGGCTTCCATGGCCAAGCTGTTGCACTCTTCTGTCGCCCAGTCCTTGTTGCCCTGTGCAGACGTCTGAAAAGTTTGGACAAGGCAAACCTCATAACAAGTGCAACGTGAAAGCCATCTGCATATGAACACAGGGGGACATATGTCAAGCAGCAGAAGTTTTAAAAATGATCTGCGGCATGATGGTTTGCTTGGGTTGCAGCCACCAACTTTGTCAAAATCAGATGTGTAAAGGCAGTCCGCACCCATGCAGGCAGGCACCAAATCTGCATGGTGATGGGCGTTGTTGAAGATTTGATGAAAGTAGCAGGGCTACAATAGGCAGCAGAAAACAGGTGGAAAGGGATGGGAACTTACAGTGCACAGTCTCAGCACGATGGGAAGGGCTGAGCTGGGAGGGGGCAAGCAAGTGAGGGTGGTGAGGTGGGCTGGGCCGCACCCCAAGTCTGCCATCTTCTCTCTCACCCAGCACACCTGAAGCGCATGCACCAGCAGTCAGAGATTGTATTTTTTCATGTTTTGTCTCACTCAAAAGGTTGCTATGCAGGTCTGCCAAAGCGTGGTTGCAGAGCTCAAAGGTCAGGCATTTGCTAATGTGCCTCGCAAGTCAGTATATGCAGAAGCCTTGTTTAAGTCAACATGCCACACAGTTTTCCTGCAAGTAATTGCATGTGTTGTGTGCAGGCACAAGCCGCATTACCCAAGAAGAAGGCTCAGTTGGCAGGGCTTGAGCCATCCCTGTTGATCACCATGCTGCCATCACCTGCCTTGTCAGCAGTCTGCTCCCTGACCTTGCTGGGCAGGAATGTCTCCAGCATTGGGTCATTCTCCTTATTGCTACTGCTGCTGCTTGATGGCCCCAAAAGGTGGACTTCTGCCAAGACAGGCTTGGGGGCAGTATCAGCAGGCTGTCCAGGTGTCCCAGCAAGCTCTTTTGCAACAGCCAGTGGCTTGCTAGATGGGCAGCCCAACTGAGCCAGCAGGAGTGACCTGTTGCTTGCCCTCACACTTGGTTTGTCAGGCACAGGGGTAGGTGGCATGCTGGCAAGCATTTGCTCGGCACTGTCTCTGTCAGCTGGAAGGCTAATCATGAGGATGGCTTCACTACTGCCAGCAGGCATGTTGCTTCGCACTGGCTGGAGAGGTGCTGATACCTCAGCCAGCAAGTCATCAACCACCTCATCTACTGCAGCATGCTGGGGAGCAAACAGGTTGGCTGGCAACCTGACCGAGGGGCCGACCCTGGGGCTAATCATGGGGCTGACCCCTGTAGTGTTGACTGGCATGCTGCTCTGGACTAGCTGGAGAGGTGCTGCTACCTCGGCCAGCAAGTCATCCAGCACTTGGTCCACTGCAGCGTGCTGGAAAGCACTGCTCAGCAAGGAGTCCACCATTGCAGTGAGATCGTCACTGACGGTCTCAGCTGCATCCTCAGCTGACTTGCTGCTGCCTGTACCAACCTGTGAGCTGTTGTTTTGGAAAGACCGCCTGTTGTGCTGGCTGCACACAATTCTCCTCTGACGCGCGCCGGCCTGGTTGGCCGGGGCTTGAGCCAAGGCTGCCCCATAGTCTAGGCTGTCAGGCGTGTCAGCAAACAGAGGCGTGGCTAAGGGTGACATGTTTAGGGCAGGCACCTTCACTGTACGCAGTGCTGCACCAAACTCAGGTGATTCCCAGCTGATGGTGGGACAGTCATGCAGTGCACTGCATGCTCCTGTGGCATGCATCTGAGGCAGTGCTATGCAAGCAGATCAAATATGTTCACCAATCGGGCGCCGCACCGCTATGCAGCCCGCAGGCAGGACGCCATGGCAGATGATGCAATGTCATGCATACTTTCACAGATACAGTTGCTCCAGTCTTGATGTAGCTGCTGCCATTACAATATACAATACAATTACTTTGATGTAGCTGCTACCATTACAATATACAATACAATACAATTGAAATAATGCCATGATATACATGCCATACATATACCTGCCATAATTTCAGAATAGAAGTTCATTTCACAAAAATAACTGTTACAAAGCAAGCACCCTTCACCACTACAACAACACATGCTGTCCTGCAAGTTTTTGTACCAAAGACTCAATCATCAGCAGCCCAGCCAGTGCAATGCCTGCTGCTCATGTGTCTTCTATCATTCAAGCGTGGAGCAGCGATGTACGCCCAGCTTAGCTCTGGAAAACGAAGCATGCTACTTTGCACGCCACCAGGTGCAGGAAGTACAGCTTAGCCCTGACTCCCTGATAATCAGTGCTGTCATGGCATAGCTGATGCAGCGGATCCTCAGACATGCTCTCCACTACGGCCTTTGCTGTGGTGATGTCTGACATCTTGGTGACCACTCCCAGGACATGATAAAATTGCCGTATGTGGAGACTGCGTTTGAACTCTGGTACTGTCAATGGAGCCTCAACATCGCCCTGCTGCAGGAACTTTGGTCTTACAAAGATGGTGTGATTGCTCCAGACTGCATATCAAGCTGAGCTGACATGTAGGCGACCTACAGGTACTCCTTTTTTGCAAGCATGTGGTCATGCATATGCAGCAATGCAGTGATTAGCCAGACATCAGCTGTTTGGCGGCATGCTTGGAGCTTTTCATTCCTCAGGTTACTTTGCCTTGTGCATGCTATCATCTGGCACCACAAGATCTTACACTGAACAGTTCCAGCATGCTATTTTCGTACTCCTGCGTGAAATGATCCAATCTGAGGGCCATTTCCACATCCACCTGCAATCATAGCTCAGAGGTTGAGAAGAAATGGCTTAGGGTTTTTACAGCAGCAGAAATGCAGTGAGAGCTGCTTCTGATGTCAACTGCGAGCCGTGTCGTACGAATACCAATCACATCAGCTATGATGAATAATACTGCTTGTTGTAAGCTTGCTGTGGCTTGCCAGAGTGCCAACACTGCGATTATGACGTCGACCTGCTTCACTCAAACAGTCCGCACGGATGACTGAACACCTTTGAGATTACCACGCAAATGGCCTCACCTCTGCGAGCACAGATTTTGCGGTGGCAGCTGTTGGAGAGGACAAGCTTGTGAACTGGATCTGCAAGCCAAAACGATTCAGCCCGAGACTTGACATTTCACACAATGCGCTGGGTGCTGCTCACCTCCTCCTGTGCAGGTCTCAACATGCCATGAGGGTTGTCGCCTATGCCGTAAGCCACAGTCTCCGCCCTCAGAGATATAGCTGCAATGCAGCTGTTCACACATCCTGCGACTGGCTTCACCAGAAGTGTGAGACGATTCATATTTTGACGAAGATCTGCAATTCCGATGTTTGCAAGATACAGAAGGTTGAGTCCAGCAAGGAGAGACAGAGGTTTCAGGGCAGTCTGTCGGTTTGCCTATTTATCAAGCATATTCAAACTTTTGTCTGTAGACCGGCGGATTTCCTTTCTCCGATTTCGTCACGTGGGGTTACTCATCGCTTCAGCGCTCAACCTTTTTACAGTAGTGTCAGTATCACAGCGATTAAACACCGCAGCGATTAGCCAGCGGCACAATCGACCAACCTCTTCGAGAATCCTTGACTGTCTGACTCTAATGCGCAGCCTTGCGGCAGGTGGTCTGCAAGTGTGTTGCGTGCACGTCAAGTCAAACTGACATCCTCCTCCCTGATGCGAGGTGTCCTTTATTTAGTCCGTCTGCTGGACCGTTGAGTCAGCCAGTCTTAACATCGGCAGTTGTTATCAGCTTGAGACACAGTCACTGCAGTGTAAGCACCTGTCCGACGAAGCGTTGTGTCCTCCTGCAGGTGTTTTGGGGTGCAGAGCAACTGGTACCATAAAGAGTTTCTCCCCTTGTGTGCTTGTAGACACATGCTCAATCTTATTCTTTGTGCAACTGTCAGGATACGTCACCCAGTACCAGGGTCTGTCCTTTATGACCTTTAAGGCAGCTGGACACAGAGTGCTGCAGGACACACCAGCGGACGCCTACATCATGTTTACCAACTTCATCGATGATACCCTGAATGCCACAACAATCTATACAAACTTCAACAATGGCCAACAGTCTAGCATCGGCATTCAGTGAAGTGAATGCATAACATATTAGTGAGCAATTCGAGAGCTGAGATGACTACTATTCACACATTATATGTATTGATGATGTCCTTTGACTCCTTTCCAGCCCGAGTGCAGACTATTCATTGTTGTGTGCCGATACTGGTACTAGTTCAGCCTGAGAGTACCCATATACACACTGCTCTTGGCTGTGCTTAGCTGCAGAGTTGTCCAGCATTGTCAAAACTTGCACAGAGGCACAGCCGGACAAATCTGCCAGGTTCCCACGCCGTGACTGTCGGGATGCTGCCGTGCTGAGCACACAGGTCTCAGTTCAGATTGTGTAGCATGCATGACTGTGCAGCTGTGTGAGCAGAGTTTTCTCAGAGGGGTTCAGCTGATTGACACATTGGGCACTGGCATCCCAGCAGCAGGGAACTTACATGTAACATAATGTTAACTGTGCAACCTTGCCCGGTCTTCCAGCTGGGTTGAACAGACTTTGAGTGTCAGTACTGCCACGTGTTCTTGATCTTGAAGCAGAGTGTGGTTCCTTGCAGCAGATAAGAACCTCCGTCAGAATACCTTTTTAGTAGAGCTATACCATCAATAGTCTTGTCAGAACTCATGCTTGTGCAGATATGCTAATTTGAAACCTAATAGGGTCTGAAATTCTGATCCCCGAAGATTGCTTTGAAGTTTGCAGAGTTCGGTGTGATCTGCAAGAGTGCGCATCGAGCACATTCTCCGCCATGGCTGGTCATATGATGAAGATTCAATGCCTTCATAATTTTCTTGGGAGGGCAGCGGCTCCGGCACCGTGCCTCCAGCAACGTTTATCAAGTTCAGAGGCACAGCTTGGTCGCGCACCTCCTGCACAGCTTCCTGCTAAACACAAGCGGTGTGAACAGCACACTGTGGCGGCTGCGCCAGAGCGCTCCGATATCAGCACCAGACAGGCCCTACATAAGCCGAGCTCTGCTCAAACCGCAAAAACAATAGTTGATATAGTTGCACACGGCACGCTGTGCACTGTCGGCGAGGATGGTGTGCCTCTGGGCACTTACACCAACTACGTTTTGGACGACAGAGGCATGCCGGTATTGAGACTGCGTGCCGACGCCGTGCATACAGCGAACTTGAGGAGATCACCCAAGTGCAGCCTTTTCGTGCAGCCAGGTATGGTCCAGTAAGCCGTTCTTTTGTGTCACCTTGCTTGAGATATAGAGGCAATGAACAGGTTGACAGCCATTGACACAGACATGCAATGCAGGTGACAGGCCAGCAAAACTTCTTGCAAGGTGCACCATAATAGGTGAGGTTAAACAGCTAGACGAGGAATCTTCTCTGGCAGCAGCTGAGCGGCATGAAGCCATGCATCCCTTTGGCATTGGCGTGGACGCACCACAAGACACTGATCTGTATTTTAGCCTTCATGTGCACCAATGCTTCTATGTCGGGGGTATGGGCGCAAATTCAGCAGCAGAGCTGTTGAGTCAAGAAGAGTATGTGGCAGCAGCGCCAGACCCTTTGCGAGAACATGCTGCATTCCTGGTTGAGCAGCAAAATCAGCAGCGTGCAGAGGATGTCTTGCGCATCTGCTCACATGCATGCAGTGTTAGAATAGATGAGATGGAACATGCACAGTTGCTCTGGATAGACGAACTAGGCTTGTATGCTTTTGCTAAGCTGATCAGGCGAGAGGGGTTTGTCATTAGAGTTCCTTTTTTGAGGCCTATCACTGATGAAAGGGATGCTCGCTCTACGTTAACTATGCTTGCACAAGTGGCCTGGGAACATGAACGAAGTTACACACCAGTCATGCCTGAGCTTGTAGGAGCTAGCTCATAGTGTAGGTCCTGTGGTGTTCACAACTGTGAGTCTTGTTTGTTTGTTTTGTTGGACACGAATGTACTGTAGTGTACTTATCATGCAATACTAGGTGTTTCTTCAACAATCACTGTGTTAAATATGCATGTGTCTCTCAAAAAATGCAACAAAAGCATCTGCAGTACAATAAAGATAACTATACTGTGGTTCGATGTGAGCTGGTATAGTGCCTTTCTGAGCCTGGGGCTTCATCTCGAAACAGCTTGGCATGGAGGTTGTAGAAAACAGATAGCATGGACAACAGCATAGGACCCAGCAGAGCGCCTGCACACAAAATCACCACAGCATCATGAGCATCAGAGGACATGCTGGCATGTACTCTAGGATGGTACAGTATTTTTCCAGGCAAGTTACGCAATGGTTTGCCAGGCGGTCATGCAGTGTGGTGAGGCCTTGCATGCACAGCTTGTGGTGCAAAGCATCAAATGCAACAGGTTTGGCTCACCTTGCAGGGGATTGTCAAAGCTGTACATGCCGCCAAGAATGCCCAAACCAGTCAAGTAAGGATGGCTGCCAGGAATCTCACGCATGATGATGTCATCTGCCTGGAAAAAGGCTGCCAAGTGAAGGACCATCAACAAGACAGCAGCCAGCATTCTGTCCTGCATTCAGCATGTGCCGCTGGATATGTTGTACCGGTCTTGTCATGCCAATGGTTCACTGAGCAACACAATCATGAGCATAACCCTATGAAGGCCTGAGCAGCCATATGCAGACCAGGCTCTTGCAGTACACAACTGTCCAAGAGGTGCATGCAGCTGTGCCAGCTCGTGTGCACAGAGGTCTGGCAACAATGCACTGCTGCAAGTTGTGTCTCAGAACATGCATGCATGCATCCATGTGCACAAAGACTGCTGAAAGGAAGTGTGACTGGAGCAGCGAGGAGTCACCTGCACAAGCAGCTGCACAGCAGCTGGAATGGCCACCACCCACACCTGCACCAGTGGCAGAATGGAGCACACTGCAGAGGCGACTGTGGACACATACACCAGCTGAATGCTGAAGGCCCTGAAGGTCAGCCAAGTGAACACAGCATGGAACACCGCCAGCTTGAGAGCACTCTGGAAAACCCCTCGCAGGGCTTCACTGAAAGAGGCTGCTGTGTGCTCCCTGGCGGTCTCTGACATGGGCAGAATGCGCACAGCTTGCTGCAGGGGGTCCTGCTGAGCTGACAGCAGCAGGAACAGCATGGCCACAAACAGTGTGAACTGCACGCCCAGCTTAACAACACCTGCATCCAAAACGGGCAAGTATGGTTATGACAATGCATAGTTGTAGCACCTGTGAGGTCCATGACACTCCTACAGGTCTTGTGCTATTGTGGCACTGGTCAAACATGTTCTGAAGTGCAGACTTCAGCAGTAGGTTCTCATACATGCACCATCACACTACAGCTGCAATGATTTGGGGCTGATGTATTGGCAAGCACACTCATTCTGCGATGAACAACTGCACTGTGCCTCAGACAATCGGCAATGTATCAACATATCGGAGTATGCAAGACTCAAGTGACGCTGAGAAACAGCAATATCTTATGCCAGGATCAGAAGCATTGGACCCTCAGCAAATCAGGCTTGCAATAAGGCTTCCTATGCCCCTTTGCAGAAACTTGACAAAGTAGTTGATGCGTTGCCCTATGAAACCCGTTGCACAGGCCCAACTTGGGTTGGTTTATCAGCACTGATGTTACTGTGTCAGACAGGACTCTAGGGCACAAGACAGGCTGCTCTGGAGATACAAGACTCGTCCTGCATGTATTTGGCTCAGCATGAGCGGCAAAGCGTTGTCATTATTATTATTTATTGTTATCATTATTATGATGACTACTATTATTATTATTACTATTATTGTTATTGTTATTGTTATCATCATCATCATTATTATTATTATTATTACAGGATGCTAGGGCAGAATGTTGGTACCCAAGATTGCAATCATGACAACACAAACGTCATCATGTCAGAAGTCACTGTGTTTAGATTACTGTAGTGCCAAATTAGGGTGTTGGAGTTTACCTAAGCCCAAGCGGATGAGGCCAAGACCTCCAGTGATGGCAACAGAGGTGGTGCTGCCTAGGCTGTGCACCAGGTGGGCCCCCAGGGCCCGCCCCACTGCCAGCAAGGGCTCTGACCCAGCAGCCGCCAAGCGCTGCAGGGCTGTCAGCTCGCTGCTGGCGCTGCTGTTGCCCTGCATGGCCTGCCTCACCATGCTGTAAGTGTCCTGCCCCACCCCCTGTCAAACACCATGCTTTAGCCCTTCACACTCGCTGTTCACGCTACCCTGTGACTTGCATGTGTCAGGATTTGACTGGTCTTTTCTCATATGCCAAAGCATGGATCAGCATGATGAAATGCTCATGTGAGACTGTGATGACTCTGTCAGAATCACAGCTGGGTGGCAATGCAAGATGCCAAATTGGCATGCAACGACTGCCAGATTGCAAGCCGACCTTCAATTTTGAGACACCCTCAGACAGCTGCAGCTTCCAGAGGTGGGTGTAGGCCTGCTGCAGGCGGCGGCCCATGTTGCACGCAGGTGGGGGCAGCAGCTGCCTGGTGTTGGGGGTGGACCCTCCAGAGCAGCGGCCCAGCCTGCGCTGGGCTAGCACCAGCTCCTCCCTGGCAGCGTCTGCCAACCTGCCACAGATATGACACTACCTTCAAAGCCTTGATCCTGGGCAGCCCGGTACAATACTGGGCTTCATATTAAGTTGACGCCGAAAGGCATAGTCTTTTCTTTTCTTCCAAAACCTTGATGTTGCAAATCAGAGCTGCATACTGAGCTGCAATCAAGCACTGTGCTTGCATGCTATGGGCACATCAGGTGGAATGCCATGATCAATGTCAAGCACATGCATGCTGCATCTGAGTCAGATACTGATCTTTCTGACCAGCTTCAGCCCTTACAGAAGCAAGGAATTCTTCTGCAGGCCATGCAAAAGAGCCAGTGCCACCACGATGAGAGACAGACACATGACAGGGTGGGTTGTGACAGCACCTGCCAGCACTTTTCAGTGCCCTGGAATGCTGCTTGACTTCTCTTTGGAGATGCACCACTTGTTGTTCGAGGTAGCGCATGGGGTGGGTGTCATCCTGGGCAGCTTCCAGCAGGCCCTTGGGAGCCTGCAGTGCTGCCCCTGTAGCCCCCTCCCATCTGCTGATTGCTTCAGATAATCCCTGCTTGGCCTCGTTTGCCTGTTCAAAGAGTTTACAAAAGAGGGTGTGAGCTGAACAGACACATCTGGAACTCTGGAGAACTTATGTCATTGATTGGCAGCATTGCAAGAGTCTGAGAACAACAGGGACTCATGTGCTGTGATACCATCGTGATATGCAACACGGCAGCATAAGCCTGAGGAATACCACATATAGCAAATGTACTTTTATGTACAGCATGGTAAATGGTGGATTCACTGCTGGCAATCATGACTACACTCTCTACCTTGCTCAAGAGGTCCTGCTCAGACTGCCAGGCGGAATGAGCAGCAGCGCTAGCAGTGGCCACATCTAGCAGCAGGGTCTCCCGCTGGGGAGGGGTGCAGTCTGTGGGGGGCTGCAGGGTGGCCCACAAGGTTCCCAAGTCACAAGCCACCTGTACACACCTAGCCTGAGCACATGCCACACTTGTCCTGACACTCATTTTTCAGACCGCATTGCATGTTCTTCTTGATAGACTTGATTGACAGAGCAGATAGAGCAGTAGATCATTAAAAAACTGGGGCCGCCTGCTCTCTGCCTCCAGGGCAGAGCATGAGTTGTACCTGTGTCAGGTTGTTGGCCTCCACATATTCGTTGAAGTTGCTCTTCACATAGTCTTGTATCTGGTCATAGCCTTGCTGGGCGTACTCAACAGCCGAGTCCTGATAATCAGCCAGCCATCGCTGCATGGCCCCCTACAGAAAGCAGGGCTGTCAAAACACCGTGTTGACAGCATCACAGCAACACCGGCGAGCATGCAGGGAAAGCACAGTCAAGCTGGAATCATGTATCATAATCATGTATCAGCTGTCTGTTGAAGCACATCATGACAGCATTGCAGCTCAGAAGCCTGATAACAAATGTCCACTAATGATGTAGCACCACCTAAAGGGCACATATCCTATGCAGCAAGCATCTGCCATAACGACCATGCATGAACTCCTGTCACAACAACATGGGAAAACCGTTTGGCCAACATGTAGGTGTCTAATAATCAAATGTACCTGAGGCACAGGTGGTGGTATGGCATCAAAGCCACCATCACCTTCACAAACGGCTGTGAAGTTCAAGCTGGTGGCAGCACACACAGGTGCTGGCTGGGCAGTACTGGCGCCCCACTTGTCAGGTATGAAGGCCTTGACAAGAGCCATTGTATCAGAGCCTTCCTGACCTGGTAAGAATCACAGACAACCAATCAGCAGAGCACAGGCTGCGCTGCTAGAGCCAGCGTCCGCATAACTCTTCACACTTGTCTATCACAGATAGCATGTTTGTGTCAGCACGCCACATGGCTCGCAATGCATCTAGTGTTCAGCATGTGTTCCAGCGCAGTTTATATCTCAAGGAGTTTGATGATGGTGAGTATTAGCTGCACACAGGCAGCATATGCTGCTCTTGCATGGAGCAGGACAGTGATCTCATGGCATTGCATTGCAGGATATCAAACCCAAGCAATTCATGACACAGCTCTACCAAAAAAGGGATGTGGGCATGCAGAGAATGCAGTAGGGCGGACCTATGCGTACTGTAAGGAAGCCAGTGAGTGCCAAGGTGCCCACTAGCAGCATGACAATGAGAGCCAGCGCCACCAGTGCATTTAGGTTAGCTTGCAAGGTGTGTTTCAGCCAAGTGTCCAGGTCCCTACAAGCCCCTTTCATGACATTCCATCGCCTGTGCATATGGCTTGGAGGTGGTGATGCAGCCCTGCTTGACGTTGCTTGCTGCACCTCTGCATGAGACACAAACAATGTAGCAATGCACCCTCAAGCACAGTATCAGCCCTGTACCAGTCAAAGTCACAGTCTTACAGAGACTTGGACTGGTGATGCAACAAAGCGTTGCAGACTGACCAGGCTTGATATGACCATAACAATGGCTTGCCTGCGAATGTAGCAGGTGTAGTTCAACTTACACACTCTATGGGATACAGCAAAACATGGAGATGAGGATCACCTGACTGTGCTTCTGATGCCTCTTGGCTGGGCTCATTAACACCGGTGGCTGCAGATGGTTGGAGGCTGTCTTTGCTATCTGTGTGGTACCAGTGCCAGTAGGTATGGAAGCCAAAGTACAAAAAGGGGAGCAAGCTGAGAATGAAAGCGCCTGTTGCTGCCAGGAATGCAAAATGGACGGTGGCAGTCCAGTGTGCCTGCGCACTGCAGCAGCAAGTGAAAATGTGCCAAGACTGACACGAACAGCAGTGTGAGTGCATATAGAAGTGTGCAGCTTGAATATAGCTATGCCAACCGTTTCTGCGAAAAAGCAGCCAACTGATTTGACTGTGATTTCCACACAGATGGTGTCTTTGGAACAAGCCATACAGCAGCGGGGCTATGTACAAGGCAACTGACTTACCCGCAACCACTCATAAAGCTGGTATGCAAGGCATGCTTTGAATAACCAGCTGAACAGAGCATTGCTCTGGTGGTTTGTGCGCCCTGCAGCCTCATGTGATGCGAGCAAGGCCGCGTCTTTTGTGGGCCTTCTCAAGCCATGCTCGCTCTTGTATGCCTTGACACCCATGTATGTGTGTGCACTGAACCAGTTTCCAAGGGCCTGCATCAAGTACGCCTGTGATGCAGTACATTGAGATTGCTTTGCATGCCAGCTTATTGGTGGTTGACTGTACTCCTGCATACTAGTGTGCAGTAAGGCGCTATCAGCCAACCTCACTGTACACTTGCTGAGTACGCTGCATTTGCCTGGCAAACATGCAACTTGACGGCTCATGCCTGAAAAGCTGGGGGCATAGTTAGCCGTCTGCGCCTTTTACGCTTGCTGCGCTGCCCTTTCAAAGATGCACGACGTTTGCTGTGTTTGCGTTCAATTGGCGCTGCAGCTGTTTCTTGAGTTGTGCTAGCCGCTCCCTCAAGCATGCTTGGCATCTCTGCAGAACCATATCATTGACAAAATTGCGATGCACAAACAGCCTAGGACAGCAGTTGACTCTTGGATGCGAATCACACGGTGAACTCACCAGCTAGTGTTGGCAACTTTGACGAATCCCCGCCTGCCATACTGTGACAATTGAGCTCTGATGTCTGCGCACTTACATCAGCAAAAGGGCTTCTAGCCCCTGTCACAGCCTGATGTAGTGACGACCTCTCATATTCCCTCACATACTGATTCCATTTCAGCAGTATGTGCCAGATGTCTGCTATCGTGTCTTTCACCACACCAAAAGGCAGCCACAAGAACAGCAAGCTGGTCAAGATGACACTCCTAAAGGCAAGAACAACGGTGATAATTTGTGTGTGATGTCTACAGCATGCAGTCAAGCAACAAAGTGCCTCATTCGGTAGTGTCAGGCAAAGCACACCTTTCCTGTGTCAGTTTGCAATTCAAATACAGGACTAGATCTTCTTTGACGTCCTGCAAGGCCGTCGAGCACAGCAAAGCCCAGAGCATTGGATTTCGAAATGTTGCAAGGAGGCTCCAAACTGTCCACAGACCCAGAACTAGCAGCAGTGTCAAGATGTTGCCACCAGCATACAAGGCCAGGCGCAAGTATAACCTATTCTCGGAGCCGCTGGCTGCTGTAGAAGCCAGGTCCAACGACACGTCGCTTTCGCTTTCGCTGTCAGCTTCCTCATCCACATCGCTAGTTGCTGGTCGATGCCTAGCGAGCCTGCTGCTGGGTTCCATAGAAGTAAAGCCACTGTTTGTATGGTCTGGAAGTTCGTTGTCCATCGCACAAACAAGGTACAGCTTGAGTCAGAAGTTTAGGTCGGAGCCAGCACACCTGCACGTTTTGACAGTGATATCAAGCAAGTCGCTCAATTAGCTCTGCTGCGCGATCAAGCAGAGCAAGTTAACCGGCACACCTTTCTCTGTTCGGGTTCACCGCCGTGGAGATCGACTGTAGCGCGACTGGCTTGTCGATGAAGGCAGCAGTACTGTTGCAGCACAAGCAAGCTAAAAACAGAGCCCCAACTTGGCAGCTGTGCGGCACGCAAAAGACATAGGAAACAATGGCTTTTC